>OLPI01000877.1_pt1 | contig 27783 bp, 18 predicted proteins | sample 1672361 | NCBI WGS metagenome assembly OLPI01 (sample SAMEA3136675, study PRJEB25190) | human gut metagenome
TTTTATATTTAGAGTACTTCTATTTTAAAACAAATTTTTTAATTGAAATTACACCCCCTGCTAAAATAGTAAGCACTATTACTGTTACTCCTGCATATGTTGCAGCTTGCCCTGTTTTTACTGTAAGCATTACAGGTGCATCATCTATATCATCTTCTCCTGGCACTTTATTGTTTGGTGTAGAATCAATGTCTGGTGTTCCATATTCATTGTAATCTTTGCTAATCTCTGCTGTATTTACTTTTAATCCCATATTGTTTTCATTGTTAATCCATGTAAGCGTAATTGTTACGTCTTTAGTATCGCCTGGCTTTAATAATGTATCTTTTAGCTTATCTGTTACAACTTTTCCATCTACTTCTTTCCAATCTGGGTTATCTTCTTTTACAAATTTTAATCCTTCTGGAATGTAGTCTGAAATTTCTTTTGCATAGCCTTCAATTTGTCCTTCATTTTTTACTCTAATGCTATATTCAAATTTTACAGTTACATTTTTTATATTAGATTTTTTTAAGTCAACTTTTACAATTTCTTCTGGATTATCTTCCGCTGTATGTCCTGTTTCCGTAACAGTTTGTGTTCCATTCTCTATTACAATTGCTTTTGTTACCCATTTTCTTAAAGCTAAGTCAAAATATAACAATTTAACTTTTTCAATATCTTGATCATCTTCTCCTTCATTCCATACATCTGGAATTGAATCTCTATCGTCTACTTTATTTCCATCTTTGTCACTATCATCGGAAATTTGAGCTTTATTTATAATTATTTTTTCTGATTTTTCAGATGAATTTACTTTAAATGAAACTTTTACTTCTTTATAATCTGGTTCTTTTATTTCTCCTGATTTATACCTTTCAATGTCAAATGCTTTTAATAAATTTTCACCTGCTGTTTTTTCATACTCTTTAGATAAATAGTTGCTTACTATAGATTTTGCATTTTCAACTTCTGTTGTTTCTTTTCCGTATTTATCTAACATTACCCATTTATATTTTTGGTTTACTTCATTTGATGGTAAGAATTCCAATCCTTCTGGTATGTTATCTTTAATTTGTTTTGCATATCCATCCATCGTTCCTTCATTATAAACTCTTAGAGTATATGTTACTATATTATTATTTGCAACTATAACTGGCTCTTTTGTATGTTCATATACATATTTTCCTTGATTATCAATTTTGAATGTTGGTACTCTATCTGTAACATTTATTTGTTTTTCGTTTTCTGTTCCAACTCCAGTTTTAACCTCAGTAATGAATTTTCTTAAAGCCAAATCAAATTCTTTTTTCTCTTTTTCATTTGGTATTGTAATTACAACTTGTGATGGGGTTATATCATTTTTTACAATCACCTTTATTTTTTCATATAAATCTGTTTCAGTTTCTTTTACAATGCTTCCATCTGTATTGTTAATTATAAATCCATATTTACTAATTAATGCATCTTCTTCTTCGTTTTTATTGTAATTTCCCAATATTAATTTTCCGTCTTCATTCATGTATGTTCTTAATGTAATGTATTTTCCATTCATAACATTTACATATTCTGGCGCACTTTCAACTTCGAGTACTGTATATGTATATGTTTCATTGAATTTTACATTGTTCTCTAGTACTTCATATGTACCTTTTACTTCTTGGTTATCAAGTAATACTTCTGTTTTTTCATTTTTTATTTTTTGTACTGTAAAGTCTGCTCCAATTAATGGATTTCCACTTTCATCTACTTTATTTAATACAAATTTAAATTCTTTTGCGTCAGGTACTACTAATATGTTTTCAAAATCATCATCATCTTGCATTCCTTTATAGTAATTGTTATTGTCTGCTTTTTGTGGTTCTACAATATTTTTATAGTATTCATCTATATTTTTAACTTTTTCACTTTTATTGAATACATTATTTTCTTCTGAATCTATATCGACATTTTCTTTGTTTGCTTCTACATAGTCACCATTTTTATTGTTATATCCATAATTTGTTATTTCTGCAACATTTACTAACAATTTACTATCTTGCATATTTGCTTTTACTTTGCATTCTATTTCTACATATGCACTAAATTCTGGAGCTTCACTTTTCTTTTCTTGTTTTACATATTCTAATAATCCATTTTCTCCATTTGCTGGTTTTATTGTTGTATCTTTTAGTTTGTCTGTTTTTACAGTTGTTGTTCCATCATTGTTACTTGTTGCAACCCAATTATTTTCTTTGTTAATTTTACTATCTGTAACAAATTCTAATCCTGCTGGTAAATAATCTGTTATTTCTTTTGCAAATCCATTTATATTTCCTTCATTATAAACTCTTAATGTGTAAATAATGTTATCCCCTGGTTTTACATTAACTGGTGTTTTTGTATGGTAATATCCTGCTGTTTTATTTGCTTTATATTCTTCTACTGATTTTTCGTTTATTGTAGGAACTCTGCTTTCACCAATTTCAACTTTAGTTCCATTTCTCTTTACCTCTGTAATGTATTTTCTAAGTGCTAAATCAAAATTTACTGGTTTATTTGGTATTGTAATTTTTACAACTCCACTGCTTAGCTTAGCTGTAATATTTACTTTAGTTCCATCTTCTAATGTTACCTCTTTTGAAGTTTCATTTTTATCTTTTTCAAACGATACTTTTGATGCAACATATTTATCGTTTGATCTAGTTGTTGTTACATATATTTTTATATCATCTTTTAATTTTATGTAATTACCATCTGTAACTGTTACTTCACTTATTGTAAATTCTTCTGTTCCTTCTTTTTTTATTTTTCTATTTTTGAATATATTTATAATTCCATCTGATTTTGATGGTCCATAACTTGTATCTTTTTCAGAAACTCCTGATACTTTAAATATAGCACCAGATATTTTAGTGTTTGTATCTGTAGCATCTACTTTTTCTATTTGTAGTCCGTAGTTTCCTTCTAAGTTTTCTTTGAATATTAACTCTGTTGAAGTTTGTTTTGTATACTTTTCTTTTCTAATAGTTGCTAAAGGTTGGTCACTATTTCTTACGGGATTTAATAAACTTGCAAAAGTTCTATAACCTTTTAAATTAACATTAACTTTTATCTTGTATTGTGTTCCTTTTTCAAAACCTTTATTATATGTAATTTTTAAATAAAATGCATCATTCTTTTCTGAAACATTGATTGATTTACCATTTTTATCTACAGTTTCTATTTTATCCACCTTATTAGAATTAACTGTAGCACTAAATGTTTTAGTAAATAGTGAATGGTTATTTCTTAATACATATGGACCTGCTATAACTGTTTTTTTATCAGATTGAACAGTTGCTGATGCTTTAGAATCCTTTGTTAGTACAACATCAAATCCTTCATTTCCATTTGGTGAAGAATATTTATTTTTTTGAGCTTCTTTAGCAAGTTCTCTTAAAGAAATGTATAGTGCTGTATAATATTTTTTTTCTGCTTTTGCATTTGGTAATGAATTATAACTTCCATCTGAATTTTGCATAGTACTATTGTAAGATGAACTTGAGTTTTTTACAAAACTCCACATTACATACTGTTGCACAGCATATAAAGTATCTTTATCACTAACTAATGCATCTACTGCTTTATTAATCCATGCATCATCAATATTATTTACATTAATTTTTTGACTTAATATATATTTTCCATTTGAGGCTTTATAAGTACTGTATTTCTTTATTACGCATTTTAAATTATTTTTCATGGCTGTTTTTGTTTCTGCATCTGTCACATCTGTTAAGTACATATTATCTAAAACCCATGCTAATGCACTTTGGTTTGATGTTATGTTAGAAACATTAGCAGTATATAAACTTTTTTTATCGTCATTTAGCTGTGTACCAACATATAAATGTGCACCACCCTTAATACAATATATATTGCTATATCCCTTAATACTAGCTATAAATACATTTGTGTTTCCTATTCCACGATTTGTATCTGACATACTTGATACTACTACTTGAGCAGATTTTACTACGGTTGGCATTATCGTAGCAAAAACCATTAATACAATAATTAAACCGCTAATTATTTTCATACCTTTATTCTTCATATAAACACTCCTCTATTTTTTACTTTATTTTTTGGCAAATTTAAATATCATACTTAGATAATATGATACTAGCCCTTAATTTATTATTTTTTCTTTCGTTAGATTTAAAACTCATATTACAATTATATTACATTTTTGTTACAAAATCAACAGTTTTATTGATTTTCCCTAAAAAACTTGCATGCCCGTAGTATTTTTTTGTTTTTTATTTGTAAATTTCTGTAATCTTATTCTATAATTTACCATTTTTATTTTAAAAAAATGCTAATAATAAAATAAACGACAACACTTTTTAGTATAATCGTTTATTTTAAAAGAATTAAGAATACTAATATTCTTAAATTAATTAAAAAACATAAAAAAGTGTAAGTATTGATAAAACAATACTTACATGCTTTATTTTGGAGGCATAGCTCCGGTTTGATATGTAAAAAAAAATCCACAGAAATATTAATAATCTGTGGAAATTGGTTTAAAAACTGGAGGCGACACCCGGATTCGAACCGGGGATCAGAGTTTTGCAGACTCGTGCCTTACCACTTGGCTATATCGCCGTTTCACTATATTTAATTATATGCAATTAATTTTAAATTGATGACATTTTTATAAAAAATTAATTGGAGCGGGAAACGGGGCTCAAACCCGCGACCTCTGCCTTGGCAAGGCAGCGCTCTATCAACTGAGCTATTCCCGCAAATTGCTTATTACAAGCAATTATTATAATAACAAATTAAACTATAAAAGTCAAGCAATTACGTCTAAAAAATCTAAAAAGTAATCCTTTTTATTTTTTCTTTCTATTTCATCCTCATTTATAATATCTACAATCTCGATCACTTCATCTTTTAATTTTATTTTCATTTTACCAACTACTGTATTTTGGGGAACTGGTGCTGTCATAAATGTAGTACAATATATTTCAATGCTTATATTGTCTGTATCCTTTAATTTTATTGGTATTGTATCTTGTTTTAACTTGTTAAATGCCAAATTTAAATGAGAACTACTCCTTGCCTTTTCAATAACTATTCTATTTTCGTTAACACTTTTCCATTCTTTAAATTTATTATTAATTATCTCTGTTATATTTACTGGTTTATAATTTTTGTATGTGTATTCTATTAATTTTATACTATCTGCTGTTCTAAATTTTTTTGTATCTGCTCCTAATACTACAGTAATAATTTCAAATCCATCTCTATTTGTGCAAGTTACTAAGCACCTTCCGGCATTATTTGTGAATCCTGTTTTTACACCTTTTACTCCATGCAAAACTCCTAATAACTCATTTGTATTATTTAAAGACTTAGTGTATCCATTAATTGAAACTGTATAATTTTGAGTACCAACAATTTTAGCAAATATTTCATTCTTCATTGCATAATCTGTAATAATTGCAAGTTCATACGCTGTTGTATAATGGTCTGGATCGTCAAGACCATGTGGTGTTACAAAATGTGTATTCTGTAACTTTAATTCTTTTGCTTTTGCATTCATTTTTTCAGCAAAGCCTTGTACACTTCCCCCCACATACTCTGCAAGTGCAACAGCTGCATCATTTCCAGAGCGCATCATTAATCCATATAGCAAATTCTTAACTGTAATTTTATCATCTTTTTTTAGCCCTAGTCTTGAACCTCCAATACTTCCTGCTTTTGCTGATATAGTAACCTCAGCTTCTAAATTTGCATTTTCTATTACTATTATTGCTGTCATTATTTTAGTAGTTGACGCCATTGCTACTCTTTTATTTTCGTTTTTTCCATAGATTATTCTTTTCGATTTTCTATCCATTACAATTGCAGTTTTGGAATTTAACGTTGGTTCTTTTTCATCTACTGTTGCGACTGTTTCTAATGCTTCTCCTAAATCTTCTATTTGCTCTTCTTCATCATCTGCATAAACCATACAAATAGCATTCTGAAATATTGCTATTAAAATTAATATAGATATTACTCTTTTTTTCATAACTAAAAATCACCTTTACAATTTATATTCGTAAAAGTGATTTTAATTCCATACTTTATTGTTTATTTTGTTTTAAATCTATAGTTAAACTATATAGTTTTACAGCTTTTTTCTTTTCCTTTGTTGCATTTTCTTCTTTACCAGAATACTCCGGTAAAATTCTAATAGCATTTAAAATTAAGTTTTCATCTTCTTTTCCATCATCAAAATATTTATCAAAAGTAATTTCCTTTTCAACTGTTTCATTTGGAAGTATTACTAAATTTGCATTTGTCATATCACATTGTTTTGAACCACTTGATGTTTTAAGGATAATTTCATTTTTTTCAGTATTATCTGCAAGAACAATATAATTATTAGTCATATTTTTGAATTGTATTAAATATGTTTCTTTATCATATTTTATGTATTTCTTGACTATTCTAATTTCCATATACTTGTCTTGTGAATTTACATTTATTTCTTTTGATCCACAATATCCGTTTAATGCAAGCCTAAATTCCCCATTTTCTTTCGTAATTACGAATTTATCTTCTATGGAATTATAGCCATTAGTAGAGCCAGAAGCTAAAATGTCATCCATAATTGTTATGCTATATACATATATTTCATTAATATTAGAATAATTTTGAATATTGTATATCTTTTTGCTTTTGAAAACAGTGTCTACATATATCTTAAATTTGCTTAAACTACTTATATATCTTTTTTTAAAGTCACTGCTTAATAAATTATAACCGCTTTCATATTCTTTGTTATTACAATACTCCATAAAATTTTTTATTAGATTGTTTATTGGTTCTTTAAATTCAGTTGGAATTTCTTTAGTTGTGTCAATAACAGGACTTGATATGCTATTGATTTTAGAAACGCTTTCTTCTTTTTGTGGCTTCTTAAATGAGCGATTAACATAGAACATAATACATAATGCCACTGCAATAATTATTAATATTATATAATATCTTTTTAAAAACTCTCTTAACTTTAGCATAGTTTTTGACCTAAAATTCATATTACATTTCTCCTTGTATTATTGTTAGAATTATCTCTTTCGTGGTATTAAGTCTATAGATAAACTATATAATTTTATGGCATTATCATTTTCTTTTTTTGCAGTTTCTTCATGTCCAGTAAATTCTGGTAATATTCTAATTGAATTAAGTACCAAGTTTGTAGCATCTACTTTGTCATCAAAATATTCGTCAAATGTTACTTCCCTTGTGGTTGTCGAATTTGGTAATATTACAAAATTTGAATCCGTCATATATTTTGCTGCTCTTTGATCATTTGGTAATTTTAGCATTATCTCATCATGAGTTGTTGAATCGGCAAGTACAATATAATAGCTTGTTTTATTTTTTATTTCTAATGTATAGGTTGAATTATCATATTCTACATCTTTTTTTAATATTTTTATTTGCATGTACTCATCTTCAACTTCTATGTTTAAATCCTCTGAACCACAGTATCCATTTAAAGATATTTTTAAAATTCCATCTTCCTCTTTAATTACATATTTCTCTTCTGTATATACATACTCATCCGTTGTACCATTTGCTAAGATATCATCTAACAATCTAACTCTGTATATATAAGCATTGTTTATGTTTGAAAAATTTTGAATATTGTATATTTTCTTTGTTTCAAAAACACTGTCAACATATGTTTTAAATGTATCTATATTATTACAATATCTTGTTTTATAACTATTGCTTAGCAAATTATATGCATTTTCATATTCTCTATTATTGCAATAGTTTACATAGTTATGTATAAGATTGCTAATTGGCTCTTTATATTTCTCTGGCACACTTTCGGTTTCATCCATAACTGGACTATGTGGCTCATATGTTGTTTGTGGTTTTTCTATCTTTGTGCGGTGTTTTAAATAATAATTTATTGCAAATATTACAGCCCAAATTATAAGAATAATAATAATTTTATTTTTGTGCTTTTTAAAAAAACGTCTTATTTTTAATTTAGTATCTAACCAATAGTTCATAAAATTTTCTCCTAAATCACTTGGAATGATAATACAAAATCGTTAAAGTCGTTTTCTTGTATTACTATTCTTTGATCTTTTTCCTCTCCAACTTTTTTAGCTGGGTCTATTATTTTTATCACTAACACATATATCGTTCCTTGTCTTTCAATATCATTATATGAAAAACCAACAGAGCTAGGATATATTTTCTTAGCATAGTCTCTAAATTCCTCTACCGACTTAAAATAAGTTTGTCTAAATTCTGGATATAGCAAATTATAAGCTTCTGTATATTTTTCATCTTTTATATACTTAATGAATTTAGCAAAGTAATATTCCATTCTATCACGTTCTGTCATCTTTTTTAACTTTTCTAGTTCTTGTTCTTCTTCAGACTTATTTTGGTTATTTTCACTTGTTACATTGCTCTTATCACTTATATCATCTTTTGGCTCTGATTTTAAACTTATTACTTTAGTAAGCAGAGCCAAATTAACTACAACTAACACTAAGACAATTATTATTAAAACAATATCCTTTATATTTAATTTTAATTTCATTATTTACCTCTTATTCTATTGGTTGAATACGAATCTGTAAAGCATTTGTTTCAGATTCGCTTAAATTCAACCTATATTTCAATATTATATTATTTCGATATTCTATTTCAAAATCACATGTAATATAATTTTCACCTTTTTTATAAGTTTCTATTAAAAATCTTACTGTTTTATAACTATTACTACTATCTGATGCAACTTTTTTACACTGTTTAATAAAAGTAACAAATTCATTTTTTGTTGTTATATGATATCTAGCAATAATTGATTCTTTATATTTGTCAAAAAATGTCTCTAATTCCGCATCTGTAAGGTCTTTAGTCCTGTTATATATCTTTGGAATGTAGTAAACAAAGTCATATAAATTTTCATATAAAGTCTTACAATTTTCATCACTATTATATAACTTTTCAAACTCATAATGGTTTGCTGGATATATTTTGTTATTATACTCTATACTTCCAGTATAAGTTTCTTCACTTGCATTCTGCATAGAAGCTGTACCATTATTCATCTTTGCTACACAGTTTAACAAAATAACTAATATAATTAAATTAATAATTATTAATGCAGTTAATATAATTTTTAGATTTAGCTTCATTTTTTATATCTCCTTTTTAATAGTTACGAGTATAATAAAAATTTGTATAATATTTTGTATAACATTCTTGTTTTCTTTCTTCAGTATATTCGTAATTTGCACCGTTTTCAAATATATCCCATTCTACTGCTCTTCTATATTGTAGTCCTAGCAATGTTTTTCCGTCAGCATGACATAAATTTAAGAATTCCCATTTTGCTTTATCTGTATCTCCGCTTGCATATGTTTCTATTATACCCTTTACAGGCCCATCTCCGGTATTATACGCAAGTGATGTTAACGCCTGTTTTTGAGCTTCATTTAAGCTTGCACCTAATTGGCTACAATAGCTTTCAACAGTTTTATAATGACTTTCTAATGCATGAGCTTTTACTTCTAAGATTGCCTGTTTAGGAACTCTATCTCCAACTTGCATTGGATATAAATCCCCATGTCCAGTTGCAAAAAAGTCTTCTTTACAACTGTTAGTTACTCCAGAGCCACCTGCTGTTCTATCTTCAAATGATCCATTACCTTCTATTACTATCCAGTAATCCCCATCTGAATATGAATCCATTCCGCCTTCCATTGTTAATATCATTACTCCTAAGTCTTCTAAACTTCCAGCTGTACCACTATTACTCTTCTTTCTAGCTTGTAACTTAAAGTAATCTTCTACATTATTAATAATAGCATCTTTTTCATCATACAAAATTATTTTTATATTCCCTGTATTGGTTGTACCTATGGTATCACCTTTATTTAATTTGTCTCCTTCTTGTATATTAGCATCTATTGTAAGACCTTCAATTTCCATTTTCCAACCATTCACACCATTGTTTGTATTAAATTCTATTCTAATATATTCTCCATTTGTTTTAAAGTAATCTGTATCGTCTTTTGTTTGTGTTTTTTCTTTATTATTATCTTCTTTTTCTCTTGTGCCGATTTTCTTTATAACACCGGTTTCAGGCATTATAACATTTTGTCCACTTTTAAAGCCCACAATTTCATTAGTTGTAATTACTCCTGTTGGAGCTTTATCTGGAATCACATATATAGAAGCATTGTCTTGATAATTATTAACAAATTCTTCTATGCTTTCACAATAATTACCATTTGCAGAAGAATCACTTCTTCCTGGATTTGATATATATATTGAAGTTCCATCTTCTCTAAAACCTGTTATACACATCCAATGTGCACCTGAAGAATATCTACCGCTAGAATCTCCTGGAACACTTACTAATACTGGTTTTCCTTCTTTAAGCGCATTACTTATATTTTTAATTGCTTCGCTTTTACCATTTGATACATCATAACTTTTTGCGCTAATGCTAAATTTATTTTTTAGTACATCCACCATTTTACTTGATTTTGTTCCTGCTCCATACCAACTATCCAAATCGTCCATCATTTCTCCAACTTTATCTGGTAGTACATCTTTTCCATATCCAGATAATAGTATAGCAACTGATGTAGGACCACATCCAGAAGTAGCTATAGTTCCATCCCAATAGTGAGCTTGAGAATATCCATTGGTATCAACTCCCCAATCACCTTGTTTATAATTTTTATACGTTATTCCATTAACAGTAGTAAGCCTATTGTATCCAACACCTGTTGTAGTATAACTTGTCTTTCCTCCAGTATTTTCCTTATTATCCTTTGCTTCTTTTGCTTCTTTTTCACGTTGTTCATCTAAACTTACTTGAGATCTAATATAAGTACCATATTCATTATTATTTTTTTCATATTTTAGATCTGGCCACTCATCTTTATATACATTGTAGCCTTGTATTATCCATTTAAATACGTCTGTTTCAATAGATTCAAAGTCTGCTCTTGTAAAATATCCAAGTTCTATTAAAAATTCCTTCAAGTCTCTATAAATATATTCTGAATCTTCTGTATGCATTGCCTCTAATATTGAAAACGCTTGTAGAGATGATTTCTTTTCAAAATTAATTTTTTGAAGTGTAACATCTGAACCATTTTCTCTTAACTTCTGATTTAATTGTTTAGCTTTTTTATCTATCTCATCAGAAGATATATTTCCCTTATAAAGTCCTTCCTGATCTGTAACTTCAATTAACAAAGGATTTGTAGGATCATAGTCATCTTTTAATATGTCTAATGCTTGTTCAATTTTCTTTGCTGTTTGTTGTTGTCCATCATAAATAAAATAATATCCGTAAACAATCCAATTTTTTACCATATAATGCCATGATTTAGTTTTTACTATTCTTGGTTGCTCAACTTGAATTCTAACTTTATTATCTGTTTTTTCTTCATAGTATATCTGTCCTCTACTCTTATCATTTAAAAATTTTATATTGTCAGTATTAGCTGTTCCTTCAGGATTAAACTCTTGTATTTTTGGGCTTATTTTTTCAAATGAATATACTCCCTTTTCATCATCTGTTTTATCAAAATATAAATCCTTATACCAATGATTTGTAACAGAATAAATATATGGCCTATATGTTTCCGCTTCTGTAGCCAAATCTTTAAAAGCATAATACAATTTGAAAAACATATCATAATCAATACCCCATTCTGCTAGCTTGCTTTCAATTCCATCAGAATATATCGCTAATAATTTTAAATAATTCTCGTCTTCTAAATATACATAGCCATTTTGATTCTTTCTAAACTCTTGAGCCTTTATTTGACTCAATTCATCTATAACACTTTTTATAAATGAATCCTGTCCACCATTATAAGAAAGAATAGAATATATATTAAGATCTAATTTACCTGTTGTACTTTCTTCAATTTTGCTTTTAATATATTCTGTTAATTTAACCCATGTTTCTTCTGAATTATGTTTTCGCATTTCTTGGCTTAGACTATCATAATTATTAAAAGTTATCTTGTTTACACTAACTTTTCCTGTATTTTCATTAAAATTATAATGATTTAATTCTAAACTAAGTCCTAATTTTTTCCCTCTTTCTCTATATTTGCTTGCAAATATTCCTTCTTCTTCATTTATAAGATTATCCCAAACAGCAAATACCCTACGATAATAATTTCCATGCATATATAATAATTTTTCTGTTCCATTATCCTTACCCATAAGACTGTTTCCGATTATATCTAAGGCTTTCTGATTTATTTTTTCTATTTCAGCTTGAGTACTAGTATTATGTTCCCCTGTGATTGTAGTCGCTACTGGACTAATATTATTAATCATAGCTATCACATCATTTAAAGATAGTACTTCCAAACTAACATTTACTGATTTACCATTTATCTTCAATGAAACAGGTATATTATTTCGATTTAATAATTCCTTTAAAGTAATTATATCATCTCCGTTATTCGTCCCCACATCTGTAAAATATAGAGTGTCATCAATCAATTCAACCTTGTAGTTGTGATTGTCTGGAGTAACTGCATCTGAAAAAAATCTTACAGGAGTTTTCGTCTTATATAATGCTTTATATAATTTGTCACCGCACTCTTATTATACTTGTTGAATCTAAAATTTGATATGTTAAAACGTTATTATTCATCATTATCATTTCATAACCATTAAGTCCAGATTGATATCCTTCATATTCCATTACTGTTTCATCAACATTAAATACTTTATTAACGTCTTCAAGTTTGTTTTTATTAATTTCTTCCATTGCACTTTTTATCTCTGTATCCTTTATTGTTTTTCCCCCTGCTGTATGATACTGATAAGAATATTTATACGTAATATGGTCTGTTTGTATATTTACACTTGTTTGCAAATTTTGATTAGCACAAAAATCGTACACAAAGTCTGGAGCCATTGTTGATAAATGTAAAGCTAAAGATAGTTCTATAGGTTTACCATATCTTGATGTCCAACCAGATAAATCCCATTTCATTTGATCTCTCTTTGTACCTAAAAATCCAGATTTTGTGGTAATTAACATCTCATTGTTTTCCCTATCAATTGATACATCAAAATTTCCTTTCTGTGGACTACCATTCTTCCAATTAAACGCCTCAGATCCAAAGTGCAACATTCCATAATACTCTTGATCTGTAGGCCAAATTGATCTAATTCCACTATCTAATAAGATAAATGCATCTCCATATTTTGGTATCCATCCAAATAAACTTACAATTGCTCCTCCTTCTGTTCCTTGAAGTGTATACGTTCTTTCATTAGCCAAAACATAGTGTACTAGATTCTGCCTTTTACTATAATATTTACTTTCCATATTAAATTGATTTTTTTTCAAATCCGTAGTAATTTTATTTACCTCAGACTCGAATATGGTCCATACTTGTGCATAGTCACTACCGTTTTTTATATTTTCTTTTAACTTGGCAATAATCTTTTCACCCACATTATTATCTGTTATATCACTAAATGAACTGTATGTTGTATTACATACTGAATTAATGTATTCTCTAAAGTTTTTCATATTATCTGTTTCAGTAATATCTTTTTCCTCTACAGCTTTCCTTAGTGATATTACTACTCTCGATATAAAGTAAGCCTGATTGTTTAAATTTGGTAGGTTATCAATGTTTTCTAAATATTTTCCTCCCTTTACATTTTTTAGCGCTATTCTTTTATAATCATTAAATGAAATACCAATTATAGAATATGTATACCCATCTGTTGTTTGTTTTCCTGAATCAATTGGACTTTCGCCATTTGTCCTCTCAAGATATGGCGTTCCATCGCTATTCATTATTACTGTATATTTTATTTCATTTCCGTTATCATCATAAAAAGATACTTTATTTCCATTCTTATCTACAGCTTTATAATATACTGGATCTTCGACTCCGCTTTGATACACTAATTATATTTGCATCAGACATAACATCACTCGGGAATATAACTGTACTACTATTTTTACTATCTGTACTAATATTAATTACTGTATCGCTTTTCATATTTAATTTTATATTATTGCTCAACAAATCACTAACTTCTGCAATTTCTACTGGTTCTGTATTATTGTCTAAATTAATGTTTCCATCTGCATCTATACTATTGGAACTAGCAAATCCATATCCAACTAAATCATATCCCAAATCATTTATGTATTGTGCTAGGCTGTTAATATCGGCTGATTCTACTTTAATTGATTGGTCTCCAAAGCACCATTTAAAAAATCCTTCACAAGCTTTTTTTATTTTATCCATTGCAAGTCCAGGTAGAGTAACAAAAAATCCAATAAATCCAATTATCAAAAATAATATTAATAATATAATGCCAAATGTACTTATAACAGATATTAATGGTCCTAGCGCTTTTATTGATTTTAATTTTTTCGCTGTTTTTTTTGATTTTTCATATGTTGTTTTTGCCTTGGTTGCCCTTTCTGTCATAGATTTATTTGATTCAGATTTCATAGTATCGTCTAAAGTACTTCCATTTTGCTCACTCATTTTCTCACCTTCTTTGTTAAATAAAATCTTTATTTATATATAGCTTTATAGATTATTTTTTCTTTGACTTTCGTCTAGCTTGTTTTTTGGGCTGTGCTGGTTGCTGTGGTGCTGGTTGCTGTGGTGTTGGCTGCTGTGGTGCTGGCTGCTGTGGTGCTGGCTGCTGTGGCTCTGGTTGTTGTGGTTCTGGTCGTTGTGGTTCTTGTTGTTGTGGTTCTGGTTGTATATTATTGTAACTTGGTTGAATTGTTCCGTCACCAATCATATCAATTGTACTCATCATTCTTTCTTGAACATCTTCTTCTCCAACTGCATTATATGTCTGTTGCATTTTTCTTACATAACTTGCATATACCGCCTCATCACCATCTAATGTTCTAGCATCAATATCACCATCCATTAATTGCTGTGTAAATGCTGCCATTTTTGCATCATTATATTCAGGATGTGAATCTTTAAAGCTTTCATATACACCTGCAAATTTCTCTTCATTCTCTTTTACAAGTTTACCAGCTTGCTTTTTGTTCATTCTCGAACTTACACCTTTGTTAAATGATTTTGCAGCATATAATCCAGCAGAAATACCACCTGCTCCAGCCGCAGATCCAAGTGCTGCTAATGTCATATATACACCTGCTTTTCCAATTGCTTCTGGTGCAGCTTTTATCATTCTTTTTCCTGTATTTTTTAGTCTTCCTGGTATAGATCTAGCGGTATTTTTCAATTTTCCGCCAATTGCTTTTCCAGCATCTTTCATATATCCTTTATCAATATCACTATGTAGCCAGTCTCTCTTTACTTGTCCACCATTTGAACCTTGTCTCTGTGTATCAGCTGATGGTGCCGGGTTTAAACTTCCAATTCCGTTAGTGTTTTCCGCATTATTTGCAGAATTCATATTGCTTGTAGCCGTATTAGACGGATTTCTTCTAGCACTTTGAGAACTTCCTGATTCATTTGTATTATTTGAACTTCCTTCCATTTTCGGAATTTTCTTACTATTAATATTTTTCTTTGCGTCTTTGTCTCCTTTATTTTGTATTAGTTTTAGTCCTGTTGTAATAGCAGCTGCTGAACCTAGAGCTTTTGGTAAGCTTGATGATTGAAAATGAAAAATTTGCTTAATAATATCTTCTGCTTTATTCATGAATAGAAGCATTATAATTGCTAATACAGTATAAGAAAGTGAGGATGCTTGAGACATTAAATTTATGGCTGTATTTACAAACACAACATATATGATACAATGAAATGGTTGTATTAAAACATTAAACATAAATTCTTTTAACCATGTATTTAGCGCTTGAGATTTCCCATCTCCCATCTTATCTATTGAATATGTAATTGTAATTAGAGGTGCTATTATTATTAAAAATGCAATTGTAAGCATACGTTTTATGTATGAAAATAAGTATAATATTGTAACTCCTACTAACATTATATATACAACTAGTGATCCTACACCAACACTAAAGCTTAATGCCCAAACATTTTCTCCGATATTATCCATTGCAGTTTCCCAAGTATCGTTACCTTTATTATCCATTGCAGTTTCCCAAGTATCGTTACCTTTTACTGCACCATGGATTACAGTAACTAATGAATTATTTATTTCAATTGTAATTATCATTATAAAATGAAGAACAAATATAAGTGCCAAACTTATAACCCAATCTTTAAACATGTTTTTATATTTTACCTTATCATCTGCAAGTGTAGATAATACCATACGTATACCAACATATAACAATATCCCTAATAGAACAACTATAGATAAATTTCTTAATGCATAATACCATGTTGCTACATTTGTTCTTAATGCATTAACCGTAGTGTTAGCACTACTATCGAAAAAATTAATACTAACAATATCTGCCCCATTAAATCCAGCCTTTGTAGAACCTGTAAATATAATACCATCTATTGTCCATACAGCATCTCCTCCACCAATTGCAGTAATTCCAGCTATAATAGCTCTTAATAATTGAACTATTCCGAAGAAAAATGCTTTTGGAATATATAATACAATTCCTACAAGTCCATCAAAAAATACTCCTATTGCACCTTCATTTTTTATTAGTTGTTCCATTTCCTTGTCTAAATACACTCCTGCATGAACTTCATTTATTAAGCTCATAATGAATATCATTGAAACTATAATTATTATGGATATTGCAATTTTTTTAATTATTCTTTTCATTTTCTCACCTCCATTATTGATTTTTACCTTTTATTTTTTTTGTAAAACTACTCATTTTTACTACTGATTTATTTCTTGTATTTTTTGATTTTTCATTTAAAACTTGTAATTCTTGTATCATTCGAGAAACATCGTTAAAATCTTTATCAACATGTGTGCTTCCACCTTGTAAAATAGCTTCTAGCATAACATCCACCATTTCCTTCTTGTTTAGTCCATCTTTATTCTTTTCTTTTGCTTGTTTCTTTTTCTCAAATTGTTTTTTAACTTCACTTGCTGAAGTATATTTATCAATCTTTCCTTCTTTTGCCTTTTCACTGAACATATCAACTATCTTTTTAACATCTTCGTCTCCTAGATCTATTGCTTTTATACCATTCTTCTTCATGTATTCTTGTATTATATCTTTCACATGGCCATTACTTTTATAAACGTATAATTCTCCACTACTTGCAATTTCATCTGCAACCTTTTGTGTAAATTCTATTTCCTTGCTTAATTGTACAATTTTATCTTGTTTATCTAATAGTTCTTTTTGTTCACCTGAGTTACTAACTACTCCATTTACTTGTATTGTTAGTCTTAATTGTTCTACTTCTTGATTCAATTTAGATATTTCGCTTTGTTTTGTACCAATTAAATTACTTATATCTGAATTTATATTTTCAAGATTTAGTTCTCTTAATATATTATCTATGTCTGAATCTGATAATGTTACAATCTTATTTTTTGTCATATAATCTGTAACAACTTTTTTAATATCTTTACTATACATTACTGAGTTTATTGATCTCTTAATAGATTCAACTTTTGACTTTTCGAATTTTTCCTTTTGCTCTTCACTTGCGTTTTCATCTTGCATTTCTTTAAGTCTCTTTTCTATTTCACTTTCAAGAACTCCAGCATACTTCATGTCCTGTATCAAAGCTTGATTCTTTGCAATTTTTTTACTACTTCTATCCATTTGTTCAAATCCACTCTTTGCTGTATCATATGCTATAACTGTTGGTCCTGCAATAACTTTTGCAATTGCTTTTCCTCTTCTACCCCTAATTTGCTTTTTCGTTTCATGTCCATAATGAGGTTTATTTCTTGCAACATTTGCTACTTTATTTAGTGAATTCGTTACTAGTGTAATTCCTTCTTTAGGATTTCCTATCATTATTGGAATAGCGCCCATTAAGCTAGCCATTGCTTTTATAGGTTCAACTCCATCTTTTATACTTCTTTTCATAGTTTTATATTTTAACTTATTATTTGCAATGCTTAATTTTCTTGCAGCTTTATATAGTTCTGGATCCTCTTTCTTTAACTTTCTAAGTCCTAAGTCAGTGTATAGAGCATTTTCTTTCATTTCTTCTAATTTTTCAAGTTCATTATCTTCCATGAACATTTTAGTTGTATTTCTGACTAAGCCTGTTCCTAAGCTAAAAACTCCTCTTGCATAATAATTTACACCAACTGCAACTTTATATCCTTCTAGTATATAGTTTCTCATTTTATGTTTCTTACCTGGGTCAAACCCATCAACTATATCTCCTAGTGTTTGTGATCTACCATCAAATCTAAATATTCTCATAAATATCTTTTCAGCTTTAAATATAAAGTTCATCATACATAGTGCCAATACGAAACCAGGTATATCTGTTAATGCAAGCTGGAATGCCATTGTCATTAAAACAGTATATAAAATCGCGTGTACACTTTGTAATAAAACATTTAATGCAAAGTCAAACATCCAAGATGTAAATGATTTTGATTTTCCAGAATTTATTTTATCATATGCATACTTAACACCCATAATAGGTCCCATTAATGCTAATATATTATTATATATACAACCAAAAACTTAATTAAAAAATATATTAAAAACATATACATAATTGTTGCTGGAATACCTTCACTAAGCTTAAATGAATATGCTCTTGTTCTTACTGTATCATATAATGATATCCCGCCATTAGCTTTTTCTAATGCGTTGTAAAAATTATTTACTAATACCTCATTTACATTTATTACAAAAATCATAAAATAGTGAATAAAAAATACTATTATAAAACTTGTAACCCAGCCCACAAGCATTTCTTTATATTTTGCCTTTCCTTCTCCAGTTGAAGAAATTGCAAGCCTTATTCCTAAATATATTAACAATATAAGTAATACAACAATTGAAACATTTCTTATTATTGTATACCAAACAGCAATATTTTCTCTAAATTTAAAAACAATACTATCTTTGCTTATTTTAGTTCCACTAGCTGTTGTTTGATAATTTTCTAATGTCTGTTGTAACTTATTTTGATCAACCTGCTGAGGATACATAGCTGAATTGTTTTGATTATTTTGTCCTGGAAGTTGTACTTCAAGTTCTTCTTTCAAATCAAAGAAATTAACATCTAATATTGGAACTCTATTATATATAACATCTTCTATATTTATTCTTTTACTAACATATGTATCTGTTGCATTTGGAGTATAAACTGAACTATCATTACCTTCTAATGTACTAGTTGTTTGTATACCAGATAAATTATTTATGGTATCGTTTATCATATTTTCAATTATATTTGCCCAACCAACAAATGGTGCTCTTAAAATGTAAGCTATAATTCCAAATAAATAATCCATAAACCCTAAAAATTGATTAAATAACCAACTAAGTACGTTATATGAACCTACATATCTACCTTCGGTTGTTCCATAGTATTTAGAATACTCATCATCTTCTTCTCTATCTTTTTCCAAAAGAGTAGTTACATCACCCGCACTTAACTTATTAGCTACATCCTTTTTTATTCTATAAACTGTTTTCCAGTTTGTATCAATATACATCTTTTTTTCGTCATCTTTAATAGTATCACCATATAAATTTAGCTTCTTAAGTTGTAAACAACTTTCATTGTCTGACTGTGGTTTAGAACAATATACAACTTTGTCGCAACTTTCTCCACAAACTATAGCATACGTTTTGCCATCAGTTGAAAACAATATATCTCCCGTCTTTAAATTAGATTTTAATTGTTCATTGGTCAGTGAACTACCTGTTATAACTTCATCAAAAGATGTAGTAAAATCACCTAGGTATATTCCTAACGAATGATAAATTGCATAATTTATCCACACTTTTTCATTTATCGCTATATTTTCTTGTGCTTCTATTGCTATCTTTGAATAGTCTGTTGAATACTCTACATCATCTGAATGATTGCTTATCATATTAAGTGCAAATCCTGCTAATGCATTTCCTGCATCTTCTTGACTAACTTTAACTGCTTGACTAATTTGAGGTTCTTCTGCATATGTAAAATTATTTGCTAGTACTGTAATAATAAGTATTGATACAATAATACTAACTATTAGCTTTTTTGCTTTTCTCATATGCATTTTCCCTCCTTTACACTTTCACATTAATCCAACACTTTACAATTTTATACTTTTATCGTCGTATTTTAATATATTATCCTTATACTCTATTATTTTAAATTCTTCATTTTTTCCTTTTATAATTTCCACATACTTTCTTTGTTTTAAATTATATAGATAAATTCCCTTATTTTTTACACTATATATAAAGTTGTAATCGTCAATCCAAAGATAGTAATCAACACTTTCTCTTAGTTGGCTGTTTGCCTCTTCACTGTTTATAGATACAAAGCTAATCTTATATGTATGATCATCTGTTTCAGATTTTACTGTGTAAAACTTATTACTTTGTATCGTCTCTTTGCTTTCATTACTTCGCTGTAATTGTGCATTTAAAATAATGTTACTTATTCTATCTAATCTTTCTACTTCAGATTCGCTTACTAGATCTTTGTTATTTACAAATATATTATATGGTAATTCATCACTTTGAATTATACTTTCTAAATTTGCATCTTTGTAAATTACCCCTGTATAATTTTTATAAATTTGTATTCCCTTTTTTGTTCCCTTCTTAAAGTTAATTTGAATACCTTTTAACGTATATTGTAATACTATTCCTTGTGAATTGTTTTCGTATTTGTCAAAATCTACATATTCATCTTTTATATTCTTAACTAATGCTTCGGCATCTTTATTTTCTAAATAGTTATCCACAATTTGTGCAAATTTTGTGGAATCATAATTCTTTTCCACTCTGTATACAGAAATTTCCTTTTTGGAATTATAGAATATATATATATCTTGTCCTTTATATCCAATAAGCCCAAACTGCTCATTACTAAATGTTGGTTCTCCTAATATCTTTATAATATTTTCTTTAGAAGTACTTGTTTTTATATTATTGACGATATCATCTTTATAATTTTGGGTAAAAATAATATTGAATATCTTATTATCTATTGTTCTAACCTCTACTCCTTCATCAAAGTATATATTGTAATTATCAAATGTACTTTCTTTACTTCCAAATTCCTCTTGTATATCCTTCCAATTTCCTTCTATTACTTTTTTTAATACAGTAGATTGAATATCAAATTTTGTTTCTTTTGTACTTTCAATATTCTTCATTTCTATATATGAATCATGTTTTGCAAAATAATTATTTTCTCCATTTATTAATTTGTTCTTTATTGTTTTACTATCTTTGTCACATATTATTGCTATTGTAATATTTTTTTGTGTGTCTATTATTCTGAAATTTTGATAATTTAAAGAAGTTGCACTATATAGAATTAATCTGTTGTAAAACCTTTCATTACTATTTTCATCTATATATGGCTCATATTTTATTTTCATGTATATGTCTATATCATAATTTTTATCTTTAGATTTATTTTTTTTTATATAATCACATTCTAAATACTCTGCAACTTCTTCAATTGTTTTAAAATCATCAACAGAAGTGTATGAATGAACTTTGTCTTGAAGATCTTGTTTAGATTTCTGATTTTTTATAATTACCTGCATTGTTATTAGTAAAACAAGTAACACCACTAGTAATATACAAATAGCAATCATAATCTTTCTATTGTTTATTTTTTTCATTCATACACCTCTTTTCTTATTAACGTAGTATATGAGGTCCTCTCTTAATTTTATCTAATAATTTCTCATCTGCAACTCCCATACCACTTAATTTAAATGTTGTTTTTACAATTTTCTCAGCTCTTGATAGTGTCATTATAAGTATCGCTCCGAAAAGTGGCACTGCCTTTGCAATTTCATCGGCTGAAACAATATATATTGCATAAACTACAACATGTATTGCTTGTATAAAAACATAATATATTAGATTAGTAAGCCATGCCTGAAATGCTTGTCCTTTTCCATCTCCAGCTGCATCTATAGAATATGTAACCGTTACAAGTGGAGATATTACAAATAGGAATCCGACAGTTAGGAATCTCTTGAAATATGCCATAAAAAATTTAAGTTGATAATATACAAACACAAAATACACCATAGCATATTGCATAGCGCCCCAACCTTTGGCACTTTGAAACGAATTCCAAGTATCATTTATTATGCTTTCTTCAAAGCCCTGGGTTGATACTACATTAATGCTTCCAATTAACTCTATAACCTTTTCTTGAAGTTCTAATAATATTATTAATATGTAATGCATTGTAAAAACTAAAACAAGGCTAACTATCCAGTTTATAAACATTTTTTTATATTTTGCTTGTTCCTCTGCAACTGTCGAAATTGCCATTCTAATTCCTATATATATAAGAATAAACGCATTTGCAACAATAGCTAAATTTCTTAATGCAAAATACCATGTTGATACATTCTTTTTTAATACATCCATTGTATTAGTACTATTTTCATCATACTCAACAAAATTAATATTAAATAAATCATATTCATTAAATACCAAATTTTCTATTGTAAAATTTCCATTAATTTGTTTAGTTTGCACTGTATTTACTATCATGGTTAGTACATTGTTTACAAGCCATGGAAGTCCTATTATAATACTAGCCAATATACTTGCTGTTGTATTAGATGATGTTGCAGTTTCACCCAAACTCTCTGTTCTTGACGAACCATCGCTTGGAGTTACTGTTGCAGTTCCTTCATGAAATACCTCATCAGATGTACTTTCTCCTTTTTCATTTTGATGCTTTTGCACATCTTCAAATTTAGTATCTCCAGCAACGTCAGTTGTTTGATCTGCATAAATGAAATTAGGTATAACGGTATTTATTAATATAGTTATAATTAGTATAAAAGCTAGTCTTTTTTTCATTTATCTCCCTCTTGTATTACTCTTCTTTTTTTAATTTATTTAAGTTTGTCTCTACAAATTCAAACTCTTTCTTCGTTGGTTTTATTGCAATAATTGCAGTGTCTTCTCCTACTTTTAGTAATCCTTCACCTCTTGAACAAGTTGTTAAGAAATATGCCTCTCCATCACTTAATTTAAATACTTCCTTTATGTATTGAATTTCAGATTTATCTTGTGCCAAGAATAATTTTGTATCAGATGATGTAAGTACAGCTTGTACTTCTGGTTTTTCATAAAAATCTTGAAATTTCTGTGAAATAACCGCTAAAGATACATTTCTTTTTCTGGCACGTCTTGCCATTGTATTTAAGAAATCCACTGCTTCTGGATATGGAAGAAGCATCCATGCCTCATCAACTAGAACTCTTTTTCTTGCTGCTTTTGTTTTATCTTCACTATTTTTCTTAACATATTTTTCCCATATCCAAGATAATAAAATTTGTTGTGCAAGAGGTCTTGCAAACCTTTCCTCTAATTGTGAAATATCTAGATTAATAAATGGTACTCCTTCTAATAAATCAAATGTAGACTGTCCATCAAAGTATGCCATTTGTCCATTATACTCTCTTACATATTGCTTCATAACTTTTACTAAATAGCTATAATGAAATCTGTAATCTGGATTTTTATTTTCTTGTGCTTTCTTAAGTAGTCTATGATACCAAGAACCAATTGTTGGCATTGCCTTTTTTTTGTTGCCTAAAAAGTCTAAATCAAATCCTTGCTTTTTAGCTATATATAAACTATTTATGTTATTTGTAATTCCAAGACTTGCATATTCTTCAGCAACAGATTCAGAAATAATCTGTTTTGTAAGTTCGTTTACTTCTTTACTTCTTGTAGAACCTCTTGCCATTGTTAACAATGCTTGTGTTACGTCTTCTACCTTGTTTTCAACGTTTAGCATTATCCTTTCTTTTCCTGTTATTTCATCTTTAATTGTTTCTGGTTCTATATCAAACAAATTAATAACCGTTCTTGAATTAGGACTAATTACAACATTAATTCCTCCTAAGGCATCTGCCACAACTCCATACTCGCCTTCAGCATCTAGAGCTAAACTCTCAATTCCCATAAGTACAGATGAACGTGAAGTTAGAGTTTTAATTGTAACACCCTTTCCGGCACCAGATTTACCAAAGATAACCATATTATAATTTGAAAGTTTCGAACTAAAGTTATCAAACAAAATTGGAAGTCCAGTTTGACGATTAAAGCCTAATGGTATACCAGATTCATGTCCAACTTCAGAATTAAAAAACGGAAAAACAGTTGCCATTGAACTACGATCAAATGTATGTTTAACATTTAATTTATTGTCTACAAAAGGCATATTAGTCTTAAATGCTTCTTCTTGCATTGCCCATGTAGGTTTAACACCAATTAATGTCTTAGACATTTCAGAGGCAAGTAATTCTGTTTGTTTATCTAGTTCCGCCAAATTATATGCAAACAATGTACATACCATAGTAGATTCAAATAATTTGTTAAAACCACTTGCAATTGAGTCTCTTAACTGTTCAGTTTCTTCTCTTTTTTGTGCAAGTATTCTTTCACGGTTTATATCTCCTCTATCTAATGCTACGATTCTTTCAGATTCCAATTCATTAATTCTTCTATTTAATTCAGTTTGTGATGTACTTTCGCTAATAGGCTTTATAAATACTGAAATATTAGCATCGCCAAAAGTATACATACTTCTTAAAAACTCTGGAAAAGTACAAGTTCTTGGTATAGTTGAAACAACTAAACTTCTAGCAAATCTACTTTTATTTGATATTATTTCAAGATGATTTGTATGTGTTGCATCAATTCCAGCAGGTGCAATTAAGTCTTTTAATGTTTTTTTATTTCCATCTATGATTCCAACTTTCTTTTCTTCAGTAACTTCTTTCTTTTCTTCAGAATTCTTACGATTCATAAGTTTCATAAAATCATATCTCCTTTTTTCAATCTTTTGTTTTAGGATTTTTTCCTTTTTATCGCTCTTTTAAGCTTCTTTTCTTCTTCTTCCTCTTTTAGTTTTTTCTTCTAGCTCTTTTTTATTGCTTTGTGTTTCTTTACTTGCATTTTCTTTTTTAGGCTCTTCACTTCCATATTTATTAATTTCTTTTTTCGTTCCCTCTAATAATTCTTTATCTATTTCATCACTGTATGCATCAACAACTTCTAAAGCTCTTGCTTTTATTCTCTGTTTTTTTTGTCTTTCTAATGTTCTAACTCTATCTGCTTCAAGCATACTTTCTGTTGCAAGTGTTACCGCTTCATCTTCAATCTCTTGTTCTAGTTTTGCAATTTTCTTTTGCATAATATCTGGTGCTGTTGAATACAAGCTATCATATTCAGCATCTAATGCTCTCTTTAAGTTTAGAACTTCTGCATCATCTCTGTTGTATGCAAAGTATAATAATTCAGCAAGTTCTTCAGAATCTAATATTCTTCCATATACTTCTGCTGTAGCTAAACTACTAATTAATGCCTGTGCCCTTGTATATAGTTCGTTAAAACACATACTATCTAGTTCTTGTTTTGAATAATTGTTTACGTCTGTTCCTAGCTCTGAAGTATAATAAGATACAATAACGTAAGTATTTTGTTGTAATACACTTCTATTTAAACTCATTTTAGCAATATAATTTGATATATCCGTTCCATATTCTAAAACATTAATTTTTCTTCTTCTCTCAAACTCTAATTTTTCTATTGTTTGTTTATTTCCCGATAACTTAGCCTTTTTTATTCTTGCATCTAATACATCAATTTCTTTTTGCATGTCGTTAACTTTTTCTTTATACGAATCAATTATGTCCCTTAAATTTAAGCTTCTTGTTTGAACATATAATTGTACTGGAAATCTCAAAGTATTTAGAAACTGTGTAAATCCATTTTCAACTGCCATCTTCTCATCTTCTGATAGTAAATCATAGTTAACGCCCTTACATTTAATTACCATTACATACTGCTGTCTATTTTTTCTCACAATCATATTATCAATTATGTCGTCAAATTCCATGAACTTTTTAACAGAAGTCTTTCCCTGTGTTCCTTCACTTTTTTTACTTTTTGCTTTTTTATTATCTTCTTGAGAATCTTCTTTTTCTTCTGTTGCTTTTTTATTTTTTAAAATTAAGAAAAATAAGATTCCGCCTAATATTAAAATTGCAAATACTATAATCGCAGTAATTATTTGTATCCAAAAAATAGCACTATTTGTCCCCATCTGATTCTTCCTCCTCTTTTGTTTCTACATATGTATAAATCTTAGCATTGTTCATTTTAAATTTTATATATCTGATAATAATATCATCAATATAGTCTCCCGCAACATTCTTTGTAAATTTGAATGATGTAATTAATGGGATTTTTATTGTTCCTGCTCCAAATCCAAGTAAAGCTGAAATTGCAATCAATATAATTCCTGCCATTTTTAATCCTACAAGACTAAAAATATAATAAAATATGAAGCCAATTCCCGCACCCATTGCTGAGGTAATTAATGATTTAGTAGTAAAAATATATAAAAATCTTCCTTCACCTTTTACGTTTCTAGGTATGTAATGTGTAGACATATTTTATTCCTCCTTCACTTATTAGTTGCATTATTTGCTGACTTGTTTGTTCATTTTCTAAGTTAAAAAGAGTATTTTTTAGTAACGTCCAAATTCCAACTGCTCCATAAATTACTATAATAGAAACAACCAGTCCAATTAATTGTTGTTTTAGTTTTCCTTGTTTGTCAGGACTTGCTGTTATCCACTTTATTCCCATAACAGCTACACAAATAATAACTACCGCATTTGCAATTATTACTAGGATTTTTCCAACTGGTAAAAACTCCTCTTCTGCTTTTTCTATTGGCAATTTACTGTCGGCAGATGCAGAGCCTTTATTTATAAAACTATTTCCTTTTTTAAATATATTGTCTATACTCAAGTCACTTGCATATGATTTATTTGAATTAAAATTCATTACTGATATTAGACATATTGTTACAACAAATAATACTCTAATATATTTTTTTACTATTTTCATTTAATCACCTCATTTTTATTTATTATATTCTAGTTTAAGCATTTTTTCAATATATTTCAACCATACCAAAGCAAATTTAACATTACTGTAATATTGGTTTTATATCTTTATTACGGAAATATGGAATTCTATCTTTTTGTAATATTTTTGTAATAAATATTTTCTAGTTCAGCTTAATATCAACAATTCTGAAGAAATCACATTTCTAGTCTATTGAGTTGATTAATATTTTTTATAATGTTTTTATTTTAAAAAAAACTATTAACAAAATACTCTTATATACTTTGTCAATAGTTTTAAAAAAATATTAAATTATGTTTCTTTTCTTCATTATAAAGCTGTATTTGCAAATTTTGCTATTATTCCTACTAAAGTACTTCCTGACATAAGTAGAAATGCGCCTATGCAATATAATATAAGCTGTTTTTTTAAATCTGCTTTACCTTCTGGCGAAGATACTATATATTTAAATCCTATTATAGCAATCATAATTACTCCTGTAGATATTCCAATTGCTGTTACAATCCAAAGCATTTGACCTGCTCTATCATTTATTGGTTTCGACTCTTCATAATTATAATTATAAATATCTTTCATATCTGCTGCATTTGTAAATATACAATTACTTAATATACAAAATATACATAATGTTATAAAAATAATAAATACTATATGTAATAGTTTTTTCACTCTATTATTTTTCATGATCTCTCACCTTATTATTATTTTAATAAATTAAATACTGCTGATGCTATGGTTGGAGCTAGCATTAAGAAGGCTGCACCTAAAATATATAC
>OLPI01000879.1_pt1 | contig 27742 bp, 19 predicted proteins | sample 1672361 | NCBI WGS metagenome assembly OLPI01 (sample SAMEA3136675, study PRJEB25190) | human gut metagenome
AAGAGAGCTGTAAAAATTGCAATGATACAAAGAGCGATGGAAACGAGAACAGCAATCGTTATCTTTTTTCTGCCTCTCTGCTTTTCTTTTGCCTCATGGCGCATAATAACGCTTTCGCTTTCTTCGTGAAGAACATCTTCGCTCGTGTGAGAAAGCAATTTCTGATAAATTGCGTTACAGTCAGCACAGGCGTTCAAATGCTCTTTTACCATCTCTGCGCTTGCTTCGCTGCAAGCACCGTCAACATACAGCGGAAGAATATCTCGAACAATATCGCATTGTTTACTCATGCTTTTCATCCATCCTTTCTTGAATTTTTAGCTTTGCACGATGATAAGTAACTCTCGCCCATGATTCTGTTTTTCCAAAAATTGCAGCGATTTGTGAAAAAGATAGTTCCCCGAATACGCGAAGCTGAAAGACTTCTTTGTATGGTTCTTCCAAACGGTGAAGAACGAGGTGTATGCGGAACGCCATGTCAGAATCTGCAACTGAGTTCTCAACATTTTCATTTGATGGCAAGTCATTGATTTCACTCACATCAGCTACTCGCTGACGGCTTCGCATTTCATCATGGTAAAGGTTTTTTGCTATGGAGCAGAGCCATGTCAATTCATCTGACTTACCTTTGAATTGTGATGTTGTAGAAACAGCCTTATAGAATGTGTTCTGCGTGATTTCCTCTGCTATCTCACGATTTTTGGCAAGAGAAATAGTATACGAGTATACCTGTAAATAGTAGGCTTTATAGAGCTTTTCATAGTCCATACTTGTCATCACCTCCTTCAGCTTCATAGGTTAGACGGAGAAATCGGAATTTCGTTACAAAGAAGTTTGAAATTTTTATACCTTTACGCTACTCTTGCTTTGTGCGGACTATTGGTAGACGCGCATTAACGGCAAGTAAAGAGATTGCTGTGTCAGCTTGATATGTTCAAATGCTAATTAAGTATAGCATACAGCTATGAATTTTTCTATTGCGTTCCCCTGACTTCGGAATAGTGGCAGGGCTGGCTATCCTTGTTTTGCTTTGTGCTTCTCTACCGTACATGAGCATTTGCACCCGGGTTATCATTACCATAACCTTCAAGCAGATTTACAACGCCAAGGACTGCAAGACCACCGCCTACTGCGATGATAACGACCTTGAGTGCTGATACACCGCTTGTAAGGAACGATGTATAGTCAAGCAGGATAAGCAGATTTGCAAGCAGCTTGTGTGAAGCAAAAAATGACGCAACACTTGAAAGTAAGTTAGAGCCTGACATGGCAGTCATGGCATAATTCATAAGTAAATTCATAATAAAAAATCTCCTTTTAATCTCTTTTTTTGACCCTCCGTGATATAATAAGAGCGGTCTATTGTGGTGATAGATCAGGAGCAGCGGCAAATACACACATGAAGGATTCTCCCCTCATTTATTCTTTTTACTGTAAAGCCGCTGCTTCGTTTTGTTCCGCTTTCTTCATCATCCCGGCTTCCTCTATGGCAAAGTTCACCAGATCATCCGGATACTTCACTCCGGTAAGGTCAAGTTCTATGAACTTATCCTTCTTGGAAAACTTCGGTCTGCCATATTCGGAAACATATTTCTCAATGTCAAATTGATTCTTCTTGTCAAAATCTGAAAGCTCTTTGTACATCTCGTGTGCGGTTATATCGATCTTATCTGAAAAGAACGGTCTTACTCCACGCACCTGCAATATACATTTGCCGCCATCCATAAGAGCCAGGCGGTCTTGGCTCATAAGCTCCCGTCCAAGTTTCTGATAGTTCAGACCATAGGACTGAGATGTTCCTCTGGTATCAGAGGTGTTGTACGTGTCAATCGTTTCCTTACCCAGCACTTCCGACAGATCTTTTAATGTTGACTTTTCCTTGCCACCTAAAAACAGAAATGTATCGCAGTTACCCTCGATCGTCTCTGCGTTATCCTTGTAAATTGACTTTAACTGTGCCTTAGACTGTAGGATAATGGATGCCGATATCTCTCTGCTTCGTATGGTTGCAATCAGCTTGTCAAACTTCGGAATCTGTCCAATGTTTGCGAACTCGTCCAGGATACACCGCACATGTACCGGGAGCTTTCCATGGTATTCATCGTCTGCAATCGTGCAGAGCAGATTGAAAAGCTGTGTGTACATGATTGATACCAAAAAATTAAGGGAATCATCTGTATCCGAAATAATGACAAACAATGCTGTCTTTCTTCTACCGATGTCCCCTAAGTCGAGTTCATCATATGCTGTTATCTCCCTGACTTCCTTGATGTCAAATGGTGCAAGTCTCGCACCACAGGAAACCAGAATACTCTTGGCTGTCTTACCCGCCGCAAGCTTATATTTATGATACTGTCGTACTGCAAAAGAATCCGGATCAGCTTCTATGCCCTCTTCATCATTACCAAATTCTATGTCTTTGAACATAAGGTCAATGGCATTCTCGAAGTCCTCATCCTCTTCTCTTGTCTCCGATGCATCTATCATGGCTAAAAGTGAGACAAAATTTCTCTCACTCTTCTTACAGTATTTCACAATGTATGCCACATACGCTGTGAACAGCAGCCTCTCGGCTTTTACCCAGAAATCTTCTCCACTCTGCGCACCCTCACCCTTTGTATTTGCAATCAGCGTATTCACAAATTTAAGCACATCCTGCTCCGTGTGAATATATGCAAATGGGTTATAGTGCATGGACTTTGCGAAATTGATTGTGTTGAATACCTTTATCTTATATGGTGTCCTCTTATAGATCACCTTACCGGATTTGGTCTTTAAGGTCTGTCCGTTCTTGCCGACCTTCGGTACTTTGTTACCCTTGTCATCAAGCTCCCATGCCCCTCTTGCAAGCATGGTGCCAACTTCTTCAAGTACGGTTCCCTTTGGATCAGTCACAACATATGAACACTGCATCTGCATAAGTGACGGCTTCACAAATCCTCTTGTTTTTCCTGCTCCGGAACCTCCGACAATCAGGATATTTTTGTTTCTGTCGTACTTTGGATGTTCCGGTCTCGTCATTCTGAGCCACTCTGTTGCAGTCAGCGGAATGTTGTTCCACTTAACCGGGTCTGTATATGGTTCAAAATCCTTATCCGTTCCCCACTTGGCAGAACCATATTCCTCTCTTGGACGGAACTGCTTGGCATTCTTCTTTCTGGAGTTCATGAAAAGCTTGAATGCCACACCTGCTCCGATACCACAGATAAGCGGTGTAAGCTTAAATGAAGGTGCAAAATATGGTTTGACCTGGAATATCAGCGAAAATGCTTTGACACACTTATCCAGCATATCGCCGCCATCTGCTGATACCACCGCCTGTACATACTTATTTATCACATAAAATATGATTACAAACGGGATTCCATCAATCGCTACCTTGTTCGCATTCAGCTTTCCATTCTTGTAATACGGTTTCAGTATCTTCTTAGGTAATGCCTTCAGGTCATCAAGTACGGCACCGCCGATATTCTTTTTCCCCATAAGCACCACCTACAAACTTGTATCCCGGCTCTTTTTCTTCGTTTTCTCACGCTGCCGGTTCTTGTCTTTCTGTTTCTTCTGTGACTGCTCCTTCTTGTCCTTGATTCGCTCCGTAAGCGACTTATCCTTCTTCGGATTATGCTTTCTCGCCGCTTCCTTGATTTCCTCCTTTGCATTTGGTGTGATACTTCCAGATTCCAGGACTTCATTCTTGTGATCCTTGATCTCAAATCTCGTAGAGAATCTTGACAGTGTTTCCACATCATCCATATTTATCTCACCATTATTTACAAAGTCAGCCGACATAACCTCCTTGCCCTTATCATCGTAAAGTACAAGTGTCTTGGTCATTTCCTTCTGCTCCTCAAGTACCTGTTCGGAAGCCATCTTCAGTAATGCTGCCATCTGGTCTATGCTTTTCACTTCACAGAATGCAGTATGCGTGATGGAACCATCTGCCCTCGTTACCTTTTTCATATCCACCGGAATATGACTTTTCTTACAGGCTTTCTCTAAAAGCTCCGCTGTTCTCTCATCATTCACATCAATATGCGTGACATCTTTGCCCTCTCTGTTGAATCCCATTAATGAGCCATGCGTTTCCTTATAATTCGACATTACCTTATCGACAACCTTGCCGAGCAATGTCTCCTTCTGTTCCTCGCTCATACCAGGATTCTGCTGTTCAGACCGCTTGCACGCATCTGCAATGGCAGTAATCAGATCTACGCTGACAGTCACAATCGCCTTTCCTGTCTGGAACGACTCCTGCGTCAATTCATCGACCATTGTTCTGTCCTCCCGATATTATTCTCTCTGTGCTTCCTGTCATATGTGGGTGATCTTACCCACGGAATACCATTTTTGTTGTACATCTGTTGTCCTCCTTTTTATTTGAACTTCTGGACAACTTGTCCAAAAGCTACTTTCTTGTTCTTTATCCATAAATGCACAAAAAAGAGCATTCATGCTTTTTACACATAAATGCTCTGACGCTGTTTTATTATATGATTTTCTATATCTTTCCTTTACACCGAAATCTACAAAATTGATATTTTTCTATAACCTCATAGAAACATCATAACTCCTATTCATATGAATCTTTCTTTTTAATGCATATATATCTTCTGATTTTATCACTTCTATTTTTTGTAATTGTTCTAAAAATCTATCATTTTCTTCAATAATAGCACAACTATGAAATGGCGCAATAGCAATTACTTTATAATCATTTCCAACATAACGTTCTTGAATATGTAAATCTGAAATACTTTGTACCTTTCCCTTATATCTTACATATCCACTTGCAATTGCATCATAAGGAACAATTTGATCATTTTCAATAACTTCAACTATCTGGTACTCTTTACCTTCAATTACATATGGCGATGATGCATCTATTTCTAAAAGGAAAATGTCATCGTAAACATCATCTGTAAGTAATCCCCAAATTTTACTTATATTTAACTGTCGTGATCCCATCAAAAAATCATCATTCTCCAACTTGATTATTGAATATATTGAATCATTTCCTATTCCAGTGTTAAATTCAATTGACTGATTATATCTATGTGAAAAAATACTATTAAATAATTCACACATAACTTCCTTATCTGTTATTGCAAATGCCTGATCATAAAATTCAGGAACAACCGACAATATTGCATTATGAAACACATGCATATCGTCAAACGGATCTAACTCTTTCTCTTTATTCTTTTCATTTTTATAAAACTGAATTATCTCGTCTATTGATTGAAATCGATCCGTTGGCTTATTCCTAAGGCATTTATTAATGATGCTATCAAAAATATATGCATCATCCCAATCATATTTTTGGGAAATATATTCCGAACCTGTACCACGATTTACTGTTCCGAATATAAACCAATACATAACTTGAGCCATAGAGTATATATCTGCTGTTTGTGTAACTTCATATTGATTAGTGATTTGTTCTGGAGCCGAAAATTCAATATTAGCTAAACGTTCACCCTTTTTAGTCTTATTATCTATTGGGAATTCTTCCTTATCATAATGTGCAATTCCAAAATCAGACAACACAAACTTTTCATTTTTATCAACTAAAATATTCTCTGGTTTAATATCTCGATGAACAATCCCTTTTTTATGAATTAAATTCAATGTAGTAAAAAGAAAGCTCACCAAATTAGAAAAATCTTTTTCCCCAATCTCACACTTTTCTTTTCTATATTTCTTTAAATTTTTCGAATAATTGGTCATAATGATATACGGAATCACAATGCCTTCTTGAATTTTAAGTTCGCCATAATGTATCATATTAACAACATTTTTCAATTCATCTCGAACATAATTCGTATTAAAATATTCCGATTTGAACCTGGTTTGTTTTCGTTCTGAATCAGAAATTAAAAATTTTATAGCAATTTCTTTTTTATTGATTGTCGCAATATATACTAATCCGTTTCCTCCTTGTCCAATTCTATCACTATTAGTAAATGATATTTTACCTAAAGAAGTTACAATGCCACCTTGAGAATTAATATATTCTATTAAGTTCTGTTCGATTTCTTCTATCTTCATTCAATACTCCTAACTATTATCTAAGCATTCTGTTAACCTTTCCCTGTATAGAAAAGCAAAAATCAAATCGTCTTTTTACTCATCCATTGAACGTCCTTTGTTAAAATGTTCAATCAAGGAGTCTTTATTACTAAACGTTTGCACAAAGTCTTTTGTGGATGTTGCCATATCCAATGCAGAAATCGCATATGATAACACCGGCACATAACCTATTGCACCTTTGATAAAACCTATTATCGCATTTTTTCTCGTTTTTTTCTTATTTAAAAAAGCAGTGTTATATTCATTGATTAACAAGTCATCTATTTTGGAAAAAACTTCATTTGCTATCTCATCAAAATTTACATGCGTATTTACTATTTCATTTGTTGCTCTATAAAATAGATCTCGAAAGTCAGTACATTGTTTTTTGTTATGATATCTGACTATTTCGTCATAATCTAATTCCATCAATGCTGCCATTTGATCATTTCTATGAATAGCACATGTGTACATATAATCGCCCGACACCCTCAACGATTGTTTTTTTAACTCTCTTTGCAAAGGTGCCCATTCATTTCTTGACATAATAGGATTCGATTTAAGACGCATTGTTAAAACTGAATGTAATTTGTATGTATAGTAATTTAAAGTTGCCATAGCTGGTAATGCGTCCAACGTCAAGATACACCTTACAAATTCCCTATTAAAGCACCCCCATGCCTCAAAACAAAACTTTTCTATTTCTTTTCTATTATCCTCAGTAAGACGATCCAACCCAAAATTCAGAGCCTCGATATAATTTTGATATATTCCATTTCTATATAATTCTTCTTGAATTTTTTCTATAGGCAAATTCTTTATCTTCTCAATATCACTTACTATACCATCATTATTACCTGTAATATCAAATATCTGATTAATCCAAGAAACCGCAGCATCATGCGATTCATCCATTATGGTTGTAATATCTTCGTGAGTAAGCAAAGAATCAAATGGAAATATAATGGCAAACACCTCATTTTCTTCAACTGAAAGATAGCGCTTAATTCCCCAAATATATAAAATATTACTGTAAAATAAAAAATCATTAGTATAACAATCCATTTCTTCATCTGATAACTCTAATGTATAAAAAGGATCATTGAAAACTAATACATCATAAAACAGTGAATTTCTTTTTACCTCGTTCATATATTCAGAAGTAAATGTATTATCTCCTATACCAAATATACCTACATTTCCTTTTTTTATTATAAATTCAATAAACGTTTCTTTATTTTTATCCCAAAACTTCCGATTCCTTTTATACATCTGTCTTCTTTTAAATGAATTATTATCCTTATAGCCCGGAATAAATATAGTAGTATGCTGTTGTTTGACTAAAAATTCCTTCACTGCTTCATCAATAGATATATCATTATTTGAGTAAATGAGTATCAATTCATTAAACAATTCGTAAATAAGATCAAAATATTCTTTTTCTAATTCAAGTACTTTTTTACTGAGTTCGTTTATGTATATCACCTACCATTTTTATGTGAAAATTCTATTTTCCAAATTGTTATATTAATTATATCAAACAATCACACCCACAGCAATTCCATTAAAAGGAGATGCAGGGACACATTTCTGCCCCTCAAAATTAAGCGAAGGTAAAATATATAGTCAACTGCTCTTTCCAACAGCTATGAAACGTTATTGTCCATAGAAGTCATGGTTCACTTCTGCCTTATAGTAATTACTACATGTTACCGGAGCATTGTAAAGTGTCGTGAGCATATAGCTTCGTATGTTGCGAACCTTTGTGGTATTGTTGCGCAGGCATTCCAACACATACTCCATCGTGTGAAAATCTATCTTCTCAAATCTGCTCCGGACAACCTCGTATGGAAAATCATATTTATTGATTCGGATTACCGGCTGTTTAACCGCTATGATCTCTACCATCAGCTCCACCAATTCGTTTATGTCCATCTTCTCTGTTGGATGGCACTGAAGCAGTCCATCATAATCTATGTTGGCTCTGATAAATGAGCGCACTTCATCCATCCTATCCATCGTATCAGCTTTAACGCCTGTGCCTGATGGATTGATAGGATAGGTAATCTCCCTTGTATTCTCTGTAGTATTCTCTGTATTTGTCTTACAAAACTTTGTAGGAGGTGATACATCGTTTTGTGGGAGGATGGTACATAATTTTGCATGAGGGTCATACAAAGTTTTGTAGGGGGTGGTACATAATTTTGTAGGAGGGTCATACAAAGTTTTGTAGGAGGTGGTACATAATTTTGTACTAGGCTTATTTACTTGGGTTTCAGGCTGTTTTTGTATTTCTTCCTCTGTGTTTTCTACATCTTCATCATCTCCAGGTATGTCCAGATATGTACATGTGTAAAGTTTATCAACGCATAAATCTATGTACATAACATTATTTAAGACCATTCCGCTATTTGTTTCCACGTTACGAAATTCACGTCGGATCACACCAATCTCCTCCAACCTGTCAAACGCTGCCTTCACACTTCTCCGTGATTCTCCAAACTGCTCGGCAAAATCATTGTAGGTTTTCTGAAGCAAATCCTCACGGAACTTTTTTCTGTAGCCGATTGTCATACCGCTATGCTCGTCCCGCACTTCCACGGGACGATACCAATACACGATTTCCGACAACACACAGATAGCGAGAAGGTATGGCTTGCCATTCTCACGCAAAATCGTTTTATACCAATTTACCGGCGTAACATTTCCACTGATATTCATCTCTGCCAGCGCATCCACCGACGCATTACCAGTATTTACGATGTTCGTCATGCCTTCTCACCTCTTTTCTTCCATTCATCCAAAAGGCTTATTATAACCTCTGTGATCTTCTCTTCTGTATATCTATCATCAAAGTAATCATCTAATCTGTCTGCTTTGAATGTTACTTTTCTTGGCTTAACCGACACCTGTTCCGGAAGCATGATGTTCCTCACTTCTTCCTGCGTAAGCATATTTTCCCGGCAAAAAGCTTTTAATTTTGCTGACTGCTCTATATTCGGGAACACATTTCTGTCGAGTATTATATCTAGTACCCACTGCTGCTGATCTTCGTTCAGATACGAAAGATCAACACCCTGAATAAAGCCAAGCTTTTTCCGATCAACAAAGTTAAGCAGTTCATCGGACAGTTTTGCAAGTCTGATATACCGCTGGATCTTCTTTGCATTCTCACCGGTTTCCTCACTCATAATATCTAAACTACTACCCTTGTCTCCCTTAATGCCCTGATGTTTCATGGCATAGTAACGCATACTGTACGCCCTTGCCTTTTCGCTGGGGAAGATATCTTCTCTCTGAATGTTACTGTCAACCATAACGATGGTTGCTTCGTCGTCACTCAGATTTCGGATAAACATTGGCATGGTATCAAGTCCGGCAAGCTCACAGGCAGCCTTTCTTGTATGTCCTGCGATGATCTCATAGCCACCCTGTGGTCGCATTCTCGCAATCCCTGGGACAAGCACACCATACTGTCTGACACTCTCTACCATTTCTTCAAGCTTATCTTCATGAATCTGAAACGGATGATTTCTGAATGTATGCAGGCTTGCTAAAGGTATCTCACGAATTTCACCACCATTTGCATTTGCCTGTTCCAGATTTTCGTTTGTACCAAACAGATCATCAAAGGATTTCATCTTTATTTTGGAAGCACTATTGGATTTATTCATCTGCAAGCACCTCCTTTGCGAGTTTCTTATACGCCGCAGCAACTTTCCCCCTTGGATCATGCTTGAATATACTCACGCCCTCTGCGGAAGTCTCTGCTGCTCGAACAGAATGCGGGATAACTGCACCAAACACCCGGACATTTTTACCATAGATTTCTTCCACCATGGATTTGATTTCCTTTGCATAATTGGTACGTCCAACCATCTTTGTAAAGACTATTCCCTCTATCCCAAGATTCGGATTCAGATATTTCTTTGTCCTACCAAGAGTTGTAATAAGCTGCTGCAACCCCTTTACGGAAAGATACGCCGCCTCGATCGGTATAATGACCGAATCAGCCGCAGTAAGGGCATTCATTGTTACCATACCTAGGCTGGAATTGCAGTCAATCAGGATATAGTCATAGAGATTTCTTACACTTGTTATGTACTCTTTCAATATGTACTCTCTTCGCATGGTATTCACCAATGTAACTTCAAGTCCGGAAAGTTCGATATTGCATGGAAGAAAAGATACTCCTTCCTCATGTACAATAACCCCTTCCCTCTTTCCATAATCTTCTTCATTGATTACTTTACCCATGATCGTTGAGAGTGTCACATCAAGCTCATCCGGCTCTTCCACACCAAGACTTGAAGAAAGGGAGCCCTGACTATCCGCATCTATAAGTAGTACCTTCTTGCCTTCTCTTACCAAACCTATACCTAAGTTTACAGTTGTCGTAGTCTTTGCCACGCCACCTTTTTGATTCACGATTGCTATTACCTTACACATACCGTTGTACCTCCATTCCTATCGAATCACCATGCCACTTCCTACATAGTGACATTTTTCTTCTACCTGCATAACGTTACTTGGTTTCTTACCAGAATCCTTTTTCTTTCTTGATACTTCTGCATACACACGTTTATATTTATCTGTTCCAACATTATCGAAAAAAGTCGAAACATTATTCACGTCAAATCGCTTATCTCTCTGAAGTAAACGTACAAACCAGCGTATGTCATTTTTTGTCCCTTGAAGCCTTATCTTTAACATATTGACACCTCCTTGAATAGAAAATAAAAGGCAGGGATATTCAATATTTGTAATTAAATATCCCTGCCAAATTGGCTATTTTATTCACTTTTATTCATCAAAGAATATTGTGTCCCTCGTGTCGACTCTATAGCCGACAACGACATGAATTCTGTCCACTATCTGCTTTTTATGCCTTTTCACATCGGTTCTGCCGAAATTGAAAAAGCTGCAAAAGTGCGTAAATTCAAGGATTTTCACGAATCTGTACGACGTAGCCCTATTATAGTCTCCACATGACACGATACGTCCTACTTGATGTTAGCCGTCGGGAGAGCTTTCGACTTGGCCTATTCAGAAATCATCACTCTGCCTGTGCATCAAAGGATTGTTTCACAATTTCCATGATTTGCTCTAATTCATCCTGATGCTCCATAAACAATTCTACATCGCCATTTCCCCAACGTCCTAAGCCAGTAATATCTTTGCAAATACCATTAGGGTCATTAATCTCTGAAAACTTCATATTAATCGAGATACGCAATCTTTGTTTCTGAAAAACAATATCAACAAAATTAGTATCTAGTTTATAGGCAACATACAACTTTTTATATTCCTTCTTAACCGCAGGGGATAAGTTCATAATGCGCTTATCTAAAGACTCGAATAGTATTCTTGTAAAAGCATTCACATCATATGTTTCCAAGGAATATTTCTGCACTGTTTTATCTTCTACTTGATATGGCGCAAGTTCTGCAACTGTTAAAGTTGGATATGGCCAAATAGATTCTGCTTTCTTTGCTAATTCGTTTGCCCTCTCTTGGATATGTTTTTCATTCCACTTATTTTGCAAAACCACATATTTATTAAGCCTAAGTGCACTTTCTTTGAATCCACCCGGCATATCCATCTTTTCCAAGAAAGGCCTCCATTACTTCTTTTCTCCGTAAGAAACAGTATCTTCTGCCACCTTGCTTAGTTCTATTTCAGACACATATTTATATAGCTTTTCCTCTTTTCGTGGTTCCACATTATCTGTCCAAAGCTCACACTGACTAATTACTGTGCTTATTGCAAAATCGTAATCTTCCGGCGGATACTTATATTTCTTAAGGAGTCGCTTAACCATCTTACGCATCTGCGCTCTAGCAGTTTCTTTCTTCTGCCAATCGATAGTGCGATTCTTACGAAGCATTTCTGTAAGTTCTCTTGTCAGAGCAATCAATTCATCATTCTTGTAAAAATCCTTGATATGCTCTGGTTTTGTAAGGGCATCATAAAATGCCAGCTCTTCTTGCGAAAGTCCCAGCTCTTGACCATTCTTATAAAGATTTGCAATTTCCTCCGCAGTTTTAAGCAGTTCTTTAATAACCTCTTCATTGGTTATCAGTCCATTATAATAAGAGTTCATCAGCTGTGCTATTTTCTCCGAGAATTTTTGTGACTGTACCACATTTGTTCTCTTATATAGGGCCACCTGCTCAGCCATAAGTTTTTTCAAAATCTCAACAGCTATATTCTTTTCCTTCATTCTAGAGATTTCATCCAAGACAGCCGGATCAAACAAGCTGAAATTTTCACCACCACTTTTGCTGCTGTCAAATAAGCTGATGACACCTTCGCTCTGTACTGCCGCTTTCAAAAGTTCGTTGATTTGATCGTTAATCTCAGTAAGCGACAGGCTCTTTCCACCGGTACCACCGTAAGTGATCTTAATAACCGTAGATCGCAAAGCTTCCATATAAGCTGCTTCATGCCTTTCCTGTTCTGTTGTCATACTTGAACAAAGCGAATGAGACTGTTTCAAAAGCATAGCTTCCTTCAAGAACAAATCTTTTCTTTCTGGTACACTTGCATCGAGAATAAAGTTTACACCACCCGTAATAAGCTTAGCCATTGTAAGCGGAGAACCACCTACAAAGCCGCTAAAATCAAAGCCATGCAGTAAATCCTTGCATACCTGCAGCTTTTCTTGAAACTTCGGATAGGCCATCTTTGCAATATTCATGTCACCATATTTAGACTGATCGCGTTTCGTATATTCTTTCATCGCCGCCTTTAGAGCTGACGCAATTCCAACATAGTCAACGATCAATCCACCTTCTTTATCCTTGAATACACGGTTAACACGAGCTATTGCCTGCATCAAGTTATAGCCATGCATTGGCTTGTACACATACATGGTAGCTAAAGAAGGTACGTCAAATCCGGTAAGCCACATATCTACAACAATGGCTATTTTCATTGGATCATTATTATCTTTAAATTTCCTCGCGAGTTCTTCTTTGTGCGCTTTGGTTCCGATAATCTCTTTCCAATCTTCCGGGTCATTGTTGCCGCCAGTCATAACCACACCAACTTTATCTGTCCATGTAGGTCTAATTTTTAAGATGCGGCGGTAAATTTTCATTGCAATCGGGCGAGAATACGCCACAATCATGGCTTTCCCTGTCAGAAGATTTGCTCTGTATTTTTCATAATGTTCAACGATATCATCACAAAGAGATTCAATCGTAGAATCTGCTCCCAGTACGCTTTCCATCTGGCCAAGCATCTTTTTGCTCTTCTCGATCGTTTGCGCATCGGATTGTTGCTCCAAGACATCATAAGTGGAATCAATTAACGCCAGCGTATTCTCATCCAACTTTAGATGAACTACACGGCTTTCATAATAAACCGGACGAGTAGCGCCATCTTCCACGGCCTGTGTCATATCATAAACATCGATATAGTCACCAAAAACCTCACGAGTATTTCTGTCCTTAGCTGAGATCGGTGTACCAGTAAAGCCAATAAATGTAGCATTCGGCAATGCGTCATGAATAACACGGGCATTACCAATTACCGTATGTGCTTCCTTTTCACCGTTTTCATTCTCTGACATAACGATTTTCTCATCAAAACCATACTGCCCACGATGTGCTTCGTCTGCCATAACAACAATGTTTCTACGTTCCGATAAGGCTTTCTCTCCACGCTCAAACTTAAACATCGTAGTAAATATGATTCCATTCGCACTTCTGCCATCAAGAAGTGACTTCAAATGTTCCTTGCTCTCTGCTTGTACCGGTGTCTGACGCAAAAAATCTGCGCATTGTGAGAACTGTGCATAAAGCTGATCATCCAAATCAATACGGTCTGTCATAACTACGATTGTCGGACTGTCTAATGCATCCTGCAATAAATGTGCATAGAAAACCATAGATAATGACTTACCGGAACCCTGTGTATGCCAGAACACGCCACCCTTGCCGTCGGTCTTTGTTGCTACCTTTGCTTTCTCAATAGCTTTACGTACTGCAAAATACTGATGGTATCCTGCTAATACTTTAAAACGATTACTGCTAACGCCTGAAAAAAGAATAAAATTCTTCAAAATATCAAGCAAACGTTCCTTTTGGAACATACCCTCATAGAAAGTTTCAAAGGACGCATACGCAGTATCTTCGTAATTACCGTCTTTTGTTTTCCATTCCATAAAGCGATCTAATCCGGAAGTGATTGTTCCAGCCTTATTCGTAGACAAATCGCTAATTACACAGATTGCGTTGTAATAAAAGATAGATGGAATATCCTGCATATAGTTGCGAATCTGATGATACGCATTCTCCGCTCCCACTTCATCTTTTGCGGGGCTCTTTAATTCCATCAAAACAAGAGGCAATCCATTTATAAATAGAATAATGTCTGGACGACGGTTATTTCCGTTTTCAAGGAACGTAAACTGATTTACCACATAGAAAGAGTTGCTCTTTACATTTTGGTAATCAATCAAACGTACAATCGACGATTGCTCCTCGCCCTTCACAAAAAACTTAACCGTAACGCCATTTTGCAGATAATCCATGAATATCATATTCTTCTGTAGCAGGCTTCCGGTATCAAAATTCTTGTCAATTAGAAGGTCATCCACATACGTGCTTATAGAAAATTCCTTTAAGTTTAGTGTCACCTGTACCGGGTGTTCTTCGTTCGTTTCTTCATCAAGGAAGTCCGTATAGGCAAGTGATATGTTTGTAAGGTCATCAAAATCATCATCTACACTTCCATACTCATTTTCCAAAAACTCACTGACAATCTCTATCGCATCTTCCATCGTCTTTTCAGACTTCTGGACATTTTGTCCTAAATTGTCCTTTTCCGGTAGTGCTTCATCCAGTTCTGCCTGTGCCTTGGCAAGCTGTATTTTCTCATACTCTTCCTGCTCCTTTGGAGTAAGGTACTTTCCCTCGGTAATAAGTTCCCCGATTCTCTTTTCTACCACTTTCCATGTAAGGACAACTTTGGCATAAGGATTCATAAGGCTTCCCTTTGTGATGGAAAGTCCTCTGGCATCGTGATCCTGATTGCTCCGGTCACTTCCGACGATGGCATGGGAGCTTCCTCCCGTTCCATATTCGTGCTTTAAGAAGTCAGCGGCTTCCTTGTGGTCGTGTCCTTCAAGAAAATACTGATGTATCCGGAACTTCCCACCGGCAAATCCGCTTCCCCTTGTAATTACGGAATCTATTTCATCCTGTGTGATAAAGCTTTCTTTCAGTGTTTCCGTATCAAATCTCTGTGGAAGTTCCTTCCTCTTATCACAGTAACCAGATACTCTGTCAGACAGTTCTGAAGGTTTCGGATTCAGTCTCCACCTAAAACTTTTCTCTCCACGTTCCACTGCCGCTATCTCATTATCAACCGCCGCCTTTAACTTCTGTGCCTCTTCCGGATTATTAAGTCTCTCAAATAAAATCTCCGTTGATTTCTGATAATCAAGTCCGTCAAGACCGTCTACGACAGACATATCACCAACACTGTCACGGAAGAAAAAATACAGGTTATCAGCAACACCACGCCGCACGGTTTCATCTGCAAGAAAGGCTCTGTTTTCATCAAGGAATGTCCCCTGTTTCACCATACCGGCAATAACCTTCTCACAGTCAGACCAGCTTTTCTCCATGATGAAATCATCACTTGCACTTCGTCCATATCCAAGCTTCATACCATCCCGGTCAAACCATGCGGCTATCTCATGTCCGTCAATCTCAAAGCCTTTTCCGCATGTTCCATATTCTCCGGCAAGAAAGTCTGCCATATAAGCAGAGTCCCGATTTTCCCGGTACTTCTCGTAGATACGCTCCCTGCTGTTACTGTTTCCTCCACCTGTACGCAGGATATCCTCTATGTCACTTTCCTTTAACAAAAAAGCAGCCGGAGCGATACTTTTCATACCTGCCTCGGCTGCTGCTATGGTTCCCATCTGTTCATCCAGATAAGGGAAGATGGAAAGCTGCTTATATTCAACTTCTACTACAGACTGTAGACGATCTCCGACAGAACGATCTCGTCCGCTCTGTTCGTTATCGAGTTCATCAGACGAACCCACTCCATCTGATCTCTGCTCTTTAACTCCTCCGTCACTTCCTCGTTCTCCATCATCTGGTTTTTCAGTCTCTCGAACCTCTCCTCTGCCTGTTTCTGTATCATCAGACAATGTTCCGTCAGCGTTCCCGACAGAAGCTTCCCGGTGTAAATCCCCTCGTGATGTTCCTTCAGAAATGTCTCCCGAAGCATTCCGTACTTCGTCAGGCTCTCCTCCGGCTCCTCGTTCGCTTTGATGTTCGGAATGAGATAGTCCCCTTCGTTCCTGTATGTCAGTTCCATAATCCGTACCTCCTTCTTTTCTGTTCTGCGTGTTACTTTCACGCTTTAAAGTATTATAGTGTTCTTGACCATCATTTGCAAGTATATTTTTATCTTTTTCACTGCTTTCCCGTTCCACTCTGCGGGCATTTTCCCGGTCAATATCCTCTACTACCTGACATATCTCACGAAGTACCGGCTCGCACATACTGCTTGTCGCTTCTCCAAGGACACTTAAGCTATCAAGCGTAGAAAACTCACGGATATAAGAAAAATCCAGTTCATCCCTATAAGTATCCGTATCGAGACCGCACCTTGCCATAAGTGTATAGGCAATACTGGAAGTCATGGTCTCTTTCAGTCTAAGTGAAAGATTATATTCATCCAGTCCATAAAGCAGACTGTCATCCTGTACATTCACAAGATCCTGCAATACATCCGGAGTGTAGTCCTCTGCAATATGCTCCGCTATCTGAATCATCCGGCTCTCAATCGGACGTTTTTCATCCGTCTTACCATATATATCCTCAAGCCGCTTCATGACCGCTTCATGGTGCTGATCCTTCATCTCCCAAAGAGTAGGGAAAATACCGATACGCTTCGCCTTGTGGACATCCGATACGTCAAACACATACCGGAGCTTCTTTTTTCTTGTCTCGTCAAGCAGTGCGATACCTTTTGCTCCCTGATTAACCCAGCAGTGCATCCGGGTATTCCACACCTCAATGGAAGCTACCGCTGTCGCATCTGGTCGCTGTGCATGAATAAGAAGCTGATCCTTGAATCCGTACCGGTAAAGCCTTGCCGCAGTCTCCAGATAGTCTGTCCATGCATCTGCATTTTGCGTAATGCGTTCGGCTGCACTACTTGCCATATCCGCAATATTATAATATTTGTCTGCCATCTGTACCTCCTACTTTTTCTTTGGAAATTCCATGTTGAAACTGTACTGGAAGCCGCTTCTCGTATTGCCCTTTGCGTCCGTGTAGGAATATGAAGTTGTTCCGTTTGGTGTGAGGTATGCGTCATACACCTTACCGGCTTTGTTTGTTATGCCTTTTACCAGAATCTTTTTTCCTTCGAGAAGATTTTTCACCTGGTTGTCAGTTAATGTCACACCAAACGCCTTTGCAAATCCCATGCCACACTTTCCGGTGCAGTAAGGACCAAACTTTCCTTTTACGACACTCTTGCCACACTTTGGACATTTTCCAAATTCCTCACGCTCTTTCTGAAACATCCCTTTGTTTTCTTCGGTCACGCTGCTGTAAGAAGAAACAAGGTCGGATACCATATCCGTAATGCCGCACATAAAATCATCTGCTGAAGCTTCACCTCTTGCGACTTTTACAAGTTCGTTTTCCCAGTCGGCTGTAAGCTGCGGAGACTTCACGACATCCGGCAGTATGGTGATCAGCTTGATTCCGTCATCTGTTGGTATCATCTGCTTTTTCTCACGCTTCACAAATCCGTCCTTGACCAGCTTTTCTATTACATCAGCTCTTGTTGCCGGTGTTCCAAGTCCTTTTCGCTCCACTTCATCGTCCATCTCGGAAGCACCCGCCTTTTCCATGGCAGAAAGCAGGCTGTCCTCCGTAAAATGCTTCGGCGGTGTAGTGAAATGCTCCGTCACCTTTGTCTCCGCAACATCCATGACTGCTCCTTCTGTAAGTTCCGGGAGCTTTGTTTCTTCCTTTTCCGGCTTATCCTCTGCCGCCTTATATGTCTGTCTAAAGAATCCATCAAAATCTTTCCACCCGTTTTCTATGACTTCCCTGCCTGACACCTTAAAGGCGATATCCTCGCAGCGAAGCTCCGCCTTTGTAGAATCATAAATATAGGCACTGCCAGTAGCACACAAAAGTCTGTTTGCACAGAGTGTAAGGACACTCTTTTCATTTGCGCTAAGTTCCTCTATCGGTGCTTTTCGTATCTCCACAGTTGGGATAATGGCATGATGGTCTGTCACTTTCTTGCTGTTAAGAACTGCCTTTATATTGGGATTAACCATGACATTCATCTTTGCAAAAACCGTTTCCATGATGGCTGCTATCACATTTCTGGCGGTCTCTTCCATATCATCGGAAAGATACTGACTGTCCGTTCTTGGATATGTAACCAACTTCTTCTCATAAAGGTTCTGGGTTGCTTCAAGTGTCTGCTTGGCAGTAAGTCCAAACAGCCGGTTAGCATCTCTCTGGAGTGTTGTCAAATCATAGAGCTTTGGTGGAGAAACCTTTTTCTGCTCCTTGACAACCGATGATACGACCGCCTGTTTTCCCATACAGATATCCGCCATATGCTCCGCTTCGCCTTTTTCATCTATATGGTCTGTTACTGCCTCAAAACCATCACACAGAATATGTGTCTGGTAGTATGCCTGCTTCTTGAAATTCATAATCTGTGATTCTCTGTCTACAAGCATGGCAAGTGTCGGTGTCTGCACCCTGCCAACCTTTAGAAGTCTGTTATAAAGTGTCGTAAAAAGTCTCGTTCCATTGATACCTACAAGCCAGTCCGCCTTCTGTCTTGCAAGTGCCGACGCATACAGGCTGTCATACTCACATCCCGGTTTTAAGTTTGCGAACCCTTCACGCACTGCGCTTTCCTCCATGGATGAAATCCACAGTCTTTCAAATGGTTTCTTACAGCCTGCCTGATTGTAGACAAGTCGGAAGATAAGTTCTCCCTCACGTCCGGCATCCGTTGCACACACAAGAGAAGAAACCTCTTTATCCGCCATGAGCTTCTTCAGCACACCATACTGCTTTGCAGTATCTTTCTTTACCACGTAGGAAAATGGTTCTGGAAGAACCGGAAGTGATTCATAATTCCATTTTTCATACTTTTCTCCGTAGCTTGCCGGCTCCGCAAGCTCGATCAGGTGTCCGACACACCATGACACGATATATCCGTTTCCACTTCTGTATCCGTCCGATCTTTTATCTGCTCCAAGCACATCTGCAATACTGTTTGCAACGCTTGGTTTTTCTGCTATTACAAGTTTCATCTGCTACCTCCATAAAAGGGTGGCAGTCACTTTCTGCCACCCCGTTCCATATTCACTCGTCCTCTTCTTCGTCATAGTCGGATTCTTCCTCTTCGGCTTCATCCTTCTCACCATACATACTGTCATCGCTCGCTTCCGGCTTGCCTTTTTTACCGCCAGCCATCTTCACACCGATTACAACCACTGCCACTACACCAAAAATTATGATATATAACCAGTTTCCAAGACCTTTACTCTCTTTCTTATCTGCGTCCGTCTTGGTTGCATCCTCCGTTGTCTCTTCTGTCGTGGATTCATCCATGTCCGGTGTCACTTCTTCCGTATTGATGTTGTTGCCCTGTGCCACAGAATTGTGAGGGAGTATCTGTTCATCGCTGTCAACAAAATTCAGAAGGTTGTCATTCGATACCGAAGTCAGGAAGTACACCGTACCATTTCCATGTGTGGTATCTACCCCATCATCATCCGAATATGCCGCTGACATATCTATTACAAGGAAATACTGCTGTCCATCCTTTGTAACGATGGTATAAAACTGTTTCTTATTAACTTCCTTCATAATGTCTTTCCCGGATTCATCCGTTACGGATGTGACAGAACCGGTGGAAGGGTTTGTGACTGTTGCGCTTCCGTTATCCGGTAAGGAATCCGCAGGGTTCTCGGTGCTTTCCTCACTGTCCTCCTCGGTGGTATTTTCCTTGTAATAAGGATTTGCAACTGTATAGACCGTACTTGAATTTCCTGCATTATCTATGGAATAAATATAGAAATACTGATAGGAAGCGTCGAATTTCTGTAGTCTTACAACAACAACTCCATTTTCATCCGGAGTAAAACTGTACTCATTGACGTACACCTTTTTCACACCGCTTTCCGTATCATAGGTCATGATATTAAGCAACCCTTCACTGACTGCCGCATTTAACGTCGGGGCAACTGTATCAAAGCACTTGATAAATCGGTTCTTCTCATACTCATTGCCATTCATATCCGTGACCTTGACATATACAGTGCAGTTTTCCGTAATCTCAAGTGCCATATCGTCTGTGATATCCACCCAGCTTCCGTTGGCGCCAATCTTTGCCTGCACGGTATCAATCTTGAACTTGCTGTCACCAAAGATCTTCGTGACTTTCACATCCACCATGGCTTTGTCGTTGTACCATCCCGGTTTATCCAGTGCGATTGAGATACGCACCTTGTATTTATTATCCTTCGATGTCACATCCTCTGTTGTTGCTTCGGAAGCATTGGTGTCCTTCTTCGATGGAGTCTCCTTTGGTGCATCCGTTGTTGCATTCTCACTTGTGGTTTTCTGCTCCGTCGTCACTTCTGTTGTCTCCGTGCTTTCCTCCGTCTTTGCATAGGCAGAAATTCCACTGCCCATAAGCAGTGTGCCGGCAATCATCAGGGAAAGTGCCGCCTTCTTGATTTTCTTGTTCATTTTCTTTCATCTCCTGTTCTTAACTACAAATGGCAGAGGTTAATTCTCCTCTGCCACATCATCAACATGCTGCTTATACACTGTGATAAGCGTGTCAACCGCACCATCTCCCTCAAGTCCTACTTCTGCAAGTTTGGTCTTAAAGAGGAAATATTCTGTCCGGTCGATCTTGTCATTAAGTTCCTGAAGCTTCTCCTTTTCTTTTGCGAGCCTGCTTCTCTGTTTTTCAAACTCTGCCGAAAGTTTATCGACCTTTGCCTGCTGTCTGTCTCTCTCGACTTTTTCTTTCAAAATCTTTTCTTCGTATCGTTCCAAATCTCACTGCTCCTTTTAATATTTCGGTCTGATAAATGAAGTGATCGGGAAACCTCCTGTCGTATACCTGGTCTTTATTGCCACACAGCCGCCATTACTCTGTGAACCCGCTCCATCACCGGATGTATTTCCTCCGATTGTCGTGTAGGTTCCGTCTCCATTGTTTGAAACAACGACTTCTATATGCTCATTATTTCCAAAGAGAACAATGTCTCCATACTTTGCTTCCGAACCATTTATAAACAACCCATTATTCTGTGCCCATGTGTAAACCGCTCCGCATCCGGCAACCTTTCCTCCGTCGTAAAAAGCCTCACCATTTCCACTCTTGTTAAAGCACCACCAGACAAACACACAGCACCACGGATAAGCATCTCCGCTCACTTCCTGCCCATAATAATCTGTGTTAAAAATAACATTATTGGAGCCTGGCGGATTTTCCGTTATGCCGACCTGGTTCTGAGCTGTCTGCATGACACCTGTTGCACCCTTTGCTTCAACTATCGCACCACCGCCTACAGAACCGCCGTTCTTATACTTTTCAAGCCATTCTTCGCCATATTCCTTATGACCATAGCTTGACCATCCGCTTTTTTGTGCCATGGCATTTGAGTATTCCGTGGAAAGTGTCAGTGTCCACTTCTTAGCATTTTTATTCTTCATGAAACCAAGAAATCCACCACCATAGTTATATGCCTGGGCTACTATCTGAAGATTGTCATAATCATCCGCTCCATCCACGCCCCATGTTTTCATGTGTGCATAGAAAACCCGGATACCGATATCTATGGATTTCTGTTCTGTCGTCCAGTCAGATGGCATGGCAGCATCGTCCCACAAGCCACTTTCCTTGCACTGCATGAGATCGCCACCACAGCTCGATGATATACCACCGGACTCCTGCTGTATGATTGCAAGTATTGCATTCACATAATCGTTTAAGTCAATACCGCTTGAAGCATCATTATTTGCCTTGCACCTCTCCGTGACCCATTCACGCCATGCCACAACATCTGCCGGGAACCCCATGCCTGTCACCTGTGGTGACGAAAAATTGGAATCACCTCCAAACGACAGTAAAAGCATAGGTCCTGCTGCACCGATCAGTGCCATAACAAGAGCAAGCACACCTCCGCACACAATCACAATCTTTCCAACCGGAGATGAAAAGAGTGCCTTCACCGCTTCCCAGAGCTTCCCAGCTCCCTGTTTCACCTTATCCATCGGATTAAATCCTGTAGTAAATGTGACTGCCGCACTCTTTGCCTTCTTCGCATTCTGATACTCTTTTATGGCATTCTTCATGTACTTTCGCTTCACTGCTTTTTTCTGCAAATGTCTGTCGTACAGGTTGCTGTTTTTCCATAAATCACTTTCTTTCGCTCTTCCAAGTGCAGTCCGGTATTCCATCTTAATGCTGTTTCTTGCTATCTTATCTTCCTGCTTTAAGAGCTTTGCGATCTCCTTCTCGTTCTTCTGCATCCGCCAGTATTTTGCTGTTTTCGATATCGTATATACAGTTGATACCGCATCCGTAGTCTTTGACGCAGTGTCTGTCCATGCGTTCTGTATGCCCAGTCCTTTTTCATCATTTGCCATGTTGTCCGCCATGTGAAGTGTCCGCTTCCCAAATGACGCTGCACTTGAAATACCGGCATACTTTGAACTTTCGTGCATTTTACTCTCTGCTCCGACTTCCACCTGAAGGTCAGTTTTTAAGCCGCCCTTTACGGTTGCCTTGATCTCATACTGCTGTCTTAATTTCTTCTGGAGTTTTTTCCGGTTATCCCGCAGTCTTGTATCATTTACTGCCTGTTTATCCCGCACATGCCGCCTTCTCGAAGCTGTCATCAGCTTTGATTTGCCATCCGATGTGTGAAACGTTGCTCCGGCAGATTCCGTTACAGTATCCTCGTGAAGAAGAATCCTGTTCGCCGCCTGTTTATTTGTTTCCGGAGCTTTCTTTCTTTTATTTACCAGCTTATCGCCGACTGCCTTTCCTGTTTCAAGTGCCACCCGTGTCGTCTTATTGGTGAGTTTCTGCGCACTCTCCGTGTTCTCATTCGACAGCTTTCCATTACTGTCTCCCACGTTCTTTAAGGTGTCTCCTGCCACATCCGCCATTTTGCCTTTCAAATCAAATTCCATGCGGCCGCCTCCTTAACTCTACCCTGCCTGCTCTGTGGCAACTTCGGTCTCTGTTTTGGTCTCCGCCGGCTTTGTCGTAAGAAGTGTGTACATAAGCGTATCCTTCGGGAATCTGTCAACAAATGGCTGAACGATATCTCCAAAAAATATAAGTCCTTCGCCCTGTCCCACATTCGTTACATATTTGATCTGGTGCTGTGATATATCGAGCTTCTGTGCAAGAATATCTCTGTCGTCTGCCCCCTGGTTCAGCATATACACGAAATCCGAGTTATCAAATATATTCTCGATCTCCTTTGAAGCAAGGAAGTCTTTGACATTCTGTGTGATTCCGGTCGGTATGCCGCCCCACTTTCTAAATCTCTTCCATATCTCCATTGAATAAGCTGCTGTCAGCTCGTCCTTTAAAAGCAAATGAAATTCGTCTATGTAAAATCTCGTGAACTTATGCATTTCACGGTTTACTGTTACCCTGTTCCAGACAGCATCCTGTACGACAAGCATACCGAGCTTTTTCAGTGTCTTACCAAGTGACTTGATGTCAAAGCATATGATACGATTGCTCATATCCACATTTGTACGATGGTTAAACAGGTTGTTGCTTCCCTCAACATACAGATACATACACTGTGCTATATGCTGTGAAACCAGATCTTCCTTGTGTGATAAAAGTTCATTATAAAGATCCTGAAGTATCGGCATATTCTCCGGCACCGGATTTTCAAAATACTTCGTGTAAATCCTTGATACCGCAAAGTCGATTGCCGATTTTTCTTCCGGCTTCAAACCACTTTTACCACCTACAACAAGCTCCATAAATGACAGGATAAAATCTGCTTTCAGTGATACCGGATCATCATCATCAGAATAGTTAAGGTTAATATCAAGTGGATTGATATACTGCTTCGATGACTGTCCGATTTTTATAACCTGTCCGCCCAGGTAATTCACAAGCGGGTAATACTCCGCCTCCGGATCACAGATTAAAATATCATCCGTTGTCACAAGGAATGTGTTAAGTATCTCTCTCTTGGTCGCAAATGACTTACCGGAACCCGGTGTACCGAGTATCAGTCCGTTAGGATTTTTAAGCATTTTTCTGTCTGCCATGATCATTCCGTTTGACAGGGAGTTAAGTCCCATATAAAGGCTTTCCTTGGATTCCATGAAAAGCTCCTGTGTCGTAAATGGAACAAACACTGCGGTTGATGATGTCGTCAGATACCGGCTCTGCTTTATGAAGTTTTTTCCAAGTGGAAGTGATGATTCAAACCCCTGCTCCTGCTGATGATCCAGCTTACGAAGTACGCAGTTTGCTGACTGAATGTTGTTTGATAATGTGAACCGGAAGTCTTTCATCTTCTGAAGGTTCTCATTAAATGATGTAATAAGGAAAGTCACTTTGAAAAGTCTTTCATTTCTCGACTGCATTTCCTTCAGCAGTCCGTGTGCTTCCTCTGAATATGTCTCAATATCCGGTGGAATGATATCCATGTCATAGCCGCTTCGGATAGCTTTCTTCTGTTCCTCAATCTTCATCTTATTGATATCCGAAAGTTTACCCTTGATGTACTTCATGGCTTCCGTCTGATTGAGTGTATCTATGTGCATGGTGACGTTTAGTGCATCCTCCATGTTGAGAATATCTGCAAGCATTTCATCCGAAATCTCCGGTGCGGAGATGATCAGATAATTGGTCGTTGCAAACATATCTCCGATCTTGTAATAATCCTTTGCCCTGAAATCAAAGGATGTCGGTGTGATGAAGTTCTTTGGTGTCAGTCCGCTTTCCGCCACATCCTTAAATGACTTCATTGCAAATTTCTCAAGTGAATCCTGATTTAAGTAATTATGCATGATACGGAGCCGCTCCAGTCCGTTTACCGGTACGCACTTGCACCCAAGCAGCTTGAACTTATTGATTACATCTGATTCAATCTTTGCAAGTCTCGATACCGCCTGTTTTCTGTCACGGGCTTCTATGCCGAATATAAGATACTTGGATTTCACAATTCCATTGTTACCCTTTTCAAGCTGATTTCTAAGATAGGTCGCATACTCCCGTCTTACCACGTTGAACTCATCATCCTGCTCCGGGATTGTGATAACCTTCTTATATTCCTCCATATCCACCCGCTGATTGATAAAACAGAACTGAAAGTGTATTGTTTCATCAAAGTAATTTAAGAACTGACAATACTCTCCAAAGATGTGCTGCTTTTCATCATTCTGTGCAAGCTGATAGTTGATATCGTAGAACTGCACCATTCTGGAATAAAAGTTATTCCCAATCCTGCACAGTCCGTCCGGATAGATCTGGTCAAACGGAATCGTATCAATCGTTGTTTCCGGCACCCGACGTTTATCAAACTTTTCCACAATGATACGTGCCAGATTACTAAGCGGATTCGTTTTATCTCCGCCATGATAGGCGGTCTGATAGGTTGGAGTTCTTCCCGTACCATTTCCAGGCTTACTTCTTTTGTCTGCCATGTGGTCGTTTCCCTCCCCTCTTGCCGACACGCTGCTGTGCCTTCATCTGTATTTCCTGTTTTCTCTTTTCATCGTAATACTCATAGATATTTTCAGACCGCTCCACCCGTATCTGCGGGTAGGCAAGCGTATGTCTGATAAAGTTGAGCATATAGATTTCAAGTGGCAGTCCGTCCTTTTCCACGATACCGAACAGGAAAAATGGTGCCATAAGTGCAATCAGAACATAGAACGCTGCTGTCGTTCCTATCGCTCCTCTTGCAATAAAATATCCGGGGAACCCTACTAAGATACCAAGACCGAAGCAGACACACTGACGCTTTGTGAAATTGCCAATGAACTTCGTCTTGATGTTCGTAAGGTCCTTCGGAACATCTACATAAGCCATAATTGCCTCCTTTTTTACTTCTGGACAATTTGTCCTAAAGTGTCCATGCTATGAAATTGCAAAGATCTGTTTTGTGATTCCTTCGCATTTGAACATCGTATATACAAGCAGGATGGAGATACCTACGGTACTCCAGCACGCTTTCGTCAACAGTTTGATTGCTGTAACCCCATTTGCCGGATCAAGCGCAATCGTATTCGGATCAAAAACATTTGCTACTAAGACACCATAGATTGCCACACATATCATCATCAGCACCGCCTGCATTGCCAGTGCAAATACATTCTTCATGTATCCGATACCGATATTTGACATATGGTGATTGGTGACTGTCGCCATGGGCAGAGGTGCCACCGCACAGTGCAGATATATGGATATCATCCTTGAATAGAGAACTATCGTAATGAGGATTCCCATAACCTTGATTATGATGTCGATGAACCATGTTGATACTGTCAGACTGATAAGACCGGATACATCACCGCTTTCTGCATCTTCATCCTGATCTCCGTAATTATCCGAAAGATACTTTAGAAGCACGCTGTCCTGTGTGTTATCCGTTACCTGTTGGTTCAGAACTGTCGTGGTTTTACTGACCATGGAAGCTCCAACACCGAAGAAGCAGTTACAGATTGTCAATGAATTACTGATAAACCAGGCTGCCACAACGGACTTGATAAGCCATTTCATAAGCACTGATACAAAGTCCACATCCGCCAGATTGTTCGGCTGTACCAGCATGGATATCAGCTCCCATAATATGACAAATGTAAACACGGTTCCCGCAACGGGAAGTGCCACCTGTTCTGCTATTTTTACAATAAGAGACCATATCGTACCGCCCTGCCACGCATCCGGCGCAGTTGACAGCTCTGTTGATATAGTCCCAACCTTTTCATTCAAGTCTGAAAGCATATTACTCAGGTTCGAGTAAGCAAGCTCATAAAAAATGTCTCTAAATCCATTCATAAGTTTCTGAACCGTACTGTCGAACAGTCCAAGAAACACGGGTACAAGCTGAAACATTTTTATCTCCTTTATAAAACTACAGCCACCTGTTCATCTGACAGATGGCTGCATAAGTGTGTGATGTATTTTTTACCATTCGGTAAGGTGCATATTTCCTAGCTAAGTGTTGCCGGGATAAGGTCCTTAAGCTTTGGTACAAGAAGCGCACCGATCAGCATAACACCGGCACCCGCCATAAACTGTTTTATCCCCAATTAGGTGTAAAACTCTGCTCGATGGCGGGCGGCGGCGTACAAAAAATCTATATGGTGTTTTTAAGAGAACCGTCCCGGCGGGACAGGTCAGGCAGTGACCTGTTCCACCTCCGGGATGGGTTTGAGATTAAAATGAATTTCGATAGAAATGTGTCTTGTTTTATCTTCGTCAATGCGCTCATGCACGACGATTTCTTTGATTAAGCGGTTGAGGGTGGCTGCGTCCAGCTCTGTGATGTTGGCGTATTCCTGAATGGCTTCCACCCATTGTTTTGCGTCATTGGCAAGCTGGACTTCATCGGACAGCCGCTTTCTGCCCTCGGACACTTTTG
>OLPI01000883.1_pt1 | contig 27669 bp, 23 predicted proteins | sample 1672361 | NCBI WGS metagenome assembly OLPI01 (sample SAMEA3136675, study PRJEB25190) | human gut metagenome
TGTAAGCTTATAATCTCCACCTCCACCGGAATACGTCGTTACCGTATATGGATGTTTGGAATTATTAAATGTTCCACCGCTGACATTTTTATTTTTCTCATAGTCATCGCTATGAATATACATTGTCAGACTATCACTTTTCCCATTTGGTCCGCTCATATTTACCGTTAAATGTCCATCCACAAAATGTTTATTTCCACCAGTATCATACGTTCCATATGCATGTGCATTTTTCATCTGATGCCATGTCAAAACAGAAACAAAGGTCGTTACTACTAATGCAGCAACGATCTTCCATCTCATATTTTTCTTTTCTTTTTTCATCATCTTCCTCCTTTCTCTTCATTTTTGATCTATCTTCATCTTCCTTGTTCTCTTTTTCGTAACCATACCCCTCCTGTCAGTATCAGCAGGAATATTCCTGCATATCTTATCCATTTTTCTTCCTCTATCGTTTTTCTGGAAGAATCACTTTGCTGTGTCCTTTCCTGTTTCTTTATCTTTTGTCCATGATCCCTCTCGCAGTACACAAGATATCGATACTTTCCATGCCCCCGGTATGGATGACATGTTAAAAGTGTTATCATGTCTTTCCCTTTTTGGATTAGGATCTTATCCGTATCATATGGATCGATCACTTTGATCTTTGTCACTTTGTATCTTAATCTCTCCCATGGATTCCGGATGATCACCAGATCACCTATTTTCAATTCTTCGATATCCCGAAAATACGGAATCCCCTGATACCCACGATGGGCTGCGATCACACAGTTACTATCCCTCTTACCTAAAGGAAGCGAAGTCTGTCCCATGATCGCTGCTCCTTTTCTCATATTTTCCATCGTGGCACCAAGATATAGTGGAAGTTTCTGTTTCATCTTTGGGATCTTTATATATCCAAAGGTCCTATCTTCATTTCTCAAGATGATCGGTGCCTGATTATAACTCCAGACATCCTTTAAATCTTTCTGTCCGTTTTTCGATATTCGATCGTTATATCTGGCGGATTTCTGATACAGCAGATCATTCTTTTTCTCTCTGTTCATGTTTTCTTCTAATTTCTGCATAACCTGGTCGGATTCTTTTTGTTGGATAAAAGAAATGATCTCTGGATAGAGCAGTAAACCGATACTCAGTAAAAGAAACAACCATCCAGTGATCGTGATCAGTTTATGTTTCATTTCTTTCTCCTTCCTTTGATCCTTCCATACATCTTTCTTGATCCAACCAGTAAAAATACGATCAATAATCCGATCAGGATCGCCCGTTTGTAAACTTCCATCCACTGGGAATGATGCGGTCTTTCTTTCGTCTGTTCTTCTTTTTCGTGATATGTCGTTCGTTTTCCTCTCACAAATAAACGATGATCGTTCACCCCATATGGTGTGCATGTAAGAAGTGTCACATGATCCTCTCCATTAATGATCTGTAGTTTTCTTGTATCTTCTGGTTTTACAACCGTGATCTGATCGACACGGTAAGCAAGTTTTTTATCTAATACATGGATAAAAAAAAGATCACCTTTTTTCATCTCGGTAAGATCAGTAAAGAGTTTTGCAGAACTAAGCCCTGTATGTCCGGTCAGCACTGCATGGGTACTTTTCCCTCCGATCGGAAATGATGATGCGGCCAAATGTCCGATCCCCCGTTCCAATACTTCTGTACTCGTTCCATGATAGATCGGAAGATCGACCGATATACATGGGATCTTTACATACCCCATGATTCCAGAACCTTCCAGACTTAAGATGTTATTATAAAACAGCGTTTCCCCATCCGTTTTCTTCGCCTTAAATGGGTCTGTCAGCTGTATAGAGGAGCTTAACAGCTCCTCATTATATCGTCTTGCTTCATCCAATGCCTTTTCTTTCATCTCCTGATTCATCCCTGCAGTCTTTTTTCCATAACTTCTTACCATCGATCCGGCACTTCTCTCAAACAGATAATTGCTCATAAATGGATAAGATAACAGTAAAAAACCTGCCAGGACGATCAGCACTGGTATGATCTTTTGTCTCATCCCTATGCTACTTTTTTATTTCTGCGAAGTACCATCACTCCGCAGCCTGCCACAACAACTCCGACAATGATTAGCAGATAACTTCCTGTTCCACCTGTCAGTGGGAGCAAGAACTGTTTCTGGTTTATCACTTCCATATTGATATAAGCATTGTCAGATTCCCCATGTTTTGTCATAGTTGCCTTGGTATCATCCACTGTTGCACTTGCAGCGATCGTCTGGACGGTCACGTTGTTATTTAATGCAGTTCCATTTGCTACACCATCATTTGCTGTGGAATCTGTATCGGCTTTACTCTGGATTCCTGTGATATTGGCGATCGTAGGTGTGATGTTTGCTTTTGTTTCTGTGACCTTTACCATAATATCTTTCTTTAACAGAGAGTATCCTGCATCGGAATGTGTTTCTGTGAATGCATACTCATCTGCTTCAATTCCGTTGATTACAAGTTTTCCTGCGGAAGATGGAGAAAACTGTGTCGCATCTGCTTCTGTTGCGGATTTTCCTGTTACTTGGTAAATGCCATTGCTTCCTGTTGCTACCAGATAATAATTATCTGTTTTGTTCTTTACAACGAATCTTACTTTTGTCGCATCACCTTTATCGTCAGAGAATTTCTTTGTCAGATCATATCCGTAAGAATATACGATACATTTATCTTTTAAGATGTCATAGTAATTTGTGCTTGTTCTCTTCCATGTCAGAGATACATCGTTTGGATTTCCCTTGTCTCCTAAAACAACGGTATCATCTTTGTTCACTTTCGCTGTGTAATATACCATGATGTATTTATCGGAATATTTCTTATTTAGTTCATTTAATCCTGCCTTTGTCATTTCGATCTTCATTGTAGGATCATCCCCAGATGTTCCATAGGTTGCACTAAATTTTGGCTCCGCGTCTGAACTCTTCCATACAGCGATCGCACCACTACGATCTACGTTGTTCACATTTGTGGAATCCGCAGCATCTTTGCTGTCATAGATCGCAATGACCGCATCCTTTGAATAAGTCATTCCCTTTGCCATCGTATCGTTGAATGTGTATGTTGTTAAATAGGTTGTAGATGACGTGATATGTGGAAGTTTGGAGATAAACTGATAATCCAGTGTCTCTGCTTTAGATGCCGTAACTGTACTCTGGTATTTATACTCATTTCTTGCAGAAGTAAAATCAGCGAGTCTGTCTGCATTTCCTGTTGTTACATTCGCCTGATCCGGATTGTTACGAACTCGTTTATCCAGTGTTGGAATCCCTGTCTCGTTCTTTGGATAGCAGACAACATCATAAAACCAGTCATCTCCATTAGAATCTGTAGATGGTAACTGCACAAACCATGGGTTGGTTGTATAAGTAACATCTTCTGGTGCTTTTGTCTCAACGATCAGATAAAGTCCCAGTGGAAGTTTATCCTTAGCAGTCACGCCAGACGCATTTGTTTCAGCAAAGGCTGTTCCACTTTTCCCCATGTAGTCTTCTAACTTATCTTTTGTTGCCGTATTATCTTCTAATGCCGTTGCCAGCTTATCGTTGATCTGCTGGCTCGTGAAATATGTCTTGCTTCCTTCTGTTTTTGCTGCATCAGATGGTGCAAGTCCGATGATCTGCTGTAAAGTATCTGGCAGTTCGTAGATCATCTGAACTCTTCCGTTCTCACTTTGCTGTTCGACATCTCCGACTCTCAGATAACTAAATTCGACACCCTTGATCGCATATTTTTTTAAAGCTTCTTCTGCATTCGTATCCTGTTTTCCTGTGGATGTGAACTGGTCGAGATTTACGCCTCCCTGCTTTGCTGCAGTCATGTCGTATTTGTGGATCGTAATGGATCCTGTTTTACTTGTATCAATCACATCTGATGATGCAGCCTTAACATTAACGATCGGTGCAAGTATCATTACTGCAGTTAAAGCAGCAACGGTTGCTTTTCTGATCATATTTTTAATTCTCATATGCATGTCCTTTCCAGGGAATTTTTACCCCTTACTACTTTTTCTTTAACTTTTTCTCTACCTAATAATAATCTGGTGAATCTCTAATTTTCATGACATTTTCGTTCCTTTAACAGTTTTATAATTGAAAAAAACATTAAACAGATATTTTATTCTACAGTTACCTGTTCAATGTTTTTCATAACAATAGTTTTTGTACCATCTGGTTCTTCTTCTACTTTGATACATTCTTTTGTTTGATATTCTTCCATTGGTATTTTTATTTCAATCTCGTTATTTGTTCGTAATTTGATATAGCCTAAGTCTTTAATCGTTTCTTCTTTTTCGACAGTAAACTTATCATATTGCATGTTATAACGTTCCATCTTTTCGTCAAATTCCATTTTCTTCTGTGAATTTTTACCGAAAAGTTCATCTCCAATTTTATTAATTGAAAATTCCTGGTCTTCTTCAAAGATCTTGCACAGTTTACTCTTTGTATCCATCTGGTGCTCCAAACCGTCTTCTGGATATTTTTTATTGATTGTCTTAACTGTCCTTGAAAGAATCTGATATTTTCTTTTAGCTTCCGTCTGTGCAATCGATCTTAAAAATCTTTCTGTAAGGTAATAAATTTTATCGCCATTCAACATTTCATATTTCTTTTCTTTTAACATTACTTTCTGTAATGACAGATTAAATATAATACCTTCAGAAATTCTTTTCCCTAATGGTAAAATCTTTTTATGTCTTATGTTACTTATAATCTCTTCATTATCGTATTTCATAAGTTCATGCATAAAACTATTTTGATAATTCAGTTTGATCAATGCATAATAGATTTCCTGGTTCGTTTGAAAGCTTAAGCATAGTAAATCTGCGGATGGAATTTCAACGCTGTCGCACATAATATCAAACAAGCGATCTGCAAGATATGCACTTGTTTGGATAAAGGATTTATCATCTTTCTCATTCATTTGTTCGAGTTTCTGAAAAACTGGTTCTTTTGTGTTCCAGTCTGCAGCTTTCAATTCGTCACTATTGAATAAATAACATACTTGTTTTCTAACCAACTCTATGACATCTGGCTGCATCATAAATAAATCTTGTGCAGGAGCAAATTTACCAAGTTCAACATTGAGTAGATGAATAACTGCTTTTCGGAATATAATATCGTCTGATAAAATAATCATAGTTGACTCCTTTTTCATTAATTATCCATTGTAATTTCTATATCCTCTTCTACTATTATTTCATTATCACTTGCCATATAAGTTTCCTGTTCATAGGTAGCTTCATCTGACCAAAAATTTTCTTCTGACTTCCATGTATTTTCTTCTTTATATTCCGTTGATTCATCTAACCCATTTTCTTTCAACTGATTCTGAATTTCTTCATAAGAATACTTTTCAACATCAATTGATATTCTTTTATTTACAAAGCCATGGTCACCAATATCATATGAATTAATGGCTTCATCCCTTCCATACGCTTTGTAATCAAAATAACCTTCCATACCAGCAGCTTTAATCTCTGGAGCCAAACTGTTATTTTCAAACAATGCATATCCAAGTTTTTCTTCTGGGTCTTTTACATTTTCATCAATCCAGTCTGGAAATCGTTCATATGGCACTTCATCGGCCTGCAGGCATACATTGGAGATTTCTAACGGAGAAGTAATATCCCTTGCATCACAATAATCCATCACTTTCTCATAATCCTGTTCTGGCAACTGCTTTAATTGAGCTACAGCTTGATTTAATTCATATATATCTTCATATTCACTGATTTCAAAATCTGCCTGATAATCAAAAATCGCCATGTCTGGATGATTTTCTGTAAGATGCAACTGCTCTGTTAGGATTCTTTGTAATTCCTGTTCCTCAATCCCCAAAGTAAGCCAACGTCCTTGATCCAATCCCATGTTATAACTTCTAAGATTTTGAGTGTAAACTTTAACATCCTTCATCTATATACCTCCTAAATTTCTAAATCTAATTCCATCTCTGATTCATTGATTACAATATCTGGATGTTCATACTCTGCTTCTTTTGACAAACTTTCCTGATTTGCTTCCCAGAGATTTTCCTGCTTATAATTTCCATCCAACGCTTCAGATACTTGATGGATCAACTCTGATGTATCATAGTTTTTTGTTGGCATTCCATGTTTAATTTTATCTTGCAATTCTTCCACACTGCTAAAACCAAGCATTTCTGCTTCTGCTATTACTTCCTCTGGAAATACATTTTGTTTTTCTTTCTCCTGCATATCTGCTTCTTGTTGCTCGGGCAGAAATTCTTTGATGTTTTCTAAAAATTTTTCTTTTACCAATCGGTGACCTTCCGCATCATCCGGATGCCTTAATTCACTTTTTTCGAGATATTTAACTCCCGCTTCAATGCTACCTGCTTTTACAGCTCGTTTTATTGCAACCCTTAATTTTGCATTTCCTGAATTACTTAGTTCCTCACTCTGTATCTCTGAAATTTGCTTTTGCTGCATATCATGTTGCTGCTCTGCCTGAAATTCCTGATAATTTTCTATCAGATAATCCGAAATTTCTGATGCATTATGGACGGCTCGGAATAATTCGTTTGGATCATTTTCCAAAACTGAAATCCATGAATGAAGATATGCCGCATGATCATTGATTGCTTCATCTGACAGCTTAATTCCCAAATCCATCTGTAAAAAGGCACTGCCAAATTCTGCATTTAATTCTTCTTTCGCATATTCCGGTGTTCCAAATTTGTTGACTAACGGCCGGTTTAAACGATCCGGATGCCCTGTAGAATGTGACATTTCATGAAGTGTTACCGCTAAAAACGCTTCCTGACTCTTAAAATAATCTCTTGTTGGCAACATGATCTTATCTTCTTTTGGTGAATAATATGCCCTGTTCTGCATTGATTCCACAATTTCACATTGACTAGAAGCAATGACTTCTTCGGCTAGTTTTAACATCTCATTTTTCTCCATCGGAATCACTTTAGGAATTGGGCCGATTCCATCAATCTGCTCTGCATTAAAAACTCTAAAAAAATTCACATATGGATTCCTGAGTTTTACTATCTTTTTTTCTAATTCACCATTTTCATTTTCCTCTTCAACAATCTTTGACCAGACCCATTTTTCCAACAGAACTGATTTTGCACCCTTTTTTATCCGATATCCCTGCTTATTAGCTTGCTTTAACGTCATCCAACGTGAATCTTCATATTTTCCAACTGCCGATGCGATTAAAAGTCTTAATAAATTAACTCCTTGGTATCTCGCTCCACTGATTGGATTGTTTGGCAGTCCATATGTACTCACAGAATCCCACATTTCTCGTACAGGTGATACACCATCTTTCATCTTTTGTATTAGCTGATCCACAAGTTCTTGTCTTGATTCGCTTACAATCTGTGAAGCTGTTTTTCCCTTTGATTTTGCCATTTATTTTCCTCCTGACTAAGAAAAAAGGCAAAGATCTGCATCTTGCCTTTATCATTTACATATTAGATTTTTTAAATTTTTTCAATGACTGATCTGTTACTCCGAACGCTTCCAGTTGTCTAATGTCTGTTATTTCCTCTCCTGTCAATTCATCTTCATCTACCCAGTCAAGACCATCCATATTTTCTGGCCCAGCAACCATCTTCTGAATCCATGCCAGATCATTTGTTTCGATATCACAATTTGTTATACTATTTCTCATTTTTACCACCTGCCTCTCTATACTTAAGATATCTAAAGTATAATAATATTGTTTTTTTCAATGATATATTTTATTTAAATTACTATTGTCTTCTTAGGGTGACATTCATTTATACTAGAAAAGAACGTGTCGATCAAGATCCTGAATCATCTGTATTTTTTGTAAGATCCTGTGAAATCTATATTTCTTTTGGATTTCTTTATATTCATTTTTTGTTCTAATACTTACAATATAAAGATATATTTTGATATCATGAATGCTGTATGTATGTCGGATTAGTTTCACACATTTCCTTACAAAACTTTTTAATCCAAATTTCTCGATACAGATTCTTGCAAAAATAACTGTTTCGCCCTCTATGATCTGTTGTGATATACGAAGTAATTTCCGATAAATCAATGTCTTTATCACTCTTCGAAGCTTAAAAAAAGGAATCCTTAAGATTCCCGAAAGTCTTTCAACCGAAAAGTAAGTAAAAGCTTCCTGATCCGCACGCATAATAAAATATGCAAGTACTAACTTTTCTAATTTTGTTATTTTCATACTTCGATATACTAAATGTAAACAATGATGCTTATACTCTGTTGTTACAATTACTTCTTCCATTTTCAGAAAATCCTGAAAAACAGAATTTTTTCTGACAACTTCTTTAATATCATTATCATTGAAAAGAAAATCTCTTTTGTCCTCTGGAGTTAAATAATATCGATTTGTAAATTGTTTTCCCATCGCTTTTTGTTCTGCTTTTACGATATAGCCTTTTTCCGCTAATTTGTTTGTCTGCCTTTGGATTGTACGTTCACAGTATCCTGTTTCATCTTCCATCGTATTTACTGCCGGATAGCAATAGCCTTTTTTATCCATACGGCTTAATAAATTTAAAAATACACTCTTGCCTGCCGTTGTAATCTCTGGATCAGCCATAACTTTTTTAAAACTTGTGAACATCTCCATACTATTTTTCTCCTAAAATCTTATTTAATCTTTTCTCCTGTATCCGGCTCAGTATTCTCTGCCGGCTGCATCTCCCAGTCTGATGTATCCTTGGGTGCTTCTGTCATCTGCTCTTCTTCTGTCGTTTCTTCTGTCTGTTTTTTTTCTGTACTAACTTCTGTTGTTGTAACTGCAGATTGTTTTGTTTGTTTCTTTTGCGGTCGATTTACGATCACTGCTATTATGATCAACACAACCATTACTATCACAGCAACAACAAGTGATACTATTTTCCCTTGTCTCTGATTCATTCTCTCACTTCTTTCTGATTTTCAACTGCATAAATATAAGTCCTGTAATCGTTTTTCTCATAACTACAAGTAACAAACGTATACAATCGTTTCCTGATACTCTGATCTGGTAAATAACTAACAGATTGAATTCTTGATAGATAATTTTCTCTATCCTTTTTATTTTTGAATTCAATCGGTAATTTTTCTGGTTTGTTTGCACGTGCAGCAATTACTTTTAATGTCCTGGTCTCTTTTGGAAGATATAAAATAATCTTTTGATGCTTCTTCCAGAACGATCGATTTTTATATTTTACAAATGTTGCAAACATCGATCCATCTCTCATATGATGCCCATAAATAACATTATTATCTGACATGAAATCTTTTTTACATTTATAATCTAAAAAAATACAACCCGATGGATTGTACTTCTTATGGAATGTCCTATGCAAATATGTACTATTATCTTTTCCCTGAACGATCGGATAACTAACTTTTGTTCCTGGTACTTTAATCCAGGCAACAATGTCTTTATTCATTCTTTTAAGTTTCTTCCAATTGATAGATTTTTCTGTTTGTACTGCTTTTTGCAACGTATCATATTCTTTCTGTGCTTTTTTATATTTCCATTGATTAATCAAAATCTTACCTGCAAAAAAAGCGATTGCTGTAAAACATAGAAACAATAATATATCGCATATCCATCGTTTTATTTTGATATTATCCAAAACGGACCTCCTGCACTTGCACTACTATTTGATTCATTGACAATCAGATCTAAACTCCATGTCTGCTTTGTTCTTTGCCTTGATCCACAATCTGCTACAGTGATTTTTCCATCTTTAATCCCTGTTAATACAATAAAATGACCACCGCTTGTAAAATGTCCTGCAGACATAATTGCTACTACTAGTTTTCCTGTCTTCAATGCTTGGATAATCTGGGGCTTATTTTTTCCAACACCTTTACATTTCACACCATATTTTTTCGCTAATCCTGGAATAACATCATGCTTACTTCCTGCTCCTTTCACATAATATCCCTGACTTCCTGCCCATTGGCAAGTCTGCCTTGGTGTTATTTTCTTTCCAGAAAGCGTAGAGATGCATATTGCCATACTTGTAGGTCCACATCCACTCTGTCCTATTGTTGACGTACTATATGGAATGGATTTCCATGCAGCATCTCCCTGATTATAATAAACAACCTTTAGACCAGAATTTCCTTCTAACAAGGAAACCTCTGCCGAAGAATCTCCTGTTGCAATCGAATAGTATTTCATTACCTTTTCAGCATGATTAGGAGTCCCTTTTGCACCAGCCGGCATCATTGTCGCACTATACTCTTTACTAAGTGCCAATGTATACTTTCCACCATGCTTTTTTATCCAGGAAATCCATCGATCCATCCCATAATTATAACCTTGAATTGCTACTTTTATATGATCGAGATCAGTTGGATCTTCAACATCCGCTTTTTTTAAAGCATCTCTTAATTCCTGCACTCCTGCATTGACGGAACATTCTCCATGTCCGGATGGGATCCCGTTCGGACTATGGCTATGTCCACCACTATTATTTTTTGTTTTTAAACAATAAAGACCATAAGCCCCCTCTGCCGCCTGCATTGGATCTGGTTCATTACCACTTGATTCTACCTGCATTAGTGCTAATGCCAAATCTACATATCCTGGAATCTTATATTTTGTACAATACTGAGTAACCATTGGTCTCCATTTTTCCACCTGATCTGATAATGGAGAAGCTGCTGTTCCAGCTGTTGTTCCCATATCAGAAGCTGCCAACATAGCTACAATAAAAAACAAAATAGGTATTAAAATAATGATCAATAATTTTTTTCTGTTTTCTTCATCCGCAAGCATACGCATTGCGAAATAAGCTTCATTCATTTATCGACCACCTGCTTTTCCAAAATATGCCCATTTATAATCCGGAATTTCAAAATTAACATGCAATCTCTTTGATCCAATCATAAACAATGCATGTCCTCTTCGTTTACTTTCCAGAAGCTCCCTTTCTGCTTCTGTCAGATTGTATAACTTATCAGTTTCTTCTAAGTTTTGTCCATCGGTTCCAAATAAAATCTTATAACATGGCGTATCAAGCAATGCCTGTCCATACATTTTAATTTTGGGATCCAAGAAATCTACAACACTATGGCTAATAATAAATAATCCAGCTTCATATTTTCTATCTCGCTTGGCCACATTTCGTAAGAACACTAAAGATTGGGGAACTTCTGGATCAATCATCAGGTAAGCTTCATCGCAGATTAATGCAACTTTCTCTGTTCGATCACTACTCATAATATTCCATGACCATGTCTCCAATAAGAAATATTGGGCTCTTTTCACATTGTTCGATGTAGACTGAAGAGAATATGTATCCAAAACTGTAATCTGTTTATCTGTTTGTAATGTTGTCGGTCCATTCCATAATGCACTGTCCGCACCATTTGCTGCATCTTCTAAAAACAATGCTAGATCTTCATATATATTTTCTGTTTCAATTTTTCCTTCTTCTTTTGATTCACTAGCCTTTTCCAACAATTTATTATACATATCTGATAAAATCGGAAAATCTTCAGGTTTTAACTTCTTCGCATCTGTGTTCCAATCAATATCAAAATCTTTGTATAATTCAATCAACGTCTTTTTTAAGACTGCTTTATGTTTATCCGTCAAAGATGGAATATATAAAGAAAAGAAAATCTCTAAATGTTTAATATAAAGAGCTAAGTCTCCAAGACCATTTCCCTCATCCTTATCATAGTAATCTGTAAGTCCTGGTTCTGTTTCATCTGATTCATCATTTTTTGGAATTGGCATTATGTGTAATGGATTTACACGTGCTTCTGGTGATCCCCCTGCATCTAACCAATTGCCATTTAGATTTTTACAAAAATCTTTATATTCACTTTCCGGATCAATAAATATCAATTTTGTTCCTAGCATAAATTCTGACAAAGTAATATGCTTCACTGCCGCACTTTTACCACTTCCAGGGACCCCCATAATAACAAAGTTAGAATTTGTTCGATCATTTTCACGCAGCCAAAAGTCTAGCACAACTAGTCCTCCAGTTGCATCTTTTGCAACATAACAACCTGCATTATCATTCAGTCCTGAAGAACTAAACGGGAATCCACCGACAAAAGTTCGAAGTGGCATAACACGATTTGATACCTCATTTAATAATGGATTTTCAATATAAAATGGTGCAACATGCTGTAATGCATGTTTTTGCATCAATGTAAGTGGTCTAACTTTCAGATTGGTCATTGCACATGTTCCACGCATCTTCTGTTCTACTTTTTTTAAAGATTCTTTATCTATTGCCATTGGAATTAATGTTCCTGCCAATTCTCCAACAACTTCTCCATTTTCATCGATCTGCTGCAGCAATTTCATTCCATCTTTTGCACCTTTTTCTGCTCGTTGTTGCTTCAATCGATCTTTTGCTGTTCTTGCCTGTCCTGATAGCATTGTTATATTCTTGTTAATACTCTCCAGGATTTCCCCTTGGTTGGGCGTAAAAGTAAAGGAAACTGCTGTTGATGGAATATTCGTAATACGTGTTAACCATCCATAATTTGGAGCAGGTGGATATTTTATCACACCGTATCCTTTACAGTAGTTTTCTCCTAAGATAAAATTATTGGATTCAAATTTCAATGCGATTGGCGAAATAACATTTAATAAAGAAGCATTTTCTTCCATTTTCTGTTTCTTAGCCATCATATCACTCCTTTTAATATTGGTATCGATGCATCTGTCATCTCATCTTCAATTGATACAACTGCCGGATTATTCACAAGGTTACATAAACGAACAATATCTTGATCCTTTAGGATTTCTGTTTTAATTCCAACCGCCTCAAAATGCTCTGCAAATTCACTAATTCTTTTCTTTAGATCTCTTTCCACATCTTCTGCAGCTTTCATAGAAAAGTAAAAAAAGAACTGTCTTTCTACAATTTCATCTCCAAATGTGAAATCAGATAAATTTTCCATTTCTTTTCTAAGTAACTCTCTTCGATATGGATCACTTGTCTCATTACGGAGATGAGCATACGATTCCAAAAGAGGCTGCATATCTACCGGACGTGATATCGCAAGAAAATGAAACGGTTCTTTTTCAACTGATAGTTCTGCCGTCAGCTGCTTCACTAACGTTTCTTTTTCTCTTTGGGATAGCAATCCTACGCTGACTGGTAGTATCTTAATATAACCAATTACATATCCATCTCTTGTATACAGATAATTATTCTGGATATTCAATACATTCGTAAATTCCTGAGCAGTTGTTTGTTCTGCTGTAAGTTTCTTCTTTTTTTCTTTTTTCTTCATGTACTGCTCCTTTATTTTCTCTTCTTTCTCATTGTTTCTTCCATTAATTTTGCTCTGTTAGCTTTCTTCGCAGCCAATTGATGATAGGCTTGTGAAAGTGGGCAAGTAGAATCCAAGAATAAAGGGGATTTATCAACATATTCTTTTCCGTTATAAATAACCCTTTCGAACCCCAGTGCAAATAATTCCTCGTTCGTAATTCGAACCTTTATTGTTTTGTTTGACATTTTTTCTGTTCTCCTTTATTTTTATTCTTTTTTCCTTAGTCATTTATTTATCCCCACATTTCATTCAACCTTATAATCAACATTGAATTCTTCCTTTGTATGATTTTTAGAATTCTCTGTTGTTGTTTTAGGCTGATGCGTTGTTACACGTTTTTTTTCTGTCGTTGTTCGTTTTTTTTGTGTCGTTTTTACTGTTTTTCGGACCTTTTTTACCGTTTTTTTCTTTTTTGCTGTTGTGTTCCGCTTTTTTGTCGTTCCAATTTTTTTTCTTGTAGATGTCGTAATATTTCTTCTATCTGTTGTTGCCTTCTGTGTTGAAGATTCTGTCATTTTTTCTGTTTTTCTTTCTGTCGTTGCCTTTTTTTCTTGTGTCGTTGGTGTTTCTGTCGTCACTTCTTCAGTTGCTGTCTGCGTTGTCCCCTGTGTTGTAACCTTTTCTTTCTGTATTTCTTTTGTTAAATGCTGCTTCTTTTTGCCTGCATTTATATTTTTCAATACAATAGAAAGTCCAAAAAAAACTAATACAATGCAAAAAAGCAGGATCATAATAAATCCTGCTTTTTTCATGTTAATTTTGAATTTTTTTGACTTCTTCTTTTTTTCTTGTTTTTTAATTTCTGAAACTATTTTACTATTTTGTTCAACTATACACTCTTCTTCAATATTAGTATTCTCTGTATCTAAAATTGTGTTTTGACTCCCAAGTAACTCTCTAAAATCCTCAGTATGATCATTTTCAAATGGATTATCAATACTAATGCGTATGTGCCTATTTTCATCATGCAGAATCAATTCTCCCTCATCTGATTCACACCATATTTGTATATCGCACTGTTCAAACATCTTTTCTATTGGATCTTCTTCACAAAAAGAACAGACTGTATACACCACACCTTCTTTTCCACTATTACATAGAAATGAAATATCATTCCACTTATATATGCCATTTTCTCCTATTAACCCATAGTTTGATGACAGTTTTGGAAGTATTGCTTTTTTTACATTTGTTGTTATTTCACAAAGACATAAATTTTTCTCTGCCTCTGAAAGTGTCTTCACAAAATTAATTGCTGCCAATACTGCTGTTTCTCTATCCTGCGATAAAAAACCTATCTGCATTTCCTGCTTTTGAACATCTATCTTTGGCTTTTCCGAGATTTTTAAGATTTTTCTTAATGATTCAAGAATATTTTCATTCTGATCAACAATTTCTATTCCTTGCAAATCTAGAAGTTCACTTTTATCTCGAACAATCAAAATTATCTTTATCTCCGGAAAGCTATTTTGAAATTCTATCAGATCTTTTGAATTTTCCAATGCTACCTGCTCAATTATAATTGCTTCTGGCTTCATTGTATCGATGCTGATATATTCTCTTTTGATAAAATCTGTCAGCCTGCAATTCCATACAATATAATTCCGATGAAGGACATTCAGTTCTGATCCAAGATATTCTAATTCCTGTGTGATTAAAAACAGAATCATTCTTCTACCTTCCATTCATCTTTATATTTATATAAATATACTTGTTGCTCTTTAAGGTATGCAATAAACAATAATACAAATGCTCTCATCGAAATATTGCCCTCCAGTCTTGTATTAAACCCTATACATGCTGTAATTCCAATCATGATCGTTAACACTACGATTGATAGATCCCGAGAAATTCCATACAAGATAATTGAAAAAACAATTACAAATGCTGACATAAGGATTGTGAGATATAATTCTTTTTTCCCAAACCCAGGAAAATATTCATGCTGAGCCGTCACATACGTTGGTATGTATAAATCCTCTTTTTCTCTTTCTTCCATTAATTTTTTCCTCACTTTCTACTGATAATATTTTAAAATACTATCTTTCAAACTATAAATCAATGTTGTTAAAATCATAAATAAGATAACGTTTCTACCTCTTCGAAAGTTAGTTTCTTTTGAATCAGGGTCATTAATCGTACTAAAAATCAAAGTTATAATTCGAAAAATTCCTCCTGCGTTAACTAAAATCATAAAAGCTTTAATTAAATCTGTAATTGTATTCATTCTTTCTCCTAATGTGCAAATATTCGTCTAATATTTGAAGCAACTTGTAATTTTCCTGCCAATCCACTACCTTGATTCGCAAACAGATAATCCTGAATTAACTTCGGTCCTTTTAATGCCAATGATCCAAATGCTACGGACCAGATTACATGCCCGGTTAATAATAAAGCCATAGCTAATCGAAGCAAAATAATCTGCAATGTACAAGTAAATCCCATCTGCAGAAACTTTTTCCCAGCAATCTTAAAAGATCCACCGTCACTATCCATAAGTCCTACACTTAAAAGTGGAATAGCAAATTTTAAAACCATTAATTCTGCACCATTCTTGATTATCTGTATATATATCAAAAAGATTATAATTAAAAATATGATAAGTAATAGAACTGTCGTTATTCCATTTCCAAATAATGTCAGCAAAAATTGATCTTTAATTGCTTCTATTTCTCCCTTACTTCCAATCGCCGTTAATATTGCTTTTGTAAAGGTTTCGAAAATATTGACAAGTGGTGTATATAATCCTAAAAATGTAACTGAAATTGCAACCGCCTGACAAAAGCCTGTTAAAATATGAATTGGATCATGATCTGGATCTCCATCCGATTGCAATATATAAATTGAAAAACCCTTTTGGACAAATTTTAATATCAGTAATGCAATTGCATATTTTAATATCACTGCATTAACTTTGCTTAGGCTTAAACCCTTAATTAAATGCTTTGTACTGATGTAATTTTGGCAATTTAATGCTATATCCATTAGATCAACAAGGAATTTATTAATCAACTTAACAGCATCCTTCGCGAGATCTTCTAAAAAATCATTGAATAAGCTTTTTAACATTTAAGACCTCCTGATATTTTCTATTTATAGTAAGATAAAATTGTTGGAACTAGTGCAACAACTGAAACAACCAGAACCATACAGACAAGGATTATAAATATTCTTTTTTTATACATTTTGGTATCCACATCATCTGCCATTTTCATGCGGATTAGATTATAGATAATCATTACAATTCCAATCACAGAAGACAATCCAATCAATGGTGTCTTCATATCATTAAACATGCTTTTAGTTCCAGTAAATAATTTAGAACTTCCAATACCACCTGCATATACATAATTTTGTGCCATCAAAAAACAGGTAATCATATTCATCATAATTACCGTCCCAATCAATATAAAGCGCTTTTCCGACTCTATTAATTACTTTGCCCTTTGTGAGCTGAAAGTTTCGGTAAAAATCGAACGAAGTAACCTTATTCGTTGATGTCTGTATTGAAATCTGCCCCGAATACCAAAAATCAGGTTTGATTGTTTTAATCGCCGATCCAGTTTCAGTATATACGCGCGGATTACCTGATTCGTCATAAAAAATATCTTCACTGCAATCATAAACAAGCTGAATATTCCTCATCTCACCTGTTCTTTCATTAATCGAACACCGGAACAAATCTCCTCTTTGCAGCGTTTTAACTTTTTCGACCTCTGTTGAAAGCAATGTGTATGTTGTCATTTTGGCTGCGTTATAACAAATGATCATAGGTGCAACATCGCCATATGAATTAAGTGTTTCTCCATAAGAGTCAAAAAGGAAACAATCCGTGGACTGCAAATACGGTTCATAGGTGTACACTAAAATATCCGCATAAGAAGTATTTGAATTAAATTTGTATACATCGAGCATTGCCCACTGTTCTAAAGGAATGAAATACTCATTACGGAACAACGTATCATCTGTCAGTATTTTATTTCCATTCGCATCAAGCACATAACTGTCCTCGGGATAGTTTTGACCTGACGCTTTGTCATACGACAAAAGATAACCATTTTTATCGGTACGAGGCTTTGCAAACATAACTGTATTTTTTGGGTCACGCAGCACCGATGTACCTAATCTCGAATTACGGTTATAGTATCTGTTAAATCCAAACGGACCATCAATCTTGGTAAGAGTGTTGTCAGTATCTTCATTTTCTCCTACCTTATATGTATCAATCTCGCAAACTTCACCGGAATCATTAAGTTTATAGCGTATCGCCTGTTGCTCAATTCTTGCTCCGCCACTTATGTTGCTGCCGTCAGAACCCGGAATAGCATAAAACGGATCGTCTTGAGAAATATCATACCTTTTTCCATCTATATTAACGATTTTGGCACAATCAAACACTTTTACACCTTCCGAACCGTTTTCATAGACTTTAAACTTGACACTATGCGAAAAAACATCAGTTTTTGAGACACAATCAGTCAATAAACCTATTTTATAATCGCTATTTATCGATGTTTCGGCATACGCTGCATAACCATACATATCCAAAATAACAGAATAGTTTGTACCTGAAACAAATTCAGGAAATATATCGGAGTATGATGAATCAACCTTAAATGTTCTGTCTCCGATTGTTACCTCATCATAATCGCTATTTTTTTGAACGGATTTCACAGTTCCGTCAACTCTGTCACCGCAAATAATGATTTCAATAAACTGTTTATTCTTTGATTCCGCAACACTTAAAACACAAGGTACTGCAACGCTTAAATTCGCCTCTTCCAGATTTGAATTTTTTATCGAAACTCCTGTATAATCTCCAATTTTTATGGAATCATTATAATCCGCCATATTATAATAAACGCCGTTGACCTCATCAATTAAATTCAAAACAAAACTTCTGTATGATTTAATTATAACAGTGTCATATATTCCATCATCATTTATATCCTTCAAACGTATAGACCCTCTTTTATTCTCAGTCAAGAATTCATTGAATATTGCTGAAACACTTTCCGTATATTCCGCGCCATTGTAATATATAACTGAATTTCGCGAAAAAGTCCGTGTCTGCAATTTCTCGTTTTTAGAATAATATGAAATTACATATGATGACGAATCAAAGCTATGCAAATCTTCGGAAGAAACAATTAAATCATTTTTATTTGTGCTGTTTTCTGCATTATCCATATAAAATATATACTTTGTATATTCATTTTGTTTTTCATAGAAAAATTTAACATAATTCAAAAAGAATCCGTCAGTATATATGTTATTATCAATATTATATTTCTCACCATCTATAATGACCTCGCCATCTCTGGCTACATAACCGTTTGCTGACGCAGCCCGTTCAGCCGACATAATTCCTTCTGAAACATAAATATTGCGATAGATTGAAAAAACTGTTTCATTTCCCGTTGTATAAGTTAAATCCACATCCCCGCTTATTTTTTCAATATCATATATTCCTGTTGAAAATGCATTATAAATCATTGTCAATGCCTCGGCATACGTCAAAGCATTTCTGTCCACACAGCTCGACAGGATATCAAGTCTTGATGCCGCAGTCAGATAACCGGCAGGGAATCCTCCCATCGCATTTGCGTATACATCATATCCTGCAATGCTTAATACAATTTTTGCCGCCTCGGCGTATGTTATTGCGTCATTGGGTCTGAAGTACTGTTCACTGTTACTTAAAAAGCCCATTTCTCTCAACGCATTAATTGACGAAACATTTAAAGTATCTCTTGTAACATCCGCATAATACACATTTGCTGTGCTCTCAGACGCGTTAATTATACGCGCTACAATATTTACAAATTCCGAACGACTTATATGATTTTCAAGCTCTAAATCGTTATTTGATGCCGAATACACACCAATATATTCAAATATTGCAAGCCCCTCGACATATTCCGCAGAAACTTCTGCCGGTTCAGCGAACACTCTTATCGAAAAAAGTATACTGATGCTCAGCAAAATACCGATAATTCTCTTCATACTAAATTTCTCCTCTCTGTTTAAATCATCAACAACAGATTATAAATAATCTTCGCTGCTTCGGCTCTTGTTGCATAAGACAAAGGATTAAATCTACCATTCTCATCACCGTTTACAATTCCGCCACGTTGCATTAGTTTTACTGAATCATACGCGTATTCCTCAATAACGTCTTCATCGGCAAACACAAACTCCTGAGCCGTTTTGGAAATTGTCACGCCTGAAACATCAGCGGCACGACAGCACATTACTGCAATATCCTGCCTGGTAATATTCTGTCCCGCACCAAATACGTTATCTGAAATACCCTTGACTATATCGGCATAATAAGCAGATCTTACATAATCATAATACCAATCACCGTCTTTTACATCCTCAAAATTCATACCGTTCCCTAATACATTAAGTTCAAATATTTTTGTCAAAAGCTTTACAAATTCCTCACGTGTAATATAGTCATTCGGACAAAACTCTTCAGAAGTTTTTCCTGCAATAATTCCCTTTGTATAGAGGTCTGTTACAGCAGTAACTGCCCAGTCCACATCATCCAAATCTCTAAATGGAACATTGGGTTCCGTTCCTCCATCTTGATTTTTATATGTATCCGAATACTTCGCGCCGCTTATTGAACCTCTGCCCGAGCTACTTCCTACGCCGGAGCTTGAGTTTCCGCCGGAACCATCAGCACCACTATCACTATAGCTGTTGATATATCCTTCAATCTCATTAATCGAATTAAAGTTTCTGCCCAGCATACTACGTACACACGCAGTTGTTATCTTACTTTCAGCAATACTTAAAAATTGTTTAAGCATTGCTTTTGTGTTCTCAGTATCATCACTATATTTTATGTTTGAAAGAATTACTGCGTTTCTTAGTTTTGTTTCTAAGTCCTCAATATCGGTTATCCTGTCCCGTTTAAGAATCTCGGCAATATATTTTGAACCAACAGGCATATAATATTTAGCAACTTCAAATTTTTCAGGCAAAATAATTTCTCTATAATTGCCGACATCATTTATTTCTGCCGAAGAATCGCCGTTAATCGCAACAATAAACGCCGCTTTTTTTGCAGTCTCTATAAATTCATAAGGATCTGTTATTTTCGCCTTTTGTTCTGCCGCATAAATAATTTCAGCAACTTTATACCCGGGCTTGATTCCGCCGTCTTCTGATGAATCTGACATAACCTCTGTATAAATTGAGTTCTCAGCAAGCATAAGTGTTTCCGATGCCCCATCCGCAGACAAAATACTTTCAATCTCCTCCGCACTTTCCGCATCAGCAAGTCTTAGAAGTAAGGCGGCGTTTTCACCTTTGTTTGTATAAACAATTTTAAACGATTCCGATGCATCCTTTGACGCAACAACACAATCATAAGTACCGCTCTTGTCTAAGTAAAAATTAAATTCGTATTTCCCATTATCCTCGATGGTCTTTACCTCAACATATTTCACACCGCTCGGGGGATTTGTACTGTTTTTTTCTTCACCCGTCAAGTTTTTGTCCGATTCCGTAACCATAATTGTTACATCTGTTCCGGCTTTTATATTTTCAGATTCTCTTTCAATATAAACTCCGCCGTCACTGTAAATACTAATGTTCTCTGCCGAGCAGACCGCCTGTGAACCAATCAAACAAACTGCCCCTAATAATGAAATTAATCTTTTCATAATTACCTCCGCTATTATATTTACGGCTTATTGCTCGCATACATCCTTATAATTAAGCCAAACACTCATATTGCTCTCGCCGCGGTTTGCAAATCCATAATACGGTATCATTTTTATGCGGCATTTTTCATACTCCCGATTTGTTTTGTGATAAAGTCCGTCAAATTCATTTAACCTATATCCGTCAATTTCTATTATGTTTGCTCTGAAATATTCACTATAGCTTTCTTTGGCATTAAGCTCGTTTGACAGATATAAGCTGTGCAGGTTTTCAACGTTATCTATCGACTCTGCACAATAAACAATCGGTCCATACATCAGTGCCACCTTACCTGCATCCGCAATCACCTTTGGATTTGCCTCAATTAAAACCGGCTTAATTTCCAAATTTAATATGATTTCTGCTCCGTCATTATCGACCACGGCATAGCCGTCTTTCATCTCATAAGCTTTGTTCACTGTAAAGTTTTCAGTCCATCCGGGAATACGCAAATATACTTTATCAATTCCGCTTGCTTTAATTCTAATTTCACCGTCATAAGGATAGTTCGTTTTTTGTACAACACTTACCTCGCCCTCATTCAAGCTGCTGTCCATAAACTGATTTACATAACACAATTTATCCTCAATATTATATGTATAATTTCCCATTGCAGGAAATACACGATTCAAATTCGGCGGACAACACGAACACTCAAAAATCTCAACTCTTTTTATAATGCTGTAATGTTCTTTTTCTTTTAATTTTGGTGACTTTTTTTGATTCGTCAAGTTAATTTCAAGCGGATTTTCATAAAAGAACGCATCACCAGACAAGGATATTCCCGATAACATTCCGTTATACATTGCTCTTTCAACTACATCGGCGTATATTGCCTTCTTATGATATTTCACCATTCTGTTTGCAAACATCATTAATGAAATCGATGCACATGTTTCCGCATATGCGCGCTCATTCGGCAGGTCATATTTTATTGTAAAAGCTTCACCTATATGAGTAGAACCTATTGCACCCGTGATATACATTTTGTGATTCACGATATCGTCAAATGTCCTCTCACACGCCTGCATCAATTCCGCATCTCCGGTTGCTTCAGCACAATCAGCCATTCCGCACAGCAGATACAGACACCTGACCGCATGGCCTACTGCGCTACTCATCTTTCTCGGCGGCACATTATCTTGAGCATATATGCTTTCATCCGCAATATAAATATCTTTATCATTGTTACCGCGATTATTGATAAAGAACAAAGCTAAGTTCAAATAGCGCTCTTCGCCCGTTACGTGAAACAACTTAACCAACGCCAGTTCTATTTCTTCGTGCCCCGGTGTGATAAATCCTGCCGATTTTTCTTTCACAAAAACTTTTTCTATATAATCGGCGTATTTTTTTGCAATATTTATAAATCTTTCTTTTCCTGTCGCCCAATAATACGCAACTGCCGCCTCAAACATATGCCCCGCACAATAAAGCTCGTGCATATTACGATTTGAAAATCGGTTATTGTTATCACAAACCATATGATAAATATTAAAATATCCACTATCGTCCTGATGCTCTTCTATTTCATCTATCAGACGCTCTACCCGATTCAAAAGTTTCTTGTCCTCTTTTTTTGTTAATATACGACACGCACCTTCGATCCATTTGAAAACATCAGAATCCCAATAACAGTGAGGTTTTATTTCCTCTTCTGAATAGTTTCCGATATCAAACGCCCCGATTCTGCCGGTTTCCTTAAAGCGATTCCAAACAGCTTCTATTGTCACATCCTCATTAAGCCTCTCCATATTCTTCCAAAATCCACTGTTTATTTTTACATTTCTATAATCTGTAACCATATACCGTTTATTCCCCTTTCTATTGCTGTACTGTTCCTCTGTCTATACATACGGGATTCGGATAGCCGACAAGATAATACACAAGTTCAGCATCACCTAAATCATATATCGGTACGCTTACGCTACAAGATTTTACCGTACGCTCGTCCTTTTCATATTCAAGTGCTGAGGCACCCAAGACCACTGTTTTCTTTACATTTTTTTCGAGAACCGAGTCATAGACCTCTGTATGCGCAGTCACAAATAATGTAAGTTTTTCTTCTCTATCAGTACTTTTTAACACATTTAAATCCAAAATGCCCCTGATACCTGTTCCTCTGCCTGCCGTCCTATACGTCTTGTCCGTCACGATAATCGCTCCATCGTCGGCTGTTGTAAACGTCTTTTCAAATCCATACATAATATGAACATTATCCGTTCCATCGGCGCATACTTCAGGCGAAACCTCTATTTTATATGCCGTACTGGGGGCAAGTAATCTGTCAAGATTAAGCACCGCCACACGATTGTTATCCGTTGTTGTTATATTTTTATATGCAAATTCTTCGCCGTTCTGCAATATGCGAATTTTGCTTTTCAAATCATTATCGGATATAGGTGCTGAAAATTTGACCTTAATTTTGTCCGTCATAGTGGAAATATTTTTTTCAATACTGCTTTCCTTTCCGTCATAGGTCTGTACGGATATATCATCAACCCAAGGAACAGCTATGCCATCAATATACGAAACCTCTGTATTAAACACGGTCGATTCTCCTACCCCGAGACCACTCACCGTGCCCGTTACATTATTTACGCTTACAATATACCTTCCTGCCATAAGAGTGCTATCATCAAAATGAATATCGAACTGCATATTATCGGCATTTTCTATTGTATAATTTGTTATTTTGTTTCCTGTCTGGAAACTTGTTACCGTGACATCTTCCTTAGTTACGGGGCGATTCATATATTCCGAAAAACCCACATTAACCACTCCGCCATTAAGCGGAACACCATTTTCAATACCGTCATCGGCAACGACAGCAGGACTGTCGAGATATATATCATCTGAATTATAACTCTTGATGTATACGTTATCGAATAAAAATCCACCTGTATCACCCGTCTGCATCTGTCTTTTTAATATTGTTAAAAAGAATCCTTTAAGCTTTGCCGTAATATCACTGTTCGCAAGCGATATTGTTCGCTTTGCATTATCTCCGTCATAAAATAAAATTTCCTCGCCGTCCATATAGATATATACATTTTGATTTGCACTGTCTTTATCAATATAAAATTCAAGTTTATGCCACTCATTATGAGAAAAAACTTTGTTGCTGACCCTTCGGGTTCCGCTCCACCTGTGCGCCCATTCAAAAGCTGTTATATATTGCTTGTCGTCAGGCTCTGAAGTTGCATTCATTGTGTCAAAAATATTGTGACCGTATCCGTTGCCTTTTGAAAACACAGTCGGATCATCGATAGTAGTGTCTTTTTGCGTATTCTCAGTATTAAGATACGGATCGCCGTTCAGATCAAGTCTAAGACTTTTTATGTATGTTGTATCTGCAAAATTACTATCGCCTATTTGCTTTACGTCAAAGCTGATGTGCATTTTTCCGCTCTTGAATATCGAACCGAAAAGCACACCCGGCGCATTGTTGCCTTCTACCTTCATAACATTACCGCTTCGCTCATCATCTCTCACACTTCCAACCCCGGGTGAAACAACCGCACCCGATTGCAAAGACCAGCCTTCGGGAAGCCCCTTACCTCTCTCTGCTGTATAGCTGCCGAACGAATCAAATCGTTTTATATCTCCATCGGTATAATCCGAAGCTGTCACAACCAAACCAAACCCCGAAACTATAATGCTCAAGCTTACTGCGGCTGCAATAAATCTAAATTTTTTCATCACATTTGTCCTTTCCGTCATTAATCCAATTTAATAAGTTCCCATTTAGCACTGCTTAGAATGGTACTAAGATGTTTGAAAACGCCGATTTTAATTCTAATTAATTATCGCATTCTTTACATATGGAATAAAACTGTTTTTATCCCAAACAAAGCATTTGCAAACATTATAATCCTCTGCGGACGAAACCGAAAAACTTTTCTGTCCAGTTATAAATCCACTACCTGCAAGCTTCAAATCCGTCGTTTCAATATCCACAAGCATCGAACCGTTTTCATCTTCTTTATAATACGCCATCACAAGCATAACTGATCTTTCTTCATCATCCGGGCTGTAACCTCTTACCACTGCCTTTACACTGTCCGCCTGTTTCATCAGATTAATATCGCCTTTTTTCCATTCACCATTTACGCTGTTCATCAAAGAAATTCCGCTTATACTGAAAGGATCATCCTGACTTTTTACTATTACATAAGCCGGTTTGCTTCCGAGCGTAAATTTATATACCCCGTTTTCACTATTAACTACTTCTTCATTTCCGTTTATATCCGCATAAATTACGGATTTCACTCCAAAATTAAACTCTTTTTCCACACTCTTTTCTGTTCTCCATATCACATAAACGTTGGCATTAAACTTCTCACTATTAAATTTATAAATATGTTCACTGTCAAAACTATTACTCGAATCAGGATTTTCATCACCGTAATTTCCGTGTCCGTCAGGTGTTGCCTGTGCCAGATAATAATTCATCGCCGTGACCGCGATATATGCCTGTCTCGGCACATAGTTTTTGTCATATTTGTCTGCACCGCCTTCAAATCCCGGGCTTACAATACCAAAATTATCCTCTCTGTTAGTCGGCACAAGTCCCTTTTGTGCAAAGTTATATCCCACATTTACATCTCCGACACCCTTGCTTAAAAGATGAACAGGTGTTCTTACCATATTGCTTGCCTGCCGCTCCTCGGTTTGCGATGCACGATCTGTTGTCGAAAATCCATATTCTGTATTCCACAACTGTAAATTTTTACCTGAAAGTTCTGACATATACTTTTCTTCCGCATCGCCCATATTATGATAATGCTCTGCTGAACCGTCCGAATATGGGTGAAACGTTACTGCATCACAATAATTTTGTAAGTTACTGGTAATCATTGCCGTTTTAAAAAAATTAAACGTTTTTTCGTTTACCGAATTACCAGTTCCTAAATTTGTAAGGCTCATTACTCCAATCTTCACATCCGGATTACCTTTTTTTGCGCTGACCGCTGCTGTCTTTGCCGCTTCGGCATAAACCTCGGGTGTATCCTTTACGCCGTAATAATTATCAACTTCTCCTGAATATCCAACGCCTCCGTTAAAATCGAGAATATTCGGTTCGTTCCAAATTTCTATTCTTTCGACAAGACCCTTTGTGTTTTTCGTTGCAAATTCTATTGCCTGCGCCCAAGATTTAAGAGCCATCTCGGTTTTGGGCAAATACTTCCAACCACCTGTTTCAGCAGTAACCGAAAAGCCATACATTGCCATAAGATGCAGATCATTCTCCCTCAATTTTGAATGAAATGCCTTATCCTCATCTTTATAAATATTATTGTTTCCGTCAGATGGATTGTAAACATTTGTCCAACCAAACCCGGCACGTATACCATAGGTATTTGATTTTGCAATCACATCAAGTCCTGCGTCAACATTTGATCCATAATGCTCGAAATGTGTTGCAAGATAATAATTCTCATTCTTAATTCCCAGAGGATCGGTTTTAACTATTGCAAAGTTATATCGTTTAAACTCTTGATTTATTCCGGAGTTTTCGCTTGTTACATCAACATACAGCGTATAAAGCCCGCACCGTTCGATTTCAACATTTACAGAAAATGTCTTCAACGCTTTTCTACTAAGTGTTATACTCTCTTTTTTTCTCCACCGTTCCACTCCATCTGTATCCACCGCACGGTATGTAACATCTGCATTTATTACATTCATTGTTGTATTTTTAAATTCGTTATAAAGTGTCTTCTCCGTCTGATAGTACGGAAATACATTTCCCGTTTCTTTGGTATATCCGTAATGAGTAATTTTATTCTGCGCAATATGTCGCGTTACCCTCACCGCTTTTATTGGTACGCTTGCCGCTGAAATCTGACTCTGGTAATAACGCGGTGATTCAATTGAAATAATAAAGTCAAAACGGTTTTTTACCCTATTGTTAAAATAACCGTCATCAACTGTTATTTTTGCTGTTTTCCATACGCTGCTATCTTCTGTTAAAATTACATCACTTCCGCGTTCAGCCTTCTTTTGAGAATCGTAAATCACTCTGAAAAATCCATCGCCGCGGCTGTAGTAATCTATTTCAATATCAAAAACCGAACCATCGGATATTTGACTTGCAAACGACTCGTCAATATCAAATCCTATATAATATCCGTTTTTGCTTGTGTTATCAAGAGTCCACACATCGGACTCTCCACCGACCGTTTCGGTTTTCGGCGTATTTTCACTTCCGTACGCAACCTCTTTTATATTCACAAGCGATGGTGATGCTGTTACAAGTTCTGCCGAAGCAACCGATTCCGCTTCCGCAAAGGAAACCATAGAGAATATGTTAATCAAACATAGCAATGACAGTATAAACACCATATATTTTTTCATATTATCTTCCTCCTTTGCGGAAACGCCGCAATATAACATCAGTCAAATCAATTATACAATTTACTGTCCTATTTCTACCTTATCGCTTATCGGAGCAATTCCGTCAAGCTTCCACAAGAAACACCTGAGCATATCCATTCCTGCATCATTAACCTTATCTGAATTCAGTGTCAATTTATATTCTTTGTCTTTAACAAATCCCGGTTCAAGAACTGCATCTGAAAGGGTTATTGCTTCAAGCAGCGAACCCTCCCCCGTATACTGTGCCGCAATAAGTTTAAGTGTTATATCCTCACTAAT
>OLPI01000895.1_pt1 | contig 27389 bp, 28 predicted proteins | sample 1672361 | NCBI WGS metagenome assembly OLPI01 (sample SAMEA3136675, study PRJEB25190) | human gut metagenome
ATAATTTCAGATTTTGCTATCTTATCAAAAACATCAGTTGCTAATCGTCTAGATTTTTTTGTACTTGAAATATAATAATTTTCTGTTGTTTCTACATTTCTATGTCCAAGTATATCAGCAACATCTCTTATCTCAATTCCATTAGTTAATATCTTGGTTGCACTCCGGAGCACCCGGCAAACCACCCTCAGCGATAATGCAATCTTTCATACCATCATCGGTGTCGAGATATCCGTCGTAGCAGAATGCATACGCCGTGGCGCCGCGTGCGCCTTCTACCTCACGACGCGCGAGCGTGAAGCAGGTTTCCGCGTCGTCGCCCGGATGCGTTTCGATGAACAGATTTTCTTTGACTGCCAAACCCGTGAAGGGGATGATCTCTTCGCCCGCTTCCATCTTGGAAACAGCCTCGTTCAAAACAGCTTGCACGACCGCTTTCAGCTCATCGGTGATTTCGCCCTGCGGATCATTGTTGGTAGGATCGATCATTCTATCAGCCATGATGAAAACCTTTCTTTTCGCTTCACTATGAGTGTAGCGCTTCCGTGCTTTTGCTATCAGCAAAGTCTGCCCTCTGCTCGACCAACGGAAAGGGTATGTGACTCGATCAGCGGAGAGGGTGAGGCAACGAGATGACTCTTTGCCGACTAAGGTGCTAGGGGTCGGGTAATTTGTCATCAACGGAGGACGACGCTGGGGAAGCGACGGGGTGCTGTGCGATAGTAGCGTTTTTGCTGGTAACCAAGAAGCATGCAACCGTTCAGACCACGTTCATCGCTCATATCGAAATAAGCGCGAGCAGCGGGACACGAATCCACTACGCGGCGCAAGTACCCGTTATAGAGCACGCCGATGCCGAGCGTGTGCGCCACCATTTCGATCGCTCCTGCTGCGAGCCCCGCATCAAGCGGGTCGGGCGATTCGATGAAGAGAACCGCAGGAGCATCACGGAACAGATAATCATCCTTTGGATCGGCGCGTCTGTTCTCGATGAAACGACCCAGCGTTTCTGCAGGAATAGGCATGATGCGATCGGTCTCATATACCTCTGAAAGATACGACCAGATAAGCTCCTTGAATTCAGGCAGGCTATCTTGAAGAAAGTCAAAGCGACACATCTGTGTATTCTTCGCTGTAGGCGTATGCCCACCAGCTTCCATGAGCAGATGCAGATGCTCCATCGAGATCGGCTCATCTTTGAACGCACGGATGCTGCGACGGAATTTGATGCTGTTCAAAAGGTTTTCCGTAGGAAGGTCGAAGGTGGCAGGATCGAAATCGATCGGTGAATCTGCATAGACAGGGATGCTCGGTGCTCCTTCCGGGCAAATAGCCACGCAGTGGCCGCACTTCATGCATTCCGTAAGCGGGTGCGCTTTACTATTTTCGAGAACGAGATTGTGTTGGATGCAATCATGTACGCAGGCCCCGCATCCTGTACAAAGATCTTCGTCAATATGAACATCTGTTGCTCCCATGGTGATCCGCCTTCTTTAATCTCCGAAGGCCATCTCGATGATGAACAGAAGTTCAAGAACGCTCTTGAAGGTAGCTTGTTTCTGACCTGCATCCCATTTGATGCGGCCTTGCCAAGTGTGGTGCTGGCGGAAGAGAACCTCGAGTTCAAAAGAAGGCTCAAAAGCAGGATCTATGGGAGAAAGGATCGACTGCAACGATTCGGTCTGTTGATCGAGGATGTTGTCTATAAGCATAATGAGGCTTGGCAAGCTTGAAAAGCTTACCGGGGCTGACATGATAACGCTGTCGAGGGTGCCCGTCATCTTCCCATCCTCGTACGAATCGATGGAAATAAGGAAGGTATCGGCCCCTGGTGGTGCAATATGTGGCTGTCGCATTATGCTTCCCTTTCCGCGTATGCACAATGATACCGCATAAAGCTATGAGTTCGCTATGATTTATTTGCGAATAAAAAAGACCAGGCTGCCTTATATAGCAACCTGGTCTTTGTCGATTAAGATCGATCGGACCGAAGCGGCAAAACTATTCTTCGCCCTCAACTTCGTTCAAGAACGAATTCGCTTCTTCGAGAAGCTCAGCTGCGCCATCGGGAAGATCACTGTCCTTTCCGTGGTTGTTCACCTGAGCATCGTAGTTTCCTTCGGCATCGATATCGATCGTAACAGTCGAGCCATCGTAGATCTTGCCTTCGATGATGCCCGTTGCAACACGGTCGACCACCTGACGCTGGATGAGGCGCTTCAGCGGACGTGCACCATAGACTGGATCGTAGCCATCGATTGCCAAACGCTCTTTCGCTGCCGGCGTGATCTCGAGCTCGATCTTGCGATCCTTCAAGCGTGCCGACACTTCTGCAAGTTGCAGCTCAACGATCGGCTCGATGCTTGCGATGTTCAGCTCGTTGAACGTGATGATGTCGTCGATACGGTTCAAGAACTCGGGACGGAAGGTGTTGCGCAACGCATCTTGCATGCGATTGGCGAATTCCGCCATGCGCTTGGCCGCCGCTTCCGGCGTCATCTTCTGCATGTCCTCGACCATGTCTCCCATGGTCTCTTCCTTATCGCGCTCACGGATGAGCTGACTGCCGATATTGGAGGTCATGATGATGATCGCATTCTTGAAGCTGACCACACGCCCTTGGCCATCGGTCAAGCGGCCATCGTCGAGCACCTGCAAGAGCACGTTGAACACATCGGGATGAGCCTTCTCGACCTCGTCGAGCAGAATGACGCTGTAGGGCTTACGGCGCACGGCCTCGGTAAGCTGGCCGCCCTCCTCATAACCCACGTATCCCGGAGGTGCACCGATCAGGCGCTGCACGGAGAATTTCTCCATGTACTCCGACATATCGATGCGGATCATGGCCTTTTCATCATCGAACAGGCATTCTGCCAGCGCTTTTGCAAGCTCGGTCTTACCAACACCGGTGGGGCCGAGGAACAAGAAGCTACCGATAGGCTGCTCGGGATCAGCGAGCCCTGCACGGCTGCGGCGAATCGCACCCGCTACCGCCGAAACGGCCTCGTCCTGCCCGATCACCCGCTCGTGCAAACGATCCTCAAGATCGATAAGCTTCTCCATCTCGCCCTGCATCATCTTCGTGATAGGGATACCCGTCCATGAAGAAACCACCTCGGCGATCTCGTCTTCGGTGACCTCTTCTTTCAGGATGGTGCCATCTGCCTGGCGTGCCTCGAGCGCTGCGGTCGCTGCTTTCAGCTGCTCCTGCAGTTCAGGAATGCGTCCGAAACGAAGCTCGGAAGCTCGTGCCAGATCGCCTTCACGCGTTGCGCGCTCTTCTTCGAGCTGCGCCGCTTCGATATCAGCCTTCAAGTTCTGGACCGAAACGATGGAGTCCTTCTCGTTCTTCCACTCAGCCTTGCGCTTGTCGAGCGATTCCTGAGCTGCTGCGATATCCTTGCGCAGCTGTTCGAGACGCTCCTTGCTCGGCTCGTCCGATTCTTTCATGAGCGCTTGCTCTTCGATCTGCATCTGCGTGAGCTTTCGCTCGGCCAGATCGACCTCTTCAGGCATCGAATCGATCTCAATACGCAGACGCGATGCTGCCTCGTCCATAAGGTCGATCGCTTTATCGGGAAGGAAGCGATCGGAAATGTAGCGGTTCGAAAGCTCTGCTGCCGCCACGATAGCCGAGTCGGTCACGCGCACGCCATGATGGATCTCGTACTTCTCCTTCAGGCCACGCAGGATAGCAATGGTGTCTTCAACAGAAGGCTCGCCCACCATGACTGGCTGGAACCTGCGCTCAAGCGCCGCATCTTTCTCGATGTATTTACGGTACTCGTCGAGCGTGGTCGCACCGATGGCATGCAGTTCACCACGTGCGAGCGCCGGTTTGAGCATATTGCCCGCATCCATCGATGAATCGCCCGACGAACCAGCACCCACGATCGTGTGAAGCTCGTCGATGAACAGAATGATCTGCCCGTCCGATTCCTTCACTTCACGCAGCACTGCCTTCAGGCGGTCCTCGAATTCACCGCGATACTTCGCGCCTGCCAGCATGGAAGGCAGGTCGAGCGCGATGAGCTCGCGATCCTGCAACGAAGAAGGAACATCACCCGCAACGATGCGTTGGGCCAGTCCTTCGACGATAGCTGTTTTACCGGTGCCCGGCTCACCAATGAGCACAGGGTTGTTCTTCGTACGACGCGACAGCACCTGGATGGTTCGACGAATCTCTTCGTTACGACCGATCACGGGATCCAGTTTGCCTTCGCGCGCCGCTTTGGTGAGGTTGTTGCCATATTGGTCCAACACCTCGAATTCTGTTTTTGATTGTTGATCAGTCACGCGCGTATCACCTCGCAATTCTTCATACGCTTGTTGAATATCGTTCTTATTGATTCCTGCATTGTTCAAGATCTTGCCTGCTGCATCGTTCTCTTCTGAGAGCGCAATGAGCAGGTGCTCACTTGTGGCGTACGAATCGCCCAATTTCTCTGCGATCTTCACTGCCTTGTCGAGCAGGGAGACGAGCGCCATAGAAGGCGCGGTCATGCCCATGATACCGCCACCTTCCACCTTCGGCATGCGATCGATCTCTGCTTGGACTTCATCGCGCAGAAGTTTCGGATCGGCACCAAGGCGTTTGACGATGGCATCGATATTATGCTCGCCAGATGAGAGCAGCGCGGCAAGCATGTGAATGGGTTCGACCATTCCTGCCTTTGCCTCGCCAGCAATGCTCATGGCAGATTGCAGAGCTTCTTGGGCAGAAAGCGCCAGTTTTTCTAACATCTTCTGTAAATCCATGAAGCTTTTCCTTTCGTTTGTTTTTGTTTTAAGGTGATGAACACCCTAACGAATACGACGCAACTCGAGCGACGTTGATTGCGCTACGAGACTGCTCACGTGCTCGAATGTTTCTAACTCGTGCACACGATCGGCAAGACGCCGAACGCGCTTATGCAGATCGTCGATTTCGTCGTCGCGCTCATTCAGACGCCCCTGCAGGTCGAGAATGCGAATGACCCCTGCTAAGTTGATCCCCTCGCTCGTGAGTTCGTTGATCAGCTGCAGGCGTTCGATGTCGGCCTGGGAATACATGCGCGTATTGCCACGCGTACGTTGGGGGTTCACCAAACCTTTTTGCTCGTAGATGCGCAAGGTTTGCGGATGAACGCCCGCTAGTTCAGCAGCGACGCCGATCATGTAGAGGGGGCGATTGCGATCATTCATCGGCTACCCCCTTACACTTTCAGGCGTTGCTGCCTTGAATGCCTCAAGCGCAGCTTTCTGTTCATCGTTAAGGGTGGTGGGAATCTTGACCTCGATCTCGACTTTCAAGTCTCCCGTTCCCGAAGCGTTCTTGCCCAAACGTGGTGCACCTTGACCTTTCAGCGTGAGCACTGCGCCGTCTTGTGTTCCTGCCGGAACGCGCACGCGCGCTTTCTTGCCTGAAGGTGTGGGCACTACGATCTGCGCACCAAGCGCAGCTTCGTCGATGCTCACCGGCAGTTTGGTGATGACGTCTGCCCCTTTGCGGCTGAAGTTCGCATCGGGCGCGATCTTGATCGTAACGAGCAGATCGCCCGCTGCACCGCCGTTCGCCCCTGGATGACCCTTGCCCTTCATGCGCACGCGGCCACCTTCCATAGCACCCGCAGGCACCTTGATGGTGAGGGTCTCCTTCTCCTGCGTTTCGGGGTTCACCACGCGTACTTTCTTTTCAGCGCCGTTGAACGCCTCATCGAAAGAAACCGTGAGTGTGACCTTCTTGTCCGCTCCTTTTTCAGGCTGCGCTTGACGAGCGCCACCCCCGAAATCCCAATTCGTTCCGAAGGCTCCTTCACCATGGCGCAGGCTTTCCAAGATGTCGGCCCAGTCGATGCCACCACCGCCACCGCCGCTGAAGGGATTGCCTCCGCCGCTGGTGGTGTAGGTGTACGTGCCGCCACCGAAAGGATTTCCTCCCCCAAAAGGATTGCCTCCTTGGAAGGGAATCTGGTTTTCGTTCGCGGTGCCGTACTGGTCGTACATCTCGCGTTTTTTATCATCCGAAAGCACCTCGTAGGCTTCGTTGATCTCCTTGAACTTCGCCTCGTCGCCACCGGCATCGGGGTGATGTTCACGAGCAAGCTTACGAAATGCTTTTTTGATCTCACTAGCAGTTGCGCTTCGTGGAACGCCTAGCGTCTTATAGTAATCAGGTGTGGATGCCATTCGTTCCACCTCTCTTTCTTTTTTGATACAAAACAGGCGGACCGTTTGTGACCCGCCTGTTTAACTCCGATTACTCGTTGTCTTCTTCTTCGTCGGTTTCACGTTTCGGTCCACCAACCGCTACCGTAACCATGGCTGGCCTGATGACCTTATTACCCATGCGATAGCCCTTCTGGTAAACCTGTTCCACGGTTTCATCGGGAACATTGGGGTTATCGACCGTTGCCACCGCTTGCGCTTCGAGTGCTTCGTAGGGTTGCCCCACTGGATCGATGATCTCGACCCCTTCTTTAACGAGCACTTCGTTGAGCTTGGCATACACTGCCGTTACCCCTCCGAGCAGCCCTTCTTCGCCGTTTTCGTTGGCGTAGTCGATGCTTCGCTCGAAATCGTCGAGCACCGGGATGATGTCTTCGACGAGCTTTTCCGTTGCGCGTCTGGATTCTTCCTCGCGCTGCTCTTTCATGCGACGGCGGTAAGTGTCCCATTCCGCATGAAGTCTGAGGTATTTGCCCTGCCATTCAGCTGCTTCTTCTTTTGCTTTCGCAACAGCAGCTTCGGCAGATGCTTCTTCGGAAGCTTCATCCCCCGAAGGTTCGGGGGAATCAGCCTCTTCGACGATTTCAGCGTCGACAACTTCAGCTTCCGGCTCGGCATCAGTGGCAGCGGTATCTTTTACCTCTTCCTCTGAATTTCCGTTCACCATGATTAGTTGTCCTTGTTCTCTTCGTCGTCGACTACCTCGAAGTCAGCTTCGATCGTATCGTCTGCTGGAGTGCTCTCTGCTGTCTCAGCAGCTGCACCCGCCTGTGCACCTTCGGTGCTGTAGACGACTTCCGCCAACTTATAGCCAACCTGCTGGAGGTTTTCGGTTTCCTTCTTGATGGCCTCGAGATCAGTGCCTTCAAGCGCGCTGCGAGCTGCCGCGATCGCATCTTCGGCCTGCTTCTTCATGTCGTCGCCGACCTTGTCGGAGATTTCAGCAAGCGTGGTCTCGGTCGCGTTGATGAGCGAATCGCAGTTGTTGCGGATCTCGACTTCCTGTTTACGCGCAGCGTCTTCCTCTGCATGGATCTCTGCGTCCTTCACCATACGATCGACTTCGTCATCGGTAAGTGCGGTAGATCCCGAAATGGTGATCTGCTGCTGCTTGCCCGTGCCCAGGTCCTTAGCGGAAACGTTCACGATGCCGTTCGCATCGATGTCGAACGTAACCTCGATCTGCGGCATGCCACGACGTGCGGCCGGGATACCAGTGAGCTGGAACTTGCCGAGTGTCTTGTTACCAGCTGCCATTTCGCGCTCGACCTGCAGGACATGGATCTCAACGCTGGTCTGATTATCAGCCGCCGTCGAATAGATCTCAGTCTTGCGGGTCGGGATGGTGGTGTTGCGCTCGATCATCTTAGTCATGACGCCGCCCATGGTCTCAACACCGAGTGAAAGCGGAGTAACGTCGAGCAGCAGGATGCCTTCGACATCGCCTGCCAGAACGCCGCCCTGAACAGCTGCACCCATTGCAACTACTTCATCGGGGTTGACCGACATGTTCGGCTTCTTGCCCGTGATCTTCTCAACCAGCTCCTGCACTGCAGGCATACGGGTCGAACCACCAACAAGGATGACCTCGTCCACGTCGCCCGTCTTCAGGTCAGCATCTTTGAGTGCCTGCTCTACAGGCAACTTGCAGCGATCGAGCAGGTCTTTGGTGATGCGCTCGAACTCTGCGCGGGTGAGCGTGTAGTCCAAGTGGAGCGGACCAGCTTCGCCTGCGGAGATGAAGGGCAGGTTGATGGTGGTTTGCGTGGTGGAAGAAAGCTCCATCTTCGCTTTTTCAGCAGCTTCCTTCAGACGCTGCATAGCCATCTTGTCCTTGCGCAGATCGATACCATTGTCTGCCTGGAACTTGTCGGCGAGCCAATCGATGATGCGCTGATCCCAGTCGTCGCCACCAAGGTGGTTATCGCCTGCGGTCGAGCAAACTTCGAATACGCCATCGCCCAGCTCGAGCACCGACACGTCGAACGTACCGCCGCCGAGGTCGAACACGAGAACCTTCTCGTCTTTGTTGGTCTTGTCGAGACCATACGCAAGTGCTGCTGCCGTGGGCTCGTTGATGATGCGGAGTACCTCGAGACCAGCGATCTTGCCTGCGTCTTTCGTTGCCTGACGCTGTGCGTCGTTGAAGTAGGCAGGAACGGTGATGACTGCCTGCGTGATAGGCTCGCCCACACGCTTTTCAGCATCGGACTTGATCTTCTGGAGCACCATAGCCGAGATCTCTTCCGGCATGTAATCGCGTTCGTCGATCGCAACGACAGCACGACCGCCGTTACCGTTCTTCACGTTATAGGCGACGGTCTTCTGCTCCTCGCCCGTTTCGCCATAGGAACGGCCGATGAAGCGCTTCACGGAAGCAACGGTGTTCTCGGGGTTGGTGACTGCTTTGTTCTTTGCAGCTTTGCCGACCGTACGCTCACCGTCTTTGCCAAAACCTACTACCGAAGGGGTAGTGCGATCGCCTTCAGCGTTAACCAAAATTTCTGGCTCTGATCCTTCCATGACCGCCATAGCGGAGTTGGTCGTACCCAAGTCGATTCCAATAATCTTTGGCATGTTCTTATCCTTTCAATAGAGACTCGTAAAACGAACCTTGTATTACCTCATAGTTAAACGGAGCCTTGTTAAGAAAGCTCCAACGCTTGACATAATATAATCTAAGTGCCCTATTGTAAAGTTTTATGCATTGCAAACTTTGATATTTCTGCTTGCTTTACATCACCGCAGGTCAAAGCAACTTTGGGAATAAAAAAACGGAGACGAACCAGCGTTCGTCTCCATAATTCATACACAAGCGACCTCTAAATCACTTGAAATCTTTTTTGCAATAATAATATTATCTGAGAAAATTTTAAACCTAATATCCTTATTTTCTTCAATCTGAATCTCTTGGCCTCCCACGATCTTGGCTCGATCTTCGATGTGCACGCCGCTTTACGCTTCGTTTACCCGATCTCTTATGTCAAACGAACTGCTTGACATACTAGAACCGAATCGTTTCGCCTGCGCATTTTGTTGCGCGCTTGAAAGGTTGCGTACCAAAAGGTTACTTTAGTCTTCAACAACCTCAGGGATAGCGCCCATCGGGCAGCTTTCAACACAGTCGCCACAAGCGATGCAGGACTCTTCGTTAACAACGGTAACAACACCATCGACAACTTCAAGTACTTCTTGGGGGCAATCGTCAACACAAATGCCGCAGCCAATACATTCTTCTTCTAGAATAACTGGATGTGCCATTTCGTACCTCTTTCCTCAGTCTCAGCTACTAAGCTTGTACGGGCTTGAAAAACCCTCTGTAGGAAAATACCACGTATAGGCACATATTCAAACTGCTTAGCTATTTCTTCTGTAAACGGTTGATGAAGCCCTAAGATACCGCATCTTCAGGAACAGAAGACTCGTTTGAATGGGGCAGTGTGACTTGGTCTGCGCCACCGATCTCCAAGCGCACTTCCCAACCTTTATCGTTCTCGACCACGTTGATATCGATCGAGCTATCTGACTTGTTCGAATACGCTACGAGGTCTTCAAGGGTGTCTTTGCTGTCGGTAGTGACTACGATCTCTCTATTTCCAACGCCCGCTTCAGCTTCGATTCGTGCGATGAGCTCTTCGCTGGGCATACCAAATGCATCAATGCGTACCATGGTTCATCCTTTCTTGTTCGTGTCTCTTACTATTATATCTTTCGTGCGCGACTTAGAGGCATCGTCCAAGATGGTAAACGAGTTGTTACATGGCCTAACAGATGCGCGGAAGCTGCTCGCCCACAAGCATATCCATGATGCGCAGCGAGCCGAATCCTGTTCGCAAAGAAACGCGCGAGTCGCGCGCTTCCGGCTTTTCAACTACCTCGCCGATGATCGCAGCATCAACGCCATATTTGTTCGCCTTCATGGCCGCAAGCGCCGCTTCAGCTTCATCGGCAGCTACTACGCACACCATCTTGCCTTCGTTGGCAACCTGGAAGATGTCGTAGCCGAGCATCTCACATGCTCCACGCACGGCATCTTTCACGGGGATCGCGTCTTCTTCGATCACGAAATCAACCTGCGACTGTTCAGCAAGTTCGTTCAAGGTAGAAGCCAGACCACCGCGCGTAGGGTCGCGGAAGCAACGCGTGTTCGGCGCGGCTGCGATCACCTCTTGGATAAGGTGATTGAGCGGAGCCGCATCCGTTTGCAGGTCGGCAGAGAAGCCAAGCTCTTCGCGGCAGCTCATGATCGTGATGCCGTGATCGCCCAGCGTGCCAGTTACCAGAATCTTGTCGCCCGGTTTGCAGTACGCACCAGAAAGATCGACGCCCTTAGGAATGAAACCAATTCCTGAAGTGTTGATGAACACGCCATCGCCATGCCCGCGGTTGACCACCTTCGTGTCGCCCGTCACGATGCGCACGCCCGCTTCTTTGGCCATTTCGGCCATGCTCGCACAAATACGCTTGAGCTTATCCATCGGATAGCCCTCTTCAAGGATGAACCCGCAGCTCAAGAACTGCGGAACGGCACCGCTGGTTGCAACATCGTTCACCGTACCGCACACGGCCAAGCGCCCGATATCGCCGCCCGGAAAGAACTGCGGGGTGACCACGAAGCTGTCGGTCGAAAACGCGACGCGCTCGCCTTCAGGCGCTTCAAGACGCGCGGCATCATCGCCAACGCGAAGCTCTTCACCGGCATACGCCTCGAAGAACACCTCGTCGATGATACGCTTCATCATCGAACCGCCGCTTCCGTGCCCTAACAGTACTGTTTCGTCCATATTCAGTTCCTTAGATTTAGATGAATTCGCCGGTGGTGGTCATGACCAACCGCCCGGTCTTAACTCCCTTGGTGCCCAGGATAAGGTTCGCCACATCCTGAACCTCGCCGGTTTCCCCTTTAAGGATGATCACTTCAAGGCAGTTGTCTTCGTCGATGTGCACATGGACCGACGTGATGATGCGATCGAGATAACGATGCTGAATGAAGTGCAGCTTTTCCTGCAGATCGCTCGCATGGTGGCTGTAGACGATGGTGAGCGTGCCCATGACGATACGTCCAGGCGTTGCGCACTCCCCTTCCACCAGCGCATCGCGCACGAGATCGCGAATGACTTCGCTGCGGTTCTTCGCAAGACCGCGACGCGCAACAAGATGGTCGAAGTTGATAAGAAGGTCTTCCGGCATTGCTACCGAGAAGCGCACAAGATCACTGCTCATACCGATTGCCTTTGCTTTGAACTAAACGAGATTGACGGTAACGCCTGGTGCAGAGCTGGCATCTTTATCGAGAGCATCCTGCGCATCCGTGAGGAGCGCGCGCGCTTCGTCCATGAGCCCCTGGATCTCCTTGAGCACCGCAGCGGTGTTCTCATAGCCGTTGTCGTCTGCTTTATGGAACAGCTTGTGCGTCCAGCGACGGTTCAGCGCAACCTGGTCGTCCATTTGCTCGAGCATCATCTTGAATTGATCGACATTCACACCATTGGTACACATGGCACTTTCCTATCTCTTAAACGATCTTTGCCTTTTGCAAAGACCGAACAGTGCGTTTTCGTGCAGGCAGCGCGAGCTCTTGTCGAAGGCTCCCGCGCCGAAACGCGGTGCTCCATAAACACGTTTCCTGTCTGTATTATCGGGCTGCAAATGAGAGAAGAGAAGTCTTATTTTTACTAGCGGTGTGAATTATTCCGTAATTTGTGTTATTCAACACAAGAACTCCCCTTTCGGGGGAGCTCTTGACAGTTCATAAAGGCTTCATCGCCACGGAAGCCGCACATGAATGATGATTCGGATGGAGATTTATGCGTTATAGCCGTTTGGATTCTGGCTCTGCCAATTCCATGCATCGGCGCACATGCGCGCAAGGTCGTATTCTGCAACCCAGCCCAGTTCAGTCGCTGCTTTATCGCATGCTGCATAGTTCTCCGCGATATCGCCCGGTCTGCGTTCGACGATCCGATACGGCAGCTCCTTGCCACACGCCTGCTCGAAGGACTTGATAACCTCAAGCACGCTCGAGCCCGTGCCCGTTCCCAGGTTGAAGATCGCAACGCCGCTGCGCGTGCCGTCTTTGGCCACGGGACCTTCGATGCTACCCAGCCCGATCGCTTTACCGGTGCCGACTTTGCCACCCATGAAATCGAGCGCTTTCACGTGCCCGCGCGCAAGATCGACCACATGAATGTAGTCGCGCACGCCCGTGCCGTCGGGAGTAGGATAGTCGTCGCCGAAGACCTGGATGCATTCGAGCTTGCCCGTGGCAACTTGCGCCACATAAGGAAGCAGGTTGTTCGGGATACCCTTCGGGTCTTCGCCGATCCTGCCGCTTTCATGCGCACCGATCGGGTTGAAGTAACGCAGCAGCACCACATTCCACTCAGGATCCGCACGGTGCAGATCGGTAAGGATGCGCTCGAGCATGGATTTGGTCTCGCCATAAGGATTGGTAGCCTCATGCTTGGGACAATCTTCGGTGATAGGAATCATCTCGGGGTCGCCATAGACGGTCGCGCTGCTCGAGAAGATGATGTTCTTCACGCCATGGTTGCGCGCTACGTCGAACAATACGAGCGAACCGGTAACGTTGTTCCAGTAGTATTCGAGCGGCTTCTGCGTGGATTCGCCCACCGCCTTGAAACCCGCGAAATGGATGATCGCATCGATGTCGTGCGCAGCGAACACCTTGTTGAGCGCTTCGCGATCGAGGATATCCACCTGATAGAACGTGAGCTTTTCAGGCTTACCCGTGATCTCGCCAATGCGGCGGATAGCCTCTTCGCTCGAGTTGGAAAGATCGTCGACCACGACCACGTTGTAGCCCTGATCGAGCAATTCAACGCAGGTGTGACTTCCGATGAAACCCGCGCCACCGGTTACAAGGATCGTCTGATCCGCAGGCGCGGTTGCTAAGCTTTTGTTCGCCATGAGATACCTTTCGTTCTTCTCTTTATTATAGGTGCTTGCTGTGGTGAGGTAATTTGGCGTGCAGGTTTTACCATCTAATGCGCATTTACCCGTGTGAGCATTTCTTTAAGCAGTGCCCAAGCGCGTTGCTTACGTTCGTCGGTCTGAAGCATGCGTTCGAAATCGACGAATGCGCAGCAGGGCCTTCCGAGAACGCCATCGCAGCAGTCCAGTTTGATCGGCTGATTATAGGCAAGCGAAAGAATGCGCGCAGAGGCTTGTTCGGTTACCACGAGGCACAGCGGGTCGATTGCTTCGATCAGATGAAGGTGCGGCAAGTTCTTCTGCGGGTTGTGAAACGCCGCCAAGCGCGATCCAAAAGATGTCGGAAGCAGCGATTCCAGCACGCGCAGCTGTTGCTTCGATCGCTTTGCGAGCCTGTTCAGAAGGGGTCTCTTGCGAGAGGACGCAAAAGAGCGCATTCACGTTCCCTTGGAAATAAGGCGCAAAAGCGGAGCATTCTACCTCGCGCTGACGTTCGTACATCGACTGATTAGCGGGCTGTACTGGCGTGCGATTGTCCGGAGAAGGCGAGGTCATGCGCGCGACCTTACTGCTCGATGAAGCGCAGCATATCTACGGGCTTCTCGATCACGTGATCGGGTGCGGCGGCCATCAAGCGTTCTTGTGGCTGATATCCCCAGGTCACCGCAACTGCTTCCATGCCTGCGTTATGAGCTGCCTGCATGTCGCTTGCTGAATCTCCGAAGAAGAGACATTCTTCGGGAGCAACACCGAGCTCACTGGCACAAAGCAACAGCCCTGTAGGGTCAGGCTTGCGCGGAACCGCATCTGATTCGCCATGGGCGACTTCGATCAAGTCAGGGAAGAAGCGATCGCGTACATCGAGCACACCCTGTTCGAACTTGTTCGACAGGATCGCAAGACCCATGCCAGCCTCTTTCGCCTGTTCAAGCGCCGCAGTGATCCCCTCGAATTCGGTGGTGTAGATGATACCGAAATCGTGATAGAAATTCTTGAAGTTCTGAAAAACACGCTCTGCTTGTTTGGGAGTTGCATCCGCTGGTACCGCTTGTGCGATGAGACGCGCAGCTCCATCACCCACATACGTGAGGATCTCTTCAGGGGTATGGGGAGGAAAACCCTGGTCGGCAAGAGCTTTGTTCGTCACGTTCACCAGATCGGGAAGCGTATGGAGCAACGTGCCGTCGAGGTCGAAGATAAACGCTTTGTATGTTCGTTGTTCACTCATAGCTGCCTTTAATCATTCGGAAGAATCTCTTTCTGCGATTATGCCACAGAACCAAGAAGGAGCACCTGCCAGGTAACAGAGAGCATAGTTACCCCGCAGACGCTCCATAATCACTTTGCTGTTAACGCGCTTTCGCAAGCTTACACGAATTCAGCAGGTTTCTTATCCTTCGAGAAGATGGTCTTGATGCCCTTCACCGCCAAAATAACAGCGAACACGATCAGCAGCGCCGCGATCGCGAACTGCAACACGTTGGCCAGCGTGAACGCCCCTGCTGCGATAGCGGAAACCTTGCCCCACAACGTCATGACCAACGAGGTGAGCGTGACGATGAGCATGAACACCATAGGGATGTAGAACATCTTGTTATTCTTGCCGGCATTACCCAGCCATGCGCACACCGCGAGCAAACCGAGCGCTGCGAGCAGCTGGTTCGCCGCACCGAAGAGCGGCCACACGAGCTGGTAACCAGTAAGACCAAGACCAACACCGAGCACCACCGTGATGATCGTTGCGACCCAAGAGTTCGTGATGGATTTGCGCCAACCCGTAAGCTCAGAGATGTCTTTGCCATGCGGGGTGAAAAGCTCCTGGAACATATAGCGACCAAGGCGGGTTGCCGTGTCGAGCGAAGTCAAGCAGAACACCGAAACCGCCAGAACGAGCAGCGCATAAGCAATGTCGGTTGCACCTTCAAGACCAGGGATCACTCCGAGCATTTGCGAAAGACCTGCCGCAAAGACCTGCGTGGGAGAAGCATAGGTGCCATCCATATAGCCAGTGAACACGAACGCAACCGCGCAGAGCGAAATGATCGCAACGAGGCTTTCCAGCAACATACCGCCATAAGCGATCGGCAGCGCTTGGCCTTCCTTGTCGAGCTGCTTTGAAGTGGTGCCTGAAGCAACCAGACTATGGAAGCCCGAGATTGCACCGCAGGCAATGGTGATGAACAGCGCCGGAAAGAGGAAGCCGCTTGCCGCAACCTTGGAATCGCCTGCTGCAGCAAACGCGCCCGTGAACGCTGGAATCTGAAGATCGTTCGAAGCGCCCATGATGCCTGAGCCGATGATACCAACGACCGCCAGGGCAATCATGCCATAGAGCAGGTAACTTGAAAGATAGTCGCGCGGCTGGAGCAGCACCCACACCGGCGCGATCGAAGCCGCAAAGATATAAACGCCCACGATCATCATCCAAGAGAAGTTGTCGAGCTGGATGACCGGGAAATTGTAACCAATGGCAACTACTGCAATGATGATCGCGATCGCAGAGATGATGTTCGCTGCAGCCGGAATCTTACGGCCACGCGTAACGATGCCGTAGACGATCGCAACCACCACGAACAAGATCGAGATCATAGCCGTGCGCGAATTCGCAACGTTCGTGCCTGCTACCACCGCTGCGCGCGTTGGATCGTCGACGGGAACGGGAGTAATAGCGAACGTGCTTGCTACGATGGAGGCAAATGCTGCGACCACGAGCAACAGCGTAAGGTAGGCGAACACACAGAAGAGCTTCTTCGCGGTGTCGTCGATGTTGCGCTGAATGACCATTGCGAGCGTGCGGCCCTTATGGCGAATCGAAGCGAAGAGCGCACCGAAATCGTGAACGGCGCCGAAGAAGATGCCACCAATGAGCACCCAAAGCATGACCGGCACCCAACCGAAGATCGCTGCCTGGATAGGGCCGTTGATGGGGCCTGCACCTGCGATCGACGAGAAGTGATGGCCGAGCACTACATACGGAGCTGCAGGAACGTAGTCCTTGCCGTCCTGCAATTCATGAGCCGGTGTCTCTCGCTTCGGATCAACGCCCCACTGCTTTGCAAGCCACCTTCCATAGAACAGATAGCCGCACAGCAATGCTGCAATCGCAATTAAGAGGATAACTACCGCACTCATGTCTTTTTCTTCTCCTTGTGATCAAGTCTTTGGTTCGATCGTTCTTCAAAAGCAGAAATCGACATGCGTGGAACGACAAGCCCTTTTGACCCGTCGGCCCATACAGATCGATTTTTAGCACACTGATTTTAGAACAAATTTGCTTCAAGCGTGTTAATTAATTCTTTGCCTTGAGGATTGGTGGTAATAGAGGAATCTGAAAGGTCGATAAGAGCCAATCGAAGGTCGGTCCATCCCTTCAATCCAAAGCTGAAGTTCTTGCGAAACTTCGTTTTTCTTACGAGTTCTTTCGCGTTTGCGTCGGCACTTTCAGCAACGATGACCAAGGAAAGGAACGTGGTCATGTGCTCACTATTGAGCTCCACGAGTGAAAGGGCCTCGGTCTTCATGAAAGCGATCAACCCTTCAAGCGCTCTCGTATCAAGATGCTCAAGTGAGCGGAACAAGACATGCTCATGGATGTTCGCACCCCAGATCTTCGCCTTCTTCGAGAGCACATACTGCATGCTCTCTGAATGGAATTGGGCATGCCCCTGAAACGTTTGGCCAGCAAGCTCAAAGGTATCCTCCACATCGAAGTAGCCTTCATGAGCAGCGAGCAATCGTTCTAGCAGCTCTTGCCGTTGTGCCATTTCACATCATCACCTTGCGGTCGTTGCTGAGTCCTTGCTTACCTTAATCCTAACAATCACTGTATGTTCCGTGAATATCTGGCTTTGAGACGAATCGGGGGGAGATTCTCTTAAAATTGTATAGTGAAAGATATAAGAGGTCGTAATGAAGAACGCTCAAGAACATAACGAATACACCGAAAAAGAAAATGATCAGCTGCGCACCGATGCACTGATGATGATCAATGCATTGCGCGCACAACATGGGGACGCAGTTACGCGCGTGATCTCCCACTTGGCCGCGTCCGATCAGTTCTCTGCGTTGGTGGGCGACAACATCGCACCTTATCGTAGACTCATGACTTACTACGAATGCGCGATGATGGAAGTTGAAACGAAATTCCGTGTGCTCGATGCCGAATATGGCCTGCAGCACGATCGCAATCCCATCGAGTCGATCAAAACACGTCTTAAGAGCACTGACAGCCTCTCGAAGAAGCTTACGCGCAAAGGGCTGCCGATCAGCGTCGATTCGATCGAAGAGAGCATCAAAGATGTGGCAGGTGTCCGCGTGGTGTGCACCTTCCTCAAGGACCTCTACACCTTGGCAGATGCGATCCTTGCACAAGATGATGTAACACTCATCGAACGGCGCGACTATGTGAAGAATCCGAAACCGAGCGGATATCGCAGCCTTCACCTCATCATCGAGATCCCCATCTTCCTTGAATCGGAAAAGCGTCTGATGAAAGTCGAAATTCAGCTGCGTACCATATCGATGAACTTCTGGGCATCGCTCGAGCATCAATTGCGCTATAAGAAGAACTTGAGCGAAGAAGATATAACTGCCATGAATACGGAACTTATCGAGCTCGCTGAGAACGCCGCCACACTCGACGCGCGCATGCAGGCGTTACGTAATTTCCTTGATCAAGCGGAATACATGAACTAGGCTTACTTTTCCAATGGTGTTGCACCCAGAGCTCAACACACAAAAGGAGGGCGATCGCTCGCCCTCCCGTAAGTCACTTAACAAGTGAAGATATGTTGCACCTCTTATGCGTGAGAGTGATGTGCACTACCAACCGTAACCGTTGATTCGTCGGTCGTACCGATAAGATCCTTTTCCATCTTGTCGATATGCTTGTTGTTGCGCGTGCGGCGAAGAACAACCGCTGCACCATAGATGATGGTGAGGATGATGCCTGCGATCATAAACCAGTGGACCCAGCATTCCTCGTGATCGAATGCAGCGAGCGGGTTCTCATCGTCAGCGATCTCTTGGTCAGGAGCTGCAAGCGGATTCTCTTCGTCAGGAATTACAACCGCAGGAGCAGCCGGAGTTGCAGCAGGCGCCGCAGGTGCAGCTGCCGGAGTTGCAGGTGCTGCAGCGGGAGCAGGAGTTGCGGCAGGTGTAGCAGGCGTCGTTGCTCCACCATCACCAGGATTTGGCGTAGGGGTCGGTTCTGGGGTTGGAGTGGGATCAGGGGTAGGAGTCGGCTCTGGATTAGGCGTTGGCGTCGGATCAGGATTTACCGGATCAACAACCGTGCGCGCGAGAGAAAGGCTGAGTCCTGCTGATGCCCCAGTGTCTCCAAAGTGCGCATTACCGTTATTCAAGCCATATTCGTAGGTGCCAACTCTATTAGCGTTCTCTTCGGTAAGATTCATGTTATAGGTCAGAGTATGTTGCGTGAAAGGCATACCGCTCAGCGTCCAAGTGATCACGCCATCGTTGTACTCGACCGTACCTGCGCTTGCATTCAAATTATTGATATTGAAATCACGTGCATTGACTGGAATCGTAACCGTATTGTCTCCATAGGCTGCAGCGAAGGCGCTATTCATTGCTTGTCCAAATGATGGAGTATCTGTCGACTTGTAGACGTAGTCGCATACTGCTTTCATCTTATTTTCCGCTGAGCTAGCCTGTGAAGCAGACGGTGAATGAAGCACGCCGTAAATCGGTACCTTCAAATCACGAATCGCTTGAGCTGCAATTGTTCCGTCTTGATCGCCAGAAGTGCCAGCTGTTGGAGCACCATCAGAAAGGAATACAACAACGGTATTTCGATCAGCGTTAGCCTTAACAAGCTCTAAGGCTTTTTGCAAACCCAAACCGTAGTCTGTGTTTTCATTCAGAGGAGATAGTCCTTCAATATAGCTTGCTGCAGCTCCGGATTCTGAAATGAATCCTGAGCTATTCTGTGTTGCTTTGTTGTTGTATTCTCCGCCAAAAGAGACAATTGCTACGCGACAGTCATAACCTGGTGTATCCAGCAGCTTTCCGGTCATATCCATAAGCTTTGACTGCATGTCATAGAAACGAGCATTGTTGTCTTCGGCGTTGCCAAGCTGGGCCATTGAGGCCGAGAGGTCTGCAACAAAGATGTAGTCCATCTGCTTTTCGCCCGTGTAATATGCGTCAACTTTGACCTCGGCTACGCCGGCGTTCTCATCAGCCCAGCGAGCCTGTTCCCTGATCTGGGTACCATTGTCGTAAGCATTCCAATTACTGCTCTTGCCAACTTCGCCAGCTGCCCAGCCTTCTTCAAGACCCAGCTCATTGATCTTTTCAGCACCATCGAGGTTGAACTTGCCAGCCAAGATAGCCTGTACGCGCTTCATGATCTCATCATTACTGCCGATGTAGCCCATCTTCGTCAAATCAGCAACAGTAAGGCCAGTGAGACTCGAACAGCCATAGAAAGCAAATCCACCGATGCTAGTCTTAACATTGCTTAAGCTGTCGATTGTTTGAAGGTTGCTACAATTCCAAAATGCATAGTTTGCAATGGAATCTATGTCGTTCATAGTAACGGTCTCTAGGCTGCCGTTATCCCAGAAGGCATACTGACCAATAGTCCCAATGTTAGTCAGAGTAGCATTCTTCAGGCCAGTTCTGGAGAAAGCGTAATCACGAATAGTCGAAACACCATCCAATTCGATAGACTCCAAACTTTTGCAATATTGGAATGCATACGAATCAATAGCCGTAACGCCCTTCAGCTCAACTTTACTCAAAGCGCTGCATCGCAGAAACGCAGACTGGCCGATGGTGACATTCTCTCCAGTTATTGATACTTCTTTAAGGTTAGCTTTGCCGGAAAATAGAGTAGCACCTATGTTTTTTACGTTGCTTATAGAGACCTTTTCCAGGTTGGCACAATTAATGAACATATCGTTACCAACAGTATCCATGTTTTTCAAAGTAACGTTTTTCAAGCTAGCACAACCATCGAATGTATTGACGCCAGCAAATGTAGCATTATCAAGAGTAACAGATGCCAGGTTCTTGCATTGATAAAAAGGGTTCGTTCCAAGTTCGATGTTTGCCAGAGTCACCTCAGTCAAACCATTACAAAAGGTAAAAGCGCTTCTTTCTAGTTTTTTTACCCCGCTTAAATCAATGCTTGTCAAACCTTCACACCATTGGAAAGCTTCCTTGTCAATCGTCCCAATGTTCTGCAACGTCAGCTCAGTCAGGTTTTTATTACCGTGAGCTACACTTTTTCCAACAACATCAACATTGCTCAAAGAAAGTTTCTTCAGATTATTGCTATATCTAAATGCTGCTTCACCAATGGTCTTTGCGTTCTTGACGATAGCTTCTTCCAGCTGACCGCAGTAGCTAAAAGCTCCGTCTCCAATATTGCCGTCAATATCGATATCAACGATCTTTACCTTGCCCTTATACTGTTGCACCATCGCGTTGGTGACATCTACCTTGCCACTGATGGCAAGGGTGCAAGAATTCTCATCGAAATCAACAGAATATTCAGGTGTTTCATCATTCCCATTATTAGAAAGATCAGACGTATCACCCTCGGCTTGTGTGCTGATCTGCTCTTCCGAAGTTGTAGCTTTCGCAGTTTGAGAAGTCTCCGCTGACTCCTGCTTTGGAGTTTCAGACTGAGGCTCTTCCGATTTCTTCTCAGTTTCCGTGACTACTGGTTCGCTTTGCACAGGTTCAGTAGTAACTTCGGTATTCGACTCTACCTCTTATTCTTCAGCGAACGCGTTGTTGCCATAGAAGAAGTTCGAGAACGAAAAGATAAGTGCGACGGACAAGATCACCGAAATGATCTTTCCTCCCATGGTCTTCTGCGCATCGAGTGCCCAATTGAGTACACGCATTTTTTCCTCCAAAAGCCTTTCCAACAACCCCAGTAGTAATTAGTAACAAAACTGTTATGAACTGGTAGAAGTTCGTGCGCTTTGCTTACCTATTCATAATGTGTTTGCGCACGCGTTTATTATGACTATCTTTCTTGCAGCAAATTCCATTTTGACCGTTAAATGATAGAATAATGACAGGATAAATATCTCGAATTCGGCCTTGAACGGCACGATTCGCCACAATCAAAGGATTCCTTATGCCCCAAGCTCTTGAAGACATTGCTGCAATAGATGACCCTTCAATCTCCACTTCCGAAATAGTAGCCTACCGTCCAGAATGGCACGATGAAGATATTGTTCTTGTCTGCGGGATCGCTAACGCTGGTGGCGGTAGGATCGTCATCTCCCCCAACATCAGCAATCGCGTAAAAAAGATGAAGCGCTTCAAGAAAACTTTTGAGCGCATTCCTCAACTGGCTTGGCGTGAACTTGGTCTCACGTGCAGCACCGAACCCGTTATGAACGGCATGAACTTGTGCCTCGAGATTCAAGTGCCTGCTGCTCCGCATCCTATTCGCTATGGAAACAACTACTATCTTTATAACGAAGGAATAAACAGTATCGTTCCTGAAGAGCTTTTTGATCGACTGCGTACTCCGAGCATCGAAACGCCCCAAGCGGTGATTGAAGTCATTCAACCTTCTCGTGATGCACAAGTACCTAACAACACACAAGCTACTCTTCAGGCCAGCGCCAGCATCGCTGATCGACAAGCAAACGAGCAGGAAGTTGCTCCTTCATTCCCTTCTGCTGCTTCCGCTACTTCCGCTCCCTCTGCAAATCACAAACCAACCTTCAACGAAACCTCGATCGCTGCAGCAAATCGTCTTGATATGACACTCACCGATGAATACATCTTGAAGGTGCTTGAAACGAATGGCCGCGTAACCGCCCTTCAAATAGCAAAGCTCTTAGCAATAAGTGAAAGCACGGTACGCCGCTCATTTCGACGGCTGCGCGAGTATGGTTTTATTGAGCGGATCGGCTCGAACAAAGCAGGATACTGGCGCGTGCTTCATAAATGAGGATTTCCGCTAAGAGAAAAGTGCCTGTTTGGAGCATGATTTTTTTCTTTAGAACGTAAAAAGTTATGGTAAAAAAATTACTAGAAATTTTGTTCGCTGTTGTTCAAAGGACCTGTTGCCGTTTTAGCGTGCAATAGGGGGAGGGGTACATTTATGAAGAAGAGCAACTGGCTTATTGCGGGTCTGCTTGTCGTAGCTTCCGTTATCTTCTTGGCCATGTGGTATGTTATGGGATTCAATCTCATCGACGACCCTCTCGATCTAGTTATATCTATTGTTTGGTGGGTCGTGATCATTGCCATTTGCTTGCTTATCCAGTGGTCTGAAAACAAGCGCCAGCGTTCTATTCGCACTACCCTGCTTGCTCCTGGAGTTCTGTACAATCCTGAAGTAGGTGTTGTCCAAGTTGCTCCTGGTCAGACTCATGCTCAAACCTTGGAGCGCATCCTGAGCAATCTCACCTATGGTTTTGATACTGAAGAAAACGCGAACGAGCAGCATATTCGTTTCAAGCAGATCGTTCGCTCGAAGAAGTTCGCCAATGATGGCGATACCTGGACTGGTGAGGTGGTCGATGTTGCAAACCCAAATCAGGTTCGCTATTTCCAGAACAGAGCGGAGCTTGCACGCTTGATAGATGCCGCTTGATCTTCCACGCGTTCGCGCGAATTCTTTTAAATAAGTTCAATGAAACCAATGCCCGTCTTTTCCATGACGGGCATTTTTTGTCCTCATCTAGCGCGGACTACGTAGCAACTTCTTCCACAAAACCCGTGAACCTCTCCGCTATGCGTCGTAGTCCATCTTCTTCTCGAAGTAGCGACTGACGAACATGATGGGGAGCGTGAGGCAAAGATAGAGCGCTCCGAGCAGCAAGAAGCAACCGAAGAAATTATAGTTCGTGGCGCTGATTTCGCGCATGGTCTGAGTAAGTTCGATAACTGCGATCACCGAAAGCAGCGACGAATCTTTTATGATGCTCGCAAATTGTCCGGTGAGTGCCGGAAGGATGCGCGAGACCATCTGGGGTAATTCAACCGAGATCGCGCATTGTACGCGCGAAAGTCCTAATGCTCGAGCGGCCTCGATCGGACCGCGCGGAAGCGATTCGTATCCGCCGCGGATGATCTCGGCAATATAGGCGCCAGCGAATACTGAAAGGATAAGGATGCCTGCAACTACACGGTTCTCAACACCCCACGCTGTACCAATGATGTAGTAGAACAGGTAGATCTGCGCAATGAGCGGCGTGCCGCGAATGATCTTCACGTAGAAATCGCAGAGATAGCGCACTGGTAAGAAACGCGCATTCTGCCCCAATGCTACCGGAATCCCAATGATCAAACTCCCAACAAGACTGAATAGCGAGATGAACACCGTAAGACAAAAGCCATCCCAGATGCGTGTGCGGTATTGCACTACAAAATCAAAATTGAGCGCAATGCCTGCCATGGAAAGCGAAACGCCCACCACCGCAACAACAGCAACAACTACTACGAAGTAATTGAGTGCGCGCTTCCACGGAGCAACGGGGCTGTCCTTCGCTGCCATGAAGATATTGCTTTTAGGATAGCTGGTGCTCATGTGCGCAAGCCTTCAAATCGGAATGGTCATGCAGCTCCTAGAGGCTTAGGAGCTGCATCAAGTTACTTAAAAGTGTAGCGGTTCATCAAGGTTTTACGTGCACGGCTTGCAATGTTGCCGCATGCGGTAGTTTCTCGCATGACCCGTTACTGAACCCACTACCGAACAAACCGCGATATTGCAGCATCTGTGTTGCCCTTGCTCGGACTTGTTCGAATTGTTCGAATTACTCGAAATCGAAGAACCACTTGAAGTCGTACTCGTCGAAGGCTTTCTTCTCTTCAGCAAGATACTTCTCGGTCAAACGATCGAATTCGCCATCCTCTTTCGACTGAGCGATGAACTCATTCAGCTGATCGAGCAGTTCGGTCTCGCCCTTCTTCACTGCGATTCCCCAGGCCTCAGGATCCTGGAAGGGAATGAAGACTGCTTTGGTGGTGTCGGGATTCGCGAGGTTATTGCGATAGATCGTGAGCTGATCGTAGAGGAAGCCATCGGCCTTGCCCTGAACCACTTCCGTTACGCAGGCGCTCTCATCTGCCAAACGTACGATATCGGCATTGGGCAGATTCTTCGTTGCCCACACATCGCCGGTCGAGCCCGTCTTCACCGCTACCTTCTTGCCCGCCTGGTTCAAGTCGCTTGCTTCCTCGATGCCAGAATTTGCATTTACCAAGATGGCAAGCTGGGCCATTGCATAAGGATCAGAGAAATCGACTGCTTCTTTGCGTTCATCGGTGATGGTCATGGAGCTGATGACGCAGTCTGCCTTATCGGTTTGCAGCGAAGGGATCAGGCCGTCCCATGCAGTATTCTCGATCTTGAGATCATAGCCATACTTATCAGCAAAGTCTTGCATGAAATCGACTGAAAGGCCCTCGGCTTCACCCTCTTCATCCTTCGTTTCGAACGGTGGATAAGCAAGCTCCATTGCCACGGTCAAGATGGGTTTGCCGTTTTCACCCACGGCATCGCTCGTTTTATCGTTTGCCTTTTCGGAAGAACAGCCCGAGAGCATGCACAGCGCGAGCGCGAAGGCGGCAACGATCGCGAGCAGTGCAAGCCAGGTTTTTCTTGTCTTTACGGTTGAAGCGTTCATAGGATTCCTTTCACTTTGTTATTTTGTATTGCTGTTTTTACTGAATTGAATCTGAAGTGATCTACTGAACAAAAGCTACTGTGAGCTTGTTTTTTCTTTTTGATTTGCTGCGATGAAATTAGCTCTGATCTGGTTGAGCGTGGCGCACGTTATGGCAAAGGCATCTGCATCGATCCCTTCCATCTGAGTGCTTACCAAGGTGGTTGAGATCGTTTCGAACGTTGAACGAAGGCTCTTCCCTTTGGGGGTAAGACTCACCTCCGTACGGCGTTTATCGGTAACGCTCTTTTGAGTTTGCACGTATCCGCCCAGTACGAGCTTCTTCACGAGGGCGGTTATCGTTGAAGGGTCTCGGTGGATCTTTTCAGAAAGTTCTTGCATCGTGACCGTCTCTTGCGCGAAGAGCGCTACCAAAATGTCGCCATGCGATGGAACCAGATCCTTGAGCCCCGCTTGCGAGAGAAGTGAGACGAGGTAGGCATTCGCCGCCGTGAGCGTTTGAGAAAGCGCGCTCACGAATGAACCTTCCGCGGTATTCGTTGTCGGGCTTGCTTCTGGTGCTTTTTGTTTGGCAGGGCTCTTGATCGTTGCTGAGTTCACCATGAAACCTCTTCCTACTTCTCCACGATCGCGTCGAATTTACATACGTGATGGCAATTGCCGCACTCATCACAGCGCTCGCCCAGAATACGATACGGGCTTCCCGGCACGATAGCCTTATGCGTGCATGCCTCCTCGCACAGACCGCATTCCGTGCAATCATCGGTGATGTGAAAACCTGGCGCAATGAATGTGGCGCCGCCCCAGCAAAAGCGTTCACGAAGTATCTTGTGGTCGCGATTCACCATGTTGAAGTCATAGTCGTAAAGTTCGCCCCATGCGCGCTGCAAAACCAGCACAACGGTTTCGGGATACTTCTTGATGTCGTAGTCTGCAACGGCAAATTGCGGATTCGTTTTGATGAGTTGATCCGTTTCTTCGGTTGAAAGTTCGCGCACATCGCCGCTCACCCGCACCATATAGCCTGGCTGAAAGTGAGGCATGTTGTCCTCATCCCATTCGCAAGGCGCGGCGGTAACTTCGCCACACACGGAAAGCTTACCGCCCTCGACCATCTGGCGATAGAAGGGCTTGCCGGTCATGGTGCGCAGATAGAGCCCGTTTTCGTCATGCGCGAAGAAGTGTGCGATGCGTGAATCCACTCCGCCTTTTCCATCGAGCGTAGCAAAGCTGCAACACCCTACTTTATCGAATAATTCATATACCTCTGCGATTGAAAGCATCTTGGCTCCTTTCTGAAAGACTGCTCTTTTAACGATGTCTGACCATGAATTCAGCTGCGGATGATCAGGAAAAGATCAACGAGTTTCACCTGTTTCTTCTTCGGAGGGCACTACCCTGCTGGCAACGATACGGGCGATCTCTTCTGCGTGCTCCTTCATAAGGTCGCGTCCGAACATTTCCGTGTTGTCTTCAGATACGTTTGAAACGCTATTAGCATCGATGAAGAAGTTGCCTGCTTCGGACTCGATCACGTCATAGCTGCCGAACGTGAAACCGAGCGCTGCAGCAGCTGTTTCGCAATCCTCCACGATCTCTGGTGAGACATCAGGGTAGAGCTCGTAGGTCGAGCCGAAACGGTAAGCTGAAAGGCCGTTATCAGCCACCCCGCGCTTCACCACCAGGGCGACCTTGCCTCCGATGATCTCAACGCGCGTGATGAACCCACGTTCAGGCGCGATATAGTGCTGGATGATGAATTCGCGCTCAGGCGCTTGAGAGAGAAACTTGAGCGCTTCCTGCTCGTTTTTCACGATCGCGGTATCGACCGTGCGGCCACTGCAAACTGGCTTGATCACGCAAGGATAGACGAACGCGGCTTCGTCTTCAGCGATTAGCTCCTGCGGTGTTCCTTTGGCGTAGATACGTGGTACCGAAATGCCTGCTTCGTGAAGTGCGGCAGTAGAGGCAAACTTGTCGATCTCATAGGCGTGGGCGCGCGGTTCGTTGATGAGCAAGATCGAGGTGTCCTCGATAGCTTGGATGAGTGCGCTCATATTGTGCAGTGCTTGTTCATGTCCGCGATTGAGCGCACTCGCGAATACGCGGCTTACCAACACATCGCACTCAAGCGCTGCATCAACGCTATTTGCCTGCTGCATGTTGATCAGTCGAACATCGTGCATGCTGTTAGGTAGCGCTGCTTTCAGCGCACTGGAGATTTCAGCGCCAAGTTTATGATCCGACCATTCATCAGATTCGAACAAGACACCGACCACGAGCGGGCGATTCATCATGTTGTCATGTTCGCGCAGTTGAACAGTGTCCTCTTGCTGCGTCTCTTTTTCAGATGCCATGAAGTCCCTTCCGATAAAAATACTTTGACATCAAATTAAATATTCTCGATATTACTTTGATATCCAACTATTGTCAAATATAGATTTCTCTTTTTCGCGGTAACGAGACACTTACGTAAGGCTTTCAGCTCTGTGCTTCTGCTTGATTGCTTGTTTTGAGGAGACTAGGGTGAAAGTGTTCTTGCAAAAAGATGACAAACTACCCGGTCGTTCGTCATCTGGGAAAAGGAGATTGTCATGG
>OLPI01000950.1_pt1 | contig 26471 bp, 20 predicted proteins | sample 1672361 | NCBI WGS metagenome assembly OLPI01 (sample SAMEA3136675, study PRJEB25190) | human gut metagenome
GGCGGCGTTACGACGGGCGAACCTGTTGTTGTGCGCTGCGCGTTTAAGCCCACGCCGTCAATTTCGCGCGCTCAGCACAGCATTGATATGCAGGCGGGCACGAACGAGGACCTTTCCGTACATGGCCGCCACGATCCGTGTGTTGTTGTGCGCGCGGTGCCGGTCGTTGAGGCCGCGGTCGCGCTTGCTTTGTATGATTTGCTTTTGGAATCGAGGATGGACTAATGACCTCGCAGGAAACGAACACGACGCCCGTCATCGATCTTTCGATTTCGCGTGCACGCATCGATGGGATTGACGCGCAGATTATTGAGCTGTTCGAACGCCGCATGCATATCGCCGCCGATGTGGCGGATTATAAGCGTGCGACGGGCAAGCCCGTGCTCGATAAAGCGCGCGAGACGGCGAAAATCGACAAGGCAACCGAGCTTGCGAGCGATGAGTTCAAGAAATTCATTCCACCCCTGTTCAGCATGATGATGGAAATGAGCCGCGCCTATCAGCATTCGCTGCTTGATGACGGCTCGCAAGGCGTGGTGCCTGCCGCTATCGACGAGGTCGCCGAACTTCCTGCTGCCGCGCATGTGGCGGTGCAGGGCGTCGAGGGCGCCTATCAACATATTGCATGCCGCGAGCTTTTTGACGATCCCGATATCGTTTTCGTGCCCACGTTCGACGCCGTGGCCGATGCTGTGGAAGAGGGGCGCGTCGAATATGGCATTCTGCCGCTTGAGAATTCGACGGCGGGTACGGTCGATCGTGTATATGACCTGCTTTACAAGCGTGGTTTGTACATAGCGCGCGCCATTACGCTGCGCATCAACCACGATTTGCTTGCGAAGCCTGGCGTTGAGGCGTCGGATATCGTCGAGGTGTTTTCCCACGAGCAGGCATTGCGTCAGTGCACCGATTTTATCGCGCAAATGCCCAATGAGGTAACCTCGACCGCCTGCCGCAACACGGCGATGGCGGCGAGTTCTGTGGCGAACAGCGAGCGACGCGATGTCGCGGCGATTTCTTCGACTGCCTGCGCCGAGCTTTACGGGCTCAATGTTCTTCAGCATGCCATCCAAGACGAAGCCGATAATTTTACGCGCTTCATTTGCGTGGCGAAAAAGCCGCAGCTCGTAGGCGAGCCGGAGCGAAGCTCGCTTCTGCTTATCACGCCGCACGAGGCGGGTGCTCTTTTCCGCGTGCTTTCCCGCATCGCGGCGCTTGGAGTGAATATGCTGAAGCTCGAAAGCCGTCCCATTCCCGGCAGCGAATTCGAGTTTATGTTCTATGTCGATATCGAATGCACGCCGAACGATCCTGCGTTCGACGAAGTAATCGCCCAAATCGAGCCGCTTTGCGATTCTCTCGCCTATCTTGGCAGCTATGCAGAGGTGTCGGCGTAAATGGTTGGCGATATTCTTTCTATGGCGCTGGGCCGATACGTGTTTTGACGCCCGCGCGGATTCTTTCGGCTCCCGCGCGGGCACATGGCGAAACATAACGCCGCCGATCAATGGTGAAATTCGCGCCTTGCTGCGGCGCATTCTATGAAGGAGTACGTATGGCTGCCTCTCAAACGAAACCCGTATACGGATTGCTCGGTCGAAAGCTCGGCCACAGCTACTCGCCGCGTATTCACGCGATGCTGGGCGACTATGAATACCGTTTGCACGAAGTTGAGCCCGACGACGTCGCCGCTTTCATTCGCGAAGGCGATTTTGCAGGGCTGAACGTGACGATGCCGTACAAAGAAACCGTGATGGATTTGTGCGACAAGCTTACCGATGCTGCCAAGAAAATCGGAAACGTGAACACCATCGTCCGTCGCGAAGATGGCACTTTGCTTGGCGATAACACCGACTATTATGGGTTCTCTCATTTGCTTAATGTCGGCCACATGAACGTGACCGACCGCAAAGTCGTTGTGCTTGGCACGGGCGGTGCAGCGAAAACGGTGCATGCCGTGCTTACCGACCGCGGCGCATCGGAGATTGTCATGATCTCGCGCACGGGCGAGAGCAACTACGAAAACATCGCACAGCACTACGATGCGCGTTTCATCGTGAACACAACGCCCGTGGGCATGTTCCCTAACTGCCCCGATTCTCCCATCGACCTCGAGCCGTTCGCGCGCACGGGAGAGTTGCGCGAGGGTCGCGCCGATGGCTTGTTTGGCGTAATTGACGTGGTATATAACCCGGCTCGAACGGGCCTCATGCTCCAGGCCGAAAAGCTCAGCGTTCCCCATATAAGCGGCCTGCCCATGCTCGTCGCTCAAGCGAAGGCGGCAAGCGAGCTGTGGCAGCACAAGCAAATCAGTAACGAAATCGTGAACGAGATTGTCGAGAAAATCACGTTCGAAGAGGGCAATATCGTGATCATCGGAATGCCTTCGGGCGGCAAGAGCACTATTGGCTCGCTGCTTGCCAAGCAGCTCGGCCGCGAATTCGTCGATATCGATGACTATATTCCCGAAGCGGCCGGTAAATCTATCGCTGACATTTTTGCGGAAGATGGCGAAGAGGCGTTTCGCGTCATCGAGACGCAGGTTACGGGCGATGTGTGCAAGCGCAGTGGTTTGGTTATCGCGTGCGGTGGCGGGGTCGTTACCAAGGCGCGCAATTACGACTTGCTGCATCAGAACGGCATCGTCTTGCTGCTGAAGCGCCCGCTAGAACTGCTCGTGTCCGACGGACGGCCCATGTCCATCACAAAGGGCATCCCTGCTCTTGCGCGAGACCGTGGCCCGAAATATGACGCCTGGGGCGATATCGTGGTTTCCAACGACGCCGACCCGATGATCGTCGTGGGACGCGCGCTCGAAAAGCTGCAGAAGTAATTCATTTCGGCGGAGAAAATCGACATTATTAGAGATGGAGCTCCTGTGGCATGGAGCCACGGAGGGAACTTCCGCGCGAGCCGAAAGCAACCTCATGCGGCTTTCGCGCGAGTCGGCACTTATTTTCCGCTATGGTTTCGTACCGCGCAGGAGCGGTGAGCAGAGGAAAACTCATGAAATTTCTTGTTATGAATGGGCCGAATATCAATATGCTTGGCGTTCGCGAGCCTGATATCTACGGAAAGCAAGATTTCAAGGCGCTCTGCCAGCTCGTGCGCGATACTGCGGCCGAGTTGGGCGACGAGGTCGAGCTTTTCCAGAGCAACCACGAGGGCGCGCTTGTCGACCGCATTCAGGAGGCGTTCGGAAAAACCGACGCCATCGTCATCAATCCCGCGGCATACACGCATACTTCGGTGGCTTTGCTCGACGCATTGAAAGCCGTCGGCATTCCGTATGTTGAGGTTCATATTTCTGACGTGACTAAGCGAGAGGATTTCCGCCAGGTATCCTTCGTGCGTCAGGCTGCGCTTAAGACCATAATGGGGCAGGGTATTGAAGGTTATCGGCAGGCTATGCTGTTTTTGCACGACCATCTTGCGAAATAACGTATTGCTGGCTAGAATATTCAGGTTGCAATTTTCTGACCCCTATAAAGGAGAACGTCAACGTGAATCCGTTGCTTATTTTGGTCCTTATCGTCTGGGCTGTTTCTGGTGTTGGCCTTATCGTGTTCGTGCTGTTGCATTCCGGCAAGGGCACCGGCGTTTCCGACATGATCGCCAGCTCTCTGTATTCCACTCAGACCGGCACGAACATCATTGAAAAGAATCTTGACCGCATCACGATTATTTTCGCGATTGTTTTCATGTTGTCGCTGCTCGCGCTCATGCTTTTGTACCCGCAGGGCACGATTTCTCGCTAGGTTTCGAAATTTCCTCAAATTGGGTCTTGCTCAATTCGGAGAGTTCCGTATAATACCAATTCGCTGCTTGCAATACGCAAGGAACCACGTCGGAGTGGTGGAACGGCAGACACGCTAGCTTGAGGTGCTAGTGCCCACATACCGGGCGTGCGGGTTCAAATCCCGCCTCCGACACCATCGAAACTTGAAAGCCACCCAACTGGGTGGCTTTTTTGCATCTGGCTGATATTTTTTTGTCCCAGGCAAAGCCAGGTTGATGCGTAGGGTCGGGCTTGGGCTTATGTCTAAGCTTGTGGAGCAAGATTGGGCTTGGGCCCTTAGGCTGTAGGACCGTAGGACTATGGTGTCCAATGGGGCCATGGGGTTGTTGGATTGTAGGGTCATGACCCTACAATCCATGGGCCATGGACCATAGGGCTGCGAGACAAACGGCCCCCTTTGACTTGTTGTTGTGTTCTGGGAAGTCTGTTGTGGCATGGAAGGCCTGTTATGGCAGAAAGCGGCGCAATGGGGCCTCTCTGCGACTCGTCGATCCTTCTTTGAGCCCTGGATTGAGGCTCCGATCGTACTTCAAGGTTCGATTTCGGGTTCAGCACGGCATTTCGGTTCGAAAACCGAGGCCCCATTGTCGTATTTTCTGACAAAACACGCTCGATTCTGTGCACTTGGGCCCCATTGCGGCGATTTCTGCCATCTTCCATGGGACATAATCAAAGGCCAGGGAAGCGAGGAAATATCATAGCTGGATATATTCGGAATACCATTAGCCTCTGACCTGCGTTAATTCAGTTATAGTATGCATAAGGGCAAAAAATTCGAAAAAAGTTCTTGCATTCTCCTGGGGAAGTCTGTAATATACCAACTCGCGCGGTTGAGCGGAACGGAAACGATTCGAACAACCAAACGAAGTGGGCGGTTAGCTCAGGGGGAGAGCACTACCTTGACACGGTAGGGGTCACAAGTTCAAATCTTGTATCGCCCACCACTTCGCGGACATGGCTCAGTTGGTAGAGCACCACCTTGCCAAGGTGGGGGTCGCGGGTTCGAGCCCCGTTGTCCGCTCCAGTCTATATTGCGCCGTTCTGACGAACGGCGCTTTTTAATATGAGCAGGACATTGTCAATAGACAAAATCGGGCCTGGCCCAGGTTTTCTGGGTCAGGCCCTTCCTCTATCTCAACCCTCCTGCGGCGACCTCGGCGTGTCTCTCCGACGCTCGTCTTTGCAGTTTAATATCCGCCCGTGGCGCATCTCTGCGCTGGGCAATCCGTTGCTACGGCTGGGGTTACCTCGGTCGATTCGACAGTCTCGTGCCGCGGGTGGCGCCTTGGGCGCTCGCAGAAAAAGAGCCTGGGGTTAGCCCCAACGGCCTCGGATATGGCCGCAGGATGGGATGTGAGCGCTGCTATGTCGACTCAGCCTGCCATTGCGACGCCCTAGGCGCCCTCGACCATGCAGCCCACCGCCCAGCACCAGCACGCGAGCTCGCGGGCAGTTGCGACGTTGGCCTTGTTCTTGTGGACGCCGCGCTCGAGCATCGCGCGCCGCCTCTCGACGAGCCTTCTCACGCCCTTGGCCGCGTGCCTTCTCGCCGCGGGGTCCGGGACCTGCCCCTTGGCAAGGTCCTTCGAGTGCGGCGAGCAGCCAAGGTAGTGCCACGCCGACTCGACGAGGACCCTCCTCAGGTGCTTGTTGCCGGCCTTGGTGATGCCGCCCTGCCGCACGCTCTCGCCGCTGGAGTGCTCGGAGGGCGTGAGCCCGAGCCACGCCGCGAACGACCTCGCGTTCTTGAACCTGGAGAACTCGCCGGCCTCGAAGACCAGGTCTGCGGCGCTCGTCACGTCGATGCCCTTCAGGCACCTGACGGAGTCGACCCTGCGCTTCCACCTGGGCTTGGACGCCTCGGCCTCGACCAGCTTCTCCAGCCGGGTCTTGTCCTCCATCGCCTGCCTGACGGCGTCGACGTAGTACGCGAGCGCGTCGCCGTCGGCTTTCTCGGGAAACGATATCGACCGGATCCAGGTCCAGTGGGCGGCGGTCCAGTTGCCCTTCCTGCGGCCGGTCGGGGTGGTCTCGCTGAACGCGTATCCGTGCCGCATCAGGAACTTCGACAGCCGCTGCTTGCAGCGCTTCAGGTCCTCGCGCGCGTCGTCCAGCGCGCGCACCAGGTCGCGCGCCGCCTCGCACTCGTCGTCGGGAACCCACACCTCGACGACGTTTCCCACGGAGAGCATCCTGGCGAGGAACTCCGCGTCGTTGCGGTCGTTCTTCCTCTTGCGGTCGGCCGAGGGCTTGATCATCTTCGAGACCGCGCCGACGACGCAGTCGACGCCCAGCGCTGCGAGCCTCTTCTGCAGGTCGAACCCGGTGACGCCGGACTCGTAGACGCATTTCGCGGCAGGGTCCAGCGACCTCACCCACTCTGCGACGGCTGCCGCGTCGTAGGCGAAAGTGGCCGAGCGGACCTCGCCGGTCATCGCATCGAGGGCGACGGCCTTTATGGATCGCGCGTGCACGTCGAGGCCGACGAAGGTGGTAGTATTCAACATGAGAGAGCCCCTTTCCATGCTTGTGGCGTGGCCGCCACTTTTGAGTTGGACACTCACATTGTCGGCCTAATCCACGGATTCGCATGCAGCAGGGGCTCTCAATGTTTTCATGTCCTGCTCATATCGTCTCGTCGGCCGATTCCGACGTAAAACCGACGCAAATTTTTACGTCGGTTTTGCGTCGGTTTTTTCGTATAATTTCATGCAATAAAGACCGACGATTCGCGAGGGAGAAGTAGGCAACCATGAAAGAATGCAGAACCGTCGAGTGGAAAGAGTCCGTCTCGAATTCATTCCTTAAAACGGTAAGCGCCTTCGCCAATTACGGATCAGGCAGCGTTGTTTTCGGCATCGCCGACGACGGCTCCGTCAAAGGCCTCGCCGACACAAGGGCGGCATGCCTGGACATCGAAAACAAAATCAACGACTCCATCGACCCCACGCCGTTTTTCTCACTCACCGAAAACACGCGCAAGAAAACCGTCACCCTTGCCGTTGAAGAGGGGCCGAACAAGCCCTATCTCTATAGAGGGAAAGCTTACCGCAGGTCAGACACGGCAACCGTAGAAGTTGATAATGTCGAACTGCGCAGGCTCGTACTCGCTGGCCAAAACATGCATTTCGAGGAACTGCCCTGCCACGAGCAAGATTTGACGTTTCACGCGCTCGAAGAAAAGCTCGAGGCCGAGCACGTCGTGAAGGCGCTCAACGGAGACGTTCTGCGAACGTTCAACCTATTCAATTTCGAGGCGGGCTTCAACAACGCCGCGCTCATCGTTTCCGACCAAAACGCCTTCCCCGGAATCGACGTCGCGAGGTTCGGGGAAAACATCAATACCATTGCCGACCGCGCAACATTCGAAGGAACTTCCGTCATTGAGCAAATCGATGGCGCCTGCACGATGTTCGAGCGCTATTACAGCGTCGAGACGATCGAAGGCGCCCGTCGAGCCACGCATTATTCGATTCCCTATGAGGCATTCCGCGAAGCCGTCGCGAATGCCGTTGCGCATCGCACGTGGGACGTTAATGCGAAAATCAGAATCGCGATGCACCCCGACCGCATCGAAATTTCCTCGCCTGGCGGCCTGCCCGCAGGCCTCGGGCGCGACGAATATCTAAGAGGTTTCATTTCGCAGCTACGCAACCCTATTCTCGCCAACGTGCTGTTCAGGCTCAACATCATCGAAATGCTCGGTACGGGAATCGTGCGTATTCGCAGTTCATATGCTGAATACGAGCAGAAACCCGAATTCGACGTAAGCGAAAACGCCGTGCGAGTCACGCTTCCCGTAACCGATGCGAGGTCCGCTTTGACCAGCGATGAAGAGCTAGTGTATCGATTCGTCAAGGAAGAAGGCTCGGCAGCGAGCGGACAAATTGTCGCGAACTTCGGGTTCGGCAAAGACAAGGCCGTGAAGCTTCTGCGATCGCTTGTCGAGAAACGCTACGTAGAGAAAACGGGCACCGGCCGAGGAACGAAGTATCGCGTATAAGGACGCGGGCGTAGGGGCACGGCGCAATATCTATCGGAAGCTCGACGTGCACAGCAAACAAGAGCTCATCGATTTCGTTGCGGCCCCGTAGCGACAGTGGGATGGCGACGACTGGCGCCCCTTTCCCCGAATGGCGCTCATTCTCAAGAGCAATACTCGCGCAACCCTTAACTTGCATGCCAAGCAGCAAAAGCAGGAGCGCAATTCCCCAAAATGAAAATTATTTCGCATTTGGGGAATGAGAGCGCGCTTCGGCAGCTTCGAGAAGCCTCGCGGCAAGATCCTGCGCAACCATTCGATTTCGTTGCGGGATCGTAGCGACAGTGAGATGGAGGACAAACCACCGTCGACCTATGCCCCGCTCTCGACAACATCGATAAGCTCCTGCTGTGAATGGACGCCGAGCTTTGCATACACATGCGAGACGTGCGTCTTCCCCTTCGACAACGGCGCACCGACCAATATGACGCTCGAAGCTACCAAGGGCATCAACGAAGGCCTGATCCAGAATGGCTATATCGTGGTGGCCGATACCATTGAGGAGCTTGCGGAAGGCCTTGGCTTGCCCGCCGAAACGCTGAAGAAGACCGTCGAGCGCCAGAACGAGAATTACGACGCGGGCATCGACCCCGATTTCGAAAAAGACGCGCATCGCTTGTCGGCAATTCGCACGGCGCCATTCTATGGCGTTCGCACTTCGGGCTACATGCTGCGCACGCTCGACGGCATTACGATTAACGAAAACTTCCAGGCTGTCGACGACAATGGCAAGGCGATTGAAGGCCTGTACGTCACGGGCGTCGACTCGGGTTCATACTACGCCCACACGTATCCGAATATGTCGACCGGCAACTGCTGCGGCCGCTCCGTCACCTTCGGCCGCATGATCGGAAAGGCCCTCGCCGCGAAATAAGGCGAAGTGGAAAACAGAGGAAGGCGACTGGCGGTTATTAACCCCTCCCCCATGATAGCCACCATCAAGAAATCCCGTGTTTTGGACGAGCACTTTCGATGATTTTCGCCAATAAGCCCGCATCGCACCTCCCTCGATGTGGACGAACCTAGAGCGCCCCGGTTGGTTGACCAGCCGGGGCGCTTTTTCGTGCGATTGTTAAGGAAGGGGCGGCGGCGCTCAGCACCAATAAATCGAGTTTCCCGTTTCGACGGACGCCACAAGCAAAGACCTTATTCGCTCGGCCGTATAATAATGCCCCTCATACATAAACGGGGCTTCCCGTTGCTCAACCCAAAACTCACGCGCCACCTTGGATGCGCCCCGAGGCCCAATCGAATCGAACACGCGAATACGCTCGCCTATCGCAGATGCAAAAGGCCCTTAAGCTTCCATGCTGAACATTGTCGCATTGCCGACGATGCCACCAAGCCTCAGATCACTCGCGCATCCGCTGCCGCGCTTCAACCAAATCAAGCAATTCCTGCTTAGAATGCACGTTGCATTTCGCATAAATATGTTTGATATGAGTTTCAATCGTACTTTTCGAAATCACCAGCACATCTCTCATGTAAGGCACCGATCGGCCTTTCGCCAAGAACCCGAACACCTCAGCCTCGCGCGGAGAAAGCTTATATTCCCTCGCCAAGTCAGCCGTCACGTCATCCATCGATAACTGCCCCATCGCAAGCGCACGCTCTCCCTCCTCGTCTTCCATCGAAGACGCAGCCGTCTTTGCACGCGCGTTTTCCCCAATACCGCTCTCAATCGCAGCATCGGAATCGACCTCGCCAAGCCTCTTCTGCAAATTAATGAAGAGTGGAAGCATCACGACGCAGGCGCAAATCAGCAGCAAACACGGACCCGTTACATCTACCACAGCGTCGACAAGGCGCGCGCCGAAGAAGCTACCGACGAGAAAGCCCAGCTGTACAACAGCACGAAATATGCCAAACGTTTCGCTCGGAAGGCACAGCCCCCGGGCGGTAATGCGCGAGAAAATCGCATAGAACAACACTTCGACATAGAATGCTGCCGAGCAAGCAAGTACAAGCGCCGCCGTATTGAAAACCATCCCGCCGAGAACTCGAGCCGAAAGAGCAAACACAATGAGCGGAATCGCCCACTGATAGAGAAACGAGAAATCCATCTTACTAGTGTGCGCAATTGCCACGACAGCAAGCATGCACGCGATTGAGGCTCCTGCGATATAGGCAAGGATAATCTCATCAGGCGCAAAATACGACGCACCTGGATAAATACTTACGCTCACAAATCCCGTTGCGATGCTACAAACCATCGAACAAGCCGCCAGACTTATAAGCAGCAAAAATACCTGAGAAAACGGCTTTATCGGTTGAGCAAACGTAAATTCGCTCGCCTCTGATTTCTTGCAGAGAAGCAACATGAGCGACGCGGCAACGGGAAGACACGATGTAATTACGCCCGAGAGAAAACCCGGCAGAAAATGCACCGCCAATGCGCATCCCACAAACACGACAAGCGACGCCGGTATTGACCTCTCTGCATTCTCGGGGTGCGTTTGACAGAAGAGCTCGCCCCACGCCACCCAAAGAGCCGAAGATGCAATGCCGCCGATTATACTCAGCGCCACAAGAGCGCAAGGCGCCTCCACAGCAAGACGCAAAGAGAGCGTGCAGGCGGCCATAACGAAGCCCGCTGTCGAAACGGTACGCTCCGAAAGTGGCGTTCGCTTATTCGGACGAAACGCCATGCTGAAAAGCGCGATGGCCGACGCGAGCAGCGACGCCCACAAGCTCAGAATCGCCGACCTCGTTTCACCGACGTTGAAAATGCCGTTCGCAAACCACGTGCAGTACACCCAAGCAAGCAGTGCACCCAGCCCAAGATAGCGAAAATGCAGCCGTCCAAAAAACGAGTCAAGTCTGTCGATTAGTTTCCCAATCATAATTCCCTCCCAGCAGAAATGCTACGTGCGACGCCCAATCGTGTCAAATCCCCTGAAACACGGGATGCCTCTGAGCTGGCAAAACAGCAATCACGTCTTAGCACGATGGCAACAAAGGCCAGAAGTCGCAATAATCAAGTCAAGCCAAAGGGCTGCAAGAGGCAAGGAGGGGGCAACCGCGATTCACGAACGAAATGATTGCGGCGGCAAATAAACCCCCGTAGAGGGAAAGGGGACACTATGTCTATCGACACATCTATGGATCGCCGCGGATTTATCGCTGGATCGCTGGCTGCAGGCGCCGCAGCGGCATTCGGCTTAGCAGGATGCGCAGCACCGACCTCATCAGATAAAAAAGATGCCTCCGGCGAGGAGAAGACGCCGCAATCCAACAACGCCGACTGGCTTGGAGAAGCGCCAGCCATCAACGAGAGTGATATTGTCGAAACGATTGACACCGAGGTGCTAGTCGTAGGCGCAGGTTGCTCCGGCCTCGTCGCCGCAAACTTTTCCGCCGCCGAGGGCGCAAAAACGCTGCTCATTGAAAAATACGACATGGGCACGGGCCTGCGCGGTTCAGGAATCGGCGCAGTGGGATCACGCAAACAGAAAGAGGCTGGCGTCGATATTGACCCACTTGAAATTTGCAACGACCTGGTCCATTACTCGCTAAACAACTCCAACATGGATTTGCATCGCCTCTGGGCCGACCATTCTGGAGAAGCCGTCGATTGGTACTGCGATTTAGTCGATGGCGTAGACCTGTGCCGCATCGACCTGGAATGGAATATGCCAACCGAGAAAACGCGTTACAGGTGCTGGCCAACCGGCCATGGCGCCATGCTCGACAACGGCAAAACCGGCAAAGACGACGCCAGCGCCGAAGGCGTAACTTATAAGGTGATCGAGGGGAACTTTAAATCCATGCCCAACGCCGAGCTGCGCTACAACACAGCCCTCGAATGCCTTATCAAAGAAGACGGAAAAGTCGTCGGCGCGTACGCTACCAATGCCGATGGCAAATACATTCGCATCAATGCCTCGAAGGGCGTTATTGTCGCAACCGGCGGCTATGCAAACAACCCCGAAATGCTAGCCGCCCTACAACCCGAATTGATGAAAAGCTTGATTGGCGTCGTTCCCTTCCCCAACTTCAATGCCCAAGGTCAAGGCATCAAAGCGTGTCTGTGGGCAGGAGCCGTAAAAGATGCCCAACCTACAGCCATGATTTTTGATCGCGGCATCATGCGCCCCGATCAGCGTCCTGGCGATCCTTTTGCGATGGATTTCGGGTACTTCCATATGGCCACCCAACCGTTCCTGAAAGTTGACATGGACGGCAAACGCATCACAAACGAATCGTCGCCATACGATTTTCTTATCCATGCATTATCGAACCGCACCGAACGTTCATGGATTGACGTTTGGGATTCGAACTGGCCGGAGGATATCGATCGTTTTCACACCGTTGGTTGCTCAACGCTGATTAAGCGTGAAGGAACCAACCAGATGGACCCCGAAGGCATCGAAGGCACCGCAGCAATCATCGACTCGCTCGTCGAATCGGGCCAAATTGTCAAAGCGGATACGCTGGGGGAAATTGCAGAAGCATTCGGTCTGGACAAGGAGACGTTTGAGGCAACCGTTGAACAATATAACGGCTTCTACGACGCTCAGAAAGACGCACAATACGGCAAGGAAGCGTTCCGCCTGTCGTCGCTACGCAAGCCGCCGTTTTACGCATGCAAACTCGCGGGCATGCTGCTGTGCACGCTCGATGGCATCAGGATCAACACTAATTTCCAGGCGCTCGACGCCGACGCCAATCCAATCGAGGGCCTTTATGTCATCGGAAACGATTCGGGCGACTACTACAATGGCACTTACCCAAACCTCGCCGCGGGCCTCAACGCCGGTCGTTGCGTAACGTTCGGCATGCTGTGCGGCAAGCATGTCGCTAATCTGTAGGAAAACCAGGATACGAAACCAAAGGGCATTCGCAGCTATTGCGCGAATGCCCTTTCTGATTGACGAGAACCTCCGTCACTCGCCCCATCACGATTCATCGCACAACAAGAATGCCGCAATTCACAATGAGCGCATCAGTACCGCCAAATAACCATGCTGCGCATCTTTCCCTGGCTATACGAAAACCGCAATACCGAACGATTCACGCAATTACGCTTTCGAAATAGCACCGCCGCCTTCGTGGCTGCGTTTTGCCCTACGAATCCAATGATTCGGGGTCACCAAGACGGTAACCACCATGCCATACCGTTTGCAGATACTTAGGTTTTGATGGATTATCCTCTATCTTGCTTCGTATTTTTCGAACGAAAACAGCAATGCTCGTCGAGCTTGGAGCGTAGTCATCCCCCCAAACATGCTCAATCACGCTTTGCGAGGTGAACACCTCTCCCGGACGACTCGCGAGCAAGGCGAGTATGCGAAATTCCTTCGGGGTAAGATTGGCATTCTTTCCCTTGACCAACGCTTCCCCTTTGTCAAGCAATACCTCAACATCCCCACCACATGCCCGAAGAACCCCAGAAAGCCTCTCACCCTCCACCTTTGAGGCACTCGCCCTTCTTAGCACAGCGCCTATGCGCATAAGCAGTTCATCGGCATTGAAGGGTTTCGATACGTAGTCGTCGCATCCAGCCGAGAACCCCATGCTCTTGTCGACAATATCGCTTTTGGCAGACAGCATGATGATACCGACGCGATCATCTCGCATCCGCAGCTCTTTACATATCTCGAAGCCATTGATGCCGGGCATCATTACGTCGAGAATCACAACATCTGGCTTCTCTTCTTCATAGAGGGCTATAGCTTCCGCGCCATCAAGCGCAGAGCAGCACTCATACCCAGCACCGCTTACCAATCTTTCGACAACGGCGCATATATCCCGTTCGTCATCGACAACCATAACTTTCATTCTTCTTCACCCTCCCCAAAACCTGGAGCTGGAACACTCACCGTAAAAACGCTGCCCTTCCCCAATTCGCTTTCGACCTCAACCGACCCCCCAAGAAGATCGAGCGTTTTTTTCACCAAGGACAAGCCTAGTCCACTACCGCCATACTTTCTCGTTATCGAAGCATCGACCTGGGTAAACCTATCAAAAATAGAAACAATATCTTCTGAAGAAATACCGATACCAGTATCGGAAACCTCAAACAGAATTTTCTCACTGCCGAATTCGTAATGCGTCAAAACGCGCACCATGCCGCCCTCGTCCGTGAATTTAACGGCGTTACTTGTTAGATTTAAGAGAATTCTTTCAAGTTGATACCAATCCCCGGCGAAAATTGGAATCTCACCTTGAATCTCAAAATCAAATCGAAGCTTTTTCTTTATTGCAAGAGATTTGGTAAGTGACTCGATCTCATCCATCAGATCAACAATGTCGATGGGCTCGCGAGAAACCTGGACATCGCCAGCTTCGATTCGAGCTAAATCGAGCACGTTGTTAATCATCTCGAGGAGCAATTGACTATGAGATTTTATTTTTCCTATACACTCGTCAGCCTCTTCATCAACTTTGCCACTCCTCGTTCTTTCATAAACATCCACATACGCGATTATCGCAGTAAAGGGCGTCCGGAGTTCGTGACTCAGTATCGAAACAATGCTAGTGCGATACTCATTTTCATCCTTGAGCTTCGCGTTGGTCTCGACGAGCATCGCATTTGCGCGCGCAAGTTGCTTGCGCTGATGCTCAATTTGTCTATTCGCTTCTTTGTATTGCTCCGTCCGCTGTGCCACCTTTTCCTCAAGGGCGTTGTAAAGAGCGTCGAGCTCCGCTGACATATTACTAACGCCCTGGGCAAATTCAGCGAGTTCCTTTGTTTTGCCAATATAGACAGGCTGAGCCGATAAATTTCCTTTGCCGATTTCATCAAGAGAATCCGCCAAACTCTCGATAGGAAGTATGACGTTACGACGGAAAAATACAGTGCTCGTCACAAGGGCGAGGCAGAGGAATAGAGCCAGAAGCATTCCCGTTCGAATGATGTTCGCGTTCGCCGCCGCGCGATAACCACCTGTGGGCATGGTAATGCTCACGGCGCCAGCCAAATCTCCTTCATTCATGCCCTCCTTCACAAATCCCGTTACATCTACCTCGCCAATCGGTCCCCCATGGCAATCCATGCAGTTTTCCGTTAGATATATCGCACCAACATAGCGAAATACTTCTTCACCCGAATCGTCTTTCGTAATGCAATAGGTCTCATTCGAATCCGACCCTTCAGGACCAAATGAGCGGAGAGAAGCAAGCTCAAATTCATCGGGATTGTCATGTGCGCTACGCGGGTTTTCTCTTACATATCTCAGCTGATATTCGTATCCGGTATCCCTCGAAAAGATTTCACCGACCGATTTCCCAACTAACGAACAATAAATTCCCTTGAAGTTATAGACACCGTCTCTATCGCGATTGATGTTGTTCTGCTCATAGTCTATGAACTGCCAGGTTGCATTTACGGATGTATCAAGAACGCGCGCCTCGGCAAGCATCCGCTCTTCAGCGTACTTTCCTTGCTCGTAAAACGACCAGACGATAAATGCGGCAAACGCAACAAAGCCAACGCAAACGACAACGACCGCATAACGCGACACAAGCGTCGACTTCTGCATAATATTTTCGCGCCATGCACGCCCCATTGCATTCAACCCCCAGAACAAGCCACAAGCCCTTCGCATTAAATTGTATCCATCGAATGACGGGCAGCAAGAAAGACCCTCGACAAAAAACCACGCCGCGCAGCAAAGCCGCACGGCGTGGCGCTTAGGAAGGCAGTACCTACTATCGCCTAAAGAAGCATCTCGTCTCCCTTTTGCTCAAGCGCAATATCCCGAGCGTCAAAAAGGGTATTTGATCCGGTTTTATCTTCACCCATCGCCGGAATGGCGCGCACGAGATCAGAACCGTATTTCTTCTCCAGCTCCTCGATATCGCCGAAATCAAGCGCGCGATAGGGGCACGACTCGACGCATGAGGGCATATGCCCCGCCTGCCTCAAGTCGTAACATGCATCGCATTTGCACGCATGTCCTTTTTCTTCATCCATACGAGGAACACCATATGGGCAGGCATTGACGCAAGAACCGCACCCGATGCATTTGTCCATATCGATTTTCACCGTGCCATCATCCATTTTTTCGATTGCGCCCACTGGACATACATCTTTACAAGCCGGGACATCGCAATGGTTGCACGTTGCGGAATAATGGTACATTTTGACCGAGGGGAAGGATCCAATCTGATAAGTATGGACCTCTCGCAGAATAGGACCAACTTCGAGTCGATTTTTATCCTTACATGCGACCTGGCAAGTCTTGCAGCCCGCGCACATCTTTTGGTTGTAGTAGAAACCTATCTGAGCCATCGCCGTTCCCCTTTCTAAGCCAAATCAACAATACGCTGGGGAAGCTCGCAGTCGGGCTGGAGCGAAGCGCCATCGTAAAGGGCAAAATCACAGTTATAGTTGTTATATCCAGAAGTCCCCATACCGCTAGTTACTCCTCCGCACAACACGTTGTCAGCGCCGGCGCGGTCGATTTTATTGTCTTCGTCATAATCCAGCCATGCACCGTGAGGAAGTCCGACGCAACCAGGCATGAGAATGTCCGAAACAGACGCAGTACGCAAAACTGCACCATGGGCATTAAACACTTTAACGGTATCGCCCGTCTTAATGCCCTTCGCGGCAGCGTCGCTCGTGTTCAAGAACACAGGATTGGGCCACGTCTCGCGAAGCCAAGGCATGTTGTCGCCGATTTGATGGGCACGACGCAGATAATGAGGGTTGTACACGATGAACGGGTATTCCCCCTCCATGCCTTCGCGGCCTTCAGGAGCCGCTATATGCGTCGGATACGGCTTGAACGTTCCTTCCGGGCTGTAGCCCATGCTGTTAAGCATATCGGATTTGTATTGACAATAAATCTCGAATTTACCAGAGGCGCTTGGTCGAGGATTCTTCTCCGGATCGCTGATGTAGTCCGAATAGCCAATGTGCCCATATCCGTCTCCGTCGGAACGCTGCACCGTATAGCAACCGTCACTCAGGAATTTTTCAAGGTCGACCTTGCCTTCTTGCGCCTGCCCGTCACATTCCCACTGCTTAAGGTCATCGTCCGTTACAGTCACCAAGATTTGCTCTTCGCCCTTTTCGTCTAGTACTCGCGCGCCAAGAATTTGGTTCATGAATTGCTGCTTCTCAGAAACGGGCCAGATTTCACCAGCGTCAATCCCGAGCTTATCAGCAAGAAGACGGCCTATCTCCTGGTCGGTTTTTGCCTCATATAAGGGCTTCGTGACCTGAGTGTAAACAATTAAAGTCTCACGAGAACGCTGGTGCCCCGGGAAACCTCCCACACGTTCCCATTCGCTCGTCACCGGCAGAACAATATCAGCATACTGGGCGTTCGCATCAAAGAAGTGGGAAGAACGCACGACCAAGTCGAGTTTGCGAAGCGCATCGATTCCCGTAAGCATATTGGGAGTCGTTTGGAATTTAGAATTCGCCTCGAACGTGATCATCTTGATATCTGCCTGTTTGATATCTTTAGCGTTGAACTTATTCGAGTACGCAGCACCTGTGGTGTTGAATTCGCCATCAAGGATGCTCTGCCACAAAAGCGGAGCTGAAATGTATTCCGAGACGGGATTTTTAATTTTAGGCAATCCGTCTTCGCCCGGGAAAGCAAGTGTAGCACCACAATTTCCAGCAAAGGTCTTGTATGCACCACCAACAGCATGACCTGACTTACCCATATGTCCACCCATTGCGCCCACCGTCATAATTATCTGAGGCACATTATCGGCACTGGCGCAGCGAGCGAGTGCATAGTTATGCAGCAGCATCGCCTTCTTGTCTTTGCCGATCTGCCCAGCGAGCCACTTGATGTCCTCTACGGGCGTTCCGCATATTGCGCTTGCCCAATCTGCGGTCTTTTCGATGCCATCATACTCGCCCAGAAGATACCCTTTGAAATTCTCGGTCGTAGTAGCATCCGAAGGCATATGCTCCGCATCGAAACCGACGCAGTACTTATTCAGGAATTCGTAATCGACAACATCCTGCTGAATCATTTCGTAGGCAACACCGATAAGAAACGCCGTATCAGTTCCAGGATACACAGGAATCCAACGAGCATCGAATAAAGCTGCGGTGGCGTTATAGGACGGACCGACCATAACGAATTGAACGCCCGCTTCAATTGCCTCCTTGAAATTGTACATGGTCGAGCCGCCTGACGACCATACGGAATTGCCGCCCAAAAGAACAATCGTCTCCGCATTCTTCAAATCATATCGATCGTTCGTCTCGCCAAGATCCGTACCCGGCAGGCCAAGCGCCGCCACGTTGAAGGCGTATACGCCGCAGGAGCTCGTATCGGTAATTCCGATATAGCCACCCTTCTTGAGAAGAAGTTTATCGATGGCCGGACCGCCTGCTCCGATAACAGCACGAGGACCATAGCTATCGTAGATTCGATTGATTTCGTCAGCAAGATAGCCAATCGCTTCATCCCACGAAATGCGCTCCCATTCGTCTTTACCACGAAGTTCTCCATGGGAGTTCTCTCCACCACCAGGCTGCCAGTTCTTGCGTTTCATCGGGTATTTAAGACGGTCCGCACCAAAACAAAACTGTTGGCGCGCTCGACCACGAGGACATCCGCGCTGCTGAATCCAGTCATAGCTATCCTCATGGGAAGTTTCCCCTCCCTGACGAACAACGGCGCCATCTTTCATGAGCACCTTATTGACGCAGCGGCCGCCGCAATTGTCCCAACATGCAGCAGAAATCCAGGTCCCCTCATCGGCAGGACCAGAATCGGGGCCAAGCGTTTCTTCTTTTTCTCCAGTCGAGCATGCACTCAGCATCGACGCACCGCCAAGAGCCGCTGCAAACGCAGCGCTTCCCGCCAAGAAATTCCTACGAGTGAATGCATTGCCCGCAACCGAGTCGATTATCCTTCCCATTATTCCCCCTTTTCTCTTTCCTGCTTCTTCGGATTAGCAAGAAAGGCCTTGAATGTCGGAATCGACTTGTTATAATTTACCGACAATCAATCCATAAGACAACTATAAACCCTGTTCAGATTGATTTTTTTGAGAAATAATTCTTACCATCTAGTCATAATCGGAGGTTAACATGCAAAAAAACAAAGAGCAGATGCTGCTGCTGCTGAATGGGCGCTATTCTCTGCTGAGGATTATTCAGATACTGTTTCAAGAACCCATGTCGCATGAAATCATTGCGCTTCTAAAAGCGCCGGAAACCAGAGCATGCATTGAGTTATTCGGTACCGAAAACCCCGATATGGACATATTTCTCAACAAGCTAGACGAAGTTGCCGCGTCCAATTCCGATACATTCTGCAATGAGGCTCGTCGCGAGTACAATATGCTGTTTGTCGGCCCAGGAAAGCCCGCTGCCCCATTCTGGGAATCAGTCTACCTCGACGAGCGCGAGCTTCTATTTCTTCCCAGCACTTCCGACGTGCGCATGCGATATGCAGCGGAAGGCTTTATGGTTGCAGGAAACGAGAAACAAGCAGAGGATGCCGTTCACTATCAGTTTGACTTCCTTGCTTCCCTAGCCTGGAAAATGAGTGAAGCTTTGGACACTGAAGCACTTGACGAACTATCGCGCCTTGCAAGAGTTTCGTTCGATTTCGAATCGGACCATATGCTTAATTGGCTTCCAAAAATGGCCCAACGAGCCTCTGGCCATTCGACGTGTTATTTCTATCCTCAGTTATGCGCGTTCGCTGCGGCTGTGATTAACTTTGATTCGCAATTGCTCAATGAAATTGCCTAGTATTGGCCTTTCTAGCTGGCGGACTTGCTTGGACCGTTCGTCCAAATGTAGCAAGTTGCAACAAGTTCGACGCGAGCCAATCAATACGTTTCTTATTAGAAAATGCAGCACCCTGCCGATTTCCGAACAAGAGAAGTGCCAATTGCCCATACGCATTGATAACGCCCTCGGCAGATAGGACCATAGAACAAAAAGTGCGTCCTGTTCAGGGACGTCGGGGGCTCCCTCGTCAAACAAACGCGGCTCTGTGCTCTCGCCAAAAGCGAATCGCACAGGGCCGCTTTCATCGGACACTATTTGCAGATCAGCACACTATGCGAGAGCCGCTAGCGCATCGCGCGCCGAAATGGCACCCGTATAGCAGCTCGTTCCAACCCCAGAGCCGGATGCGGGATAAGTACCGTCAAAGACATTGGCATACATAACCTCGCCTGCCGCATAAAGGTTACCGATTTCCTCGCCAACCTCATTCACCACACGGCAATGCTCATCGACCTTAATACCAGGAATCGACCCGATGAAGAGGGGCTTGCGCTGGATGCAGTAGAACGGTGCCAACTTGATGTCGGCACTTTCGGCCTGCTTTTTAAGCGCATCGGCATCAATCCCCTGCTCAGACGCAAGGTCGTCGAGGTTGTCGTACTTAGCCACGACTCCAGCTTCAACGCCAGCCTCGAGGCGATCGACGATTTCGTTAGACGCGTCATAGATTCCATACCCGCAGCTATTCGTTTGCTCAACAAGAAGCGCAAGCGTATCTCCGTAGAACTTCTTGTCCATGAACCTCTCGCCCTCGGCATTCACGGTCATCTGCGCACTCCAAACAGCACCGCCGATAGGACCGTAGTAGCCCAGGCTAGGATTGATGCCCCAAAGCGCCCTTAACGCACTTTTGTCTCTAAGACACCTGAGCCCCTACACCATTCCCAGGTAATCGCAGACGTGGCCTATAATGATTGCGAACAGCTACACACTGAGATTCTCATAGTTTCGTAGATAGGTTTCGCAATGGTCTTCGATAAAGAGTCCGCCTTCGAAGAAGCAGTTATTACCGTATTGAAGCAGCACGGATGGGACGATGCGGAAGGCGTCCTTCGCTACCCCACCGAACAAGACCTCATCGATAACTGGGCGAAAATCCTATTCAACAACAACGCCGGCATAGACCGTCTGAACGGTTGTCCACTCACGCAGGGCGAGATGGCGCAGATCATCGAACAAATCGAAACGCTCAAGACCCCGCTGGCGCTCAACGGGTTCATCAACGGCAAAACCGTCGCCATCACGCGCGACAACCCCAACGACACCCTCCATCTGGGCAAGGAAGTCAGCCTGAAAATCTACGACCGACAAGAAATCGCCGCAGGCCAAAGCCGTTATCAAATCGCCCAGCAGCCAGTCTACCCTGCTAAGAGCAAAATCCTCAACGACCGCCGCGGCGATTTATGCCTGCTCATCAACGGCATGCCGGTCATCCATATCGAACTCAAACGCAGCGGCGTGCCCGTAAGCCAGGCCACCGGCCAGATTGAAAAGTATGCCCACGAGGGCGTGTTCACGGGACTTTTCCGCCTCGTGCAAATCTTCGTGGGAATGACGCCCGACGAGGCGCGATACTTCGCCAACCCCGGCGCAGGCGCGTTCAACCCGAATTTCTTCTTCCACTGGGAAGACTTCAACAACGAACCCGTTTGCGCAGGAGACAAGCGCGGCACCGACGAATGGAAACGTTTCACCTCAACGCTGCTTTCCATCCCCATGGCGCACCAGCTCATAGGCTTTTATACCGTAGCCGACAGCTCAGACGGCTGCCTTAAGGTCATGCGAAGCTACCAGTACTACGCAGCCGCAGCCATCTCGGACAAGGTTCGCAGGTGCAAGTGGGACGAGCCGCGACACGACAGCACGCCCGGTCGCCCCGGCGGTTACGTCTGGCACACCACCGGGTCGGGCAAAACTATGACCAGCTTTAAATCGGCCCAGCTCATCGCCGATTCACATGATGCCGACAAGGTCGTATTCCTCATGGATCGCATCGAGCTCGGCACGCAATCGCTTTCCGAGTACCGCGCCTTCGCCGACGACGCCGACAACGTGCAAGGCACCGAGAACACGCAGGTCCTCAAGTCAAAGCTCGCCAGTGACGACCCCAAGAATTGCCTTATCGTCACTTCCATTCAGAAAATGAGCAACGTGAAAGCCGGCGAGGGCGGAATTACCCAAGCCGAGCTCGACCGCCTCGCCGCCAAGCGCATCGTATTCGTCATTGACGAGTGTCACCGATCCACCTTTGGCGACATGCTCCAAGACATACGTCAAGCATTCCCCAATGCGCTGTTCTTCGGCTTCACGGGAACGCCGATTCTTGACGAGAACCAGAAAAAGGGCTCCACAACAGCCATGGTGTTCGGCGAATGCCTGCACCGATACAGCATCGCCGACGGCATTCGCGACGGCAATGTGCTGGGTTTTGACCCCTACATGGTAACGACGTTCGACGACCACGACGTGCGCGAAGCGGTGGCCCTTGAGGAAGCGAAAGCCGCAACCGTAGGCGAGGCTATCTCCGACGAGAAAAAGAGCAAAACCTTCTACCATTACATGGACACGACGAAGGTCCCCATGGCGTCGACAATCGACGGCGCAGGCAATCGCATCAAAGGAATCGAAGATTTTCTCACCCGCGCCCAATACTACCCCAACACCCCACACCACGAAAAGGTCGTAGAGGATATCCTGCGTCGCTTCCCGGTGCTCTCCCATGGCAACAAGTTCCACGCAATTTTGGCAACAAGTTCCATCCCCGAGGCAATCGACTATTACCGATCCTTTAAAGAATGCGCGCCCCAGATGAAAGTGACTGCCCTTTTTGACCCGAACGTCGACAACAACGCGGGTTCCACGGTGAAAGAAGATGCTCTGGTCGAGCTCATAGAAGACTACAACAAGGCCTACGACCAGGAATTCACCAATCCCACCATGAAAAAGGATATCTCAGCGCGCCTGTCCCACAAGAAGCCCTACGTCAACGTCGACTCCAACCGTGATTCCCGCATTGATCTGCTCATCGTGGTGGATCAGATGCTCACAGGCTTCGATTCCAAATGGCTCAATACGCTCTACCTCGACAAGACCATCGAATACGAAAACATCATCCAGGCGTTCAGCCGCACAAACCGCCTGTTCGGCCCCGACAAGCCCTTCGGAACCATTCGATACTATCGACGGCCTCACACAATGCAGAGCCATATTGAAGCAGCCGTAAAACTATACTCGGGCGACCGTCCGCTCGATATGTTCGTGCAAAAGCTCCCGGACAACATCGCGTTGATGGATGCACGCCTACAGGAGATACTCATGGTCTTCGACGCCGCGCACGTTGGCGATCTCTCCAAACTCCCTGAATCGCAAGAAGCCAGGCGCAAGTTCGCGAAAGAATTTGTCGAGCTCAATGAATTCCTTGAAGCCGCGAAGGCGCAGGGGTTTACCTGGGAGCAGGACACCTACGAATTCAAGAAGGAACCCAAAGAGGGCGCGCAACACAGCGAGTCCATCTTCGTTCAACCCATCATCGATGAGCGAACCTATCTCACCCTCGTACAACGCTACAAGGAGCTCTTCGCTAGCAGAAGCGACACCTCGGACAGTGCCCCCGACGCGCCCTACGAGCTCGATGGGCACATCACGGAAATCGACACGGGGCTTATAGACAGCGACTACATGAACTCGAATTTCGAGAAGTGGCTGAAATGCCTGGAGCAAGATGACGAAGGCCTCGCCGCCGCGCGCGAGGAGCTTCATCGGTCGTTCGCTTCCTTGAGCCAAGATGATCAACGCTTCGCCGAGCTATTCCTGCACGACGTAGAGCGAGGCGACGCCACCCTTAAAGAAGGCATGACGCTAAGGGATTACATTACGTCTTACGCCCACAAAGCCAAAAACGCACAGGTCGAACGCGTCGTCGAAGTCCTCGGCATAAACGGCGAGCTTCTTACAGCCATGACCGCACTTGACTTGACGGAAGCGAACATTAACGAGTTTGGACGCTTTGACAACCTGAAAGACTCGGTAGACAAATCGCGTGCCAAAGCATTTTTCGAGCAGAAGGAAGGCAAGAGCCTGCCGCTGTTCAAAGTGAACACCCACGCTGCGGCACTTCTTAAGAGGTTTATCCTAGAAGGAGGCTTCGATATCGACGAATAAGCGGCATCATCATCCTTCATCAGCGTGAGCCACCACGTATGATGAAGGAGACAAATAATGCTCATCGCCATTACCGAAGATTCCCTCTTTTGCGATTACTACTCGCAATGGGTCAGCGTTTATAAAGAAGGAGCCATCCGCGAGGTCACGATGGGGAAATATCGGCTCACCCAATCTTGGCTCGCCAGGCTTATTCCTAACCTCAAAATCAAGGACCTGGACCGAACCTCGTATCAGCAGCTCATCAACGGCTACGCCGAGCATCACGAACGGCAAACGACCATGGATTTTCACCACCAGCTAAAAGGCGCGATCCTCGACGCCGTTGATGAGGGACTCATACCGCGCGACCCCACGCGAAAGGCGATCATCAAAGGCAAGTCGCCACGGGCAAAGAAAATCAAGTACCTCAACCAGTTTGAGCTCCATGCCATGCTTGGCGATCTTGACTTGTCGACGAGTGAACCAAATTGGGACTGGCTCATCCTAATCGTCGCCAAAACAGGCCTGCGCTTCTCTGAGGCGCTAGGCCTCACTCCCAAAGATTTCGACTTCGCCCATCAAACGCTTTCCGTAAACAAAACCTGGGACTACAAGAATGGAGGAGGTTTCGTTCCGACGAAGAACGCCTCGTCGGTTCGGAAGGTCCAACTCGACTGGCAGCTTATCATGCAACTTTCCGGTCTATTGAGGAATCTCCCTCCGACCGAGCCAATATTCGTTAAAGGCAAGGTGTACAACTCGACGGCAAACAGCGTTTTGGCGCGCCACTGCAAAAACGTCGGCGTGCCCGTCATATCTGTCCATGGGCTGCGGCACACACATGCATCGCTTCTCTTGTTTGCCGGCGTATCTATTGCAAGCGTATCGAGAAGGCTCGGCCACGCAAGCATGACTACCACCCAGGAAACCTACCTTCATGTGATTCAAGAGCTCGAAAACAAGGACATCGACATCGTCATGAGGGCCCTTTCCACCCTCATATAACCCGTATCAGTAAACCCAGGCTCACGCTGATGAAGGGCGATGAGGGAATCAAGCTGCGAAAGGCTGTCTCCGATAACCTCTTGTTCAGCTAGACACGGAACCAAAATAGATTCGCGCATGAGGTCATCAGGAACCAATTCGTTCATCATGGTTCCGCTTTTCGTAGCATTCACGAGGATGGATCTCATCGTCTCTTCGTGCGAAATGTAGTATTTCCAGAAGCTATAACGCTGTTCAACGATGGGCCTCAAACACGAAAATCGCGGAGACATAAGCCCATCACCTGCGTCGTTAAGAACAAAGCGCCCATAGGCGTGCACTTTGTTGGCGTGACCCTCAAAGGCGATATCTCCAACTCGAATGACTTTATAGCTGTTTAGCGAATCGTCGGCTGCACCGTTTCCGCCATTGAAAGTCATCGTCGCAATGGAAAGCGTCCTATCGTATCCAAACTCGCAATCGGTGTTCCGCTCATTGTTGACCTCGTACATATCAGAGAACTTACGCTGTTCCCAAGATGGAGTTGCTCGATTCTAATAACCGCTTGGGAACAGCGTAAGTTGGGAGATTGCTTCGACTTCCTGCAAAATAACACGCTGTCTCGTGCCGATTTGAATCTAGAAAGCGGTAGCGCCCGTAATATCCATTATGGAGACATCCTCATTAAGTTTGGCGATTGCCTTGGGCTCGGTTCGGACAAATTACCCTTCGTCGATGACGAGTCGATACTGTCGAAATACGTGAACTCAACGCTTCGTGTAGGCGACATTATTTTTGCCGATACGGCCGAAGACGAATCTGCTGGGAAATGCGTTGAACTGGTCGAACTGCCAAATGAGCCCGTTATTTCCGGCCTGCATACAATACCTGTGCGCCCTAAATTTCCTTTTGGGTCTGGGTATTTGGGCCATTACTTGAACGCCCCTGCGTACCACGACCAGCTATTGCCCTTGATGCAGGGAGTCAAAGTCATTTCCGTTTCAAAGACGACTCTACAAGATACGCAAATATGCTTCCCGACAGTATCGGAGCAATCCGCAATAGGCGCTTCTTTGAATGCGCTTGACTTCCTCATCACCCTTCATCAGCGTAAGCATGGCAAGCTCGTTCAACTGAAGAAATCGATGCTTGATAAGATGTTCCCCAAGCCGGGTGAAACTGAGCCCGAAATTCGTTTTGCCGGTTTTACGGACCCTTGGGAACAGCGTAAGTTGGGAGAGCTGCTTCTTTTCCAAAATGGTTTTAATGGCTCCAGCGAGTCATTTGGAAGCGGGATTCCGCTTATCAGTGTCATGGATGTTCTTGATGATGAATTCATTACGCACGAGACAGTAAGGGGCAAAGCTCGCCTGAATTGCGAAGAAGCTAGCCGCTATTGTGTTGAGTACGGTGATGTACTGTTTCAGCGCAGCTCGGAAAATCGGGAGGATGCCGGAACGTCGAACGTGTATCTTGACCAGCATGTTTCATCCGCTTTCGGAGGATTCGTGATAAGGGGTAAAAAAGTCGGTGAGTATAACCCTATCTTCATTAAATATCTTCTTGGTTCCCCTTTTATTCGCGAGCAAATTACTCACAGAGCTCAGGGTGCTCAACATATCAATGTGTCGCAGGATACCCTAGCCGATGTTGTTCTCTTGATGCCCTCCATGCGCGAACAGGAGGCCGTCGGATTGGTTTTCCTCCATCTCGATAACCTCATCACCCTTCATCAGTGACAGTTCAACAGCAAATCGCACGACACTATTTTCCTCGTT
>OLPI01000964.1_pt1 | contig 26264 bp, 24 predicted proteins | sample 1672361 | NCBI WGS metagenome assembly OLPI01 (sample SAMEA3136675, study PRJEB25190) | human gut metagenome
TTATTGGCATTTATTTAACGGTATATCCGCCTTTAATCATCACAATTGCATCGGTCGAAGCCTTAAAGCCTCTGCCGTCGGCAACAGGAATTATTAGAAGGTGGTTTGAAGGAAGCGGAGTTCCGTTTGCAAGGTCATAGCCCGATGTTGTATCGGCAAGTCCGCCCTTTGCCGTCGCAATAACAGTTCCGCTGCCCATACGCAGAATAAATTCGGTTCCCGCTTCGCCGATTATACTTTGACCCGCATTTAAGTTTACCACCACAAAGGTTGAGGGTCTGGCTGTAACTGTTCCGCCCGATGACGCGATGCCAAGCTGCTGGTCGACATACGCCTTAATCTCAGGCACAACTTTGTCAACTATATAGCTTTTGGTTACAACGGGGTCATCTGTTCCGCCCGGCTCAGAAAACACCGCAAAGCCGCTGACGGCAACCAGAGTGAGACCGAGAATGATTCCGAATTTAAGCAGTTTACTCTTCTTTGTTTTCATAATTAATGCCCTCCTAAGTATATAATTAAGGTTTAATAATTGTTGTGGTTTCAGGTCAGACCGAAGGAGATTTCAAGAGCCTCGTTTACTCTGTCCATAAGCGAGCCGTCTATGTGACCTATCTTTTCCTTCAGCCTTTTTTTGTCAATTGTTCTTATCTGTTCGGCAAGAACCACCGAATCCTTCGAAAGCCCGAAGCCGCCCGCGTCTATCTCTATATGAGTGGGCATCTTGGCTTTATTTATCTGAGAAGTAATAGCCGTAGCAATAACCGTCGGACTGTAGCGGTTGCCGATATCGTTCTGGATAATCAGAACGGGTCTCACGCCGCCTTGCTCAGAGCCGACAACCGGACTTAAGTCCGCGTAGTATATATCTCCTCTTTTTACTATCAAAATATTCACGCTCCGCAAGTTAAGATTGTATCCTTTGCTCTCATCTGCATTATACGCGGCTTGAGATGTTTTGGTACATAATCTTTGGACAAACCTGCGGCAACGAACGTGTGATTATGTACGGTCGAAGCCAACGGAGAATTTTTTTAAATCATTCCGAAGTGGGCGAGTCAAGCAGATAATTGTGCATTTTTTGCTTGACGCCGTTTCGTATATAGATTCGAGGAATCCTCTTGCCTATCATACAAAGGATTTCATAGTTAATCGTCCCCATTTTGTCGGCAAGGCTCTCTACCGGTAATTCTATATTATCGCCCGTGCCGAACAAAATGACTTCGTCGCCGATAGCAATAGTATTGACATCCGTAACGTCAATCATACATTGATCCATACAAATGTTTCCGACAACATTACACAATTTTCCGCCCGCTATGACCTGAGCCGAGTTTGAAAGAAGCCTTGAATATCCGTCGGCATACCCGACGGGAACGGTGGCGATTTTGCTTTCGCGGTCGGTTATAAAGCGGCGGCCGTAGCTTATGCTTGAACCCTTTTCAACGGTTTTTACGTTGGTTATTTTTGCCTTAAGGGTCATCGCGGGTTTAAGCTTAAGCGCGCTGCAATCTACAAACGGCGAGGGATTAAGCCCGTATAAAATAACTCCGGGACGCACCATATCAAGGTGCATCTGCGGAAAGCGGATAAGCGCTGCGCTGTTTGCGCAGTGGCGGAGCGGAATGTTAAGACCCTCTTCTTTTAATATTCCGCACACCTTAAGAAATCTTTCAAACTGCAAAAAAGTATATTCGTCATCGTCATCATCGGCAACCGAAAAATGGGTAAAGATTCCGTTTATCTCAACATTCGGCAGCTTGGAAATCCGCAGAATTTCGGAAATGGTGTGCTTGTTGGCTTCCTCATCATTTGCGAAGCGGTAGCCTACGCGCCCCATTCCCGTATCGATTTTAATATGTATTTTGGCGACCTTGCCGAGGCGAATCGCCGCCGCCGACATTGCACTTGCAAGGCTGAAGTCAAAGCACGCGGGCATAACGTCATAAAAGACCAGCGTTTCGGCATCCTCGCAGCCCGAGTGACCGAGGATAAGTATGGGGCAATGAATGTAACAGCGCCTAAGCTGAATCGCCTCATCGAGGCACGCGACGGCAAGCGCGTCCGCGCCGTTTTCAAGAAGGGTTCTTGCTACTTCAAGGTATCCGTGACCGTAGGCGTCCGCCTTGACAACGCCGAGAATTTTTGCCGACTCGGATACGTGCCTTCTTATAGATTTTATGTTATTTTCTATTGCGTCAAGATTTATTTCTGCCCAAGCTCGATTATTATGTTCCATTTTAGTAAGACCGACTTTCTGTAATAAAATTATTTCTGTTTAATACTGCTTTGCGGTTCTGCCGCGCGAAAGTTCTTTTAAGGCAAGCGGAAGCTTTTCAATTAAATCGCTTGCGATTAAGCCGTACTCGCCCTTTTCCTCCGCGGCGATATCGCCCGCAAACCCGTGAATGAATGCGCCGAGAGCCGCCGCGTTAAACGGTGACAGCCCTTGCCCCAAAAGCGATGCAATAACCCCCGTCAGAACATCGCCCATTCCGCCGCTTGCCATTCCGCTGTTGCCGCTTGTGTTAATGTGAAGCTCGCCGTCGGGGGCGGCGATAACCGTTTCCGCGCCCTTTAAAAGAACGTACACGCGGTACTTTGCGGCAAGCTCTGCCGCCGCGGCAGAGCGGTTATCTTGTATTTCGGCAATTGTTTTTTTGGTAAGCCTTGCCATCTCGCCCGGATGAGGGGTTAAAATAACCTCGCATTTGCGATTTTGCAAAAGCTCTGTATTCTCTGCCAGAATATTCAAGCCGTCTGCGTCAATAACGCAGGGCGCGCCGTTTTGAAGAACAGCGCTTAAAACCTCGCGCGCGCCGTCGCTTTTGCCGAGGCCCGGACCTATGGCGCAGGCATCGCACGATGAAAGCTTGCCCTCAAGCTTTGCCGCCGCCCCCTCGGCAAGAATTTTGTTGCAGCAGGGGAGGGGATATGTCATAACCTCGGTAAGCTTTGCCGCGGCGACCGGCTGTATACATTCGGGCGCGGCAAGGGTGACAAGACCGCTTCCGCAGCGGATTGCCGCCTGAGAACACAGACACGCCGCGCCCGCCATTCCGTCAGAGCCGGCAATTATCAAGACCCTTCCGCAGTTGCCCTTGTTCATTGACGGGCGGCGTCTGGGAAGCATCGAGCGATAGCTTTTGATTAAATCGGCATATCTGCCGATATGATATTCTTCGCCGCATACAACGGCAACGGCGCAGTCACCCGAGTGGCTGAGACTTACGTCTGCGTTTATCGGATTGCGCATAAACAAAATGTAAGGCTTGCCGACTTCGTCGTGAAGAATTTCAACATCGCGCGGGCCAAACCCCCTGAAGCCGCTTCCCATATACTTTGCAAAGGCTTCCTTTGCGGCAAAAGCCGCCGCGATACTCGGAAACGGATTTTTCTTTTCATTAAAATATTGGCGCTCGCGCAGGGTGAATGCGTACTTTTTAAACAGATCAATATTTTTCATCTGTGAAAATCTTGAAATCTGGATTACGTCAATTCCTGTTTTAATCATATACTTTTATACCTTGATTCTTTGTTAGTCTAAAAATACGTTTTGAGGATTCAGACGGCGAAAGCCGTCGCGGATTCTCTCATCGGGGTTAAAGATAAGCATATATTTATTGTTGTTTTTTTGATATACAACAAAAAATACATCTTCGTCCGTCGGGGCGGTGCAGGCATATATCTTTTTAATTCCGCGGTTTTCGGCATAGCTCTTGTAGGCGCGGTTTGAAGTTTTTGCCATTATCTCTATTTCGCGCGCGTTTAAATCAGTAAGCCTTTTTCTGCGGCGTGCGGCAATAATTTTATCGATGTCAAGCGCGCCGTTGGTGAATGCATACTCGTACTCTAAGTTTACCGATATAAGCACGTTGTAAAGCAGATATATCAGTCCCACGCAGAGCAGAAGAGCAATCGAGCCGAAGTATTGGATTCCTATCAGAATGGGGGTAGCCATAAGCACCAGCAGAATTGCAAGAACGCACAGAACGATTTTTACAATATCGCCCGAGGTTCTTCTCCTTTTAACCAATTGTTCAACAAAAACATCCATTTTACATATTCCTTTCCAAATTAATATTTATTGCATTTATGAACCCTTGCGTATGGCAACGGTTGACTTGGGGATTCCGATACCGCTCCACGCGGACAGGTCAAGCTGCGAGCTGTCATTTGAACCCGCACCGCAGACCGTTCCGTCGGCGGTGATTCCGATGCTGTGGCGTTCCCCTCCGCAAGAGGCGGCAATGTTCTTCCATAAATCCGTCATACATTGATTAGAGTCGTTGTCTCCGTAGGCGGTGGTGTGTCCGTCCGTCGCGGTGACAAGCACGTTGTATGCCCCGCAGGAGATAAAGTATGCGTCTTTAACCTTTGTTGCCTGAGAGACGTTGCGGCTGTCATCGCCCGCAAAGACTATCTTTCCGTTATATTTAAGCCCGACGGTAAAGCCGTTGCCCGCGCAGACCGAAACGATGTCGTTCCAGTCGCCTACGCTGCATTCCCCGTGCGAATTGTCGCCCGCCGCCACTACCGTTCCGTCGGTTTTTAAGCCGACCGTGTGCGTGTCTCCTGCGCTGACCGAAACAACGTCCGACCAGCTGCCGACATCGCATTGTCCGTAGGTGTTGTCGCCCGCGGCAACCGCCTTGCCCTGCCTTGTAACGCCGACGGTGTGACCGCTGCCCGCCGCAATGTCCGAAATATCCTTCCAGGACGAAACCTTGCATTGACCGTAGGTGTCGTCACCTGTTGCAACAACCTTAAGGTCGCGCTTTAAGGCGACCGAGTGGTCTCCGCCCGCGGCAAGCTTTATTATGTCGCTCCAGCCCGAGATGTCACATTGCTTTTTGTTGTTGCTGCCCGCGGCAAGAACCGTTCCGTCCGACTTTAAGGCGAGGGTGTGAGCCTTGCCCGCCGCCGATATTCCCGAAAAAGCCTCTGTTATGCTTCTGTAATTTTCGCGGCTTTCCATATATCCGTTAAGGCTTTTAAAGTATTTGCCGGCATTGTAAAAATCGCGTTGTCTTGCATAGCTGATAGCCAAACTCCAGTCAAGCTCTTTCTTCTTATCGCCAAAGTAGATATACTGCTCGGCGTTTTCAAACGCTGTTACCGCGTCCTCAAATTTTCCGCTGTTATAAAGGTTCATAGCCTTTTTGTATACCGTGTCCGAATCTTTATTGTATTTCAGCGCGTAAAATCCGCCGCATACCGCGCCCGCGATAATAATAAACGTAACAATTCTCGCCGCGATGCGCTTTCTTCTCTCGGTCGGGTCGTGCTTGATAAACTCGCGGATTTCCTCCTCCTCGCGCAGGCGCTGTCTGCGTGCCTCGCGCTTTTCGCTGCGAGTCTTCGGGGGTTCTTCCGCACCGCCGAGGTCGGTCTCAATCGGTGATACGGGTTCAAGCTTGGCAGTATCTTCATACGCCTCGCCGATGTTCGCAATCTCTGCCGAAGCCGAAAATTCCGCGTCGCTGTGCCATACAGAACCGTCCGACAAATGCGCGCTTCGGACAATGACCGCCGCCGCGGCTGTCATCAAGGACGGAACCTCAACCTCGATACCGCCTCTTTTGTAAGGGATATCGTGAATTTCCGACAGCTTAAACCCGTCAGAGCCGTAGCAGCATATATCAAGCCGCACTCCCGATACGGGCGCGCCCGACGCCTTAAGCTTTATGTGAAGCAGAACGCGGACGTTTTCCGAGTCGGACAAAAGCTTGCAGCCGTATATGCTTACGGGGCAGTCGGCTTCGGTGTTATTAAGTTTATCTATGTTTTGCAAAAGCTCCATTCTTTCACCAACATTTCATTGTTCTTATTTAATTTTTAATTATACATAATATATTATAACCTTAAACTTTACAAATTGCAAGAATGTTATTGTATTGTAACGAAAAGTTAATAAAAAGTTACCAAAACCTACGTTATTTTTACAAACGTGTATAATTTTAGTCGACAAGCATAGGCTATTAATAAAAACAAACCTGTCGGCACAGACCGAAATGCAGAAATACTTCGGGTCGCCGCCGCGGAAAGGAATGATTGTAAGAATGAACAGAATCAGACATACAAAGACAGCCGCATTTATAATGGTTATAATGCTTTTAATATCGTCGGGCGTATACGCCGAGCCTGCGCGGCAGGTTGATACCGATGTTTCGGCGCAGCTGATAAACGCAAAATCGGGGATATTGACAGAGGCGTCAACGGGCGAGGTTTTATATGAGCAGAACGCGGACGAGAGACTTCAGATTGCAAGCGTAACAAAGGTTATGACTATGCTTCTTATAATGGAGGCGATAGACAGCGGAAAGATTTCGCTTGACGATATGGTCACCACAAGCGAGTACGCCGCGTCGATGGGCGGTTCGCAGGTCTTTCTTGAGGCGGGCGAGCAGATGAGCGTAAATGATATGTTAAAGGCAATCGCTGTTGCCTCGGGCAATGACGCGGCGGTTGCTATGGCAGAGTTCGTCTCGGGAAGCGAGGGCGCTTTTGTCGAGCGTATGAACAAGCGCGCCGCAGAGCTTGGGTGCGAAAACACGCATTTTATAAATTGTAACGGACTTGACGAAACGTCCGAGCATTACAGCAGCGCAAGAGACGTTGCCAGAATCTCGCAGGAGCTTTTAAAGCACAGCAAGATATTTGACTATACAACCATATGGATGGACAGCTTAAGAAACGGAAGCTTCGGGCTTTCAAACACAAATAAGCTGATACGTTTTTACAACGGGGCAAACGGACTTAAAACAGGCTCAACGGGAGCGGCAAAATACTGCCTTTCGGCAACGGCAATGCGTGACGGAATGCAGCTTATCGCGGTAATTATATGCGCGCCGACAACAAAGGACAGATTTTCTTCGGCTTCGGCTTTGCTTGACTACGGATTTGCAAATTACGAGGTGGCAAGCGATGAAGATTTAAACACGGCGGTTCCGTACGTGCGCGTTATCGGCGGCGTAAAAGAACAGATTGCGCCAAGGATATCGGGCAGCGGATTTATAGTAAAAAAGGGCAACAAAAGCAGGATTGAAACAAGGTTTGAAATGGAGGAGAGCGTAAACGCCCCGCTTGAAGAGGGGCAAAAGCTGGGTGAGATTGTCTACGCAATAGATGGAGAAGAGGCGGCGCGCCGTGATTTGTGCGCGGCGGAAAGGGTAGAAAAGATAAGCGCGGTTCAGATATTTTTAAGAAGCCTTGCCGATTGGCTTAAACTGTAGCTTGCCGAATGTTTTAAAACCGTTCGGGCGGAAATCCGCCTCTTAAAATCAGGCGCGGATACTAACTTCGACAAAATTTCTTTTAAATGATACACAATTGTAATATTTCTTTCGACTTAATTATGTTATAATTAAATATAATGCTATAACTATGCGCTTGGCGTATTTTAAAATAAGTCGGACAGGAGATACAATTATGGCTGAAAAGACAAAGAAAACCAAATCCGCTTCAGGCAGAGGCGGAGCGGTAAAAAAATCGGCGGCAACGCAAAGGACGGCAAAAACCCCGTCCGTCTCCAAAAAAGCCGCGGGTAATAAAAAGACTGCAAAAGCGGCGGGCAGAACAAAAACGCTTTCAAATGAGATAAAAGGGATTGTGCTTATCGCCCTGGGAATCTTTTTGGGATTTGCGTTTTTGACCGAGACGACGGGAACCGTCGGCAAGTTTATAAAGGACGTATGCTACGGGCTTTTCGGAATGTCGATATCCATCAGCTGCATTTTTATTATCGTTACGGGGTTTATGGCGTTTTTTGATAAAGAGGGCGAGAAAAATGCCTTCAGATATGTGTTGCTTTCGCTTTTAATCCTTGTTACGTCCGTAATCGTACCTATGGCAACGGGGCATACTTCGTTTACGGAGCAGACGGTTATCGGAAACATAACGGCGCTGTGGCAGGGCGGCAGAAACAGCAGCGGCGGCGGTGTAATCGGCGGCGGACTTTGCGGAGCGCTTAATATGCTTATCGGTCCCGCCGGAACATGGGTTGTCTCTATCGCGGCGGAAATTATCTTTATTATATTACTGACCGGGGTCTCGATTGAAAAGATTTTAAGAGGTATCGGCGGCGCGATAAAGCGCAGAGGCGAGGATTACCGAGATGTGGCAGACAGCGAGTTTGAACTGCCCGAGTATTCGGCTCAGAGCGATACGGTTAAACAAAAGCTTTTGAAACGCCGCAAAAATGAAGAAATTGACATTCCGCTCGATGACGAAGACGGCAAGAAGAATAAAAAAGAGAAGAAAGGGTTCTTCGGCGGTTACTTTGAAGGAGAAGACGTTGTGGACGGCGGGACTTCAGATGAAGAGGCAAAAACGCCAAGACGGTTTGAACTTACAGAGGACAGCGATGTTTTAAGTGACATAGCCGAGGCGATTGACACGACAGATGATACAAGCGACCTGCCGTTTGACATAGACAGCCTTAAAACAGGGGTGCTGTCAGAGCTTCCCGATGAGAACGGAAATTACGAAAAGCCTGTTGAAAATGAAGAGGGCACGGATTTTGAGCCGCCGTCCGAGGCAAAGCTTGAGGACGTGCTTGACCCGCTTACAAAGGCGGCTGTTGACGCGGGCGTTCCGCTTGACAGAGCCGTGACCGCAGGCAGAAGAATGGCAGCAGAGGACGCGGAGGAAAAGACGCCCGAAGCAGAGATAAAAAGGCAGATAGACGAGACAGAACATAACAAACCGAGGAATATTCAGTATCGGCTGCCCCGACCCGAGCTTTTAGAGCTGCCCAAGCCGCGCACCAAAAGCCGCAGCGAGGTAAAGGCAGAGCTTGAGGAAAAGGCAAATCGCCTGCTTGAGACCTTAAACAGCTTTAAGGTTGAGGCAAAAATAGTAAATATCACGCAAGGCCCGACGGTTACACGCTTTGAGCTTCAGCCGGGCGCGGGCGTAAAGGTGTCAAAAATCACAAATTTATCTGACGATATCGCTTTAAGCCTTGCCGCGTCGGGCGTGCGTATAGAGCCTGTCGCGGGCAAGTCGGTCATCGGGATAGAGATTCCCAACAAGGTCGCGACCCCCGTACCGATACGTGAGGTAATTACAAGCGAGAGGTTTAGAAACTTCAAGTCAAAAACGGCGTTTGCCCTCGGCAAGGATATCAGCGGAAACTGCGTCGTTGCCGACATAGCGGACTTTCCGCACGGGCTTATCGCGGGCGCGACGGGCTCGGGCAAGAGCGTATGCATAAACTCGCTTATAATAAGTATCTTGTTTAAGGCAAGACCCGATGAAGTAAAGATGATAATGGTTGACCCCAAAATGGTAGAGCTTGGCGTGTATAACGGAATCCCGCACCTTCTGATACCCGTGGTAACCGACCCGAAGCACGCCGCGGGGGCGCTTAACTGGGCTGTCGGCGAGATGAAAAACCGATACAAGCTGCTTAACGAAAACAAGGTCAGAAACTTAAGCGGATATAACGCGCTTATGGATGAGATAGGAGAGCCTGACGCAAAGCTGCCCGAAATTGTGATAATTATAGACGAGCTTGCCGACCTTATGATGGCGGCAAAAAGCGAGGTAGAGGGCGCGATAAACAGCCTTGCCGCGCTTGCGAGAGCCGCGGGTATGTATTTGATAATCGCCACGCAGAGACCGTCAGTAAACGTTGTTACGGGCGTTATCAAAAATAATATCCCGACGCGTATCGCCTTTGCGGTCACGTCAAACGTAGACAGCCGTACGATTCTTGACTGTATCGGGGCGGAAAAGCTTCTGGGTAAGGGCGATATGCTCTACAGTCCGCGCGGTGCGGCAAAACCGCTTAGGGTTCAGGGAAACTTTGTGTCCGATGCAGAGCGCGAGGCGGTTATAGATTATATCAAAAGCCAGTATGAGGCAAGCTATGACGAATCGATTATCGAGAATATCGAAAGAGAACGCGAGCAGGTTGCCGCAAATACCGAGATGCAGACAGACGGCGATGACGAGCGCGGCGGCGGACAAAAGGACAAGATGTTCTATGAGGCGGTTGAGTTTGTGCTGGAAAACGGACAGGCATCCGTGGCGATGTTTCAGCGTAAGTTTAAAATGGGGTATCAGCGCGCGGCAAAGCTTATCGACCAGATGGAAAAGTATAAAATTATAGGTCCGTACGAAGGGACAAAACCGAGGCAGGTTCTGATAACAAGGCAGGAGCTTAATGAAATGCGTATGAATGACCCCAATCAATAAGCGCCGAAATATTCAAAAAAGGTGATAAAAACGGACAAAATCAGCTTTTTTATAAGCAAAATTGCTATAATCGGTTTTCAAAAATTGTGCAATCATACAAAGTTGTATAAATTTTTAAAAAAGTTGTGGAAATTTTTTTGACTTTATAGTAGAATATATGCATTGAATAAAATTTTTATTTTAATTTAAAGGAGTTTTTGAAATGAACAAACAGGAATTAATTTCAGTAATCGCTGAAAATGCAAGCCTTACAAAGAAAGATGCAGAGGCTGCTCTTGCGGCTTTCACGGGCGCGGTTGAGGACGCACTTAAGAAGGGCGATAAGGTTCAGCTGGTTGGCTTCGGCAGCTTTGAAGTAAGAGAGAGAGCTGCAAGAACAGGCAGAAATCCTCAGACAGGTGCTGAAATGAAAATAGCTGCCGCTAAGGTTCCTACTTTTAAAGCCGGCAAGGCATTGAAGGAACTTATCAACAAATAATTAAAGTTGATTAAAAGACCCGGACAGGATATTTGCCTGTCCGGGTTTTTATCTTATACCGTGCCGGAGATTATAACGGTGCTTGTTCCGGGGATAACCGTCCATTCGCCCGTTAACGGGTCGCGCGTATATTCCGCGGCAGGAACGGTCAGCCGACCGGGAAGGGTAGCAAAGCTGCCCGTCTCTTCGTCGTAGGTGTAAAATTCGCCCTCGGTCTGGGTTGCCTCGTTGAATCTGACGGTGATGGGACTTAAAATCGGGTCAAAAACATCGGTCATAACGATGTCGTCATCGGCTGTTACGGCGGTGTTGCCGAAGTTGCTGATAACAAAGGTGTAGGTCAGCTGTTCGTTGGGGACAACCGATGTCGGGTTAAGCGATTTTGTGATGGAAAGCTTTGCGTCCGCAGAGGCGCTTACCGTCTCGGACGCGCTTACTTCGCTTTGAACCGCGTTTCCGCGTGCCAGAGCGGTGTTTGTGATTTTTCCGTCGGCTTCGGGTGAGGCAAAGCGGTTGGGAAGAGCCTCGTAAATTATTGCCGCGTTTCCGCCCGCCGGAACGGTTATTCCGCTTATTTCAATACCGTTGTCCGTCTTGGTTACGGTCGGAGCGGGCTGAAGAATCCCGTCCGAAAAGTAACGTACAGAGTCATCGGTGTAATCAAGAGGGGTAAGGGTCAGACCTTCGTACGTGTACGAACCGAGGTCGTCGGTCAGAGTGATGTCGGTCAGGGCAGCCGTGCCCGAGTTTGTAAGGCTGATAATATAGGTTATATCATCGCCGACCGAATATTCGGGTCTTACTGCGGTTTTGCTGATTGACAGACTCTCTAAAAGTTCGCCTACGGTTGTGTTTGAGGATGTTGTAATGCCGTTATATGACAGGGTGGCTGTGTTTGAAAAGGTTGCCATATAAAAATCTCCCTTCTTTATTATGGCGGACGGTTGTCCGCCCGATATTATAGTATGCGGACAAGTCGGTATGTGTGAGAAAAAGCAGTATAAATTTTAAATTTCTGTAACTTTTTACGTGGGGTATTTACTTTTTTATAATTTTGTTGTATACTTATAATTGAGTTAATATAGTATGCGGCAAAATATCGTATGATTGAAGAACTTGCCGCGGCTTACGGAAGGTCGGTAAACAGATGTCTGAAAAGAAGAATCGGGGCGGCAAAGCGGCGGCAACCATAAGCATTATGGCGGTCATAATTATGCTTGCAAAGGTTATGGGTCTGCTTAGAGAAATGCTTGTGGCAAGGCTTTACGGTCAGGGAATGGAGTCGGATATGATAAACACGGCGACTCAGATTCCGCTTTTGTTTTTTGATATGGTGCTTGGTGTTGCCATCTTGTCTACGTTTGTCCCCATTTTTAATAAATATTTAGAAAAAGAAGGAAAGGAAAAGGCGCTTAGGTTCGCCGATAACTTTACTACGATAGTCAGCTTGATTGCGCTTGCCGCCGCGGTTTTGGGTATGATATTTGCAAAGCCGCTGGTGCGCCTGATGGTTCCCGGCTATGCCGAGGTTCCCGGAAAGATTGAGGAAACGGCGTCGCTTTTGCGAATACTGTTTCCGTCAATCGTATTTACCGCGGCAGCGTATGTGGCGGTGGGAATCCTTCAGTCCTTCGGCGAATTTACGATACCCTCGCTTATCAGCGTTGTGTCAAACGGAGTTATGATTGTGTATCTGATTGTCTTCGGAGACAGATTCGGGCTCTTCGGCGTGGCAGTTTCTATGCTGATTGCGTGGGCTCTTCAGCTGGTTGTGCAGATTCCTTATCTCATAAAATTCGGCTGCCGTTATCGGTTTTGCCTCAACTTAAAAGACAGCGGCATCAAAGAAGCGGCGCTTATTGCGCTGCCCGTGCTGATAAGCTCTTGGGTTCAGCCGCTTTGCAATGTGATTAATATGTCCTTCGGCTCAAGTCTGGGCGACGGAGCGGTTTCGGCTCTTAACTGGGCGAACAAGATATATATTATAATGGTGGGCGTGTTTGCGTACGCCATAACAAACTTTATCTTTCCCAAGCTGTCGCGGCTTGCCTCATCGGAAAGCGGCGATGAGTTTGCAAAGATGACAAGAATGTCGGTCGGTTACATCGCAGCGATTATCGGAATAGTCTGCGCTCTGTTTCTGGCTCTTTCAAAGCCGATTATAGGCGTTGTGTTCGAGCGCGGAGAGTTCACCGCAGAGAATACCGCGATTACGGGAGGGGCGTTATTCTTTTACTCCTTCGGAATGATAGGCTATGCAATATGCGAGGTTTTAAATAAGAGTTTTTACGCTTTGTCGGACGGCAAAACGCCGATGATAACCTCGCTTATAGGAATTATCGTAAACTTTGCAATGGCGGCGCTTTTGGTGGGAATACTTAAAATGGGCGTCGGCGGTCTTGCGCTTGCAAGCGCGGTAAGCTCAACGGCGATTGCGGCGTGTCTGCTTTTTATGATAAACAGGCGGCGAAAGGGAGTTATCACCGCCGCGTTTGTGATAAACCTTGTAAAAATTCTGATTTGTACGGCGGCTGCGTTTGCTGTGGCAAAGGCGGTTGATATCTTTGCGTCCGCGCTTGGCGGAGGCACGGTGATGATCCTGATAAGGCTTTGCGTCTGCGCCGTTCCCGCGGCCGCGGTTTACGCGGCTCTTGCGTATGTGATAAGGGTAGATGAAGTCCGCACTGCGGCAGACAGGCTTAAAGCCTTGGCTAAAAGATAGTGCGTAAAAAGGAGAGATTAATATGAACAACTCAATCGGCTGCTTTGAGGCGGCGTGGCTTTTTATTTGGAATCTGATTAAAAACAGCCTTATATATAAATTTTTAAAAGCGGTGTATGAAGGGATTTCCGATGCGTGGCGTAAAAGCCGTATAGCGGGGTGGTTCAGGCGGCTTCATACGGAAGAGGGCGCATTGGAGAAGACCGTGGCGGGGAGAATAGTCCGCAGTCCTTTCACGTTTTTGGAATTTTTGCAAAAGAAGTTCGGAGCAAGGCTTGCAGAGGCGATAGAGAACAGCTCGGTTCTTGAGCTGTGCCGCGAGTATCTGAACAATCTGCTTGCAATCAATCTGCGTTTTATCGGATATCTGCTTTTTGTTACATCGGCGGGGCTTATACTCGGTCAGATGGCGGGTCACCAAAAGGTCGGCTGGGTTTTGCTCAGCGGAGCGGCTCTCGGAGCGGTTTTAACATTCTTTGATGTAAATGTAACGGATTATCTTAAAGGCTCGGCGGCGGCAGGGCTGATATGCAGACTGCTCGGAATCGAACCCGACTATAATTGGTACGACAAAAGATATACAAGGGGAAAGGAAAGGCTTCTCTCGGCGGTATTCTTCGGCGCCGCTGCGGGGCTTTTGGGCGGTTGGGTCAATCCGCTGTTTGCTCCTGCGCTGATTATCGGTTTTGCGGCGGTCTTTCTTGTGTTAAAGTTCCCGTCCGCGGGGGTGTTCTTTGTGGTTTTTGCGGCTCCCGTTGCGCCTACTATGGCGGACGTGGATCTTGCACTGCTCAGCATATTTTCGCTTGCCCTATATTCCGTAACCCATAAAGGATTTAAGTTTAAGTTTGACGGAATAGGCTTCTTTATAATAGTCTTTCTCGGTGTTTATGCCGTTGCCGCGATTACCTCGTTTGCGATGATGAACAGCTTCAGCATATGGGCGATATATTTTGTATTTATATCTATATATTTTGTGATAATAAATACTGTAAATACAAAAAAGCTTCTTATGAATCTTTTGACGGTGTTTGTTCTTTCGGGATTTTTGGTGTGCCTGTACGGGGTGGCTCAATACGTCTTCGGCTGGGATACTGCACAGGCGTGGATGGACGAGGAAATGTTCAGCGATATAAAGATGCGTATTTATTCAACATTGGGTAACCCTAACGTCCTCGGCGAATATATTCTTCTTGTTTTGCCCGCATCGGTAGGGCTTATGTGGGTAAACAAGCGGTTTGAGGCAAAGGTTGTGTACGCGGCGGTTTCGGCACTGATGTTCGGCGCGCTGATACTCACCTTCTCGCGCGGGTGCTGGATAGGCATTATGGCTGCGGCAGCCATATTCATTACATTCGCGGCGGGAAAGCTGTGGGGGCTTGGCTTGATTGCCCTGCCGATAATACCTATGATTCTGCCCGAGAGTATCATAAACAGATTTTCAAGTATAGGAAATATGGAGGATTCGTCAACATCTTACCGTGTGTATATATGGATGGGAACCCTTGCGATGATAAAAGACTTCTGGCTGTCGGGAATAGGTATGGGACAGAAGGCGTTTACACAGGTTTATCCGTTTTATTCGTATAACGGAATAGTGGCACCGCACTCGCATAATTTGTTTTTGCAGATTCTGGTTGAGTCGGGAATTGCGGGAATAGCGGTATTTTTGATAATAGCGGTTCTGTTTTTAAGAAGAGTTATGACAGGCTATCAGGCAGGCGGCAAGGGAGATTCTCTGTCAACGGTAATGACGGCGCTGTCTGCGGGAATATGCGGATTTCTTTTACAGGGTATGTTTGACAACTGTTTTTATAATTACAGAGTAATGCTTGTCTTCTGGTGCGTGCTTGCTATGGGAAGAGCGTGCGTGTACGCGGCGGAGCAGAAAAGGGGGTCGGCGGAAATATGATAAAAGTGGTTCAGGTGTCGTCTGATTCAAATATAGGCGGCGCGGGTAAGTGCATACTTACATTTTTAAAAACGTTCAACAGAGAGGTCTTTGACGTCTGCGTTGTTCTGCCGAAGAAAAGCCTGCTTCGCCCCAAGGCAGAGGCCCTCGGCATAAAGGTGTATGAGGCAGAGCACCTTGCCGAAAAATCTCTTGATTTTAAGGCGGTGTCGGGGCTTGTTAATCTGTTTAAACAGATTAAGCCCGATATTGTCCATACTCACGCAAGTATGTCGGCAAGAATCGCCGCAAAGCTTTGCGGAATAAAGACGGTGTATACGCGGCACAGCGTTTTCCCCCCGCCCGATAAGCTGTGTCACGGGATAGGCAAGGCGGTAAACGGGTTTATAAATAACCATACGGCTGACAGAATTATAGCGGTCGCAGAGGCGGCGAAGGAAAATATAGTTGTTACCGGGGTTGACCCAAAGAAGATTGACGTGATTTTAAACGGGGTTGAAGCGCTTGAGCCTTATGACGGCAAAAAGCTTACCGAGCTTCGCGCCGAGTATAATATAGCCGAGGGAGAAAAGGTTGCCGTTATGGCGGCGCGGCTTAATGTGGTAAAGGGACATAAGTATTTTGTAAAGGCGGCGGAAATTTTAAAAAGCAGAGGCTTAAAGTTCAAGTTTCTGATTGCCGGAACGGGCGATGTTGAGGACGAGATAATGCAGCAGATAAAGACAAGCGGACTTGAAGATGAAGTGGTTATGCTTGGCTTTGTAAATGATGTAGAGCCGCTTATGAATGTGATGGATGTGCAGGTCAACTGCTCCTTCGGGACCGAGGCGACAAGCCTTGCCCTGCTTGAGGGAATGAGCCTCGGCAAGCCGGCGGTGGTTACCGACTTCGGCGGAAATCCCGGGGTGATTAAAAGCGGAGTAAACGGATTTTTAACTCCCACACACGATGCGGAAACGCTTGCAAAGGATTTGGAAATGCTGTTTTGCGATGAGGCGCTGTACAGCAGAATGAGTGCCGCATGCAGAAAAATATATAAAGAAAAATTTACCGCGGATGTATATGCAAAAGCAATAGAGGGCGTTTACACGGCGGTGCTTGCAAAGAAAAAATAATCATTTGGGCTGAAAGGAAATGAATACTATGGAAAACAAGAAAAAAGTGAGATTCAACGGTATGGACTTGTTTTTGATAATAGCGATAATTCTTGTCGCTGCGGCGGGGATATACTTTATCGGCGGCAGACGAAGCGGAGGGGCTACGTCATCGGAGAAGAATGTCACCGTTACCTATACTGTAGAGCTGACGGGAAAAGAAGAGAATATGCTGAATCTTATCAAAGAGGGCGACGCGGTGATGGTAGGCGAAAAGGATAAGGCAAATATGAAGGTTACGGCGGTAGAGTTCTCGCCGGCAAAGACGGACGGATACGATATAGAGACGGGAAGAGTTCTTCGCTCGCCCGTGCCCGATGAGTATGACATAAAGGTTACTATGTCGGCAATCGGAACGGAATCGGATTCGGCTGTAAAGGTTGACGGAGTTGCGTTAAGAGTGGGTCAAAACGCGGTGCTCAGCAGCAGAGGCTGGGCAGGCAGCGGTTATGCAATCGGTCTTTCGGCTGAGTAATCCCGAATTAGGAGGAGAATGAACAATGATTATTAACAAAGACGGAAAGCTTTTCGGAAAGATAAGCGTTATTGATATTTTGGCGGTACTGATTATAGTAGTGCTGATAGCGGGAATCGCAAGCCGATTTTCGGGCAAGTCCAATGTGGTGGTTTCATCGGGCGAAAAGATTAAATGTACGTTTCTTGTAAAGAATGTAAGAGAATATACGGCTGACGCGCTTAAGCAGGGCGGACCCGTGTACGACAAAACTTCAAAAGAATATATAGGCGAGATTGTTGACGTAAAGCAGACCGAGGGCAAGTTTAAAGTAAATATGGCTGACGGAAGCTTTAAAGACGCTGTCCCGCAGGAGAAGTACAATGTTTATGTTACGGTCGAGTTCAGCGGAAAGTCGGGCAGCAACGGATTCTATACGGCTGCCAATAAGTTCTTGGGCGCAGGAACATCAACAAATATAATAACAAAGTATGCCGAATGCGGAGCGTCGGTTTATTCAATTGAAGCAGAATAGAGAAATGGACGGTGAGGCATATGTTTCTTGCGGACGGATGGAAGGACTACAGAATCCTTGACTGCTCTGACGGGGAAAAGCTTGAGATATGGGGCGATAAAATTCTGGTTCGTCCCGACCCTCAGATAGTCTGGCGGTCGGATAAGTCAAGAGAAGAGTGGAAAAAGGCAGACGCAGTCTATCACCGCAGCAAAACGGGCGGCGGAAGCTGGGAATGTTTTAGCAAACTGCCCGAATCGTGGACGGTGAATTATAAAGATTTAAGGTTCGGCATAAAGCCGATGGGTTTTAAGCATACGGGACTCTTCCCCGAGCAGGCGGTAAACTGGGACTGGTTTTCGCGGCTGATAAAGGCAGAGACGCAAAGCGGCAGAGAGATGAACGTGCTTAATTTGTTTGCCTACACGGGCGGAGCGACCGTTGCAGCGGCAAAAGCGGGGGCAAGGGTTTGTCACGTTGACGCGGCAAAGGGAATGGTTGCTTGGGCAAAAGAGAACGCCGCGCTTTCGGGACTTTCGGAACATCCGATACGCTATATAGTAGACGATGTAAAGAAGTTTGCCCAAAGAGAGCTTCGCCGCGGACACAAGTATGACGGAATAATAATGGACCCGCCCTCATACGGCAGAGGGCCGGGGGGAGAGGTCTGGAAAATAGAAAACGAAATTTTTGATTTAATCGATTTATGTACAAAGCTTTTAACGGATAATCCCATATTCTTTCTTGTAAACTCGTATACAACGGGTCTGCCCCAAAGTGTAATCGAGAATATATATAAGCTGACGGTCAAAAAACGCTTCGGCGGACATATCAGCGCCGACGAGGTGGGATTGCCGATAGAAAACGGAGGTCTTGTTCTGCCGTGCGGCTTAAGCGCGCGCTGGGAGAGATAGCCTAAAACTTGCCGAATCGGAGTGGAATACAATGGATAAAATAATAACAGCCGAAAATCTTATATTTGAATATAAAGACGAAGAAACCGATGCGGTAACAGAGGTCTTAAAAGGCATTTCGCTTGATATTAAAAGGGGCGAATTTGTTGCCGTTCTGGGTCATAACGGCTCGGGAAAGTCAACATTTGCAAAGCATCTAAATGCGATACTTACGCCGACCTCGGGCAGAGTTTGCGTATGCGGAACGGATACAAGCGATGAGGACAAGCTTTTTGATATCCGCCGCCGCGTCGGAATGGTGTTTCAGAACCCCGATAATCAGATGGTCGCAAATATTGTAGAGGACGATGTGGCGTTTGCGCCCGAAAACCTCGGCCTCCCGCGGGAGGAGATAAGGCGGCGCGTTGACAATGCGCTTGCCGCGGTGAATATGTCGGCTTTTGCAAGGCACGCGCCGCATATGCTTTCGGGTGGGCAGAAGCAGAGGATTGCCATCGCGGGGGTTTTGGCGATGGAGCCCGAGATAATCGTGTTGGACGAGCCGACGGCAATGCTTGACCCCGCGGGCAGACGAGAGGTAATAACAACAATAAAAAGGCTCAACCGCGAGCTTGGAATGACGGCGGTTTTAATAACGCATTATATGGACGAGGCGGTTCGGGCAGACCGCGTAATAGTTATGGACAGCGGAAGAATCGTAATGGACGGCAAGCCCGCGCAAATCTTTCCGCAGGTTGAAAGGCTTCACTCTCTCGGGTTGGACACGCCGCAGGCAACCGAACTCGCGGCGGAACTGAAAAAAGCGGGCTTTGACATAGACGGAGTTGTCCTGACGGTTGAAGACTGTGTCAGAGAGATTGAAAAATTATGGAGAAATAAGGTGAACAGCTGATGATAAGGCTTAAAGATGTAAGCTATGTTTATATGCAGGGAGGGCCTTTTGAAAAGACCGCCCTCGATAATATAAATCTTGAGATAAACGACGGCGAATTTATCGGCATTATCGGTCACACGGGCTCGGGTAAATCAACGCTGATTCAGCTGCTTAACGGCTTGCTTAAGCCGACCTCGGGCAGTATCGAGATTGCGGGATATACGCTTACAGATAAAAAGACCAGGCTTCGCGATGTGCGCTTTGACGTGGGGCTTGTTATGCAGTATCCCGAGTATCAGCTGTTTGAAGAAACGGTGTTTAAGGATATTGCCTTCGGGCCCAAAAATATGGGTCTTGATGAAGATGAAATAAAAAGCAGGGTAGAGTTTGCCGCAAACATTGTGGGGCTTCCGCCCGAGCTTTTGGAAAAGTCGCCCTTTGATTTGTCGGGCGGACAGATGCGTCGCGCGGCAATCGCGGGGGTTTTGGCGATGGAACCGAAGGTTCTGATTCTGGACGAACCGACAGCGGGTCTTGACCCCGGCGGAAGGGACGAAATTCTTTATAAAATAAAGGATATGCACGAGAGAATGAATATGACGGTTCTGCTTGTGTCGCACAGTATGGAGGACGTGGCAAAGCTTGCGGACAGGATTCTTGTTATGAACGGCGGCAGAAAAGAGATGTTTGACACGCCGTCAAAGGTGTTTGAAAAAGCCGAAAGACTGTCAGAAATCGGCTTGAACGTTCCGCAGGTGACGCGTGTGGCGGACGGGCTGCGCAAACTCGGAATGCCGCTTCGCAGCGGAATATATACGATAAACGACGCTGTTTATTGCATAGCGGACGCATTAAGGGGGGACAACCTATGATGAAGGATATAACTCTCGGGCAATACTTCCCGGGGGACACGGTCATACACAGGCTTGACCCCAGAACAAAAATATTGGTTATGATTGCATATATCGCGATAACGTTTTGCGTTCAAAACTTTTGGGGGTATCTTGTGCTTGCGGCGTTTATTGCCGTGAGCGTGGCTTTGTCAAAAATACCTCCCGTGTTTGTCATAAAGGGACTTAAGCCGATAATGCTTTTTATAGTTATAACGGGGTTGTTTAACCTGTTTTTAACCGGCGGAGATGTAATATGGCAGGCGGGCGCGCTTAAGATAACAAGAGAAGGTGTGCGTTTTGCCGCATTTATGGTGCTCAGACTGACGTTTCTGATTCTCGGCACATCGCTGCTTACGCTTACCACCGCGCCCATATCATTGACCGACGGAATGTACAGATTACTCAAGCCGTTTTCCAAAATCGGCTTGCCTGCGCACGAGCTTTCGATGATGATGTCTATCGCTTTAAGGTTTATCCCGACTTTGATGGAAGAGACGGATAAAATTATGAAAGCGCAGGCGGCGCGCGGTGCGGATTTTGAAAACGGAAGCCTGATTCAGAGAGCCAAGGCGATGATACCGATTTTGGTGCCTTTGTTTATCAGCGCCTTCAGACGCGCCGACGACCTTGCAACGGCGATGGAATGCCGCTGCTACAGCGGGGGAAACGGCAGAACAAGTCTGCACGAGCTTAGGCTTAAGCGCAGAGACGCGCTTGCCGCGCTTTCGGCAGTAATAATGCTTGCGGCGGTAATAGCTTTAAACATCGCGGCATAAAAAATGTCGATGGGAGAAACAGAGATGAAGAACATAGCAATGCGCCTGATGTATGACGGAACAAATTATCACGGCTGGCAGTTCCAGAAAAACGCGCTGACCGTTCAGCAGGTCATAGAAGAGGCGCTGTCAAAGCTGACGGGAGAGGATATTACGGTTACGGGGTGCAGTCGGACAGATGCCGGGGTGCACGCGCTTGATTATGTAATGAGCTTTAAGACAAATACAAGTATTCCGCCCGAAAAGCTTCCGTACGCCTTAAATTATCGGCTTAGCCGCGGAATAACGGCGGTTGAAGCGTGGGAGGCGGACGCGGATTTTAATGCGAGATTTTCGTCAAAGGGTAAAATGTACGTATATAATATATGGAACAGCAAGTTTATAAATCCGTTTTACTCGGCGTACAGCTGGCACTTGCCATATAACATAGATGTGGAAAGAATGAAAGCCGCCGCAAAGTATTTTAAGGGCAGACACGACTTCTCGGCGTTTATGGCGGCGGGCGGAAGCCAGAAAACAACCGTGCGGACGGTGAAGAACTGTTCGGTCACAAGTGACGGCGAGACTGAAAGCCTCATCAGGGTCACCGTTGAGGCAGACGCGTATCTTTACAATATGGTCAGAATTATAACGGGGACGCTTGCCGAGGCAGGCCTCGGGAAGATTGAGCCCGAGGACATCCCGCGGATTATAGAGAGTCGGGACAGGCGGAAAAGCGGACTTACCGCGCCGCCCGAGGGGCTTTTTCTTAAAAAAGTTTATTACTGAAGTATTAAAGGAGGAATGAACCGACGTGAAGAAAAATAGATATATAAAAAGAATAGAAGCGGGGCTTGTGTCTTTTAAAAACAGCGCCGTGCCTGTTCTGTCTAAAAAAGCGGTTTTAAAAATCCGCGGCAGAAGAATCACATACCGCCCGGCAGCCGCTGCGGTTATATTAGCGGTGATTTTAATTATCGCGGCTGTATTTGCCTCGTTTACGGCGGGCGGAACGGCAGATGTCAGCATTGCCTTTGATACAAACGACGGCTGTAAAACATTGCAGTCGGGCAGTAATATTATAGCGTATTCAAACCGCGGAGCGTCGGCGGTTGATTCAAAGGGAAGAATAAAATGGAATATAGAAAAAGAGCTTTCCCAGCCTATGGCAGAGACAGAGGGCAGTTATCTTCTGCTTGCCGACCTTGCGGGGAATCACTATGCCGCAAGCTATAAAAACGGAAAGCTTCAAAACGAGTATAAGCTCGGCAGTGATATAATTTCGGGCAAGATTACAAAAAACGGTTATGCGGTCTTTGCAACCGATACAGATGGCTATAAAGGCAGAGTAACCGTGTTTAACAGCCGCGGCCGCGAGATTTATGTCTGGAACAGCGGCAGCGGATATGTAACCGATGTTGCCGCAACCGATAACGGAAGATACATAGCGGTAGCTCAGCTTGTTACAAGCGGCGGAGATACCGATACAAAAATACAGATTATCGACACGGGAAAGGGAGAGGTTATCGCATCGGCGGACAGAGCGGGAGAGGTGACGGCAAGCGTTAGGTTTGCGTCAGCCAACAAGCTTGTCGCGGTTACCGACAGTCATATAGCGGCATACAGCCGCGGCGGAAAGCAGCTTTTTGATATTTCGCTGACGGGTAAAAATCCGTCCCTTTACTGTATCGGCGGCGATGACCGAATAGGTGTTGTAACGGTTGACAACAAGGGCAACAGCGTGCTTGAGATGTATTCGTACAGCGGAAAGTTAAAAGGCAGCTACACCGCGTCGGGCGACATACGCGCAATTGATGTAAGAGGCAGAGGAGCGGCAGTGGTCGAGCAAAAGGGCATTGTCCGCGTAACCGAGCGCGGCAAGGGCAAGGCGGCGGTGACTGTAGAACACGATATAAAAAATATAGGGTTATTCCCCGGCGGAAGGCGTGCGCTTGTGATAGGAACTTCGCAGGCGGAATGTCTTACGCTGAGATAGGCGGATAGTTATGAATTTTGCAGGAGCACTCAATACCGCTGATATAGTCTTGGTATTGATAATCGTAGGTTTTGCCGCGCATGGCTGGAGACGCGGCTTTATAAGGTCAGCCGTGGGTCTTTTGTCGCTTGCGGCGTCTATACTTCTGGCGTACATATTAAGGCCTGTGGTCTCTGACCTGCTCAATGCCTCGCCTGTGCACAACGCCGTTTTTAACAGCGTTTCACAAAGGCTTAATCTTATGGCGGCAGAAGAAACGGCTCTGCTTCCCAAGGCTGTTCAGTCAGCCGTTTCCGCGGGCGCGGACGCTGCCGTGGGGCAGATGTCGGCGCAGCTTACGGGGTTTGTGATAGACGTGCTGTCGTTTGTAATTGTGCTTGCCGCCGCGCGGCTGATAATATTCATTGCCGCAAGAGTACTTAATGTTGTTTCAAAGCTTCCGGTTATCGGGCTTGTAAACAGGGCGGCGGGAATGTTCATCGGCACGGTAAAAGCAATTGTGCTTATCTATGTATTGCTTGCGCTTATCGGTGCAGCGGTTACGCAGACAGAAAACAATTATTTGATTTATACAATAGAATCTTCATCTCTTGCAAAGGCAATGTATGTTCAAAATCCGATTTGCAATTTTTTGAGCGGCGGAACGGATAATTTTAAGAAGTAAAGAGATATTCAGATTTATTTTAATTTTAAAGGGGAAGATGTGAATGGATTCATCTCGGTTAAATACACTAAATGCGATGAAGCTTACCGAGCTTCGCGAGGAGGCGAAGGAGCTTGGAATAAAAAGCGTTACCAAATTTAAAAAGCAGGAGCTTATTGAAAAAATATCGGAAATCGCCGGAAAGTCCGAGAAAATTTTTACATCGGCGGAAGATGACGGAAGTAAAAACGAAAACTTCAAAATGACTAAATCCGAAAACCGTCAAAGTAGCATTCAAAGCAGTAATAACGGAGCGGATTTAAGACAAAGCGAGGGGCAAAAATACAAGTCGGCGGATACGAATAAATCGCGGCAGAACGAGAAAAATAAAAAATATAACGATAATAATTATCAAAGCGAGACGCGCGGCACGGATACGATTCAGTACAGCGACCCCGTAAGAAAGACAAATCTTATGAGCGGCGTGCTTGAAATTATGGCTGACGGTTACGGATTTTTGCGCAGCAACAATTATCAGTCGGGCGAAAATGATGTTTACGTATCGCAGAATCTTATCAGAAGATTCAACTTAAAAACGGGCGATTTCATTATAGGCAACAGCCGTATGCAGCACGAGGGAGAGCGTTATCAGGCGCTTTTGTACGTGCAGAAGGTAAACGGCGACCCGATTGACGTTGCCATACACAGAAAGTCGTTTGACGATTTAACGCCCATATATCCGAGGGAGAGGCTGAGACTTGAGGTCGGCGGAGTGGACTATGCGATGCGGCTTATAGACTTGGTTGCTCCCGTCGGAAAGGGACAGAGAGGCATAATCGTTGCGCCGCCGAAAGCGGGAAAGACAACCCTTTTAAAAAGTCTTGCAAATAGTATAACAAAGAACAACCCCGATGTTTCGCTGATTGTTCTTTTGATAGACGAACGCCCCGAGGAAGTTACTGATATGCAGAGAAGCATAAAGGGCGACGTAATATTCTCAACCTTTGACGAAGAGCCGCAGAATCACGCAAAGGTTGCGGAAATAGTGCTTGAAAGGGCAAAACGCTTGGTCGAGCATAAGAAGGACGTTGTTATTCTGCTTGACAGCTTAACGCGGCTATCAAGGGCGTATAACCTTGTCATTTCGCCCACAGGCAGAACTCTGTCGGGCGGACTTGACCCCGGAGCGCTGTACAGACCGAAGAGATTTTTCGGTGCGGCGAGAAATATAGAGGAGGGCGGAAGCCTGACAATTCTTGCGACCGCGCTTATAGAGACGGGAAGCCGTATGGACGATGTCATATTTGAAGAATTTAAAGGCACGGGCAATATGGAAATTCATCTTGACCGTAGACTTCAGGAAAAGAGAATCTTCCCCGCTATAGATATAGCAAAGTCGGGCACAAGAAAAGAAGAGCTTTTGCTGAACAGGCAAGAACTTGAGACAATGTGGAGAATCCGCAGGGCGTTTGCGGACAGAAACGCGGCAGACGTTACCGAAAGTATAATAAGCTGGCTTATACGGACAAAAAATAATGAGGAGTTTGTTGATAATGCAGGAAAGATATTTACGGATTGTGAAAAGAAGAATTATTAAACTGCTTGCCGCCGCGCTTGCGGGAACCCTTGCGTTCGGCACGGTAGGTGTTTCCGCCGCGTCGGAGGTACCCGACTGGTTAAAACACGCGGACGGAATAAAAGAGACGCCCGAGCAGCAGGAGAAAAACGAAGAGCTTGAAAAGTGGCGTGAGGAGAAGAGAAACGTAAAAGTTCCCATACTTTTATACCATCACATAACCAACGATACATTTACCGATGAACAGTCGATATCCCATATTTCTCCCAATGACTTCCGCTTGCATATGACGGCAATTAAGGTTCACTATAACCCAATCAGTCTGCGCAGATATATAGAGTATGTAAAGTGCGACGACGGAAGCATAACCCTGCCCGAGAACCCGATTGTGGTTACATTTGATGACGGATATTCAAGCAATTATGAGATTGCGTATCCCATACTTAAAGAGCTTGAGATACCCGCGACCATTTTTGTCGTGACGGATACCGTCGGCGAACAGGCGGACGGCGGAAAGGTTCACTATTCGCATTTTACGTGGCAGCAGGCGCGCGAGATGGAGGCAAGCGGACTGATAGAGATTCAGTCGCACACGGCAGACCACGTAGGAATGACAACCGTAAACGCGGGCGAGCAAATGCGGCAGCTGCGGAAGTCGAAGTACGATATAGAGAAAAACCTCGGGCATAAATGCGATATGATTGCCTTTCCTTACGGCGATTATAACGAAGAGGTAAAGCAAGAGGCAAGAAATTCGGGATACGCGGTTCAGCTTTTGGTAGATAACAAGACCACAGAAAATGACTATGATGTAAATATCCCGTCCGAGGGAATCGAAAGCCTGACCAGAATGACCATTGCCGGCAGTATGGGCAATGTAAACGTGATAGAAATAATAAGAAAAACGGTGAATAAAAAAGTGATTCCCGATTAAAAAGGGATTGCATATATACGCAATCCCTTAAAGTTTTGAAATTTAATTTCTGTACATTAAACCTCGACGGCTTCCTCCGGAGCCTCAAGCACTTCCTGATACTTTTCAAGAATCTTGCTGTGAAGAAGCTCGCGCGTTTCGGCGTTAATCGGGTGCGCAATGTCCTTAAATTCTCCGTCCGGAGTTTTGCGGCTGGGCATAGCAATAAAGAGCTTGTCCTGACCTTCGATAACCTTAATGTC
>OLPI01000976.1_pt1 | contig 26134 bp, 26 predicted proteins | sample 1672361 | NCBI WGS metagenome assembly OLPI01 (sample SAMEA3136675, study PRJEB25190) | human gut metagenome
GTGGCTGGTGTGGTGGATTCCGAAGATTACCAACTGATTCGGGAAGATTATTCCAGACAATATGATGGCCTGCGAGCCGCGCTGCAAGAAGCGGAGAACAAAAAAGTTCAGGTAGAACAGCAAATCGAAGAATACCTGAATATGACTTCTCATTTGGAAGAACATCTGGACAACTTTGAATTTGACATTCAGTTGGTAAAATCCCTTGTGCAGAAAATCGAAGTGAGTGCGGACAAGCGGATTCGGATTGTTTTCGGATTTCGGGATGTGTTTACAGAACTTGGAAAGGAGAGTGCAGAAACATGATTGCAGCGTATCAGCGCATTTCAAGGGCTGATGGCGATTTGGGCAAAGATGGCAAGGATAAGAGCAACAGCATTGAGAACCAGAAAGAACTAATCCAACGGTATATCTCCTGCAAAGAAAGTCTGCAAAATGTGCCTGTGATGGATTTTGTAGATGATGGCTACACAGGCAGCAATTTTGACAGACCTGGATTCCAGCAGATGATGGATGGTGTACGCAATGGCAAGATTGATACCATCATCGTGAAAGACCTTTCCCGTTTTGGCCGTGATTATATCGGTGTGGGTGAGTACATGGAGCAGATTTTTCCCCTGCTGGGTGTCCGGCTCATTGCCATCAATGATAACTATGACAGCAATAATTATAAAGGTACAACGCTGGGCATGGATGTGATTGTCAGTAATCTGGTAAATACCATGTACTGCCGGGATGCAGGAAAGAAACTGCGGACTGCCAATCAGGTCAAGTGGCGTAAAGGCATCACAACGGCATCTGCTGCACCGTTCGGCTATCAGTTTGACCCGGACAAAAAGGGCGCATTTATCGTTGACCCGCCAGCAGCAAAAATCGTGCGGCGCATTTTTGATCTTGCGATTTTAGGATTGGGAACGCGAGAGATAGCGATGATGCTCAATGACGAAAATGTTCCTGTGCCGAGCGTATATAACAAAGAAAATAAGGCGTATGGCAAAGAAACGACCTATACCATTGCCCCAGTGATTCTGTGGGACAGTTCTCGCGTTTGGAAAATCCTCACGGCGTATGTGTACACCGGGGCGATGGTTTTGGGCAAAACCAAAACGCTGATTTCTGGCAAAAGCATTGTCCGAACAGTCCCCAAAGGACAGCAGTTTATTACAGAGGGAACCCATGAAGCAATCGTCAGCCGGGAAGAATTTGAAAAGGCGCAGCTTGTCATAAAGAGCAACAGCCATAAAGTGTTGATGGGCGGTGTGGACTTCCCACTGAAAGGAAAAGTCCGCTGCGGAAATTGCAGGCGAGTGATGGCGCACAATTTCAAACAGGCTGTTCCAACATTCTGGTGCAGAGAAGGACTGGAACTTGTGGGGCAAACTCAATGTACATCCGAAGTCTTTCAGGTCAGTGACATTGAAAATGCGGTTTTTCAAGCACTTAAAAAGGAACTCTCCCTGCTTGATGTCCTCTATGGAGATATTCAAAAGGAAGAACAAGGATTGAAGGAAGCCCACAAAAAGGCAAGCCGCCGCAAAACTCTGATGGAGCAGGAACTTAAAAATCTGAAAGGGGAGAAGATGCGGATGTATGAGGAATATGCAGCAGGAACGCTCTTACTGGATACTTACAAGCAGAAAAAGCAGGAGTGTGATAGACGAATTTCAGAGGTACAAGAGCAAATTGAACAATCCAAAGTGGAAGAATCCACCAAGAGCATTGTGCCGGGAACTGTGCGCGCAGCGGCAGAGCAGGCAGAAAACTTTTTGAATGGAACGCGGCTTACGGCAAGTATGGTGTCGGCGTTCATTGAGAATGTCTTTGTATATGATGGCGGGCGCATTGTGGTACGGTTCAAATATGAGCAGAGCATTCAGGATGCTGTAAAAGCGTTACACACAGGTTAAAGTTTGAAAAGGCTGAGTTGTCCATGTTGTAACATCAAAGAGTGTGTTATAATATGGGCAACAAAACGGCCGGAAAGAGGACATTATGAAAGCGATTCGATGGCTGTTAAAATTGGTGCTGGTGATGATAACCCTGCCGCTGATTCTTGCTGTGTGGCTGGCAAAATGGTTTGTGGTATTTCTGCATCACTGTTCGGCATGGTTTTTCTATCTGCTGGGCAGTGTGCTATTGGTAACGGCGATGCTTTCGTTCCTGATGCAGCAATCACAGGGGATGGAAGCACTTCAAATGCTGATTGGTGGATTCGTGATTTTTATGATACCGCAGGTGGTCGGCAGCGTGATCGTGCTTCTGGAACTGGCGGCAGTAATGCTTCGGCAGGCATGGTACATATAAAATAGGGAGGCGTACAGATAGTGAAATTGGCGGCGATTCATCATGTGGCGATTATCGTTTCTGACTATGAAAAGTCGAAAGATTTTTATGTGAACAAACTGGGCTTTGCAGTTGTAAGAGAAAACTTCCGCAAGGAGCGGAATGACTGGAAACTGGATTTGTGTGTCGGTGATGGAGCCGATGCGATTGAACTGGAAATTTTTGCAGAGCCGAACCCACCCAAACGTGTAAACAGGCCGGAAGCCTGCGGTCTGCGGCATCTGGCGTTCCGGGTGGAGAATGTGGAAGCTACCGTGGAAGAACTTGCGCAGATGGGAATTGAATGTGAACCGATTCGATTAGACAGCTACACCAAAAAGAAAATGACCTTTTTCTTTGACCCGGATGGCCTGCCCTTGGAACTGCATGAATAAAAAACAACGCCCTCATAGTTGAGAGGATTCGTAAATCTTCTCAGCTATGAGGGCGTTTCATTCCGCAGGAATGTGAAAGTTACAGGCTCAGCGTTTCTACCCATGCAGACAAGTCGGCTTTGCTGGAATAGGAGTTGAACACCTTACCGTGCAGCAGTTTTGCCCCAGGGCAGCTCGGCGCAAGTTTTTCATTGGTCTTACCCATGCCGCTGCCGCCGGAGGTGGCAAAGGGGATGATGGTCTTACCTTTTAAGTTGTAGCTCTCTAAAAATGTATTGACGATGGTCGGAGCAACATACCACCAGATAGGGAAGCCGACAAAGATGGTGTCATACTCGTCTATGTTATCACGTTTGGCAGCGATGGCAGGGCGAGAGGTTGGGTCGCTCATTTCGATGGTAGTGCGAGCCTTCTTGTCCATCCAATTCAGATCGGCCTTGGTGTATGGCACTTCCGGCTGAATCTCAAAAATGTCTGCACCGATGGCATCCGCCAGATTTTCGGCAACTTTTGCGGTGACACCGCTGGCAGAAAAGTAAGCGACAAGTCTTTTGTTCATGGCAATGCACTCCCTCTTGATGATTTTGTATAGGGTAAGTATAGCACGGCAGGGGAGCGGCATCAAGCGGTTGCCCATGATATAACATCAGCAACAATGTTATATTATGGACAACTGTTCGTAAAAATTTAAGGACTTTGAGGGAGTTGCACAGCTTGATATGATGGGCAGTTTATGGTAAGATAGAATTACAATGGCGGACAAAGCTACTATTGACTACGACAAGGAGGTGTAAGCCAATGGGATTAGCTGATACCGTGACTAAAGCCTATATGAAAGATAATTCTGTGTTTGCAGATGCGTTTAATTACTTGATCTATGGCGGTGAGGCGGTTGTAGACCCTAAACAACTGCAAGAACTGGATACTACGGAGATTGCATTACCGTTTGGATCACAGGATGAAGAGGGAAAGCAGCCAGAAGAAGCAGTTCAGAAATACCGTGATGTGCTGAAATCAGCAATCATTAAACAGGATGATGAGGCTGCATACATTTTACTGGGAATCGAAAATCAGACTGACATTCATTATGCAATGCCCGTTAGAAACATCATTTATGATGCTCTCCAGTACGGCAAACAGGTGGCTGATATTGCAGCCAAGCATCGCGCAAGTGAGGGGGATTCAAAAGGGCATAGCCGTGGTGAATATCTTTCTGGATTCTACAAGGAAGATAAGATTACGCCTGTTATCACGCTTGTGCTTCACTTTGGCGCAAATGAATGGGATGGGCCGTTGTCACTCCATGAGATGATGGCGGTTAAAAATAAGAATCTTCTGAACTTTGTGCAGGACTATCAGATTCATCTGATCGACCCTGCAAAGCTGAGCGCGGAGGACTTGAAAAGATTCTCTTCAAGTCTGAGAGAGGTAATTGGGTATATTAAGTATTCCAAAGATAAGAAACGCTTATCTGAATTTTTGACTGATAATCCGCGTATGCTGATAGAAGCAAACGCGGCGAGGGTTATTAAAGCAGTTACGAATACACCGCTGGATATTCCAGAGGGCGCGGAGGTGATTGATGTGTGCAAAGCTGTTGAGGAAATGATGAACGAAAGCGAAGAACGAGGCGAACTCAGGATGCTTGTGAAGCAGGTGAGAAAAGGCCGCATTACAATCGAGCAGGCTGCCGAGGATGCTAATATGAGCGTAGAGCAGTTCAAGAGAGTAATGGATGACACGCCGTTGCAGGCAGTATAAGACAAATACTATATAGAGCAGATAAGCCCCACAAGGCTCAAATTGGTTCACAAAACCGATTGAAAGCCTTGTGGGGCTTATTTTTTTTGCGCTTTTTCAAATTTATTTGTGAAAAAAGTTGTCCAAGACTTGACATCGGGCGGCGGATACTGCTTGCCGAAAGACACCAAGCAGTTGCTGGCAAACTATGCCGATGTGCCGGAGAACCTGATCGAGGCGATTGTCGAGAGTAATAGAACTCGTAAGGACTTCATCGCTGACCGCGTCCTGAAGCTGGCTGGCTACTACGGCTATGACGAGGACAACGAATACGATGAAAAGCAGGAGAAGCCTGTGACCATCGGTGTTTACCGTCTAACCATGAAGAGTAACAGCGATAACTTCCGCCAGAGCTCTATTCAGGGTGTTATGAAGCGCATCAAGGCAAAGGGTGCAACTGTTATCATCTACGAGCCGACTCTGAAAGACGGTGATACTTTCTTTGGTAGTCTGGTGGTCAATGATCTGGCTAAGTTCAAGGAAATGAGCAACGCCATCATCGCAAACCGCTATGACAAGTGCTTGGATGATGTGAAGAATAAGGTTTATACGCGCGATATTTTCCAGCGTGACTAATAGTGTGAGTAGAGAAGTACACAGAGGGGAGATGCAGGATGGCAAAAAAGAAACTGCTGATTTATGCACATTACTACATACCTGATACTGCATCCACAGGCCAGATTCTCCGTGAACTCGCAGAAGGCATGTTGGATAAGTTTGATATTACGGTAATTTGTGTGGTTCCCAGCTACTTAGGAACCATTGAAGATAAATATAAGACACAGAAATATTACGAAGAAGAAATTAACGGCGTAAAAGTTTTAAGGATAAGAGTACCAGAGTTTAGCAAGACCAATAAGAAAAGCCGTGTGAAGAACATTGTCTCCTATTTCTGTGGAGCGATGGGTGCGACTTTCAAAGTCGGCAAGATGGACTATGTGTTTTCCATCTCCCAGCCTCCGATTCTCGGCGGTTTGCTGGGCGTCTGGGGCAAATGGATGAAACACGCCAAGTACATTTACAACATTCAAGACTTTAACCCGGAGCAGGTGCTGGCTGTCGGTTACACCAAGAGCAAGTTAATCACCGATGCTATGATGTGGTTCGACAAGTTCAGCTGCAAGCGCAGCGACCTTGTGATCACAGTCGGACGCGATTTGGTGGAGACGGTGGAGAACCGTTTCAAGGGAAAGAAAGTTCCTAAGACCGTTATGATCAACAACTGGATCGACGAGAATGAAATCTATCCGTTGGATGAAAACAATGAGAAGGTTCTGGCATTCAAGAAGAAGTACGGTCTGGATGGCAAGTTCGTCATCATGTATTCCGGCAACATTGGTTTGTACTACGACCTTGAGAATCTGATTAAGGTTGTGGAGAAAATCAAGGTTGGAACAAAAACAGCAGATGGCAGAGAGGTCGTATTTGCATTTGTTGGTGCTGGTTCTGTGCTAGACAAGCTGGTGCTCTATGTAAAGGAGCATCACATGGACGATGTGGTTTTCATTCCGTATCAGGATAAGGCAGACCTTATTTACTCTTTGAACGCCGGCGATGTTCACTGGTGTGTGAATGCGAAAGGCATAAAAGGTGTGAGTTGCCCATCTAAGGCATACGGCATAATGGCCGCTTCGAAGCCGATATTAGGGGTCCTCGAAGCGGGTTCCGAGGTTCGGTGTCTGATTGAAGATACACATGGCGGTCTTTGCTGTGAGCCGGGTGAGTATGATAAGGTCGAAGAGAACATCCGCTGGTTCATTGAGAATGCTGGAGATAGCGAGTTGAAGGCAATGGGAGCCAGAGGCCGTGAGAATCTGGAGAAGAACCTTACCAGAAATGTGTCAGTGAGAAAGTACGCAGAAGAGATTTTGAAGCTGTGAGGGAAAATATGAACAATAAATTAGAATGGCTTGAATCTATTCGGGGGGGCAATCCTTCTAGTTGTTTTAGGACATTTAACTTTAATAAATGGAGTTGGGGCATATTCTGAGATTATTTATCTTTTTCATATGCCGTTATTCTTTGCAATATCAGGTTTTTTATATGGATATAAAGAGTTGAAAAACATAGGAAGCCCGCAAGACTTAATCGAAAAAAAACTAATATCTCTAGGAATTCCGTATGTGGTATTTAGTGTCACATACATTTGTTTTAACGTGGTAATACAGAAAGTCGCTCAAACAAATACTGTCACGAGTATGAAAAGTATTGCTGCATTGCTTTGGAATCCGGTTGCACAGTATTGGTTTATATGGGTGCTACTGATTTACTTTACAATAGTAGCTTGTTGTGGAAATACATATACAAAACTGAAAATACTTACAGTTATTGGAGCAGCTGTTTCACTGACAGAGAATTTCTTAATGAACGGCCTGAATACAGCATACCATAATGGATTGGCTTACTTTTTCTATTTTTCCTTAGCAGCAATCATTGGATACAATTTCAGGGAAAGAGAAAATAAAGAACTCTGTGCAAGTGTTGAGACAATTGTTATTTTACTGATTTCGGGATTCTCGTTTGCTTTATTAGCGAGAAAGCCAGAATTTGTTGGGGCTTTTATACTTCGAGCAAGTCTTTTACGAGTGCTTGGGATCGTTGCATTTTCGGCAAGTATAATATGTGTAACTAAAATTGAGGCAATCAAGGAAATGCTTGCGAGGATAGGAAAATATTCATGGCATATATTTCTTCTTCATTCGTACTTTTTGTGTGCTGCGAGAATAGTGTTAAAGAAAATCCTTCCGCAGGGTAATCAATGGATTGAAGTATTGATTGGCATGACAGTATCTGTTGGTGGGTGCATGCTGGTTGGTTTAATCAGCAAGAAATTTCGGTGCTTGGACTGCATTTTTTACCCACAGCACCTAAGGAAAAGGAGTGTGAAAAAGAGTGAGCAGTAACTGGTTTAAGCTGGTTATGAAGATGACAAAAGTTGAATATGGAAAGAACCTCTTGCTGAAGGGTGTGCCGATCATCTTCAACAAGGGCGGTGCCAAGCTGAAGATTGGCGAGAACGTCACAATCAAGAGCAGCTTTCTGAGTAATTTAGTTGGACTTTACAGTCGGACGATTATTGTAACTCGCGCCCCAGGAGCAGAGATTGAAATTGGCGATAATGTAGGGATAAGTGGAGCAACGATTTACGCTCGGAAGAAAATCACGATTGGTGAGAACACCTGCATCGGCGGTAACTGCAAGATTCTGGATAATGATTTTCACCCCATTGAAGCAGAGACTAGAAACAAGCTCCTGCGAGATGAAAACGGTGGTGACAGTGATTTGGTGCCAAGCCGAGAGATTAAGATCGGTAAGAACTGCTTCATCGGATGCAATAGTATCATATTAAAAGGTACGGTGCTGGGTGATGGCTGCGTTGTCGGTGCCGGTGCGGTGGTTGCTGGGAAGTTTGAGGATAACTGTGTGATTGCTGGAAACCCGGCGAGGGTCATTAAGAGGTTGGAGGGCAAGGTGTAATGAAATACTTTGTACTTCTTACAGGTTTGATTTTTGTGTGTTATCTGCTGGGTTTTATTAAGAAACCGGAAAAATATCAGTGGATGGACAGAAATTATACAACGGCAATTAAAGGCTTTTCTATTCTGACTGTTGTCTGGGCACACAGCGGAGCAAAGCTTTCTGTTGGAGGAATTCAGTTCATTGCGGGAATTGGTGTGGCATTGTTTCTGATGTGTTCAGGATATGGATTAGAGGTTTCCTATGAAAAGAATGGCTTAAAGGGCTTCTGGAAAAAACGCCTGCTGGGCGTATGCCTGCCGTTCTGGGTAGTGGAGTTGGTAGGACTATTTGCCACAGGCACTTTTTCCATTAAGACCTATCTGTTGGATTTCTGCTTTTTGAAGCCTGCAACAAGTTATGGCTGGTTCATGGGTTATATCGTCATTTGCTACCTAATTTTTTATACAGCAAAGAGGCTGATTAAAGAAAGCAAAATGCAGACAATCGTGTTGCTCGGAGTCTTTGCTATTTGGTTTGTGCTGGAGTCGATGTTCTTTGTAAATCCAGATATGCCGTTCCTTCGTGCAAGGCAGATGCTGTCTTTTCCGGTCGGTGTATTGCTAGCAGCAAATAAGAATCAGATCGAACGAACACTGACAAAAACTAAGAACCTCCTGATTTTAATGGGGGGGGGTACAGTGTGCCTTCTCTTCATGGCAATAACACAGTTGCATGCGGTTAAAAACCTGCCGTACATTGTATCGAATGTGATGGCCTTGCTGACCTGCTTGCCGATGGCAATTGGAATTATGGTATTTGGAAAATCATTCAGTGGATTATTTGAAAATAAAATGTTGGCCACGACTGGAATGATTTCGTATGAGATTTATCTGGTTCATGCTTTTACATTAGGGATTGTAAAGCAATCAATAATAAGCGTTTTTATATTTGTAGTAGTCACATATGTACTCGCTTATATCTTATATATAGGGATGAGGAAAGTGAAAAATGACAGATTTAACAGTAGTTATATTAACAAAAAATGAAGAAAAGAATCTTAGAAAGTGTGTGGAATCCTTTCGTGGAGTTGCTAAGAGATTCGTTATCGTAGACAGCTTTAGTACAGATGGAACAGAAGCACTGTGTAAAGAATTGAATACGGAACTTCAGAAGATTGGATCTGGTTTGGATTTTTACCAGAACAAATGGGTTTCCTATGCAGACCAGCTAAACTGGGGACTTCAGAATACTGGCATCAATACAGAATGGTCGATGCGTATGGATGCCGATGAAGAAATCATGGAAGATTTGGCAGCAGAAATTGAGGAGAAACTTCCGGATGTCAAGGAACCTGTGAATGGTATTATCCTTCGGCGCAGGGTTTATTTCATGGGCCGCTGGATTAAGCATGGTGGTCGCTATCCAGAGTTGTTGCTCCGTATTTTCCGTACAGGTAAGGCTTCCTGTGAGATGAAGATCATGGATGAGCACATGATTCTGTCCGAGGGGACAACTGTTGAGTTTAAGCATGATTTGATTGACAACAATCAGAAAGATTTGGAATGGTGGACAGCAAAACACAACTGGTACAGTAACCGGGAAGTATTGGATCACCAGATGACACTTGAAAATGCAATGGATGAGAGTCTGGAACAGGATGGTACATCGTCCGGACAGGCAAAAATGAAGCGCGTGGTGAAGAATAGCGGTTATTACAGATTGCCGAAGTTCTTTCGAGCACATTTGTACTTTATCTATCGGTATTACTTAAAACTGGGATTTCTCGATGGCCCTGAAGGAAAGATATTCCATTTCTTGCAGGCATATTGGTATCGCTTCTTGGTGGATGCCAAGATTTATGAATGCGAGAAAAAGGGTACTAAGATGAAGCCACAGGGAGATTTGAAAGCATAAGAGGAGACGGGAATGAGACGACTACTGGTTCTGTTAAAGAACATATTATCTTTACCCAAACGCTTAGCAAGTCATATCGCACTATTTTGTGTTCTTCAGGAAGCTGTAGTCGATAAGACAGCGGCAATTTGCTCTGGGGTACGATTTTACAGAGGTAAGATTGGAAAATATTCATATATAGGTAATAACAGTTTTGTTAGTGATACGGATATTGGTAACTTTACTTCAATATCAACAGATTGCTACATTGGTGGAACTTCGCATCCGACGGATTGGGTGTCAACATCTCCAGTTTTCCATCAATGGGAAAATATTATGAAAAAGAATTTTGCTCGGCACGAATTCGAGATTTTCAAACGAACAACGATTGGAAATGATGTTTGGATTGGTAACCGAGTTATGATTAAAGCCGGTGTAAAGATTGCGGATGGAGCAGTGATTGGAATGGGCTCCATTGTGACAAAGAATATTGGTCCGTATGAAATATGGGCTGGAAATCCGGCAAGGCTGATTCGTAAAAGGTTTGAGGATGAAACTATTGATGCACTCGAAAAAATGAAATGGTGGGAATGGGACGACAATAAAATTGAAAAATATGCAGACTTATTCATATCACCCGAAACATTTATAAATGCTGCAGAGGAAGAGAAGAAATGAAAGTAGTACATTTGTGCTTGGGATGCTTTTTCCCAGATAATTATTCATATCAAGAGAATATGCTGCCAAAATTTCATAAGCAGCTTGGATACGATGTGGAAGTAATTGCTTCATTGGTAACGTTTGATAAAGATGGAAAAGGCACATTTTTAGAAAAAGGCAGCACATACCAGAATGAATATGATATTAAGGTTACGCGTTTGGATTATAAGAAACCCATAAAGGTCTATCGTAAACTGAAGCGCTACGTTGGAACATATACTGCCATAGAAAAGGCCAAGCCGGATATTCTGTTCATTCATGGCTGCCAGTTTATGGACATCGATGAAGTTGTGAAATATGTAAAAAAACACCCGGCGGTCAGAGTTTATGTGGATAATCATGCAGATTTCTCCAACAGTGGAACAAATTGGTTGAGCAAGAATGTTCTTCATAAAATTTTGTGGAGACACGCTGCACATATAATCGAGCCCTATACGACAAAATTTTACGGTGTTTTGCCGGCAAGAGTAGAATGGCTTGAAAACATGTATAAACTGCCCAAGGAAAAGTGTGAGCTGCTTGTCATGGGTGCAGATGATGAAAAAGTAGAAGCGGCACTTGAGCCAAAGGTGAAGGCTGAAATTCGCAAAAAGTACGGGATTGAAAATGATGATTTCCTAATTATGACGGGGGGGAAGATTGATCCTTGGAAGACCCAAACGTTACTTTTGATGGAAGCGGTTGGAAAAATAGATAATCCGAAGGTAAAATTGATTGTTTTTGGATCAGTGACACCGGATTTAAAGGATAAAATCCGAGAACGGTGTAGCGGAACAAAGGTTCAATATGTTGGATGGATTGATTCGGCGGATTCTTACAATTATTTTGCAGCAGCGGATCTAGTTGTTTTTCCAGGAAGACATTCTGTGTTTTGGGAACAAGTAGCGGGTCTAGGAGTTCCAATGCTATGCAAATACTGGGAAGGAACGACACATATTGACCTTGGAGGAAATGTCGAGTTTCTTAAAGAAGACAGTGTAGAAGAAATACGCGAGAAGATTGAAGAGTTGGTTTCTTGTCCGGAAAAATACAATGCAATGAAGATGGCAGCAGCCCAAAAGGGAATGGAAACATTCTCTTATAAAAAGATTGCAGAGAGAGCTTTGATATAAAAATATTGAGACTTGTTGAAAAGGAGTAATATATATGACTATAAAAGATAAAGTTGCTGGAAGCTTTAGGCGTACACTGACGAGAGTTTCACCGATGTTAAATACAAAAGTTACATATTATGTAAAGTTTCACAAAAAGTTGGATTTAGAACATCCTGTTACACTTAATGATAAAATCCTATGGTTGAAATTTAATACCTATTGGGAAAATCCGTTGATTAAGCAATGCGCAGATAAGTATAGAGTTAGAGAATACATTACGGAACGTGGATTTGCAGGACTACTCAATCCAGTTATTGGTGTATATGATGATATAGAAACTATTCCATGGGATGATTTACCAGAAAAGTTTGCAATAAAACTAAATGTTGGTTGTGGATGCAATATTATTGTTAGTGATAAAAAGCAAATTGATTTATGTAAAATAAAGGAAACTTTAAAAAAATGGATGAAATCGGAATATTACCTTGACCATTCGGAAATGCAATACAAAGATGTTAAGCACTATATTATAATTGAAAACTATCTTGGGAAAGATAATGGCGATTTGCCAGAAGATTATAAATTTTATTGTATGAACGGAGAATGTAAAGCGATTCTGGTGTGTGTCAATAGAGATGCGGAAGGGCATGCACTTTATTTCTTTATGGATCAAAATTGGAACGTGCTTCCGTACACTTGGGAATCGGAGAAATATAGCAATCTTGTACCACCTAAACCTGAAAATTTGGATTTGGCAATTAATAATGCAGAAGCATTGGCAAAAGAATTTCCGTTTGTTCGAGTGGATTTTTATTTTGTTAATAATGAAATAGTGTTTGGAGAATTGACATTTACCCCTGCAGGTGGAATGGATCGCGATTTAAAATATCTTCCCCCACATGATGATAGGGATGTGGATCATATTTTTGGAGAAATGTTATGTATTGATGATGAAAACTGCGGAGGTTAAGATGAAATTACTTTTTTGTGGCGATATGGCATTTACATCTTCAACAGGAAAAAGTGAAATCTTAAATCCTGAAATGATAGATCTATTTCAGGAATACGACTTTAAATGTGTCAATTTTGAATGTGCTATACATGGAGTAAAAAAAGATAAGATTGGGCCAAGTCTTGTGCTTGATGAGCAAATGTGGCCGGCAATAAATGCTGCAGGTTTTGATTTGTTTTGTCTTGCCAATAACCATATCATGGATGAAGGAATAGAAGGATTAGTAAATTTAAAACATAAATTAAAGAATATATCTACAGTAGGAGCGGGTGAAACTGTTGAAGAAGCTTATAGCCCATTCTACTTTTCAAAAGATAATGTAAATGTTGGAATTGTAAATTTAGCTGAAAATGGATTTGGAGCTTGTACGAATGAGGGGGGGTATGCATGGTTTGGACATTACTGTGTTGAAGAATTGATAAAAAAGGCAAAATTGTCTTGTGATTTCTTAATTATTATGGTTCATGCGGGTGCCGAAAATTGGGATTTCCCTCTTCCGGAAATACGAGAACTTTATAAAAAGTATATTGATTGGGGAGCAGATGTTATAATAGGAAATCACCCACATGTGGCACAGGGGTGGGAAATTTATAAAGATAAATGGATTTTCTATAGTTTGGGAAATTTTGCATTCTATGAGGGGGAAAAGACAAAGAATCACGAGCATTCACTATGCGTATCTGTTGAAATACATGATGGGAAAATCAACTGCGAACCAATATACTGCCGCTTTTTTAATGGACAAACGCATTTATGTGAAGATTTAACATTTGTTTCCCGTATGCGCAAATGCAATGAAATAATAAGTGATAAAGAAACTTATTATAGATTAGTAAATGAGGAAATATTAAATAATTCAAGTGGTATTATAGAAGACTACAGCCAAATTAATGGCATATATTCTGTAAAAACTTTAAAAAATATAATGAAGTCTATTATTAAACGCTATGTTTGGAAAAAACAATTTAATGCATTATGGCTTTACCATAACATAATGATAGAAACACATTATTGGGTAACAAAAAGATGGCTATGCTTGAAAATTGAAAAGAATGAATTGTGAGTATAAAATGGAGGTAACGAGTGAAAAAGAAAATTAAAGTGAAATTTTTGGACGTGGTGGACGATCCAGAAAACAATTTTATAGTGGATATTTTGAAGGAAAGATACGATGTTGAAATTTCAGAAAATCCAGAGTATCTGTTTTTTGAATCAAAATCAAAAGGTTTTTTGGATTATAATTGCGTTCGTATATTTTATACGCCTGAAAATCTAGTTCCGGATTTTAATATTTGCGACTATGCGATGGGATTTAATTATATTGATTTCCAGGATCGATATATTAGATATCCTATTTACATGTTGGGAAAATACAACTATTATGCAGGCGATGATTATGCATTAGACTTAGACAGGGCACGCCATAAACATGAAAATGTAAAGTTGCAGTTTGAAAACAAAACGGATTTCTGTTCGTTTGTTTACTCAAATGCGGATGCAGCAAAGTGTAGAGAAAAAATTTTTAACAAGTTGTCAGAGTATAAGCAGGTTAATTCAGGTGGAAGATATAACAATAATGTCGGAGGACCGATTTCTAGTAAGCTTGAATTTCAAAAAAGACATAAGTTTGTTATTGCATTTGAGAATACAGCAGGGTATGGGTATACAACAGAAAAAATTGTGCACGCTTTTTCAGCCGGAGCAGTACCAATTTATTGGGGTAATCCTGCCATTACTAAAGAATTTCATGAAAATAGTTTTATTGATTGCAATAAAATGGGGCTCACTGAAAAGGGTGAAGATAAGATAATAGATGAAATTGTTGACAAAGTTATTGAACTTGACAATAATGATTCGGCATATTTAAAAATGTTAGAAACGCCGGCTTTTTTGAATCAGAACTATGTGGAAGAAAAGCAGGCGGAATTGATTGAATTCTTGTATAATATTTTTGATCAACCGTTTGAAAAGGCATTTAGAAGAAATCGATTTTATTGGGGAGAACGTTATGAACGACGTCAGAAAATAGGTGAAAAATTTTACTGGGAATGCAGAAAACTGATGCCAGTACGTGATGCTCTTCGTAAAATAGTGAAAAGGTAAGATTTCGATATGGGACGAACTCAGAAAGCAGCAAAAAATGTTGTTACAGGCTTGGTAAATAAAGCAGCATTAATGCTGTTGGCATTTGTAACTAAAACTGCGTTTATTAGACTTCTTGGTGCAGAGTATAATGGTGTAAGTAGCCTATATACAAACATATTATCGGTGTTAGCTCTTGCTGAACTAGGTGTGGGAAATGTATTGATGTTTTACCTATACGCAGCACTGGAAAGAAAAGATGAAGAAGAAGTATCTGCATTAGTATATGAGTTCAAGAAAATTTATAATGCAATTATTGTATGTGTACTAACTGTTGGACTTGTACTTGTGCCTTTCTTGCAATTTTTAGTTAATAGTAGTCTTGAACGTTCTGAACTAATTATATACTATCTTCTTTATTTGGCAAACTCAGTTGCTTCTTATTTTGTTGTTTATAGAACAACGGTTGTAAGAGCTGATCAACGTGAATGGATATTGAACAACGTTTCTACAGCGTCGACTGTAGTTATGTATATTCTGCAATTGGTTTATCTATATGAATTTCGCAATTTTCTAGGATATTTAATTATTCAAGTGGTATGTACAATTTCCAATAATATTATACAGAATTACATTGCAGTAAAACGATATCCTTATTTAAAAGAGAAACCAGCACATAAAACTCACATTGATAAAAGCGCGTTGATTGGAAATGTCAAGGCAACATTTTTATTTAAAGTGTCAGATACAATTTTGGACCAAACAGACAATATTATTATTTCAGTTATGATAGGTACATTAGCGGTTGGAATGTATTCCAATTACTATATGTTAATTATGTATCTTGTTAACATCGCGGGAATAATTGCTAACGGAATGGTTGCCAGCTTTGGAAATCTTTATGTCGAAGGCAATAAAGAAAAAAATTATAAGATGCTTAGAGTCTCTATGCTCCTTTTCTCTTTTTATGGAACAGTCTGTAGTGTGTGCTATATATGCCTTATACAGGACTTTATTCCAATCTGGGTTGGTAAACAGTATTTGATGGGGTATGATCTTGTTTTTGCTGTTATAGCTGTTTTCTATTTGAGAATGGTTACAAATACTATTTGGATATATAGGTCATCAATGGGGCTATTTAAGGAGGTACAATATATAAATATTGCAGCGGCACTATTGAATATCGTTCTTTCAATTGTTCTTGAACATCGATTTGGTTTAGCAGGAATAATAGTTGCAACAGCTATTTCGAGGTTGCTAACTTCATTTTGGTATGAAGCTAAAGTTGTTTTTGAAAAGTTAGAAAGACCCGTATCGGAGTATTTTAAAATTCAAGCAAAGGATCTATTAATTGTAAGCTGCATTATTGGAATTTGCTATTATGTTACGAACCATATTCATAAGAGCGGATTAATTGGGCTTTTCATAAAATTGTTTGTTTGTTTGGTTATAAGTGGATGCGCTGAATGCATGGCTCATTATAAGGAAAAAGAATTTGAATTCTTTTTAAATAAGATCCAACAGATTAGAAAAAGGTGAACTATATGAAAATTCATAAACCCCAAATTAAAGATTTATATTTATTTATTCTAGGATTTTTGGGATTCAGCATGTTGGGTCAGTATATTGTGCTTAGTGTTTTGCATTTTCCGTTCTCTTTTATGGAATTGTATTATATCCCATTGCTATATATTTACAGAAATCGTCTACTCTGTTGCATAAAGAGTGTCTTTGCTCGCCCGAGCAAGAAAATGGTGTTGCTGGAGTTCTTGCTCTTGTGTGGAGTTTTATTTGGAATTGTAGAAACAATGAACTTCGGGATGCTAATACGATATAGAACGATAATCTATATGTTTCTTATTTTTTCTTATTTGAAGAAATATAGTGTAGCAGTTGATTTAAAATTCGTATACAAAGTTAATTTGGCAGCTATTTTGGGAGACTTTGTGTATATCAATGTTTTTTCTGCATCAGACATCTCATCGTCTATTAATTGTGTTGCTATTGCTTTGGCAATTCTTAGTGCTTTTTTGGGCGAACATTATATGTGGGGATGTATCGCAGCTGTTATCGGTGTTTTAAATGGTGTGACTTCAGGTTTTCGTCTTGGAATAATAATTCCATTTCTAGTTTTGTTTGAGGCACTAGCCTATACATTAGTAAGAAATGATAATAGATGGAATAGAAATTCTTTCACTAAGCGTTTTGGAGTTCTAGTTGTAGCGGTGATTTTAATAATTCTTGCAATAACAAACTATGAACCGATTATAGCATTTGTGGCTAAAAAAATGGGAATGAGCTATTTTGCAATATATCGAGTGACAGAAAGAATGAAAGGGCTTTTGTCGCTAGACTTTGCTGGCTCACAAGATACAGGACGACTGATTTTTTTTCAATACCCACTTCAAAGGTTTTTACGGTGCATCTTCCCTAGAGGATTGATTGGCGAGGATATTGGAGAGTATTGGCTTTATATTGATGTTCCAATACTATATTTGTATGATCTGTTTGGCTCTTTAGGAGCATGGATAATATTAATTGGATGCCTATATTTTGCATGCATACGTATTAAATATCTGTTTTATAAAAAAGCTGATTCAAAAATACTTTTGGCTACTTTAATGATACCTGTTTTGTTTTTCCTGGAAATCGTTAATGGAACATTTGCGATTGTTCTATTCCAGGGAATAGAAACGGCGATTATCTTAGGCATTCTGTTCTTTTCACCTGTTTTGCAAAAAACATGAATAAAAATGTTGGTTATACAATAAAAGAATAAAAAGAGGAAAATCTATTATGAACAAGAAATTGCAGTATTTTAGAGAAGCATTTACAATTAGAAGTTTTGTCAAAAATATTGATGCCGTTATGAAATAAGATACTTATTATCCAGATAAATGTAGAAAGAATAAAGCACAAAGGCTGTGTGACAACGTACTATGGCTGTTGAAAAATTATGAAGCAAATAGATTCTATAATAGTTGGGGATTGGATGTTGAAGATTTTCGTAAAGTCGAAGATTTTCTTCCATATAGACAGTTTGCAATTCAAAGGAACAATGCAAATTTGACATTGGTGGATGACTGGAATCAGCTATGTGTGTTGAGGGATAAGGTCATTTTCTCTGCATTTACAGCACAAGTAGCAGATGGAAAGTATTGTGTTCCAGTAGTCGCTATTATAAAAATGGGAAAGCAATTGTTTTAAACGGAAACACAAAAACACTATCGGATTTTTTGACTGATTATATTGGAAAAACGCTTTTCGTAAAAAAGTATAATGGCGAATGTGGAGATGGTGTCTTTTCTATATATGAGGAAAATACACATACTGTAATAGTGAATCATGTTCGGATGAACACTACTGATTTTAAAGAGAAACTTACAGAGGCAGAGTATATTGTACAGGAAAAAATCGTGCAGCATGAAATGCTTGATAAGATAAATCCGTCCTGTATCAATACTGTTAGAATTGTGACGATTTTAGATAAAAATCAAGAGCCACAGGTTTTTGCTAAGGTTTTGAGAATTGGCGTAAATAGTGCGGTCAATGATAACGCCTCTACAGGTGGATTTTATGTTAACATTGACGATAAAGGTAAACTGGATGCAAAAGGCTTTTCGCATAAGGGATTTATTTATAAACATCCTGATTCTGGGGCTGAATTTGCAGGTCAGGCAATTCCAATGTGGACGGAAGTGGTAAAAGCGGTCAAGTATATGCATCAGTTCCTTCCACAGATCAAATCGATTGGCTGGGATGTTGCTATTACGCCCACAGGACCGGTTTTAGTGGAGGGAAACGATAACTGGGAAGTTTCTCTTCATCAGGATGTTGAAGGTGGACTAAAAAATAGGTGGAATCAAATGATGGGTCTTTAAAAAGCTTTGAAAAGAACCGTGCATTATTATGCACGGTAGCTGCTCAAAATTTGCACACCTCTTCGTGGTGAGCAGCAGGCAACGCTTAAATAAGCGGCAAAGATGCAAAACACTCTACACCATAATACTACTATGCTTACATATCATAAAATCTTCAAGGCAAACCCATCAATTTACCTATCGAACCCGGAGCCAGTCCTCTCATGCAACGAGGATTTCCTGAATCGTTTAACAGGTGCTACAAATACAGAAGAACTCCATAATGCGAAGGTTTCCATTCTAAGAGACTTCCGAACTATTTATGCCTTCGATGCAACTGACGCCGAGTTACCGGAACCTATTGGTTACTTTACAGATAACAGGGAGAAGTGTGAGTTTGTAAAGAAGAAAATTCTGCTGCAGGATGCTGCGCTTTATTTGGGAAATACCTTTGGAGAATATCATGTACACAAGATCAATACCGAAGGATCTCTTCCGGAAATTGAAGGAAAAAGGCTGGCAATCAATTACAGAGAAATCTATTGCAAGGCAATGGCCGACTATGTGGAAACAATCAGAAATGGAAACAAACACGCTATCGCAGCATCATTTATTCTTCCTGCTTTGATTGAGCAAAGCCTTGGAATGGCCTTACAAAACCGGATGTTAAGAAAATGTATGGCCAAAGTGAAAGGATTGTTAGCAGAAGAAAAAGAGTTGTTGGCTCCTTTTTACGGTGAAAGTCACATCTTCTATGGCTCGGAAGAGTACATTATGGGCAAAGTCTTTAAACTCTTTGTGAGAAAAGGTGTGTTAAAGGACTCTCCGGATAACGAGACAATATTGACGGGAAGTAGCCGAAGGAAGAGAAGGACACTGGGAGGATTAATCAGTTCTCAGTACGCCAAAGAAGAAATTTTACCGGAATACTATGAGTTGATGAAGGATATCTTTATCAGGCTCAACATTCGGAACTGTATCATGCATGGTTTGGGCGAATCGTTCGATTACTTGGATCGTGGAATAGCCGCCACTATGTTCCAATTGCTGTGGGACATAAGTGGTGGGGAGATATTTGTCTGACATACATAATGTGATGAATAAAACACATGTAGGAGATATAAAAATGAATGATTTCACGATACTTCATTTGTCGGATTTGCACATGGAACAGGTGCGTAAAAAGAATGTGCTAATGGAAAATCTCTTAAAAGACATTGCAGATGAAATGGAATACAGCAACGATATTCTAATCGTGGTAACTGGCGATATAGTTAATAAAGCAAATTATGCGGGGAAAGATGAAATCTTATTCTTTTTTAGCAAGTTGAAGGAAATTTTGAAGGATAAAGTCAGATATATCTATATCGTTCCTGGAAACCATGATAAAAAGAGAAGCGGCGTGGATTCTATGATTTTATCCATGTATGATGCAGGTGAAAAAAAGCGATGGGATGAAGGGTGGAAATATGTAAAAGTTGCATTTGATGAATATATACAACTGGTTCGTGAAATTTATAGTATATTTTATGAGAGTGAGAAAGTAGAAGAAAGAATTCTCCCGAACACATATGGTGTACAAATAGACGAGGTTAACGGCAAAAATATTTGTGTGATTCAATTTAATACGGCATGGACATGCATAGGGGATTCAGATCAACGAAAATTAAAGATTGGCGAATATCAAATGAGCCAAATTAAGAAAATGTATGTCGATGAGTATGCAAAACTCCAAAAAGATGAAAGAAGAAAAAATAAGGAAATTGATATAACAATAGCTTTAGCGCACCACCCTGTTAGCTGGTTGTCAGGGGAGGAAGAGGATAGAATTCAGGATGAAATTTTGAGCAATAATGGATTGAATGCAAATGTCTATATTTGTGGACATACACATAATAGGGATGTGATTAATTGGCAAAATAATAGACATTCGTTGACTACATTAGTATCTGGAATAGGATGGCCGGATGAGGATTTGCAACATCCATATGCTCATAACTATTCGAGTTATGTGTTTAACTTGGATGTCAATTCAATTGATGTTTATGTTAGAAGTTCGGATGATGATTATGTTTTTGAGCCAGACTTTCGTATTTATACAAATGCACGCAATAAGGAAAGTAAAAAAATTATTATGCCCATAGACACATGTAAAACACAGGCATATTTTAATTTAGGAGCTCCGGTAAGTCGCTCTGCTAAATCCTGCTATATAACAGAGGATATAATAAAAGAAATCAGCAGATATGTACGTGTGTTGGTGGTCTGCGAAAATGAAATTGATAAACGACTTGAGAACATTAGATATGAAATAAAGAATTCCTCAAAGAGCCCTTCAAAGAGTCCGTCGATGGGGGAAAAATCGAGCTCAGTGAGCAAAGCGCATATGCGGAAAGAATTCTCTGCATATTTGACAGCAGTATGCAGAGTGCTGTGTAATACGATTGCGAAAGAAAAGAATATTAAGTTGCGAACGCATTTCAGAGCTTGGAAAAAGGATACGGATGAATATGTCCCGATCGTACTTTTTCCAAATTATGAAAGTGTCAGTAATCATCAAATGACGCCATTAAAATGGGGTGAATTGTTGGAGAAAGCTTATAAAAAGAAGGCACCATTGATTGCATCCGTGAATCGGATGTATTGTCAGAAAAGCCTAAAAAAGAATGATAAAAATCCGGAAGATGCTAGATGGGTAGATTTTATAACATGCATCCCTGAATGTGTAAAAAATAATTACGTGGAAATGGATGAAACGACACAAGAAGTCAAAGAAAAACGGCCATACCTGACATTTGGAGTTACGGTATATGATGAAAAAAGCAGAGATATACTCTATATCTTGGACTATCTTAAGATAGATTGGTTTATTGGAAGACAAATTGCAAAATTTCTTGAGTGTTGCCCGATAAGTCTGAATGAATATGTAAAGAGCATTGCTTGTCAGAAAGGGAGGAAACAGTGAAATGGAGAAAGTTCTGAATTGGAGAAATGTTGGGAAAGGTATAAACTTAAACGAAAATCATGCACTGGTTAACATTAATATGATTTATTGGAGGTATTCGGAGGCAATACAAAAAAAGGAGAATGATACGGCCGATATACTGCTTAGGACAATAAATCGGATTGATGATGAACGGTCAACAAATATTTTGATGAGTGCAGAAGATATAAAGAAGTGTTTTTACAGGAATACTAAAAATGAAACATTAGTAAATAGAGCGATAACAACTGACTAAAACGTGGAAAGATGTTAAAAGAAAAAGCTGGTTGTTTTATTGGGAAATTTTGAAAGGAGAGATCTGCAATGAATAAACGAGTAAAGTACAAGAATTGCCCATTGGTAGAGGTGATTTTTCAGTTGAGATTTCCAACGATTCTATCTATTAATACCAAACAACCTGCGGAATTTCAAGAAAAAATTAGAAGAGATTATCCTTATTATGATGAGGGAATAGAAGAGCAAAACGAATTGCTTCTTAATGCAAATGGGAAAGCAGCGCAAGTCAAAACAAATCAAAACAAAAACTATTCATTTATTTCGATAGACGAAACATATAAGGTTAATCTGACATCAACATTTATTGCTATTTCTACACGTAAGTATACTCAATGGGAAGAATTTAGTGTTAAAGTAGAGCAAGTCGTGAAAGCATTTCAAGAAGTATATGAAGTTCCATTTTACACGCGAATTGGTCTTCGATATATTGATGTGATACAGAGGTCTGTCCTTAATTTGACGAGTGAGAAGTGGAGCGACCTAATTAAACCGCATGTTTTAGGTATCGTGACGCAGTTTGAAGATGGTATGAATTCATATATGTCGCAAGCTGAATTTAAGAATGCAGCAGACGGAGTATGGACGAAAACGCATTTTGAGTTAGTTAATGTCAACAATAGTACTGAAAATTCACTTTTAATAGATTGCGACTACTTTAAACCAGAAACAACAAAAACGGATATGATGATGGATGTGGCAAACATGTTGCATGAACATTCCAGTAGCTTTCTTATGACAGCAATCACGGAAAAACTCGATAAAGCAATGGAGCCGGAAGAACTGGTATGAGCAAGAATTATATAATTAGAAGCGACTATAGAGAAAAAAATAGCATAGATTTTGGAAAGAGTAATATAGAGGAAACATCATCTGGAACAATTAATGAAAGCTATACTCGAAAACTGTCGATAGATACAGACATCTTTTCAAAGTTACCAAAAGATGTGTTTAAGAATCAAAGGGTTAATCAATTTTTGCTAGCATTGAAAAGAGTAGTTGCAGATGCTGACCTTGAAGGTGTTACACTGTCAAAACTTCATTTGAGTGAGTTCAACGAATCAACGATAAGCATTGAATGGATTTTCAATTACTTCAGAGCTTATTTTTCTTTTGAAAAGGATGACGAGGATAGCTATGGGATGATTGAAAATAACACAGAAACCCAAGAATTTAGCAATTATTTTAGACGGTTGAAGCCAGAAGAATACAATGTGGTCGCACGATCAGTTCTGGATTATATTATTATGATGGGTGGATTTGGACAGAGGTGAAAAATGGAAGACAACACACCTGAAAGATTTTACAGAGGTATTTCAACAAAGGACGCAATTTCATCAGAAGGCTACATAACGGAAGCTGCGTTTAGTTTTGATAATTTTGCAAGGAACCCGAGGGATGACAACTATTGCGAGCTTTCAGTAAACTGGAACGATAATGAAGGCGCATTATTAACATTGCTATCACAGAAAAAGCCGTTCAAGCAAGAGCCTCAATTCAAAATAGGTTATTGTGAGATTCAGAAATCACAGATGAAAGCATTATTCCGGGCATATATGGCTGATAGTAATTTCTCGTATGAGCGTAGACCTATCCAAGCAGATGCTGAAAATGGAATTGAGGAAAATCCATATCATGGCAATCTGTTAATAAATAAGGATGCAAGCAAGGGGCTTAGAAAAAATATACAGTGTGGATTGGCGACATTAGCCGCAGGTACATTCAAGAAACGTGAAGAATAGGAGTAAAATAAAATGAGTCGTAAATTTAATGTGTGGGGGGGGGTACCGTAGCGGTAACAAGAATACGGTACTGATCATCCTGATCGTTATTATGGCGGTCGTACTCGGAATCCTGATGTGGGGCGAAAAGAAAAAATCCAATGCAAAGACGCAAGAACTGACAGAACTGAACGAACAGATTTTTGCGGAGAATCAAGCGAAGGCAGAGGCACTGAAACAGAAAGAGGAAGAAGACAGCTTCTATCAGAAATTGGCAGATGGTTTTGATGTGAATGTGCTGGTCGTAGGCGATTCGATTGCAGAAAATGGTCAGGGTGAAAAAGGCTGGTGTACTCTTCTTCAGAACAACCTGAGAAAGAGCTATGGTAACAGCGTGTCTTTCACAAATGTTTCCATGGGTGGTAATACCTCTTATGCCGGTTATGTTCGGACGATGGCTCTGAACGATAATGTGGATTACGACCTGGCAATCGTCTGTTATGGTCAGAATGATGGTGCAGATGGCTTCTCCACGAATTATGAATCCATCATCCGAGCCATCAGAACTAAGTACCCGGACTGTTCTATCATCGCTATTCTTGAATCTTCCCAGCGTGAGTATACAGAGAAGATGACCACAATCCAGAACATCTGTGAGCACTACTCTATTCCGGTAGCGGATACGATTGCAGCCTTCAACAATTCCGGAAAGGCTTATGATGAATTGTCTAATGATGGTACCCACCCGAATGATGTAGGACAGGAAATCTACTTTGAGACGGTCAAGGCAGTTATTGACGATAACGTGGCTGCCTCCACCGGAAAGATGGCGGATATTGATGTGATCAATGCCGATGTGCATAAGTTTGATAACTTTATCTGGTACGATGCAAGTTCGGATTTTGAGCGTGTGGATGATACTACCTTTACCATCAGCACAAGCGCATCTGGCATACTGGGTATCGACTATACCTATGAATCCGGAGATAACAAAGCAGATATCTATGTAGATGGAGAACTGTTTGAATCCCCAACAGTAACGTTCGATTATGACTTCTCCCAGAGACATATTCTGGTAGTCAGTGATGACTGTACGGTGAATGATGAAATCAAGGTGGTCTTTACCAGTAAAGAGCAGGCCGATGGTTTCCATGGAATGTGCTTTAGCTGGAAATAACAATTTAGGCCGTGTGAGTAATCACACGGTAGCTGCTCAAATCTTCACACACCTCTCCGTGGTGAGCAGCAGGCAACGGTCTTATGACTGGCTGAGATGTGAAAGAGGTTAATATTTAAGGGATGCTCTGACCTGTCAAGGAAATGAGTGGTCGATTTTAATAGGTAGAAAGCATATATGAGATTAAAGAACAGATTAAATGAAACGTTATGTTTTTTATCATTTGCGTTTTATCCCAAAACAACGTTAATTGCATGTGTGATATTTTCGGTAATCGTTGTTACAATACTTGGTGTGGCGATGGTGCTGACGCCAGTAGAATCAGATTTTTACAATATTGTATTTGCTTTGACTACGGGTGCGGTTGCGTCCTTTTTCGTATCGTTCGTTGTTGAACTGAGCAATAATTATAGACATAACAAACTGGCATGGTATGAGTTGAAAGAGTATTATTCGACTGTTATGGACTATGAAAGCCATAAACAAGTCATGATGAAATTGACTCCGCACCAGCGTGCCGAGAAAAAGGCACATGAAGAATTTGTTGCCGCAGGTGGCATAGAAGAAATTGATGAATATGACCAACCGAAGGATATTATTCAGATAACATGGGAACGGCTGCCAAACATGATGCCTGTATTTAAGCAGACGTTCAATGATAAAAAACAATTTCTGAGCGATATAGAAATCGATGAACTGGAAAGTATCATTTCCGAATATAAACAGATTCAGTCCTTTGTTTACAAACGAATTTTGATGTCTCCAATGTACTATGATGCGCTTAACCACCCAGATGAGAATTATTTGGCATCAATATATCCGAATGATATTCTAAAAAATATGCCGACATGGATAAGAAAATATCTGTCTAGCACGGAAAGCCAAAAAGCCTGTGAGCGATATGTGGAGGCACTTCTTTCGGATTTTACACTGCTTTCACAGTATATGGAAAATTACGAAATATCGAAAAAGGGAATTGATGCTTACAAAGATGAACTGGACAAGGTAGAAGCAGAGGTAGAACCAGAAGATATAGATTATGATGATGTTGATTTTTCTGAGCCGGAGGACGAAGAAACGTTCAGAAGGCAAAGTGAAATCAGGGACAAGCAAATGGAACAGGAAGAAATACCGTTTATAAGTTGGGTGATAAGTGAGTCTTGTCAAAAAATAGCTGAAAGCATAGACATTCTTGAACAAAGCATTATGAAAAAACCTTATTATGGTATGATGATAAAATATTTTAGCAATTCTTCAAACGAACCAATTGACGATATTATGTCGATTAGTACATATGAGTATGAAAAAAGACGGTTAGATAA
>OLPI01000982.1_pt1 | contig 26024 bp, 23 predicted proteins | sample 1672361 | NCBI WGS metagenome assembly OLPI01 (sample SAMEA3136675, study PRJEB25190) | human gut metagenome
GCGTTGTCAAATTTTCTTATGGGATACTACAGTAACGTAATGTGGCTGGACTGTATCATGCTTCTTCCGGTGCTTGCATATCTTATTGAACAGCTGGTGCATACCGGAAAATGGCGAGGGTATTGTCTGGTGCTGGGGTACTGTATTTTAACCAGCTATTATATGGGATTTATGTTATGTACATTTTCCGGTCTTTATTATCTGTCAAATCTTATTACAGTGGAATCAAATCGTCGTCCGGAAAAAGTCAGGTTATCAATTCTGAAATTTTCCGGTGCGTCTGTTGCAGCGGCAGGTCTTGCGGGAATTACACTGATTCCGGGTATTGTGGCAGTGTCCAGAACAGCAGCTGCAGAGGAAGCAGGCACAGGAATTGCCGGTGTTTACGGAGATATCTGGAAACAGATGAGCGCATTGATGGAGGATTCCCTGTCTTTTGTAAAATCCAGCCAGCAGGGAGACGTAAATCTATATTGTGGCTGTGCAGTACTGCTTTTTGCAGGAATGTATTTTTTTAACAAAGAGATCCGTGCAGTGGAAAAAATTGTGGCAGGTGCATTGATTGTCCTGTATTTTGCGGGATTTCATATTACTGCTCTGAATCTGCTTTTTCATGGAATGCATAAACCGGTAGGAATTCCTAACCGTTTTGCGTTTATTCTGATTTTTCTGTTCCTGAAAATGGCCTGTGATGCCTGGGGAAAAGTGGAGAATATGAGCAGAAAGAGGATTTTTGCAGGCCTGGCAGCAGCGGAAATATTTTGTACAGTTGTGGGGATCCGAAGCGGAAAAACAGGAGAGATCCTTCTTACAGACGGAATTCTTGCAGGAATGTTTCTTCCATTGTGGACGGAAAATTATTTTTGTGGAAAACTTTCAAAGCATTCTTTCGGCTGTGTGGAAATCCGAAAGATCTGTGCCGGGATTCTTACAGTTCTGATTCTGGCTGAGACAGGAATTCATGGAATTGTCAGCATCACAGATAATGGAACCGCAAACCGTGATATTTATGTGGAAAGTGAGCAGGAAGTTTGTGGATTACTGGAGGCTGAAAAAGTGGATCAGGTGGATTACCGGGTGGCCATTGTGAATCCTCTTGTAAGAAATGAAGAAATGTTGTATCAGCTGAACGGAGTATCCATGTATTCTTCCACCAATACAGAAGAAATGTGGAATTTTGTAAAAAGTATGGGATTTGAAAATCTGGAGAACCGTTTTCAGTATGCAGGCACTACAGAGGTGATGGATATGCTTCTTGGAATCCGGTATCTTCTGTGCAGGAATACAAGAACCCTCAATACAACCTACGAAAAGATTGGAGAAAGCCAGTCTTTTGATCTGTATGAAAATTCCAGGGCATTAAAAATCGGGTATATGGTTGACAGTTCTGTACTGAATTATATTATGGAAGGAACAAATCCCATGGAAGTGCAGAACCGTCTGTTAACTGGCATTGTGGGAAAAAGACTGTATAAAATGCAGACGGTAAGTTCTGAAGTGGGTGTAATCGGAACAACCGCTTTTAATATTCGCCTGAAAAAAGGAGAACATGGTTATCTCTATATTCCGGGAACAGAGCCGGATACGGTGACGATTCAGGGTCAGGAACAGAAATCGGATTACTGGAACAATAATTTTCTGGATCTTGGTACATACGATACAGATACCACAGTCCGGGTAACTGCGGATACAGGAATGCAGGAAGCAGTTCATAGATGTTCCAGATACCACCGAGCGGGCGGATCAGGTATTTCCAGATAAATACCATGGAACCCCCGCAGACCATACCGGCAAGTGCGCCCCATTTGTTGGTACGTTTCCAGAACAGGGAAAACAGAACAACCGGTCCGAATGCGGCACCGAATCCAGCCCAGGCGAAAGAAACGATGGCAAATACGGAACTGTCCGGATTTCTGGCAATGAATGCGGCAACGACAGAAATTACAAGGAGTGTAATTCTTGCGGCTGCCATGCTTCCGTTTTTGTTGGAAGAATCTTTGCGGAAAGCACCGAGAATGTCGGAAGAAACCGCAGAAGATGCAGCCAGCAGCTGCGAGTCCGAAGTGGACATGGTGGAAGCTAAAATGCCGGCGAGAATCACACCCGCAAGCAGGGCAAATATCACACCGTGCTGGGAGAGCAGGGCGGAAATTTTTACGATAATGGTTTCGGAATTCGATCCGGTCAGCATCTCTAGTGCGCCGACTTTGCTCATGGTATAACCGATCACACCGATAAAGACGGCAACGAACAGGGAGATTACGACCCAGATGGTTGCAACGCGGCGGGACAGTTTCAGTTTTTTCTCATCCTCGATTGCCATAAAGCGGAGCAGGATATGCGGCATACCGAAATATCCAAGTCCCCATGCGGCAGTGGAAACAATGGTCAGGGCACTGTAAGGAGCGGCCTTTCCGGTGTTTACATCATAGGAAAGTGTCATGGAGAGATATCCCGGAAGCTCGGAGGCGTTGTGGATAACGGCACCGATACCGCCAGCAGTTTCTACACCAAAGATCAGAACTACAATCAGAGCAACTGACATGATGATACTCTGGATAAAGTCCGTTGTGGAAGCAGCAAGAAATCCGCCAAGTGTTGTGTATGCCACAATTACGATAGCACTGATGATCATGGCGGTCAGATACTTTACCCCGAATAAGCTGGAAAAAAGTTTTCCGCATGCGGCAAATCCAGAGGCAGTATAAGGAATAAAAAAGATAACAATAAAAATAGCAGCAATGACCTGCAGCATCTTTTTTTCATCGCGATAGCGGTTGCTGAAGAACGATGGGATGGTAATGGAATTGTTGCAGGTGTGCGTATAGCGGCGGATACGTTTGGCAACGATCAGCCAGTTAATGTATGTACCAACAGCCAGTCCGATTGCGGTCCATCCGGCATCTGAAATTCCGGTGAGGTAAGCAACGCCCGGAAGTCCCATCAGAAGCCAGCTGCTCATGTCGGAAGCTTCGGCACTCATCGCGGTTACGAAAGGACCGAGTTTTCTGCCACCCAGATAGAAATCGTCAGTACTGTTGTTTTTTTTGGAACATCGGAAACCAATATAGATCATACCAATAAGGTATACGATAATGGCAATCATGATGCATATTTGTGCAGATGTCATAAATAAATCCTCCTCTTTTGTACGCTTTTACACGCTAATTGTTCATAGTATAGCACGGATGATAATTATACCGCAACCGGGAAATCCTGTTTGACACTATGGGCAATAAGATGATAAACTGTCTTTGTCTATACATGAGAAAAGCAATTCCGTTTGGCCTTCAACATGTGCTTGCCATGTTTGTAGCAAATCTGGCACCCGTACTGATCGTCTGCAGTGCAGCTCTGGTTCGGGGCATGGTATGATCTGCTGGTAGGTGCCCTGACCCTTATCGTGTGCCTGGTGGCAAGATATGTGTTAAAGGGTGTTTATAAGAATCTGAATATTCTGGTGGGACTTATTTTCGGATATATTCTTTCTATTATATTTACGGTTGCAGGGATTGCACCTATGGTGGATTTTTCCGGAATTCAGGAGACCATTGACCAGGTAGGATTTTTCAGCATTCCAAAACTTGTGTTTTTTACCAGTCACAAGCCGGTATTTAATCTTGGAGCCTTTTTAACCATTGCGATTGTTTTTCTGGTTTCTGCAGCAGAGACAACTGGCGCGACAACTGCTGTGTGTACCGGAGCACTTGGACGTGACCTTAAAATGGAGGAACTTCAGGGCTCACTTGCTGTGGATGGATTTTCCAGTGCAATTTCCGGATGCTTTGGATGCCTGCCACTGACATCGTTCAGCCAGAATGTCGGACTGGTTACGCAGGAGTGTTTGTTGTTTCCCTTCTGTTGAGCCTTCTTTTGCCGAAGAAGAAACAGGCAAATTAAATACACGTTGTTAAGGTAACGTTAAGGTGCAGCGATTTTTAAGATAAGGATTTGGTGTTATGATGATATCATCAAAAGGAAATGGAGGAATTTGATATGTGGAGTCGCGCACAATTAAAGGGAAGGGCGAAAGCAACATTTAAACGAAATTATTGGAAATGTATTCTGATCAGCCTGTTGCTGACACTGATTGCAGGGGGAAGCGGAGCTGCTTCGGGCAACATCAGCAGTGCAACCGGTTCCTTACATGGATCGGATAATCAGGCAGGCAGTTCCTATGATTATGACAGCAGTTATGACAGTGATGATGGTTCACTACGCGATTTTGAGGCTGGGCTTGAAGAAGGCTTTAAGGACGGACTGAAAGCAGGAAACAGGGGAATGATGGGCGGTATGGTCGCAGCAGCGATCGCCATCGGCATACTCATAGTTGTTTTTCTGGTGATTTTTGTCCTTATACTTCTGGTTGATGTATTTATCATAAATCCGTTGGAGGTTGGATGCAGGAGATTCTTTATCCGCAACTTAAATGAGCCGGCACAGATTGGGAACATTGGATATGGATTTGACAATAATTACAGGAATGTTGCAAAGACAATGTTTTTCCGTGATCTGTTTACGGTTTTATGGTCATTGCTTTTTATCATTCCGGGTATTGTAAAAGCATATGAATATATGATGATTCCGTACCTTCTGGCAGATAACCCGCAGATGACCAAAGAGCAGGCATTTGCGGAAAGCAAGCGTATGATGCAGGGACAGAAATGGAAAGCATTTGTTTTGGATCTGTCCTTTATCGGATGGTACATTTTATCCGGACTGACACTTGGAATTCTTGCAATCTTTTATGTGTCACCATATGTGAATGCAACACATGCCGCACTGTATGAGGCACTGTGCTATGCAAACCCGGCTGGTTCAAACGGATTTACACAGCAGGAGGATCCGGTGAATTCACCTTTCCGGCAGGAGAATGTATGAATTATACGATTTTAATTGCAGATGATGAGCCGGAGATACGAACGCTTCTCCGGCTGTATCTGGAAAATGAAAATTATCAGATTATTGAGGCAGAAAACGGGAAGCAGGCACTGGAACTGCTAAAGAAAGAACATGTGGATCTGTGTCTGTTGGATATTATGATGCCGGAGATGGACGGATACCATGTGTTGCAGGAATTACGTAAAACAAGCAATATTCCCGTTATGATACTTTCGGCAAAGGATGCGGATTCCGAGAAGATTCTGGGGTTAAATCTCGGGGCAGATGATTATCTGGCAAAACCGTTCAATCCTTTGGAGGCAGTAGCACGTGTCAATTCAAATATCCGTCGGTTTTATGCGCTGGGGACAGCGGAACTGTCATCCAATATACTGACCGTCCGGGATCTGGAACTGGATCCGGAAGGCTGCGTACTCAAAAAAAATGGAGAACCGATTGAACTGACTTCGGTAGAGTACCGGATCATGGAGTTATTTATGAAGCATCCGGGAAAAGTGTTTACCAAACAACAGATCTATGAACAGGGATGGGGTGACACTTATGTGGTTGCAGACAATAATATTATGGTCTGCATCAGCAAGCTGAGGGCAAAACTTGATGAAGACCCGGCAGCTTATATTCGAACCATCCGCGGATTGGGCTATCGGCTGGAGAAATAGCAATGCGTGATTTACAGGCATTTTTGATCAAACGGTTTATTTATATCCTTGTACTGGTGACAGTTGCACAGTCGCTGATCAGTTTTTTGATCAGCCAGGCGGTTATGCCTGTGGTGATGAAAGTTTTTTTCCCGGATTACCAGAGGCAGTCATCCGTTGGAAAGACGGATCTGTTTATTTTTATCATATGTGTTCTGTTATTGCTGATAGTAAATGCCGTCCGGATGCTTTTGCCATCACCGCTGCAGGGAATGATGCAGTGGACAGGGGAACGATTACAGGACTGGCTGGGCAATGCACTTCCGGCGACAAGGAGTTCCGTCGTCGTACAGGAGATGGAAGGATGGAAAGCCATCCTGCTGTTTGTGGTTCTTCTGCTGTTAATGGTGTGTATGCTGCTTCCTTATATTTTGGGTGCGATAACGTTCGCGCGGATTGTGATGGCGGAGTTTCATCAGATCCAGGAGGAGCGCGAACAGCAGCAGAGAGAGTTTGACCGCAAGCGGAATCTGATGCTTTCCGATATCGCACATGATCTTCGGACACCGGTCACGACCGTATCCGGTTACGCAAAAGCATTGGCGGATCATATGGTACAGGAACCGGAAAAACAGCAGGAATATCTGAACGCCATCCAGAATAAATCGGTTCGGATCGGAAATCTGATCAATTTGTTGTTTGAATATGTAAAACTGGATAGTGAAGGGTTTGCATTAAATGGAAAAACACTTGATTTGTGTGAACTTCTCAGAGAAAATGCGGCAATGCTGTATGCAGAGATGGAAGAAAACGGAATGACACTGACAGCAGATATTCCGGAGGAAACGATACCGGTCTGGGCGGATGAACTTCAGTTATCCCGTGTAGTGACAAACCTTCTGACAAATGCCATGCAGCACAATCCAAAGGGAACAAGAATCGGACTGTTTGCTTATAGGGAGCTGGAGCGGATTTATGTATTGGTGGCAGACAGCGGAATTCTAATTCCAGAGGAACAGGCGCAGCATTTGTTTGATCCTTTTACGCGTGGGGACAAAGCGCGGGTAAGCGATGGGAGAAACGGACTTGGACTTTCCATCGTGTCAAAAATCGTGCAGATGCACGGATGGGACTTAAAACTGGTGCAACAGCCACAGATTCAGCATTATGCAAAAGCAGCCGGATTTGCAAAAGCATTTGTGATCCGGATGGAAAATGCCGGTATGTATTCTGTGCATCCGCTAAAATAAAAAAGTGGAAGAAAAGAGGGAGAGTCTATGATAATTATAAGAGCGATGGATCCGTATGAATTGCTTTGGATGGTACTTTTGATTGTGTTTGTTCTGGGAGAACTTGCAACAATCGGACTAACGTGCATATGGTTTGCCGCAGGTGCACTTGCGGCATTGGTTATGGCAATGGCAGGGGTAAATCCGGTGGTGCAGTTTCTGGTATTTTTCGTGGTATCCATTCTTTTGCTTGCTGCGACAAGACCGTGGGCGCGTAAATATGTAAATGCTAAAATGCAAAGAACAAACGCGGATAGCCTGATTGGGGAAAATATACGGATTTCCGAGCGCGTCAGTAATATGGATCAGACCGGGATGGCAGTTGTTCATGGACAGGAGTGGACGGTGCGTACCCGTAATGATAATGAGATCATTGAACCGGGAGAAGAAGCAAAAATTCTGGCAATCAGTGGTGTCAAACTTATAGTAGAAAAGGTATAGGTAAAGGAGGAAAAAGTTATGCCTGTTGTAATTCTCATTGTAGTGATCATTGCATTGGTCGTTATTGTGAACTGTGTGAAAATTGTTCCACAGGCGCATGCGGTAGTTGTGGAGAGACTTGGAGGGTATCTTACCACATGGTCGGTAGGGCTGCATTTTAAGGTGCCGTTTATTGACCGTATTGCAAAAAGGGTTTTGTTGAAGGAACAGGTGGTTGATTTCCCACCACAGCCGGTAATCACAAAAGATAACGTAACAATGCAGATTGATACGGTTGTATATTTTCAGATCACGGATCCAAAGCTGTATGCATACGGTGTGGAAAATCCAATCATGGCAATTGAAAATCTGACTGCTACGACGCTTCGTAATATCATTGGTGATCTGGAACTGGATGAGACACTGACATCGCGTGAGACCATCAACACCAAGATGCGTGCAACGCTGGATGTGGCAACAGATCCGTGGGGTATCAAAGTAAATCGTGTGGAGTTAAAGAACATTATTCCGCCAAAGGCAATTCAGGATGCCATGGAGAAACAGATGAAGGCAGAGCGCGAGCGGCGTGAAGCCATTCTGCGTGCAGAAGGTGAGAAAAAATCTACAATTCTGGTTGCAGAAGGAAATAAGGAGTCTGCAATTCTCGATGCAGAGGCTGAAAAACAGGCTGCAATCCTACGTGCCGAGGCACAGAAGGAAGCAACCATCAAGGAAGCCGAAGGTCAGGCAGAGGCTACATTAAAGATCCAGCAGGCCAATGCAGATGGTCTGCGTATGCTCAAAGAAGCTGCTCCGGATAATGCGGTACTTCAGATTAAGAGTCTGGAGGCATTTGCCAAGGCAGCAGACGGTCAGGCAACCAAGATTATTATCCCATCGGATATTCAGGGGATTGCAGGACTGAGCAAATCCATTGTGGAAATTGCAAAAGAAAACGGATAACACAGATACATCTGTGATGCATTGGACGAAACTGCTCCATGAAAATGGGGCAGTTTTTGTTATCTCAGTAAGGTCTTTATTTTGCACAGGGAAAATGTTATACTATAAATTATTGATGTGGGGGTATATTCCACAGTTGGGCGATGATGTGGAAAGAACAGGAGCGTAAATGAAATCAAAGGTTCGGTTTAAGGGAAAACTGAGATCATATCTCTGCTGGCCATTGTGGCTGACGATCCCGATGACACTCGCAGATGTGGGGCTTTATTTTTACGATGTGACGGCAGGCTTTTTGCTGACGGTATTTATTGTTGTCTATTTTGTACTGGAACTGGGCTTATATTATAATACCAGACCCCGGCTTGCAAATGAAATTATCAATTTTGCCACACAGTATGCAACGGTACAAAAAAAGCTTTTGAATGAGTTTGAAATTCCATATGCGCTGCTGGATTATACGGGGAAAATTCTCTGGGTGAATGAACGTTTTTCCGAACTGACGGGAGTGGGGAGAAACTATCATAAATCAATTACAACCCTTTTTTCCAATATTACCCGTGAGTTTCTTCAGAAACACGAAGATGCACAGAATATTACGATTGAAAAAAAGGAGCGCATTTTCCGGATTTCCCTGAATCGTATTTATTTTGACGATATCATGGAGGAGAGCAAGGAAATTGACGTGAAGGATTCCGATGAATTCCTGACGGCACTGTATCTGTTTGATGAGACCGAACTGCAGCATTGCAAGCAGGAAAATCTGGATCAGAAGCAGGTATCGGCACTTGTTTATATTGATAACTATGACGAAGCACTTGACAGTATCGAGGATGTGAAGCGTTCGCTTCTGATTGCGCTTGTCGATCGAAAAGTGAACCAGTATTTCTCAAAGATGGACGCGCTTGTCCGCAAAATCGAAAAAGACAAGTATTTTGTAGTATTTAAGTATAAATATTTACAGAAGCTTATGGATGACCGGTTCAGTGTACTTGAAGATGTCAAGACGGTCAAAGTTGGCAATGAGATGGCGGTTACGCTGAGTATCGGTGTCGGTATCAAGGGGACTTCTTATAACGAGAACTATGAGCAGGCACGTGCGGCAATTGATCTGGCACTCGGACGAGGTGGGGATCAGGTCGTTGTCAAAAATGGTGAGGACATTGCATATTTTGGAGGCAAGGCAAAACAGGTGGAGCGCAACACCCGTGTAAAAGCGAGGGTCAAGGCACATGCGCTGCATGAAATTATTGAAAGCCGTGAGAATGTGATTATCATGGGACACAGCCTGACAGATGTCGATTCCCTTGGTGCAGGGATTGGAATTTTCTGTGCAGCCCGTGTGCTTGGAAAAAAGGCACAGATCGTGATCAATGAGCCAACAACTTCCATCCGGCCGCTTATGGAATGTTTTACTCCAGAAAAAGGCTATCCGGAAGACATGTTTATCAACAGTGAGATTGCAATCGAGGAAGTAAGCCGCAATTCCCTGGTTATGGTGGTAGATACCAATCGGCCAAGTTATACGGAGTGCCCGGAACTGCTCACGCGCACAGATACGATCGTTGTGTTTGATCATCACCGTCAGGGCAGCGAAGTGATTGAAAATCCGCTTCTGTCCTATATTGAGCCGTATGCGTCTTCTGCCTGTGAGATGGTAGCAGAAGTTTTACAGTACTTCCAGGAGGGATTCAAGCTTTCTCCGGCAGAGGCAGACTGCATTTATGCAGGTATTTTGATTGATACCAATAACTTTATGACCAAAACAGGTGTCCGTACATTTGAGGCGGCAGCATATCTCAGACGCTCCGGGGCAGAAGTGACCCGTGTGCGTAAAATGCTGCGAAATGATATGGCATGCTATAAAGCCCGTGCGGAGGCAGTGCGTCATGCGGAAGTATACCGCGGTGCATTTGCAATTTCTGTCTGTCCGAGTGAGGACGTGGAAAGTCCGACGATTGTCGGCGCGCAGGCAGCAAATGAGCTGCTCAATATTATAGGAATCAAGGCATCTTTTGTGCTGACAGAGTACGCAGGAAAAATATACATCAGTTCGCGTTCCATTGATGAGATCAATGTACAGTTAATCATGGAACGAATGGGTGGCGGCGGTCATTTGAATGTGGCTGGTGCACAGTTGACGGGATGTACGATTTCCGAGGCAAAACATGCCATTATGCGGACGATTGATGAAATGCTTGAAGAAGGAGATATACAGGAATGAAAGTAATTTTATTACAGGATGTGAAAGCTCTTGGGAAAAAGGGCGAAATCGTAAATGTGAGTGACGGTTATGCACGCAATGCAATTCTGCCGAAGAAACTTGGAGTAGAGGCAACGACAAAGAATCTGAATGACCTCAAATTGCAGAATCAGCATGCAGACAAAGTGGCAGCTGAAAATTTAGAGCACGCAAAGGAACTGGCGGAGGAGATCGGAACAAAGAAAGTTGTTGTAAAGATCAAATCCGGTGAGGGCGGACGTATTTTCGGGTCTGTTTCCACCAAGGAAATTGCACAGGCTGCAAAAGAGCAGGCAGGGCTGGATCTGGATAAAAAGAAGATGCAGTTGGGCGAATCCATCAAGGCTCTTGGAACTTATGAGATTCCGGTGAAGCTTCATCCAAAGGTAACCGCAACACTGCGTGTTCAGGTTGTTGAGGAATAGGAGGAAGTTCGCTTGGAAGAAACGCTGATCAAGCGGGTGATGCCGAACAGTCTGGAAGCCGAGCAGTCGGTCATTGGTTCCATGATCATGGATCAGGATGCCATTGTAACAGCCATGGAGATCCTTCTGCAGGAAGATTTTTATCACAAGCAGTATGGAATTCTCTTTGATGCGATGATCGAATTGTACAGCAGCGGACAGCCGGTGGATCTGGTTACACTGCAGAATAAACTCAAGGAAAAGGATGTACCACAGGAAGTCTCCAGTCTGGAATTCGTTGGAGAATTGGTGCGTGCGGTTCCGACATCCGCGAATGTCAAATATTATTGTAATATTGTAAAAGAAAATTCCATGAAGCGGAAACTCATCCGGGTCACGGAAGAGATAGAGAATGAGTGCTATGCGGGCAAAGAATCGCTCGAAAGTGTTCTGGATAAGACCGAACATGATATTTTTGCATTGTTGTCAAGCCGTACCGGTGGAGACTATGTGCCGATTCGTCAGGTTGTCATGAACGCACTGGAAAAGATTGAAAAAGCGTCACAGCAGGACGGAAATGTTACGGGAATACCGACAGGGTTTATTGATTTGGATTACCGGACAGCAGGATTACAGCCATCGGATCTGGTATTGATTGCAGCCCGTCCGTCTATGGGAAAGACAGCGTTTGTTTTAAACATTGCACAGTATGTGGCATTTCATGAAAACATGTGCACGGCGATATTTTCATTGGAAATGTCGAAGGAGCAGCTGGTAAACCGACTGTTCTCCCTGGAATCCCGTGTAGATGCACAGGCACTTCGTACCGGTAATCTGTCGGATGCTGACTGGGCGAAACTTGTCGAAGGAGCCGGAATCATAGGGGATTCCGAACTGATCATTGATGATACGCCAGGAATCAGTATTTCCGAGATGCGCAGTAAATGCCGTAAATATAAGCTGGAGCATGATCTGAAACTTATCATCATTGACTATCTGCAGTTGATGTCTGGGTCCGGCAGGAGTACAGACAGCCGGCAGCAGGAGATTTCAGACATCTCCCGTTCCCTGAAAGCACTTGCCCGTGAACTGAATGTACCGGTGCTTGCTTTGTCCCAGCTTTCCCGTGCAGTAGAGCAGAGACCGGATCATCGTCCGATGCTCTCCGATCTGCGAGAATCCGGAGCGATCGAGCAGGATGCCGATGTCGTGATGTTTATTTATCGTGATGATTATTATAACAAGGATACTGAACTGAAAGGAATTTCAGAAATCATTATCGCCAAACAGCGTAATGGTCCGATCGGTACGGTGAACCTCGCATGGCTGCCGGAATACACGAAGTTTGCAAATCTGGAACGATAAAATTTTTCTTATGATCATGCATCAAATTAAATACATTTGCCGAAATGCTTGCGCTTTGGACGGGTTTGTACTAGAATACCATTAAGCCAATAAGGCAATAATGATCATTATTCATAAGGAGGATTTTATTATGGCATACGTTATTTCTGATTCATGCGTTAGCTGTGGTACATGTGCAGGCGAGTGTCCTGTAGGAGCAATCTCTGCAGGTGCTTCTCAGTACGAGATCGATGCAAATAGTTGTGTTGATTGTGGTACATGTGCTGGTGTTTGCCCAACTGGAGCAATCTCTCAGGGCTAATCACATAATAAAACGAAACGAAGAGCTGTCTCTTAAACCACGGAGGCAGCTCTTTTTCGATTATAGAAAGAGAGGAATAACATGGCTACATTAGGAAATCCTAAGAATACTATTGAAGTATTGCAGAAATACCAGTTTAATTTTCAGAAAAAATTTGGACAGAATTTTTTGATTGATACAGGAATTTTAGAGGAAATTATAGAAGCTGCGCAGATCACAAAGGATGATTTTGTGCTGGAAATCGGTCCGGGAATCGGAACCATGACACAATATCTCTGTGAGGCGGCACGCGCGGTAGTGGCAGTGGAAATAGATACCAATCTGATTCCGATTCTAAAAGATACGCTTGCGGAATATAATAATGTTGATGTATTGAATGAAGATATTTTAAAAGTAAATATTTCAAAGCTTGCGGAAGAAAAAAATAACGGGAAACCGATCAAGGTCGTTGCAAATCTTCCGTATTACATTACGACTCCGATCATCATGGGATTGTTTGAAAGCCATGTGCCGATCGACAGTATCACGATCATGGTACAGAAAGAAGTAGCGGATCGTATGCAGGAAGGACCGGGAAGCAAGGAATATGGCGCACTTTCCCTGGCGGTGCAATATTACGCAAAACCGGAAATCGTAGTCAATGTTCCGCCAAGCTGTTTTATGCCGCAGCCGAAAGTCGGCAGTGCCGTGATCCGTCTGACACGACACAGTGAACCGCCGGTTACCGTAAAAAGCGAAAAACTGCTGTTTCAGGTGATCCGGGCATCGTTCAATCAGCGCAGGAAAACACTGGCAAACGGACTTGCCAATTATGGTGCATTCGGTCTTCCGAAAGAAGAACTGCAGGCATGTATTGAGAAACTTGGCGTACCGGTTAATATTCGTGGAGAGGCACTTTCTTTAGAGCAGTTTGCACAGCTCTCCAATATTATTTATGATCACAGGAGTGCTGTATAAAAACAGCGTGGGCAGTCCATACTATCATCAAAGACCATAAAACGAAATGATGATGGAGGTAAGCCAAATGAGAAAACAACAGTATATAGCCACTGTCGCATGTCTGGTAGCGGGAGTGATTGGATTTGTCAGTGTATATGCCACGGATAAAGGAAAAGAACGCAGGGAAGCAGAACAGGAAATTGCGGCACAGACCCAGCAGGAGGCACCGGCTTCCTATGAAGTGAAACCGGAAATAAGTGTGGAAGATGCAACGAAAAAAGCGGAAGAACAGGCGTTAAAGCTGGCAGAGCAGGAAAAAATGAAACAGGAAGAAACACAGCAGGAGGAAGAGAAGAAACAGGACGAAGAAAAAACAGTAGAGACAGCAGCCACCGTGACACAGCATTTTGACAAGAGTTCTGCGGTCTGGCCAATTGAGGGAGATGTTCTGCTGGATTACAGCATGGATTCCACCATTTATTTTCCCACGTTAGAGCAGTACCGATGCAATCCTGCCATGGTGATCAGTGGCAATGTCAATGATAAAGTGTTTGCAATGGCAACGGGAAAAATAACGGATATTCAGGAAAATGAAGAAACCGGATGTACGGTGATACAGGATCTGGGTGACGGATATGCTGCGGTTTACGGACAGTTGAAGGAACTGAATTTTGCAAAAGGGGATACGCCGGAAGCTGGTCAGGTGCTGGGATATGTCAGTGAGCCGACAAAATATTATACAACCGAAGGCAGTAACGTCTATTTTCAGCTGAAAAAAGATGGAAAAGCTGTGGATCCGAAAGAATATCTTCCGCAGATGGCGATGGATACGCTGGATTGACATTCATAGTTTTTTCTAATACAATAAAATGTAAACGGTTTTGGAGCTTTATGCGAAAAAACCGTACATAATCAAGAGGTATCTCAGCTTAAGAGGGATAAAATATGGAATTTAACCAGTACAATACAACCGTACAACAGTGGATTCATACAGTTCTGGAAAATCGGGAAACCAATGCGGACGTGGTGTTGGAATGCTGTCGGGATATCATAGCGTATGGACGAAAAACAGATGATCCAAAGCTGATGGGATTCGGTTTCTTTTATGGTGGGGAAATCTATTATGAATTAAATGACGGAGCACATTTTTTCCATATGATGACAGAGGCACTGACGTATCTGGACCGTGCAGAGGAATGGGAACTTGTGGTGCGTTGTTACAATTTTCTGGGAATCGCATCCATGAGCAGAGGAAATCCATCGCTTGCGCTTGACTATTATATGAATGGTCTTAAGGACAGTGATACATATGATCTTCCGATGCAAAAGATTATGATTCTGATCAATATGGGGTTATTGTATCTGGAGTGTGGGCATTATGTAGATTCCGAGAATTCTTTTTTAGAAGCTTATCAGATTTTGCAGACAAAACAGAAGGATGAAAAGTATAATTTTTATATGTATGCTTTTTATGGAAATATGGCAGAATGTCTGATCCTGCAGGATCGTCTACAGGAAGCAAAACCATATCTGGAGTATCTGCATAAAGATGGCTGGGAACAGGTTGCCCTTACAGACCGGCTGTTTATCGACATCGTGGATGTAATTTATTATCACAAGATGGGAGATGTACAGAAGCGGAATGAGAGTATTCAGATGATCCATCAGAATCTTCCGGATAATCTGACGGTACTGGACTTTTTTTCGGATTATTACCGTTGTTGTCTGGTGTTGCTGGAAACGGACCAGGATGAATCGTTCTGGCGTATCATTGAAGTAATCGAACCACAGGTGGTGAATTTTAAGATCATTAATCTGCATCTGAAAGTTCTGTCCCTGAAGATGAAATTTTACCGGAAGCATAACCAGAATGCGGAATATCTGCAGGCGGCAGGGCTTTACTATGAATTGTCTGAACGGAATGAAGTAGTGACGCGCAACATGCTTTCGAGTATGATTACGTTGCGCAAAAATCTGGAAAATATGCGCAAAGCCAGAATGAAGGCGGAACGAAAGAATCTTGTATTACAGGAGCGTTCCGAGCAGGATCCGTTGACGCGTATGGCAAACAGGTTCCGTCTGAATGATTATGCAGAAGAGGTGTTTGCCTATTCGCAGGAGAATGATATTCCGGTTGCGATGGAAATACTCGATATTGATTATTTTAAGGAATATAATGATAATTACGGACATCAGGAAGGAGACCGGTGTCTGGTAAGTATCGCAAATACGATCCGTAATCTGGTGGAGGAAGCGGAAGGATTCTGTGCACGGTATGGAGGGGATGAATTTGTCATTATCTATGCGAATGTGACACGGGAACAGGCTGTATCCTTTGCAGAAGAGTTGCGCAGACGTGTACTTGCATTAGAAATAGAACACCGGTTTTCCAAGGCACTTCCGGTAGTGACGATTTCGCAGGGAATCTGTTGGGGAATCCCGCGCAAGGGAAACCGCAGCTGGGATTTTTTGCATGCAGCAGATAATATGCTTTACCGGGTGAAGAAATTCAGCCGGAACAATTATTGTGTAGGGGGGCTTGATGAAACTGAAGACGTGACCATGGGAACCGCATTGTAACGGCATGGCAGTCGAAACCTGGCAAAAAGAAAAGGATGAAAATGGAAACAGTTAAATTTGAAGAATTAGGGTTATATCCGCAGCTTCTGCGGGCAATCAAAGAGATGGGATTTGAAGAGGCAACACCTATCCAGTCACAGGCGATTCCGGTTGTGATGAGTGGGGTAGATGTGATTGGTCAGGCACAGACCGGGACCGGAAAGACGGCTTCTTTCGGAATCCCTCTTTTGATGAAAGTGGACCCTAATAATAAAAAAACGCAGGCAATCGTACTTTCTCCGACAAGAGAACTGGCCATCCAGAGCGCGGAAGAAATCCGGAAACTTGCAAAATATATGCATGGGATCAAAGTGCTTCCCATTTATGGAGGGCAGGATATTTCCCGTCAGATCAAGGCATTAAAAGGTGGGGCAACCATCATCATCGGGACACCGGGGCGTGTGATGGATCATCTGCGCCGCAAAACCATTCGCTGTGATTATATTAACACGATTGTGCTGGATGAAGCGGATGAGATGCTTAATATGGGATTCCGCGAGGATATAGAAACAATTTTATCCTATATTCCGGATGAAGACCGGCAGACCGTACTTTTTTCGGCAACTATGCCAAAGCCGATTCTGGAAATCACAAGAAAATTCCAGCATGATGCGACTACGATCAAGGTGACGAAGAAAGAACTGACGGTTCCAAATATTGACCAGTATTATTATGATGTGCGCAGAAATGATAAGATGGAAGTGCTGACACGCCTGCTGGATTATTATAATCCAAAGCTTTCGCTGGTATTTTGTAATACCAAGCGTATGGTGGATGAACTTGCATCGGAGTTACAGGGACGCGGCTATGCAGCCGAGGGAATTCATGGCGATATGAAACAGGTGCAGCGTGACCGAGTGATGAAAAAATTCCGAAATGGGAAAACAGATATCCTGATTGCAACCGATGTCGCAGCGCGTGGAATTGATGTGGATGATGTTGAAGCGGTATTCAACTATGATCTGCCGCAGGACAATGAATATTATGTGCACCGGATCGGAAGAACCGGACGCGCCGGCCGTACCGGAAAAGCGTTTAATTTCGTTAAGGGCAAGGAAGTATACAAACTCAAAGAGATCCAGCGCTATTGCAAGACAAAGATCAAGGCGCAGCCAATCCCATCTTCGGATGATGTGGCAGCGATCAAGGCGGATAAGATTCTTGACGGCATCGGACAGATTATCGAGGACGGAGATCTGCGCGATATGATCGAGCTGATAGAGCAGCAGGTGAACAACTCTGATTATACAGCGATGGATATTGCAGCTGCGTTTTTAAAACAGGCAATCGGCGGAGTGGAATTATCAAAGGAGGATCACGAATTTGATGATGCATTAGCAGGAGATACCGGAGCCGAGGAAGGGATGGTACGTCTGTTCATTAACATCGGAAAGAGCCAGCGGATCCGTCCGGGGGATATTCTCGGGGCTGTAGCCGGAGAGGCAAAGATTCCGGGCAAACTTGTGGGGGCAATTGACATGTATGATAATTATACATTTGTCGAGGTGCCGCAGGAGTATGGAAAAGATGTATTAAAAGCCATGAAAAATGTAAAGATCAAAGGAAAGTCGGTCAACGTGGAGCCGGCAAATGCACGATAGAGGATAAGACCGTTTTTGGGGGAATGTTTACTATGGGGGAAGCTGCAAATGGTAAAGATGCCATGGATCAGATCGAAAAGCTTCAGCCACAGATTGTTATCAGTGACGTTGTAATGCCGCTGATGGACGGTGTCGATTTTACGGTGGCGGTACATCACCGCTATCCGCACATCCAGATGATCATTCTCAGTGGATACGATAATTTTGAATATGTAAAGCAGACGCTCATGCAGGGGGTGGTGGATTATATCTTAAAGCCAACCCTCACACCGCATGAGCTTCTTGGCGTGCTTCAAAAAGCGGCAGCGCGGATTCCCGGCTGGCATCCGGATCATGCAATGACCGGGGAAACCGCGGAGGAACTGCTCAAAGAATTGCTGCTCGGGGAAACAAAAACAGGAGAAGAACTGCAAAAGGTATTTGCCGCATCCTATTACTGCATGTATGCGGTTACGATTGCGCATGGGAGTGAACGGGCGGCAGAAACAGCAGAACTTCTATGCGAAAAAATACAGCGTGCCAAAAGTGAATTTTCCGGAGTACTCATCTGTTCTCTTCCGACGGGCATCCTCTTCCTTGTTCTGCAGAAAAGTTTTGCAAACGGAATTGTGGGGGCTGTCAAAGGATAAGACGACATGCCAGATACCGTGGGTTTTCAGGATTTCAGAGAAATCGGAAACCCACGGTTTTTGCATTTAGAAGAAATATCAGATATGTAAGTAGTAAATAAAACTACGTATAAAAGAAATGAAAACAAATACATGTTGACAAAGAAACCGCATTGCCATATACTGAAAATTGTTTGATAGTCAAACAATTTTGAAATATGGAGGAAACGTGCATGATAAGCACATATACATCAAAGTTGAAACAACTGCAGATCGGGGATCTGATTGCAAAAATTCCGATTATCCAGGGTGGCATGGGGGTAGGAATCAGCAGAAGCCATCTGGCGGGAGCGGTGGCAAAGGAGGGTGGTGTCGGTATCATTTCTACTGCGCAGATCGGCTACGATGAAGAAGGCTTCGAGAATGATCAGGCAGGCTGTAACTTAAAAGCCATCAAAAAACATATCCGGAAAGCAAAGGAGCTTGCCTGTGGAAACGGACTTGTGGGTGTCAATATTATGGTTGCATTAAAGCATTACAAAGAGCATGTCCAGGCAGCAGTTGCGGCAGGGGCAGATGTGATTATCAGTGGAGCCGGGCTTCCCATGAATCTGCCGGAGTTTGTCAGCAGAACCTGCCGGACAAAGATAGCTCCGATTGTATCCTCGAAGCGTGCAACCCAGCTGATATTGAAGATGTGGGCGCACCGCTATGACCGCACGGCGGACTTTATTGTAGTGGAGGGACCGAAAGCCGGCGGGCATCTGGGGTTTTCCAATGAACAGCTGGCACATATGGATGCCATTAATTTTGACGGAGAGATCCGGCAGATTATCGACTGCAAAAAGGAATACGAACAGCGGTATCAGAAAAATATTCCGGTCATTGTGGCCGGCGGGATATTTGATCAGAAAGATATTTCTCATGCGCTGGATCTCGGCGCGGATGGTGTGCAGATTGCCAGCCGCTTTGTCGCAACCGAAGAATGTGATGCATCGGAGGCATACAAGGAGGCGTATATTCACGCCAGTGAGGAAAATATCGAGATTATCCAAAGCCCGGTCGGTATGCCGGGACGTGCATTGCGCAATAAGTTTATCGATCGTGTAAAGCGCGCAAAGCTGCCAGTCAGTAAATGTTACAACTGTCTGGAAAAATGCAGTCCGCAGAAAGTTCCTTACTGTATTACGAAAGCGTTGATCGATGCCGTGCGCGGGGATGTGGAAAACGGTCTGGTATTCTGTGGGGCGAATACGGGGCGGATTCATGAGATCACTACGGTACATCATCTGATGCAGGAGCTGGCTGGAGATCTACAATAAAAATGGTTTGTGTGATTTTCCCTTGGAATCAAAGAATTCCTGTAGTAAAATAGGAAGAAAAGCAGTAATGCAGATACGGGAAAACATGAAAGAAGGAGAACACGCAGCATGACAGTGGCCGCACACGGTGGAGATATTTATCAAAATCAGATCACATATGATTTTTCTGTAAATACCAATCCGCTGCCGCTGCCGGAGATATTGCAGAAACGGATGGCGGAAGCGGCGGTTCACAGCAACCGTTATCCACAGTATGACAATGTGCTGTTGCGGGAACGGCTTGCAGCACTTTATGGTTTTTCAACAGAAGAAGTAGTGTGTGGCAACGGAGCATCCGAATTATTTGTTGCGATTGTGCATGCACTGCGCCCGAAGCGGGTGGGCATTTTGGCTCCTTCTTTTTCGGGATATGCCTGGGCGGCTCAGACAGTGGGAGCCGAGATATGCAGTATTCCGTTGCGGGAAGAAAATAATTTTGCCATGGATATGGCACAGATGGAGTCATTGTGCAGGCATCTGGATGGAATCAGCTTATTATTTTTGGCGAATCCAGCGAATCCGGCGGGAAACAAAATGGAAGCGTCTCTTTTGGAGACGCTTCTTGACGTGTGTGAAAAGAAACAGATTACTGTGGTGCTGGACGAATGTTTCATTGCATTCACGGGGACGGAAGGATATGTTTCCTGGATCCGGAAATATCCGCATCTGATTGTCGTGCGGGCATATACAAAGATCTATGCGATTCCGGGAATCCGGCTGGGGTATCTGCTGGCGCAGAAAGATATCTGTGAAAAAATTGCGCATCAGCTGCCGGAGTGGAATGTATCTGTGGTTGCGCAGCGGATCGGCATGGACATTCTGAATGATTCGCTTCCTGGTTGGAGTCGTAGAAAGTATCTGATGGATACGATTGGGCTGATTCAGGAAGAAAAGCACTTTTTAAAACACGAGTTAACAAAAATATTTGGAAATCAAATGAAAATTTTTCCTTCGGAAGCTAATTTTTTGTTGCTGAAAACACAAATTCCACTGTACAGATTATTGCTGGAAAGAGGAATTCTGATCCGAAACTGCGCAAACTATACAGGACTGGGACAGGACTTTTACAGAATTGCCGTAAAAGGTCATCCGGAAAATGTACAACTGATTGAGGCATTGCTGGATATAAAGAAGAAAGGGGAAGAAAAACGTTATGGAAAACATTGAATATGTTCTTCCGGGAGAGATTGAAAAACGAAGTTTTGCCATCATAGGGGAAGAACTAAAGGAGCGTGGTATCGTGCTTCCACCGGAACAGGAGCCGGTGACAAAGCGCGTGATCCATACAAGTGCGGATTTTGATTATGCAAAGACGATGACGTATTCTCCCCATGCCGTGCAGATTGCCAAAGAACTGATTGCAGGTGGCGCTGACATTGTCACGGATACCAATATGGCGCTTGCAGGCATCAACAAAAAACGGTTAGGGGAATTTGGAGGAACGGTGCATTGTTTTATGGCAGATGAGGATGTGGCGCGGGAGGCAAAGGCGCGGCAGGTGACACGTGCGACGGTCAGCATGGAACATGCAGCAAATATTGACAAACCTGTAATTTTTGCCGTGGGAAATGCGCCGACGGCATTGATTTCGCTCTATGAACTGATGCAGAAAAGTGATTGGCGTCCTGCATTTATTATTGGAGTTCCGGTGGGATTTGTAAATGTAGAGGCAGCAAAAGAACTGATTTTAAAAACCGATGTGCCGCATATTGTCAACCGCGGTAGAAAAGGCGGCAGCAATGTAGCGGCAGCAATCGTAAACGCACTGTTATATCAGATCCGGCCGGTATAAAGGAAAGAAGGAGGCGTATCTGGTGTGAGGTACGGATTTACAACCGGCAGCTGTGCTGCCGCTGCTGCAAAGGCTGCGGCATATATGCTTCTGACGGGTAAAATAAAAAATTGTATAACGATTGAGACTCCAAAAGGAATCCCATACACCGCGGAAGTGACGGATATCGTGCGCGGGGAATCTCAGGTTTCCTGCGCTGTGGTCAAGGATGGCGGCGATGATCCGGATGTGACCAGCGGAAGTAAAATCTGTGCCACGGTCACCGCGGACAACCGTGGGGATGGAGAAAAAGAACTTCTGCAGATTGACGGAGGAAAGGGTGTGGGCCGTGTGACGAGACCCGGACTGGATCAGCCCGTAGGCAATGCCGCAATCAATCATGTGCCGCGGGAAATGATCACCCGGGAAGTGCAGGAAGTGTGCCGGATTTGTGATTTTCACGGAACACTGCATATTCTGATTTCTGTGCCGGATGGGGAAGCACTTGCAGAGCGTACGTTTAATCCAAGACTGGGGATTGTCGGGGGAATCTCAATACTGGGGACGACAGGAATTGTGGAACCGATGAGCAGTCAGGCACTTAAGGAGACCATCCGTGTGGAACTCCGCCAGCAGCGTGCAGAAGGGCAGACCATTGCGGCAGTTTCACCGGGAAATTATGGACTGGATTTCATGCAGCAGACCTATGGATATGATCTTGACCGCAGTGTGAAATGCAGTAATTTTATCGGAGAGACGATCGATATGGCGGCGGAACTGGGATTTTCCGCCATGCTTCTGACCGGACATATTGGAAAACTGATTAAGGTGGCGGGAGGCATTATGAACACCCATTCCCATGAGGGAGATTGTCGGATGGAACTTTTAGCGGCAGCCGGCATCCGTGAAAATGTATCTTTAGAATGTTTAAAGAAGATTTTAGATTGCGTCACAACCGAGGAAGCGCTTGCGTTTATTGATGCCGAAGGTAAAAAAGAAGATGTTATGGAAGATATCATGAAAAAAATTGATTTCTATCTGAAAAAACGTGCGGCCGGTCGGTTACAGATCGAGTGTATTGTCTATTCCAATGCCTACGGGTTGCTTGGGATGACCGGAAAAGCAGAAGAATTACTCAGGAGGTTGCTATGATTTATTTTGTCGGAGCAGGAAGCGGAGCACCGGATCTGATTACTGTGCGGGGAATGCGTCTGCTGCAGAAAGCAGATGTCATCATCTATGCCGGTTCGCTGGTCAATCCACAGCTTCTCGATTATGCAAAAGAGGGATGTGAGATTCATAACAGCGCCAAAATGACACTTGAAGAGGTTATTTCGGTGATGGAACAGGCAGAAAAAAATAATTTAATCACGATTCGACTTCATACGGGAGAACCCAGTATATACGGAGCGGTGCGGGAACAGATGGATATTCTCGATCAGAAGGGGATTGCGTATGAGAGTTGTCCGGGTGTGAGTGCCTGTTTTGGAGCAGCGGCATCGCTGAATCTGGAATATACCCTTCCGGATGTGTCACAGTCACTGATCATTACCCGGATGGCCGGAAGGACGGCGGTGCCGGAAAAGGAGAGTATTGAGAGTTTTGCCGCACACCATGCTTCCATGGCAATTTATCTGAGTACCGGAATGCTGGAGGAATTATCACGGCGCCTTGTAAATGGTGGATATGAGCCGGATACACCTGCGGCACTGGTGTACAAGGCAACCTGGCCGGACGAGGAAGCATATATCTGTACTGTGCAGGAGCTGGCGGCGGTGGCAAAGAAACATAATATTACAAAAACCGCTCTGGTGCTGGTCGGAGATGTAATATCAAATCAGCATTATACGCGCTCCAGACTCTACGCGCCGGATTTTACAACCGAATTCCGCAAGGCGAAAACCCAAAACACTGTAGAAAATGAGGGAGTAATGTGTAACATCCATGCGGGAAAGGAGTTACCGGAATGATCCTGTATATGACCTGGTTTTCGGAACGTGGAAGAGAGCTTGCGGCACGAATCACAGAACTTTCACTTTCTGTTTCGTATGGATTTTGGCAGAGCCGTTACGGTGGTCACCCTGCGGTTTCAAAGATACAGATAAGAGAAAGAGGAAACCGGTCACTTCTGGATTTTCTGGAGGAGGCTTTTGCACAACAGTTTCCCGTGCTTTTCATTGGAGCTCTCGGGATTGCCGTACGGGCCATCGCACCTTTGATCCGCCACAAAACCGTGGACAGTCCGGTACTGGTGCTGGATGAGGCCGGACAGTTTGTGATTCCGGTGTTGTCCGGACATCTGGGTGGTGCCAATGAACTGGCGCAGCAGATCGCAGAATCATTGCATTCCGCTGCGGTTGTGACGACGGCAACAGACGTGAATGGGCTTTTTGCCGTTGATGTGTTTGCAAGAAAAAATGGCCTGCGGGTGTGTAACCCCGAAGCGATCCGGTATGTGTCTGGAAAACTGTTACAGGGCGAAATCATTGTGATGGCGGTAGACCCGGCATGCATGTCCCCGGAGGAGATGGCAGAATTACAGCCGCCAAAGGAAGTAAAGCTGATTTCGTGGAACGAAGCACAGGCGGAACATGCTGTGGATGTGTGGATTACAAAAAAAGAGCCACAGGAAGACCGTAAAACGCTTGTTTTAGCTCCGAAAACAGCCGTACTTGGCATGGGATGCAGAAAAAATAAAAGTTATAACGAGATAAAACAAATGATAAAAACATTGGTGGATAGCAGAAAAATAGACCTGAATGATATCTATGCCCTGGCATCGGTTGATGTGAAGGAAAAAGAACCCGGTCTGCAGGAACTGGCACAGCATTTGCGGGTACCGTTTGTCGTTTTTTCTGCCGGAGAACTGAAAAAAGTGCCGGGTGATTTCACCGCATCCGCGTTTGTGGCTCAGACAGTGGGAGTGGATAATGTGTGTGAGCGTGCTGCGGTCGCTGCAGCAGACGGAGGTAGTTTGCTGATACATAAGCAGGCTATGGATGGCGTGACAATTGCCGTGGCAAAACGGGAGAAAATCGTATTGCAGTTTGTGTGAAACAGGCGTTTGCGTGAAATGAAAGGAAGGAGAAAGAAATGAAACACCGGATTTATGTGGTCGGTATGGGACCGGGACAGGAAAATATGATGACGCAGGAAGCCATGCAGGTGTTAGAAGCCAGTGATGTGATCATCGGTTATACCGTATATCTGAAATTGCTTGGGGAACGGTTCGGGTGCAAAGAATTATTGTCTACACCGATGCGGCAGGAGCGGGAACGCTGCCAGATGTGTTTCGAGAAGGCAAGAGAAGGCAAAAAAGTGGCATTGATCTGCAGCGGAGATGCCGGAATTTACGGGATGGCATCCCTGATGCTGGAAATCGGAAAATTATATGATGATTGTATCATTGAAGTAATTCCCGGAATAACAGCAGCAAGCAGCGGTGCGGCAGTGCTTGGGGCTCCTCTCAACCATGATTTTTGCGTGATCAGCCTGAGTGATCTTCTCACCCCGTGGGAGAGGATTAAAAAGCGGCTGATTGCAGCGGCAGAGGGAGATTTTGCAATGGCAATTTATAATCCGTCGAGCCATAAACGGGCAGACTATCTGGAGCGTGCCTGCAGAATTCTGATGGAACACGGGGTGGAACCGGAGCGTGCCTGTGGGTATGTGGAAAATATCGGACGCGATGATACGAAAGCCGTAACACTTCCCATGGAGGAACTGGTGCATACACCGGTGAACATGTTTACCACGGTATTTATCGGGAATTCCCAGACAAAAATTATTGATGGAAAGCTTGTGACACCGAGAGGATACCATATATAGCAGCAGAAAACGGGGAAGAGGAATAAGATGGCAGAGAAAGTGTTAATTTATGCGGGAACAACGGAAGGTCGTCTTCTCGCACAGGAACTTTCACGGGCACATATTGCCTGTGATGTGCATGTAGCAACCGAATACGGTCAGATGGTCATGCCGGAACTTGCCGGGGTGAAGGTCTGTGTAGGAAGACTGGACGTAGAGGAAATGCGCGCCCTGCTGAAAAAAAACGGACAGAACAACTATGCGGCAGTCGTGGATGCTACGCATCCGTTTGCCACAGAAGTGTCTGCCAACATCCGGGAGAGTACAAAAGGAAGTGGAATTCCATATCTGCGGCTCCAGCGGCGAATGGACGATGGAATCTGTAGCATACCGGAAAACGAAGGCATGAAAGAGCGCGCTGGAACCGTGCATGTGTTTGCCGATTATGAAAGCTGTGTCCAGGCACTTACGGACACATCCGGAAACATTCTTCTGACAACCGGAAGCAAAGAGCTGGCGGTATTTGCACCCCTGAAGGAGCGTTTGTTTGTGCGTGTGCTTCCCGGATTGGAGAGTATCGGTCTCTGTGAAAAGGCGGGTATCCGCGGAAAGCAGATTCTTGCGATGCAGGGTCCGTTTTCGGAGGAAATGAATCTGGCAATGATCCATCAGTTTTCGATCCGCTATCTGGTTACAAAAGCCAGCGGTGCGCACAGCGGATTTCAGGAAAAACTTGCGGCAGCGCAGAAAGCAGGTATTACGGCATGCGTGATCGGGAAACAGGAACAGGAACAGGG
>OLPI01000988.1_pt1 | contig 25947 bp, 20 predicted proteins | sample 1672361 | NCBI WGS metagenome assembly OLPI01 (sample SAMEA3136675, study PRJEB25190) | human gut metagenome
TAGAGGTGACCTCCCGGCCCCCCAGCGAATAGCGCACCGTCAGATCCTGCTCCGGCAGCGTGCTGTACACCATGCCGTAGCCGTCGCCCACCACCGTGCCGGTGGTTTTGACGGTGGACTTGTTGGCGCCACGGAAGCCGTAGCTGCCGTCGGAATAGACCTCGTAGTACACCAGTGTACCGTCCTCGAACTGAGCCTGCCAGTCGCCGTAGTGGGACAGACCGGTGAGCCGGGGGTAGGAGTAGGTGCTCAGGCCCATGTTGTCCATGAGGTTGTAGGCCACGGTGTCGCTTGTCTCCGCGGTAAAGGCGGTGCCCAGGACCTTTACGCCCTCTGCGCGGTTCTGGCCGCTCCATTCGGCGTAATTGACGAAGCTGGTGCGGGGCAGATCGTTCCGGCTGGGGAACAGGTAATAGACAGCGTCTATGTCAGCCGGGTCCGTGCCGGCAGCGGGGGGCTTGACGGTGGAGTAGGTCAGCTTCATGTCGGTGCCCAGGCGGACGCAGGCACTGTAACAGGCCTTGAGGCTGTCGCCGCCGGAGAGCTCACCGCCGGAGAGACCGGCGGTGGTGCCGGCGCTCTGGAAGCCGGCGGCGTAGCAGTTGGACAGGGCGATATTGGCGGTGCCGTTGCAGGCGCCTATCAGGCCGCCGGCGACGCCGTTATTGGCGGCGGCGTACAGGTAGCAGTCCGCGTAGGAATGGTCCACAGTCAGAGCAGCACTGTCCGTATTGCCCACCAGGCCGCCGGCATAGCGGACGCCCTGAATCACGGTAGCCGCGAAGCTGCGGCGGATGGTCAGCGTGCCGTCGCAGTATCCTGCCAGACCGCCCGCCGTGCTGCCGCGGAGCCAGATGTCCTGTTCGGTCTTGGTGCTGAGTTTGTCGCGGGTGGGACTGAGATACACCTGACAGTCGAGGATCTCGGTCTTGCCGCTGAGACGGCCGGCCAGGCCGCCGGCATTGCCGGAGGCGGTGATGTCGGCGCCGCAAAGGCGCAGGTTTTTCAGCGTGCCGGAGAAGGCGGCAAAAAGACCGCCGTCGCCGGTGGTGTTCACGGTCAGACCGTAAATGACCGGGTGGTATACCTGGCCGTTCACGGTGGCCTTGCTCTCGCAGTAGGTCAGGCGGCTGTTGGTGATGGGCGTGAACGTGCGGGAGCCGTACAGACGGTCCCAGCCGTCGTCGGTGTTTTCGTTGACAAATTGGATATCCTGCTCCTGCACGGCGCGGGTGATGCTGTCGGGCAAGCGGGAGGCCGTGTCCAGATTTTGCAGGTGGCGGGCGTAGGTAACAACGGCGGTGTCGCCGCCGCGAACCTCGGCAAACAGACTGTTGGCGGTCAGCGTGCCGGAGGCGGAGTCCACCAGACGGTTCTCACACGTCACATCCATGGTGATGGTCAGGTCCGCGCCGGGGGTCAGATTTTTGTTTTTGAAGCGGGCCTGCTGGCCGAAGCGCATACCGTCCGTGAGAGAGTCCAGGACCATGGTGGCGGTGTAGGTGAGATAGTCGGTCTTGACCTCGCTGCCGGTCAGCTCGATGCGGGAGGTGCTGTGGACGCCGTCGGAGACGGTCACATAGAAGTGCAGCGGCTCCATAGGCGTGTCGCAGGTGACGCGCAGAAGAAGCTGCTCTTTGTTGATGATCTCCATATGGGGCGTCAGCTTGCCGGTGATCTCGGACTGCACACTGTCGCCGCCGTAATAGCCCACGGTGGCGCCGGCGCTCAGCCGGCCATCACGGAACCGCAGGGGATTGAAGCTGTCAAAGTCGTAGGTCAGGGGTTTTTCACTGTAAAACACGGCGTAGACGCTGCCGCTGGCGGGGTCGAGCTCGATCACCCAATGGTTGTCCCACAGCTGGCGGTCCACCTGGTCCTCCGGGAGGATAGCCTCGGCGGCGGAGCCTTCGCCGGTCTTGGCGGCGGAGGTCACATAGTGCAGGGAGGTTTTTCTCTCGGCGGCGTCCAGCGGCGTGTTGTTCAGGGGCTGCAGATCCTCCGCATAACAGTCGGAAATGCGGCCATTGGCCAGCAGCTCGGACAGCTTGTTCTGGGCCGCGTGGTAGACGATCTCCGCCTTGGCGTCCAGTTCTGTCTGGCGCAGGTCGCGCTGATGGCGGGTGATGGGGATCATGGCCAGGCCCATCAGCACGATCAGGATGGCGACCGCGATGAGGACTTCGGACAGCGTAAAGCCGGAATTATTCTGTTTTGAGAGCTTTTTTTGCATAACACAATCGATACGCTGCCCCGCAAAGGGACGCGGGCGGAAAAATGGTGGGGACGCAGTCAGGGCATCAGCTCGAAAAAGATGAGGTGAAGCACGGTTTTGTACTGTGCTTTGTCGGCATCATACTGTACGTCCACGTTGGAGAGGAAGTTGACATTGGCGCTGGCGCTCAGCGCGTCGATGATCTGGCGGGACTGGGCGTAGGAAGCGGTCTGGTAGGTCAGCGTCACGGGGCGCAGCACGAGATAGCCCTCCTGGGTGGTGCCCTCGGTGCAGTCCACCTCGTATTGCAGGGTGGCGGCCATGAGCTTGTCCAGCTCGGTCATCAGGGCCTGGTCGTTATCGTACTGGGGCAGGGCACGCTCCTGGCCGGAGGCCTTGATGGCGGCAATGGCCTGCTGCATCTGCTCCAGCTGGGCCAGACGGACACGGTCGGTGTCCAGCTCGGCCTGCTCGATGTCGGTGTTGGTGCGGAAGGAGGTTATCTGGCGGTCGATGGGCTCCAGAAACAGCTTGCAGTAGCCCAGGACCAGCACCAGCACCACCAGGACCAGCAGCAGGGTCTTTTCCCGCTTGGTAAGCTCGCGGTTCATTGAGACACCTCCTCCGGCTGGCGCAGTTCGATGCGGACGGTGAAATCCATGATGGTGGCGGCCTTGCCCTCCTCCGTGGAGGCGACGCTGAGGGAGACGCTGTCCACGATGGGGGAGAGGCGCAGGCGGGCGAACATGGCGGAGATCTGGTCCAGGGTCATGCCGGACATATCCACGTTCATGGTGTTTTGGGTGATCTGGAGGGATGTGAGGGAGCCATGGCTGAGCATCTCCTGCTCCAGCAGGTCCAGGGCCGCCTGACGGTCCACGGCGGCGGGGATGTCCTCGCTGCCGGCGGCGGTCATCCAGTCCATGGAGTAGGTGCGGTATTCCAGCAGGACGCGGTCATAGTCGGACAGGGCCTCCTGGGCGCTCACATACTGGGTGTGGACGCGGTCATAGGCGGCCTGGGCCTTGTCCAGACGGCGGTACTGCTGGAGCACGCCGAAGTTGACCACAACGGTTACCAGCGCCGCAATGGCCAGAATACCGATGAGCAGGGTCCGGCGGTCACGCTGGCGGTCCTCCTGCAGGTTCAGGTTGATGCCGGTCTTCTGGGGGCACTTTATCATTTTCCGCGCGGGCGCGGCAGTGCGCGTATCCACGGTGATACCGTTCTTTTCCGCGATCATTGCAGACCTCCTCTCAGTCCCTCGTCCACGCCGCCGATGGCGCGGAGATACATCCACGGCTCATCCAGGGCCACATCGTCGCCCAGCAGCTCCTGGGCGGTGTGCAGGTGCAGGTGCGTGGTCTCGGCCAGCGCCTGACGCAGGGGACCAATATTGCAGCCGCCGCTGCACAGGCACAGGTCGGCGAGCTCCTGCTGCCGGTTGTTGTAGTTGAAGAAGTTGACGGCCTTCATCACCTCCACGGCGATGCGGGCGTAAAACGATTGGGCATAGTCGGAGGAGAGCACGTCGTTGTAGTTTTGCAGCACATAGCTGTGGGCCACATGGATATCCACGCCGCAGTGCTCCGCTACCAGCTGCTCCAGACGGTTCAGGCCCAGGTCGATCTCCCGGCGGCTTTCGAAGAAGGCGCCGCGGTAGATGTAGAGATAGGCGGCGGTGTAGCCCAGGTTGACGATGCACATATCCCGCTGGGGCAGGCCGGTGCGGCGGTAGTAGGCCGCCAGCACGCCGGCGTAGGCACACTCACTGGGGGTGAGGACCTGTAGCTTGAAGCCGGCGCGGCGCATCATGGCGCGGTAGCGCTCCGCCGTCTCCTTGAGCATGGCGCAGGCCAGCAGCGTCATCTCGGTGGGATAGCCGTCCTGGTCGCGGAGAATGTCGCGCATGGAGTAGTCAAAGTAGTACTTGCTTTTCTCGTCCGTAAGGAAGTCGCGGAACTCGTAGGGCAGGTTGTAGCGCAGCTGCTGCTCCGTCATGGCGGGCATGGTCAGCTCGCGGGTAAAGACCTCGGTGGAGGGCAGGACCACGGCGGCGTTGGTCAGGGGAATGCCGTTGTCCCGGGCGGCCTGGCGGAGGAAGTCCGCCATGGCGTCCATGGACAAGATCCTGCCGTCAGCCACCATGTTGTCCGGCAGGGGGGGCCATGGCGGCCTTTTTCAGCGTACTGCCGGCGAAGTAGGCCAGCTTGACGCTGCTGCCGCCGATATCAATGCCAACGATTTTTTTCATAAGGGGATCCTCGCTTTCCGATACCATCGATCGACAAGGGCAGACACGGTTTTGGCGGGCAGAAATGTGCCCATACTGCGTCAAGCCCCTTGACAATACGGCAAGTATTCTCTGCGGGTCTTTTCTTGTCTGGACCCATTTCTGCTCCGGCAAAACTGCTCCGCACCTGCCGGCGATGTATTTTCGAATGTTTTTTGGCTTTTGAGACGCAGGCGGGCTGACGCCCGCCAAGGCGAAAAGGGCAAAAAGCAACGGAAAGACACGTTGGCAGGCGTGTTTGCCCTTGTCAATCGATGGTATACAAAACACAATCATAAATGGGAGGAAAACAACAATGATGCAGATGCGTACACATACCTGCAATGCGCTGCGGCTGGCCGATGTGGGCAAGTCCGTGAAGATCGTGGGCTGGATGGAGAATGTCCGCGAGGTAGGCGGCAGCCTGGCCTTCGTGGTGCTGCGTGACTTCTACGGCACCACCCAGGTGGTGGTGGAGGACGAGGCCGACCTGAAGGTCATCAAGGGCCTGAACAAGGAGTCCACCATCAGCGTGGAGGGCACCGTCCGCGAGCGCGCCAGCAAGAACCCCAAGCTGCCCACCGGCGAGATCGAGGTGGTCCCCACCAAGATCGAGGTACTGGGCCGCTGCCGCTACAACGCCCTGCCCTTCGAGATCAACCGCAGCCGCGAGGCCGACGAGACCCAGCGGCTGAAGTACCGCTATCTGGACCTGCGTAACCCGGCGGTCAAGCAGAACATCATCCTGCGCTGCCAGGTGGTGGCCGCCCTGCGCGCCGCCATGATGGAGCACGGCTTCCTGGAGATCACCACCCCCATCCTGACCGCCAGCTCCCCCGAGGGCGCCCGTGACTATCTGGTGCCCGCCCGGAAGCACCCCGGCAAGTTCTACGCCCTGCCCCAGGCCCCCCAGCAGTTCAAGCAGCTGCTGATGACCTCCGGCTTCGACCGCTATTTCCAGATCGCCCCCTGCTTCCGCGACGAGGATGCCCGCGGCGACCGCAGCCCCGGCGAGTTCTATCAGCTGGATATGGAGATGGCCTTCGCCACCCAGGACGATATCTTCGCCGTGCTGGAGGACGTGCTGCCCCCCATCTTCGCCAAGTTCGGCACCTACAACGTGGCCTCCTCCGCCCCCTTCCGCCGCATCCCCTACAACACCGCCATGGAGACCTACGGCTCCGATAAGCCCGATCTGCGTATCGACCTGACCTGCAAAAACGTCAGCGAGCTGTTCGTCGCCAGCGAGTTCGAGGCCTTCAAGGGCCAGACCGTAAAGATGGTGCCCATCAGCGACTGCGCCCTGACCCGCAAGCAGGTGGAGAAGCTGCTCACCGACTGCGAGGTCCAGTCCGGCAGCAAGGCCTACTGGTTCAAGGTGGACGAAAACGGCCAGCTGGCCGGCGGCATCGCCAAGTTCGTCGCCCCGGTGGAGGCCGAGCTGGGCAAGATCATCGACCTGAAGCCGGGCACCCTGGTGCTGGCAACCGCAGGCCAATACGCCACCAAGTCCGTGGGCGTGCTCATCAAGACCTTCGGCGCCGCCTGCGAAAACCACTTCGACAAGGAGCGCTATGAGTTCTGCTGGATCGTGGACTTCCCCATGTACGAGATCGGCGACGAGTCCGGCGAGCTGGAGTTCTGCCACAACCCGTTCTCCATGCCCAACGGCGGCATGGATATCCTGCTGAAGGCCGAGCGCGGCGAGATCGACCCGCTGGACATCTACGCCAACCAGTACGACCTGGTGTGCAACGGCGTGGAGCTGTCCTCCGGCGCCGTCCGTAACCACGACCCCGAGATCATGATCAAGGCCTTCGAGCTGGTGCGCCTGGGCGAGGAGGACGTGAAAAAGAAGTTCCCCGCCATGTACAACGCCTTCTGCTACGGTGCGCCTCCCCACGCGGGCATCGCCCCGGGCGTGGACCGCATGGTCATGCTGCTGGCCGGCGAAAGCTCCATCCGCGAGATCATCCCCTTCCCCATGAACAAGAACGCCCAGGATATCATGATGGGCGCGCCGTCCACCGTGGAGCAGAAGCAGCTGGATGAGCTGCACATCGCCATCGTGGGCGAGGTGGAGAAGGACGACTGATGGAGACTGTCAAGCTCTACTACGAAAACGCCTTTCTGCAGGACTTCACCGCCGTGGTGGAGTCCTGCGGGGCTGTGAAGGGCGGCTTTGCGGTGGTACTGGACCGCACCGCCTTCTATCCCGAGGGCGGTGGCCAGCCCGCCGACCACGGCACGCTGGGGGATGCCCGGGTGCTGGACGTACACGAGAAGGGCGGCGTCGTCACCCACCTGTGCGACCGGGCGCTGCCCGAAGGCGCGGAGGTCAGCGGCCGCATCGACTGGGCGCGCCGCTTCGACCATATGCAGCAGCACTCCGGCGAGCACATCGTCTCCGGTATGCTGTGCAGCGCCTTCCACTGCGACAACGTGGGCTTCCACCTGGGCGCGGACACCGTGACCATCGACTACAACGCCGACATCAGCTGGGAGCAGGTGCAGGACATCGAACGCCGCGCCAACCGGTACATCTGGGAAAACCACCCCATCCACATCTGGTATCCCTCCCCGGAGGAGCTGGCCGCCCTGCCCTACCGCAGCAAAAAAGCCCTGGAGGGGCCTGTGCGCCTTACGGAGTTTCCCGGCGCGGACCTGTGCGCCTGCTGCGGCACCCATGTGGCCGCCAGCGGCCAGGTGGGCCTGGTGAAGTTCGTGGGCTGGCAGAAATTCCGCGACGGCGTGCGGCTGGAGCTGCTGTGCGGCCAGCGAGCGCTGGACCATCTCTCCGCCTGCTGGGAACAATCCCGCCAGATCGGGCAATCGCTGTCGGTAAAGCCGGAGGCGTCCTTTGCCGCCGTGGAGCGGATGCAGTCCGAGCTGCTGGCCGCCAGGGAGCGCGCCGCCGGATTGGAAGCGCAGGTCTTCGCCCACACGGCCGCGGAATACGCCGGCAAGGGCGACACCGTGCTCATCACCGCGCCGCTGGAGGGTGACGGTGTCCGCCGCCTGTGCGACGCCGTGGCCCAGACGTGCGGCGGCCGCTGCGCCGTGTTCGCCGGAGCGGACGGGGCGTATAAATACACCGTCATCCATGCCGGACAGGATATCCGGCCGCTGGTGAAGGACATGAACGACGCGCTCCATGGCCGGGGCGGCGGCCGGGACGGCTTCGCCCAGGGCAGCGCCGCCTGCACGGCGGAGGAGATCCGGGCCTTTTTCTCCCGCCGGTAAACTGCTTCGCCGCGCGAAATAATTTTGCGTTATTTCAACAAAAAACACCCCCGAAATGTGCAGAAAAAGCGCATTTCGGGGATTTCCTTTTATGGATATACATGATACAATAAGAGACACTGAATATTTCGCACAGAAAAGAGTGATACCTTGCCCGAAGAAAACAAGCTGGGCGTCATGCCCATTTCCAAGCTGATCTGGAATATGTCCCTGCCCATCATCGCGTCCATGCTGGTGCAGGCCCTGTACAACATTGTGGACAGCGTGTTCGTCAGCCGTGTCAGCGAGCAGGCGCTCACCGCCGTTTCGCTGGCCTTCCCCGCCCAGAACCTGATGATCGGTCTGGCCACCGGCACCGCCGTGGGCGTCAACGCCCTGATGGGCCGGGCACTGGGTGCCGGACAGCGTGAACGCGCCGACAAGGTCGCCAACCACGGCATACTGCTGGCGCTGGTGGGGTTCGTCATCTCCGCCCTTTTGGGTGCCACCTGCTCCGACCTGTTCTTCCGTTCCCAGACCCAGATAGAGAACATCATCCGCATGGGCAACGACTACCTGCGGGTGGTGACCATCGGCTCGCTGGGTATGTTCTGCCAGATCATGTACGAACGGCTGCTCCAGGGCACCGGGCGGTCTATCCTCAGTATGTACACCCAAGGTCTGGGCGCCATCATCAATATCATTCTGGACCCCATCTTCATCTTTACCCTGAACATGGGCGTTACCGGCGCTGCCGTGGCCACCATCATCGGCCAGTTCTGCGGCTGCGCCCTGGCCATATACTTCAACCACAAGAAGAATACCGACATCACCCTGTCCGTCAAGGGCTTCCGCCCGGACTTCCGGCTCATCGGCGAGATCTATGCCATCGGCCTGCCCAGCGTCATTATGATCGCCATCGGTTCGGTGATGACGTTCCTGATGAACAAGATACTCATCACCTACCATGCCGCCCATGAAACGGCGGCCACCGCCTTCGGCGCGTACTTCAAGCTGAATTCCTTTATCTTCATGCCCGTCTTCGGTATGAACAACGGCGTGGTGCCCATCGTCGCCTATAACTACGGCGCCCGGAACCGCAAGCGCATGGTGGAGACCATCAAGCGCGGCGCGCTGTACGCCTCCATCATCATGGTCTTCGGCACCGTCCTCTTCTGGGTCATCCCCGGCCCTCTGCTGAAGATATTTGACGCCACCGACACTATGCTCTCCGTGGGCATACCCGCCCTGCGGATCATCTCCATCAGCTTCTGCATGGCCGGCGCGTGCATCGCCCTGGGCGCCTCCTTCCAGGCGCTGGGCAGATCCCTGTACTCCATGATCACCTCCATCGTCCGCCAGCTGGTGTTTCTGATCCCCATCGCCTACGTGCTGGCCCGGTACGGCGCCTCCGTGGGCAACAGCGACCTGGTGTGGTGGAGTTACCCCATCGCGGAGGTATTCTCCCTGACGCTGACGCTGTTCTTCTTCCGCCATCTGTACAAGACCGTCATCGCCCAGCTGCCCGAGGGCCGCGAATAAGAAAAGCGGAACTAAACCCCGCCGCGCTCCGTCTTAGTGGATAGAGGGCAGGCCCATCGCCCTCCCCGCCCCCGGGCGGTGTATATACACACAAACAAATAGAGACAGAAAAGGAGGCACGACCCCCATGAAGAAGTTTTTGGCATTTATCCTGGCCCTGGCCTGCGCCCTGTCGCTGATGGCCTGCGGCAAAAAGAACAACGACGACAAGCCCGACCCCGATCCCGCGCCGGATCCCCAGCCCACCGTCACCACCGCCGAGTTCACCCACGGCTATGTAGACATGAAGCTGGAGCTGCCGGAGGGCTGGAGCTGGGAGCAGGTGTCCGACAACGGCACCGATAAGACCGAGGGCATCCGCTTCTACAAGACCGATGACCCCACCGTCAGCTACACGCTGCTGTGCTGGACGGGAGGCTACGGCATCTGCGGCACCGGCGTCACCAGTGAGGAGATCACCCTTGCCAACGGCATGAAGGTCTGGCAGCACACGGAGGAGAACACGGAAAAGGGCACCATGGGCATGGCGGACATCTTTTTTGAGGACGCGCCGGGCAGCTATGTGGCTTCCCCCTCTGAGACCATGACCACCGAGGTGTGGAACGCCAACCGCGATGCGCTGCTGTCCATTCTGGGCACCGCCCAGATCGGCCGCAAGAGCGTCAGCCAGCAGGCCGCCATCGACGCGGCCAAGGCCCAGTACACCGGCGCGTACGATCAGGTGTACGCCACCTATGACGTCACCTCCGGCGCGTGGACAGTGAGCTTCAGCAAGAGCGCCGCCGGCGCAAAGACCGACCGTCTGGTGGTGGACGCCGCCGGAAAGGTCATGGCCGCCGGAAAGTAACCGAAAACAGCCGAAAACCGCCGCAGCTGCGGCGGTTTTTGCTTTGCGTGCTTGACAACCACCCCGAAACGTGCTATTCTTTTCCTGATACAGGCGATGACGGGCGTGGCGGCCCTGAGCCGCGGGAGGAAATGCCCGCCGGAAGCCCCGTTACCGGCAGAAGAGTGTGGAAGTATCCAAATTCAGGTGGAACCACGGACTATGTTTAGTTCGCCCTGAGCCTTACCGGCTCAGGGCGTTTTTTGTTGCCAAAACACTTCATATAGGAGGAACCTCACCATGAAAAACACCGAAAAGACGATGGACAAGATCGTCGCCCTCTGCAAAAACCGCGGCATCATCTTCGCCGGCAGCGAGATCTACGGCGGCCTGGCCAACACCTGGGACTACGGCCCCCTGGGCGTGGAGCTGAAGAACAACATCAAGAAGGCCTGGTGGAAGAAATTTGTCCAGGAGAACCCCTACAACGTGGGGCAGGACGCCGCCATCCTCATGAACCCCCAGACCTGGGTAGCCAGCGGCCATCTGGCCGGCTTCTCCGATCCCCTGATGGACTGCAAGGAGTGCAAGGAGCGCTTCCGCGCCGACAAACTCATCGAGGACTGGTGCCACGAGAACGGCTTTGAGCTCAGCAAGCCCATCGACGCCTTCTCCCAGCAGGAGATGAAGGACTTTGTGGAGGAGCACAACATCCCCTGCCCCTCCTGCGGCAAGCACAACTTCACCGATATCCGCCAGTTCAACCTGATGTTCAAGACGTTCCAGGGCGTCACCGAGGATGCCAAGAACACCGTCTATCTCCGTCCCGAGACGGCCCAGGGCATCTTCACCAACTTTGTGAACACCCAGCGCACCACCCGCCGCAAGCTGCCCTTCGGCGTCTGCCAGATTGGCAAGTCCTTCCGCAACGAGATCACCCCGGGCAACTTCATCTTCCGCGTCCGTGAGTTCGAGCAGATGGAGCTGGAGTTCTTCTGCAAGCCCGGCACCGACCTGGAGTGGTTCAACTACTGGCGCACCTTCTGCCACAACTGGCTGCTGGGCATCGGCCTGAAGGACGAGAACCTGCGGCTCCGCGACCACGATCCCGAGGAGCTGTGCTTCTACTCCAAGGCCACCACGGACTTCGAGTTCCTGTTCCCCTTCGGCTGGGGCGAGCTGTGGGGCGTGGCCGACCGTACCGACTACGACCTGACCCAGCACCAGACCGTGTCCGGCAAGGACCTGACCTACTTCGACCCCGAGACCAACGAGCGCTACATCCCCTATGTGGTCGAGCCGTCCCTGGGCGTGGAGCGCAGCGTCCTGGCCGTGCTGGTGGACGCCTACGACGAGGAGGTCGTGGACGCGGAGAAGAACGACGTCCGCGTGGTGCTGCACCTGCACCCGGCCCTGGCCCCCTACAAGGCCGCCATCCTGCCCCTGAGCAAGAAGCTCTCCGAGCCCGCCCGCAAGATCTACGAGGACCTGTCCAAGGAGTGGATGCTGGACTTCGACGAGACCGGCTCCATCGGCAAGCGCTACCGCCGCGAGGACGAGGTGGGCACGCCCTTCTGCATCACCGTGGACTTCGACACCGTGGGCGATGCCGAGCACGCCGGCGACAACTGCGTCACCGTCCGCGAGCGCGACACCATGGAGCAGGTGCGTATCCCCATCAGCGAGCTGAAGGCATATCTGGCCGAGAAGCTGGCCTATTAAGCGTAAAAAAAGAAAGCCCTGCGGGGCTTTCTTTTTTTGCTCACATATCCACGATCTGCAATTCGCTCTCGTCCACCTTCTGCATGTCCTTCTTGTTCATCATGTCGTACATACAGGGCACCACGAACAGCGTCATCAGCGTGGCGTACAGCAGTCCGCCGATACAGACCACGGCGATGGGCTGCATCAGCGCCGTGCCGGCGTTTTTCGCCGTGGCGGTGACGATCAGGCCCAAAATCGTGGTCAGACTGGTCATCAGGATCGGCCGCAGGCGGGTCACGCCCGCGTCGATGATCGCCTCCCGGCGCTCCATGCCGGACAGCCGCTGCTGGTTGATGTAATCCACCAGCACGATACCGTTGTTGACGATGATGCCCACCAGCATCACAAAGCCGATCAGGCTGATGACAGATACCTCGATCCCCGCGATCAGCAGGGCCAGGAAGCCGCCGGTAAAGGCCAGCGGGATGGTAAACATGACGATGAACGGGGATTTCAGCGACTGGAACTGTGCCACCATGATGAAGTACACCAGCACCACGCCCAGCAGCAGCATCAGCAGCAGCTGGCTCATGGCCTCCATGATCTGCTCGTTCTCTCCGTTGAATTCCGCGGTGACGCCCTCCGGCAGCGTCAGACCGCTGACGGCCTGCTGCGCCGCGGAGGTCACGTGGGTGACGTTGTAGCCATCGGCGATGGCGGCGGTCACGGTAACGCACCGGCGCTGCTGGTCACGGGAGATGGTGTTCATGGACACCGTCTCCGTCACGGTGGCCACATCGCCCAGCTTGAAGGTCTTGTCCTCCTCGCTGTCCCCGGTCAGCTGGCCCATGGCGCTGCTGCCGGTCATGCCTGAGGCGCTGCCGGTCATGCCTGAGGCGCTGCCGGTCATGGCGGAGGACGCGCTGCTCTCCGCCGACAACTCCAGCTCCAGCAGGTTCTCCCGCTTGAGGACGCTGCCCTCCGCCGCGTCCACGGTCAGGTCCATGTCCTCGCTGTCCAGCGTCACATCAGAGACGCTGGCGCTGCTCTGCAGCGCCGCGGCGATCTGCATATACACCTGAGCCACGGTCAGCCCCTTCTCCGCCGCCGCCTTCCGGTCGATGGTCACCTGCAGCGCCGGGGCCGAGGCGTCCAGCCCGTCGCTGACCTCGCCGACGCCCTCCACCTGCTCCAGCCGCCGGGCGATGGTCCGGGCGCTGCTCTGCAGGTCCGCCATATCGCTGCCGAACACCTGCAGCGACACGCCGCTGCCGGTCATATAGCTCATCATACCGCTCATCACGCCGCTAGCCGTCACCTCACAGGGCAGGTCGGCACACAGCGTCTCGATCTCCTTCCCCGCCACAGAGCCGAAGGTCCCCTCCGGCATGGTGATGTAGCCCTCCACGTCATAGCTGCCGCCGGAGGTGCCGCCCATGGCACCGCCCATGTTCAGGCCGCCCATGGTGCCGCCGCCCATCATAAAGCCGGCGTCCTGCACGTCGTCCACAGTCATCACCCGCTCCAGCACCTCGTCGGCCAGCCGTACCGCCTCCTCGCGAGAGGTGTCCTCCGGCATGGTGATGGTCAGGGACAGGTTGTTCATATCCATCTCCGGCATAAAGGTAAAGCCGCGGCGCAGGCACGCGCCGGCACTGGTCACCAGCAGCACCAGCGACAGCAGCAGCACGCCGGCCTTGTGGTCCAGCGAAAAAGCGATGGCCTTCCGATAGGCGGGATAGACCTTGTCCAGCAGGCCCGGCTTCTGCACCATGGGCCGGCGCAGCATACCGCTGGCCATCGCCGGCACCAGTGTCAGCGCCACCAGCAGGCTGGCCAGCAGCGAGTAGGTGATGGTCAGCGCCAGATCGGTGAACAGCTGGCGGGTCAGGCCCTCTACGAACACGATGGGCGCGAACACGCACACGGTGGTCAGGGTAGAGGCCGTCACCGCGCCCAGCACCTGGCCCGCGCCGGACACCGCCGCCTGAATGATGGTGGCGCCCTTGGCCCGCAGGCGGTAGATATTCTCAATGACCACCACGGAGTTATCCACCAGCATACCCACCGCCACGGCCAGACCGCTCAGGGAGATCATGTTGATGGTCACGCCGGTGAAGTACATAAGTACGATGGCAAAGATCACGCTGACGGGGATAGATACCAGCGTGATGACCGTGGGCCGCCAATCCCGCAGGAACAGGTACAGGATGACCACGGAGAACAGCGCGCCCCACAGCAGCGACGAGGTGATGGTCTCCACGATCAGGTAGATATAGTCGCCCTGGTCCATCAGCGGCGCGAAGGACAATCCCTCGTACTGGCCCTCCAGCTCCTCGAACCGTGCGCTGATGTTATTGGACACCTCCGCCGTGGCGTAGTTTGACTGCTTGGTAAAGGTGATGAGAATGCCGTTGTCGCCGTTGACCTTGGTGTACAGCTCCCCGGCGTTGTCCGTGACCACCACGGTGGCGATGTCGCCCAGTGTCACCGGCTCGATACCGTCCATGCCCAGGTCCAGCAGCACCATATCCTCCAGCTCCTGGCGGGAGGACACGTTCTCGCCCACGGATACCATGTATTTCACGCCGCTGTCGTCCTCAATGTACCCGGCAGGCATGGCGAAATTCTGTGCCGTCAGCAGCTGGCTGACGGCGGAGATGGACAGCATACCGCCCACGTCCGTCTGGTCGGCGATGGACTTGTACGCCTCGTTGATCTGGTCCATGCCGGCCTCGATCTGGGTCATGGCCTCATCCAGCTGTATCTGCGCCTCCGTCAGCTGGGTAATGCCGTCGATCAGGGAGAGCGTCATGTTATAGACCTCACTGGTGACCTCCCGCTTCAGCTCACCGCTTTCCAGATCCTGCATCAGCTTATCCAGCGTCGCGTTCAGCCGTTCCAGCGTCTTTTTCAGCTGCTCCAGCTCCTCCCGCCCGGGCACGGTGATGGGCGGCTCACCGGGATTCGGATCCGGGTCTGGCCCCGGGATCTGGCCCCGGGCCTCCTTCAGATATTCGTACAGCTTATCCACCGCCGCGCCCGCCTTGGCCGCCGCGCCGGCGGCAATGGCCTCCTTGGCCTCATCCAGCTGTGCCTGCCCCTTTTCCACCTGGTCCTTGGCCTTCTGCAGATCCAGCTTCGTCTTGTTCAGTTCGGTACGCACCGCATCCGCCAGCTTCTCCGACAGGGCGTCCAGCTTGGCCTCGTCCAGGATCACATGGGCCTCCCGGGTCACGGCGCCGCTGACCGAAATGCTGGCCACACCGGACACGCCCTCCAGCTTGGGGGACAGCTCTCCGGTGACGAAATCGCTGAGCGCGTACACGTCCATGTCCTCCCGGGTCACGGCGGCCACCATCACCGGCAGCATGGAGGGATTGATCTTCAGCACATAGGGGGCGGAGACGGTGTCGTCCCAACTGCCCTGCAATACGGAGATCTTCTGCTGGATGTCCACACTGATGGTATCCATATTGGCGCCGTCCTCAAACTCCAGCGTGACCATGGATACGCTGTCCTGGCTGGTGGAGGTGACGGTCTTGATCTTATCCAGCGTAGCCATGGACTGCTCCACCGGCCTGGTGATGGACTGCTCAATGGACTCCGGGCTGGCGCCGGGATCAGAAGTGACGATGATGACATAGGGAAAGTCCATGTTGGGCAGCAGATCCGGTGTCATTTTCAGATACGCCACCACGCCCAGCACGATAATGCCCAGCACCGTCACAAAGATCGTCAGCGGTTTTTTCACGCTGAAGCCGGCCATATCCGTCCCTCCTTTTTCCGCCTGCAGCGCCCACGCACCCAGGGTAAAACTGTAATAATGTGTAAGTGTACCATCCCCGCCGCCGACTTGCAAGCGGAACGGCGCAGAATTCACGAAAGCGTTACAAATACAGGATTTTTTCAGGAAAATAGTTCGGCGTTCGTAGTATTCTTTGCGCCGTCTTTGCGCGTCCGGACGATGAAAAACGCGGACGCACCCGCGTCCGCGTTTTTCGCAAATAAGAAAGAGAAAAGGGAAGAAAACAGCAAAATCAGCCGGTGCCCCGTTACAGCAGCGTGCACAGCAGGCGCAGCTCGGCGGCCAGCCACACCGGCATCAGCATGGCGGTGACACGGCACACGGGGTTGATGTTCCCCGTCAGCAGGCACACCAGCGTGAACGCCAGAATGACCGCGATCACAACAGCGGCGATCGCCTTTGCCGGGGAAGTCTTGGTTTTCGTGTTTGTCATAGGGAACAACTCCTTTCTGTATTGTGGCCAAATCATACCACAAAGGTTGGTGCTTGTAAAATTGATTATTCTACAGTATAATATAGGCATAAACTATAATTTGGAGAGCCGCCTATGACCAACCAGGATATCGAGACCTTTTTCGCCGTGCTGGACCACGGCACCATGACCGCCGCTGCCGAGGCGCTGTACATCACCCAGCCGTCCCTGTCCGCCCGGCTGAAGTCGCTGGAGGACCAGGTGGGCGCGCCCCTGTTCCACCGTGGCAAGGGCCAGCGCCGCATCACCCTGACGGATGCGGGCCAGCACTTCCTGCCTCTGGCCCGCCGGTGGCAGAACCTGCTTTCGGAGACGCAGACCTTCGCCGCCGCGGAAAAGCGGGAGTTCCTCCACGTCATCGCCGCCTACACCGCCAACCAGTACATTCTGCCGCCGGTGTACCAGCGGTTTCTGGAGCGTGAGCTGCCGGTGAACCTGTGGGTGGAGTCCATGCGGACGGACCAGGCGGTGTCCGCCGTAGCCCGGGGCGACGCGGACATGGCCATCGTGGACGGCGCATTGCACTACGATCTGCAGATCGAAGCCAAACCCCTGTTCCGGGAGGGCTTCTTCCTGGTGGTGCCCAAAACGGTGGCACTGACGGAACCGGTAGAGGCCACCACCCTGCACGTGCAGGACGAGATACTCATCTACGGCCAGCCGGAGATACTGCAATGGCACGACTACTGGTACGGCGTGGATGCCCGCCCCCTGCTGTACACCGACACGCCCCAGCTGGCCGAGACCCTGCCCGCCTGCGGCAAGCGCTGGAGCATCATCCCCGCCGGCGCGACCGAGCCCTATCTGCGGATGTTCAGCAACGTGCAGGTGCTGCGCCTGGCCCACCCGCCGGCGGAGCGCACCTTCTACCTGGTCACGCCCAAGGGTCGCGCCCTCTCCGCCGCCGCGGAGACACTGCTGGAGGACCTGCGGGTGCAGATACAGGATCTGGAGGGCATCACCTGGTATTGAGCAGCGAAAGAGACACACCCTTCGGTGTGTCTCTTTCTGTCGTTTTGTGTCGCATTCTGTCCTATCCCCGCCGCAGCTGGCCCCGGATCAGCCGCGTCACCGCGTCTGCCAGCCACCCGATGGCCGGCAGGCGCTCCATGGCCTGTCCGTAGATACGCCGGGCGTCCGGCACCTCCCGGTCGCTTCCGGTGAACAGACACACCGGCAGCACGCCCCGCAGCCGCAGGGCCGCGGCCTCCGCCGCCGTGTCGTCCACGCCGCGCTTCCCGGTGTAGGCCCATCCGCCCAGGCCGTTGGGTATCCGCTGGTCGTCGTTGGGGCTGGCGTCCGAGAGCACCAGCAGCAGCGACTGCTCGCTGCGCCGCTGCCGCAGCAGCCAGCCCATGGCCCGCAGGGCCAGCCCGTCCCGGTTCCACCCCGCGGCCACATAGTCGAATACCCCCTCGTTCTGCTCCGGATGGTCATAGTCCCGCAGCACCCGCAGCACCGTGCAGCCGCTGACGGAGCAGAACGCCGTCACCCGCACGGGGATGCGGCACCGGCTCAGGCTCTCCGCGATAAGATACGCCTGTGTGGCCAGCTTCTCCTGCTGCCGGTTCTGCGAGGCCGAGCCGTCCAGCAGCAGGTCCACGGACAGCTCTCCCGGCTCCTGCGGCGACCGGCGGGAGAACACCCGCTCGTCCCCCAGCGCCCCGGCGCGCCAGGCCAGCTCCGGCCGCAGCCTCCCGGCGCGGCCCGTACCGCCCTCGTCCTCCGCCCGCAGCAGCAGCGTGTTCTGCAGCTTCTGCGTCAGCTGTGCGATGGCCAGCTTGTTTTCCACCAGATGCTCCTGATAATACGCCCGGTTCTTCTCCCGCTGCTGCCGGAAGTGGGCCGCGTCCCAGGCCGCCTCCGGCGCGGGCGCGCGGCCCACCGGTTCGCCGCGGGTAAAGTGCAGCCGGCAGTTCTTGTGCACGCCGGTGCACAGGGTGCGCTCCGCCTCACTGAGCTGCCCCGGCGTCAGCATGGACGCGCCGAAGCAGTCCTCCACATACCGCCGCAGGATCGGCTCCGGCGTCCGGCCCTGCAAAAAGCTGAACAGCGTCTGCTTCTGCAGACCGCCGCTGCCGCCGGGCGCGTCATGTGACAGCGCCCGCAGGGCGTTGGGCCGCACAAAGTGCACGCCGCCGCTTTTGTCCCGCTTTCGGCCTACCCACGCCGCCCACTGGCGGTCGTCAGCGGCCCGGCGGGCGCGGCGGAACCAGGTGTACAGCACGCGCTCCGTCCGCTGGATCAGCTGCGCCTCCGTGCTGTCCCCCGGCGCGGCCAGCTCGTCCAGCAACGGCGACAGGGCCGGGTCCTCCGGCTGTTCCAGCACGCGGCAGGCCCAGGCCCGGCGCACGGCGTCCCCGTTCATGCCCTCGGCCACCGGCGTCTGCGCCAGCAGCCGGCGGGCATAGTCCCGCCGCAGCGCCGGCAGCAGCGGCCGTTCCGCCGCGCCGCGGGCGAACACCGCCCCCTCCAGCACCAGGAAGAATATGTCCGTGTACAGTGCCTCCTGCGCCGACCGGTGAAACTCGTTCAGCAGCGGCCGGAACCGGTCAAAGTCGTAATACCGGCAGGCCAGGCCCAGCACCGTATTGCCGTACAGCTCGGCATCCCCCGCCCGGTCGAAGGTCAGCAGCTCCGGCTTGCGGGCATAGTCCCCCCAGCCGTTCCACACCTGATTTTCCGCCCGGCGCGTCTCTCTGTCCTGTCTGTCCATATCAGTCGAACAGCTTGTCCCGGGTGGCGTCCCTGGGCAGGCGCGCCCACACCGCGTCCGCCACCAGCTGGCGCTCAAAGGGCTCAAAGGCCTTGTTGATGATGCCCAGGGCCAGCGCCTGCCCGGAGGGTATCCCCTTCTCGATCAGGTGCAGGGCCGCCAGCAGTCCCCGCAGGTCCAGCGCCTTGGTGGATATCTCACCGCTGTCGCACTTGGTCCGCAGGTCCCGGAACAGCGCCGTCAGCTGCTCGGCCCACTCCCGCTTCAGGGTGGGGAAGCTGCGCCGCAGCAGCTTCTGCAAATTCTCGTCGGAGATCACCGGCATATCCACCACCACGAACCGGCTCACCAGCGCCTCGTTCAGCTCACGGGTGCCGGCGTAGCCGTAGTTCATGGTGCCGATGAACCGCGCCGCGTCGTCCAGCTGTATGCGCTCATACCCCGGCACGTCGATGACGCGCCGGTGGTCCAGCGTGGCGTGCAGCACGGCCAGCGCCTCGTTCTTGGCCATGTTCACCTCGTCCAGCACGCCGAAGCCGCCCAGCCGCGCGCAGGCGCACACCGGTCCCTCCCGGAACACCACCTGCCCGTCCTTCAGCGTGTCCGCGCCGATCAGGGCCGCCGCGTCCACGTTCACATACATGGACACGTCCCACACCGGCCGTCCGAACAGCGCCGCCAGGTCCTCCGCCAGCACGTTCTTGCCGGTGGCCTTCGGCCCCGCCAGCAGCAGGTGCTCGCCGCACAGCAGCGCCGCCGCCGCGCTCTCCCATACCTCCCTGCCGTAGTAGAGATACTTCGGCACGGGCACGCGCTCCTGCGCCTCCGGCGTCAGGGGGTGGGCCTCCCGGAAGCGCTGCACCTCCTCCAGCAGGCCGCTGTCCACGCCCTCGTCCCGCAATTCCTTCCAGATATCCATAGACTCGCCTCATTTCATCTCCGGATGATGCCAAATTATACTCCCGCCGCCCGCTAAGTGTCCGTTAAGGATGTGCGGTCCGTTCCCTTTGTCATATCCGCCCGCGTTCCACCATATAGATAGAGCACAACGGCATGGGAGTGTTGCGTTATGCGAGACGATCTGGAGCAGCGGGCCAAAGAGCTGGCCCTGTACATGATAGAGAACCGGACCACCGTCCGCGCCGCCGCCAAGAAGTTCGGCGTCAGCAAATCCACCGTACACAAGGACCTGTCCGAGCGTCTGGCCCTGTGCGACCGGGCGCTGTACACACAGGTAAAGGCCATACTGGACGAAAACCGTTCCCAGCGGCACATCCGCGGCGGAATGGCCACGCGCCGCAAGTATAAGGGGATATGAAAAAAGGGACGGCGCCGCCGTCCCTTTTCCCGTATAAACCAAAACGGACACCCTTGCGGATGTCCGTTGCGTTTGGTCATTAGCCAATGTTGTTCAGCTTCAGCGTCAGCGCGCTCTTCTTGTGGGCCGCGTTGTTCTTGTGCAGCAGACCCTTTGCAGCAGCCTTGTCGATCGCCTTGACCGCCACCTTGTAAGTGCCCTCGGCCTCGGTGCGATTGCCTTCAACGGCAGCAGCCTCGAACTTCTTGATAGCAGTCTTCAGTGCGGACTTATTGGCTTTGTTGCGAGCATTTCTCGTCTCTGCCACCAGAACACGCTTCTTAGCAGACTTGATATTCGGCAAACCAAACACCTCCCCGACTTGAATTTTTTGTGCAGCGAAAATAAACACTTCCACGCAGGATGATATTTTAGCATCTTTGCCTGAAAAATGCAAGACTTTTTTGCAATTTCCGCGGCAGTTTTTGTATAAAAGCGATTTCACCGGCCATGCTACCCAAAAGCCACAATATTTTGTGTTCAGAAGGGAGCGTTGACCACTACTATGAACCTCTCACGTACCGATCTGGCCGTGGAAACAGCGGAGGCGCTGCCCACCGGCCGGGATATGTTTGCCCCCGGCACCGGCGTCACCAAGTCCGAATGCCTGCTGTGCGGCTGTCCCGTCACCCGCATCCATGTCCATACCCCGGCGGGCGCCCGGGCCATCGGCAAGCCCGAGGGCCGCTATATCACCATCGACCTGCGCCCCGCCCTGTCCCGTCAGGAGGCGCTGACCGGCCGGGCCGCCCTCTGTCTGTGCCGCGAGCTCCGCGCCCTGCTGCCGCCGCCATCGGACGGCCCCGCCCTGGTGGTGGGCCTGGGCAACGACGCCATGACCCCCGACGCCGTGGGGGCAGCGGCGCTGGAGCACCTGCTGGTCACGCGGCACATGGTCCGTTCCATGCCCCGGCAGTTCGGCGCGCTGACGCCTGTGGCGGCCCTGGCCACCGGCGTGCTGGCCCGCACGGGGGTGGAGACGCTGGAGCTGATCCGCGGCGCGGCGGACCGCCTGCACCCCTCGGTGGTCATCGCCATCGACGCGCTGGCCGCCCGCAGCCGTCACCGGCTGTGTGCCACCGTGCAGCTGGGGGACACGGGCCTGATCCCCGGCAGCGGCGTAGGCAATCACCGCAAGGCAGTCAACGCCCGGACGCTTGGCGTGCCGGTCATCGCCCTGGGCGTCCCCACGGTCATCGACGGCGCGGCCCTCTGCGGCGACGAGGACGCCCCGCCCACCGGACTGTTCGTCACGCCCCAGGACATCGACCGCCGCGTCCGTGAGCTGGGCCAGCTCATCGGCTATGGCGTCACCCTGGCGCTCCAGCCCGGCCTGACGCCGGAGGATGCAGCAGCCCTGCTGGGATAGCCCTTGCAAAATCCTCCCCGACGCGGTACAATAGGACATCAAAACTTCGGAACGGGAGGTATCGCACATGGAATTCAACCCCCAGATACAGCTGGCCGGCCTGCTGGAGTGGATGGCCGAGCAGATGCACGCCTGCCACGGCAAGACCGCCGTCATCGGCATCTCCGGCGGCAAGGACAGCTCCACCGTGGCCGCCCTGGCCGTGGCCGCCTATGGCCGCGAAAACGTCCTCGGCGTCCTCATGCCCGACGGCGTCCAGCCGGACATCGACTACTCCCAGGCACTGGTGGAGCACCTGGACCTGCCCCACACCACCATCAACATCCACGACGCTGTTCAGGGCGTGCTGAACGAGATGGAGAAGGCGGGCCTGACCCCCAGCCGCCAGACGAAGGTCAATCTGCCCAGCCGCGTCCGCATGGCCACCCTGTACGCCGTGGCCCAGTCCGTAGAGGGCGGCATCGTCATCAACACCAGCAACCTCAGCGAGGACTGGGTGGGCTACTGCACCATCTACGGCGACAGCGCCGGCGCCTTCTCCCCCCTGGGGATGTACACCACCGAGGAGGTCGTCGCCCTGGGCCGTCAGCTTGGCCTGCCGGAGAAGTTTCTCATCAAGCCGCCGTCCGACGGCCTCACCGGCCTGACCGACGAGGACAATCTGGGCTTCCCCTACCGCGCGGTGAACGAGTACGTCCGCCGCGGCGTGGTGGACCCGGCCATCAAGGAGCGCATCGACGCCCTGCACCGGGCCAGCCGCTTCAAATTCCAGACCCTTCCGGTCTACCACAACGGCCTGCCCATGGCGCTGACCGACGAGACCGATTATTATAACTGAGCCCCGTTTCCTTTTGTGCGTCTTTTTTCTCTCCGTCTTTTGAGAATACAGGGCTCCGGAGCCTTCCGGAACACAAAGGCAAACCGTGACTGCCTCAAAAGTATAAAAAAGAGCGCATAAGCAGCACACGCAAGGGACAACCAGGTAAACGCTGCGTAAACCGAAAAGCAAGCAAACATACGTTGCCGAAAGCAAAAAAAGCAGAAACACCCCGGCCCAATGGCCGGGGTGTTTCCGTGTGTTTGTGTTAGGAGAGAGAGAAAATCACATCAGGAAGTGTTGTTCCTTTGGATGATGCTATAATACCCTCTAATTTTGGCCGAATCTTGAAGCGGCCATGAACAATTTGTGAATTCTGCCTTTTACGCCGCGTTTTTTCCACAGCAGACAGCACATTTCACTGAAACTTTCTGCTCTCGGCCACAGCCATCTGGTCGCAGCGGTTGTTTTTTTCGTTCTCCGCGTGGCCCTTCACCCAGTGGCAGCGCACCTCGTGAATATCGGTCAGCGCCAGCAGCTGCCCCCACAGGTCCGGGTTCAGCGCCGGCTTTTTGTCACTTTTCACCCAGCCCCGCTGCTGCCAGCTTCTGGCCCAGCCCTTTTCCAGCGCGTCGATGACGTACTTGCTGTCGCTGTACAGCTCCACCACGCACGGCTCCTTCAAAAGCCGCAGCGCCTCGATGACGGCGGTCAGCTCCATGCGGTTGTTTGTGGTTCGGGCCGCGCCGCCGGAGAGTTCCTTCTCCGTTCCCTTGTAGCTGAGTATCGCCCCCCAGCCGCCCGGGCCGGGATTGCCGGAGCAGGCTCCGTCGGTGTAGATCGTAACGGTTCTCATATATCCTTCCTTCACTCCACCCCAACGACCCGCACGGTCCCGTCCTGCACGGTAAAGCGCACGTTCTTTCCTGCGTAAGCCATGCCGTACACGCGGTCGGGGTCGTCTTGATACCGGGGCCGCGGGTCGGCGGCCAGGGCGCTCAGCAGCCCGTGGCGCTGTCCGCTGTCAAACTGCGCCAGCAGCTCCGGGGGAAAGTCCACCGTCAGCACCGCGCCGGCGTCTCCGCCGGTAAAGCCGCCGGCGGCGTCGGGATAGCTGTCCGCGTAGGCTAGATAGGGTTTGATGTCTACGATGGGCGTTCCGCTGACCATATCCGCGCCGCGGACATACAGCACCGGACCCTCCGGCTCGTCCAAGGCCACACGCTCCAGCTCCACAGCGGAGAGCCCCAGGCCGTTGGGCCGGAAGGGCGAACGGGTGGCGAACACGCCCACGCGCTCGTTGCCGCCCAGCCGGGGCGGCCGCACCGTGGGCGACCAGCCCTGCCGCTGCGCCCGGTCAAACTGCCAGATGAGCCAGATGTGTGAAAAGCCCTCCAGGCCCCGCACCGCATCCACGTCCCGGAAGGGCTTTTCGAACACGATTCGTCCGGGGCTGTCGGCGATGCCGCTCTGCCGCGGCACGCCGAACTTCTCCGCAAAGGGCGTCTCTATCCGCGCAATGATGTCCAGCCCGGAGCCGTTCACAGCGGGGCCTCCTCCGGCGCTGGCTGCTCCTTCTCCTCGGGATCGGCCAGAGCCAGCGAGATGACCCGGTCGCCCTCCTCCTTGAAGCGCATGACGATGACGCCCTGGGTGGCACGTCCCGCCACGCGGATATTTTCCACAGGTGTGCGGATCAGGATGCCCGCCGCCGTTACCAGCAGCAGGTCCTCGGTACCGTCCACCACCTTCATGCCCACCACCGGGCCGGTCTTGTCCGTGACCATGTAGTTCTTCACGCCCAGACCGCCGCGTCCCGTGACGCGGTAGTCCTCAATAGGCGTTCGCTTGCCGTAGCCGTTCTCGGTGATGGACAGCACGGTCTTGTCCGCGTCGGCGCGGGCGGCGCCAATGACATAGTCGCCCTCCCGCAGGCGGATGCCCCGGACGCCCACGGCCGTGCGGCCCATGGCGCGCACATCCGTCTCGTCGAAGCACACCGCCTGTCCGTCGTGGGTGGCGATAAGCATACGGTCATGCCCCCGCGTCTCCGTCACGGAGATCAGCTGGTCGCCCTCGTCCAGCGTCAGGGCGCGGATGCCGTTGTTCCGCAGGTTCTTCAGGGCGCTGACCTCCAGACGCTTCACCGTGCCGTTCCGGGTGGTCATGAACAGGTACAGCTCCTCGTCTCCCGTCTCGCGGAAGTGGAGCATGGCCTGTACGCGCTCGCCCGTCTCCACCTGCAGGATGTTGACGATGTTCACGCCCTTGGCGGCCTTGCCGCTCTCGGGGATCTGATAGCCCTTCTTGCGGTAGACCTTGCCGGTGTCGGTAAAGAACAGAATATAGTCGTGGGTAGACGCGGTGAACACGTCCACCACCGTGTCCTCCTCACGGGTGGTGATGCCCTTCTTGCCCATGCCGCCCTTACTCTGAGCGGTGTATTCGCTGACCGGCGTGCGCTTGATGTAGCCGTTCTCCGTCAGGGTGAAGACGCACTGCTCCTCCTCGATCATGTCCTCGATGTCCAGCTCGTCCTCCACGTCCTGAATCTCGGTCTTGCGGTCGTCGCCGAACTTGTCGGCAATGGCGGTCAGCTCCTCCTTGAGGATGGACTTCACCAGTCCCTCGTCGCTGAGGATACGCAGGAAGTAGGCGATCTTCTCCTCCAGCTCCTTGTACTCGGTCTGGAGCTTCTCCCGGTCAAGACCCTGCAGCGCCTTCAGGCGCATATCCAGAATGGCCTGGGCCTGCACGTCGTCCAGCCCGAAGCGCTGCATCAGGTTCTCCTTGGCGTTGTCGTAGCTGCTGCGGATGATCTTGATGACCTCGTCGATGTTGTCCTGGGCGATCAGCAGACCCTCCAGCAGGTGGGCGCGCTCCTGGGCCTTTTTCAGGTCGAAGCGGGTCCGGCGGATGATGATCTCCTCCTGGAATTTCAGGTACTCGTCGATGATGTGCCGCAGGGACAGTATTTTCGGCTGCCGCTGGTTTTCCACAAGCGCCAGCATATTGATGGCAAAGGTGGTCTGGAGCTGGGTCTGGGCGAACAGGCGGTTCAGCACCACCTGGGGATTGGCGTCGCGCTTGAGCTCGATCACGATACGCATACCGTTGCGGTCGGACTCGTCCCGGATGTCGGAGATACCCTCCAGCCGCTTGTCCTCTACCTGGTCGGCGATGGCCTTGATGAGCATCCGCTTGTTCACCTGATAGGGCAGCTCCGTGATGATGATACGGGTGCGGCCGTTGTTGAACTCCTCAAACTCATGCCGGGCACGGACCATGAGCCTGCCCCGGCCCGTGGCGTAGGCGGCGCGGATGCCGCTGCGGCCCATGATGATGCCCTTTGTGGGGAAGTCAGGACCCTTGACGTGCTCCATCAGGTCGCTGAGGGTGGCGTCCGGGTTATCCAGCACGCAGATGCACGCGCCGATGACCTCCCGCAGGTTGTGGGGCGGGATGTTGGTGGCCATGCCCACGGCGATACCGCTGGAGCCGTTCACCAGCAGGTTGGGGAACCGGCAGGGCAGCACGCGGGGCTCCTTGCGGCTCTCATCGAAGTTGGGGTCCCAGTCCACCGTGTCCTTTTCAATGTCACGGAGCATCTCGTTGGAGATCTTGCTC
>OLPI01001008.1_pt1 | contig 25741 bp, 25 predicted proteins | sample 1672361 | NCBI WGS metagenome assembly OLPI01 (sample SAMEA3136675, study PRJEB25190) | human gut metagenome
TGAAGCGGGAAGAAGACTTTGAATGTGCCCAGCTGGCGGGGCTTTACCCCTGCGGGGAGGGCGCGGGCTATGCGGGCGGAATCGTAAGTGCGGCGGTTGACGGAATCCGCTGCGCTCTTGCGCTGATTGATAATGATTGACAAAACGCGTGTTTTGTCATATAATTATATATTAAGATAATACAGATATAATGTTCGGAGGAAGATTAAATGGGTAGAATGTTCGGTACAGACGGTGTCCGCGGAATTGCAAATAAAGAGCTTACGCCCGAGCTGGCTTTTGAAATCGGTCAGGCGGGGGCTTATGTTTTAACGGGAAGCACGGGAAAGAAGCCCGTTATTCTGGTCGGAAAGGATACGCGGATATCCGGAGATATTTTAGAGTGCGCGTTAACCGCGGGTCTTTGCAGTGTGGGTGCAAAGGTCGTCAGCGCGGGGGTTATCCCTACCCCGGCGATAGCGTATCTTGTCAGAAGGTTCGGCTTTGACGCGGGCGTTATGATTTCGGCATCGCACAATCCGTTTGAACACAACGGAATTAAATTTTTCAGCGGTGAGGGATATAAGCTTAAGGACGAGACAGAAGAGAAAATAGAAGCTATTATTCTTGACAAAGCGGAAGAGGTCAAACGCGCGGTGTGTGAGGATATCGGACACAGAGAAGAAGATTATTCCCTTGTGGATGAATATATTAAGTTTGCAATGTCTGTAACCGATGTCAGATTTGACGGCATTAAAATAGCAATAGACTGCGCAAACGGTTCGGCAAGTGTGACGGCAAAGCGTGCGCTTGAGGGGCTTGGCGCAGAGGTGTTTGTGACCTGTGATAAGCCTGACGGAATCAACATAAATAAAGATTGCGGTTCAACACATATTGAAAACCTTGCCGCATTTGTTAAAGAGACAAAGGCGGATGTCGGCCTGGCTTTTGACGGCGACGCCGACAGAGTTCTGGCAGTTGACGAGAACGGAGATATGGTTGACGGAGATAAGATAATGGCTGTATGCGCTCTTGATATGCGTTCAAGGGGCAAGCTTGAGGATAACACGGTTGTTGCCACGGTTATGAGCAATCTCGGCTTTTTCAAGATGGGAGAGAAAGAGAAGCTTAATATAAAAAGAACAAAGGTCGGCGACAGATATGTGCTTGAAGAAATGTTAAAATGCGGACATAAAATCGGCGGCGAGCAGTCGGGTCACGTTATACTTCTTGACCATAACACCACGGGCGACGGACTTGTTACGGGGATAACTCTTGTTTCGGTTATGAAGCGTACGGGAAGAAAGCTTTCCGACCTTGCCTCTGTAATGAAGGTCTATCCGCAGGTATTGATTAACGCAAAGGTAAAGAATGAGTTCAAGAGCGAGGATAAATATATGGCAGTGCCCGAAATCCGCGAGAAAATCAGCGAGCTTGAAGCGGCGTTCGCCGGAAGCGGCAGAGTGCTGATTCGCCCGTCGGGAACGGAACCTCTTGTGCGCGTAATGATTGAGGGGCAAAATGAGGAAGAGATTAAAAGATATGCCGAGGAACTTGCGCATCTGATGGAAGAAAAGCTTAACTAATATACACAATATATAATCGAAAAGAGGAAGTAAAAAATGAAATTAGGTATAGTTGGTTTGCCGAATGTCGGCAAAAGCACATTGTTCAATGCAATAACGCAGGCAGGGGCGGAATCCGCAAATTATCCGTTTTGTACCATAGAGCCGAATGTGGGAACGGTTATTGTTCCCGATAAAAGAATCGATGAGCTTGTAAAGATGTATGAGCCCGATAAGACAACCTACGCGGTTATAGAGTTTGTGGACATTGCGGGACTTGTAAAGGGCGCGAGTAAGGGCGAGGGCCTCGGAAACAAGTTTTTGTCAAACATACGTGAGGTAGACGCTATCGTTCACGTTGTCCGTGCCTTTGAAGATGAAAATATAGTTCACGTCGACGGCTCTGTTGACCCGATACGCGATATAGAAACGATAAATTTTGAGTTAATTATGTCTGACCTTGAGATTCTGGACAGAAGAATCGATAAGACGCGAAAGTCGCTTAAGGGCGGAGACAAGTCTTTTAAAACTCAGCTTGAGTTTTACGAAAGACTGCGCGAGGTGCTGGAGAGCGGCAAGTGCGCAAGAACGATGGATATGACAGAGGACGAGCACGAGATGCTTAGCGATGTTTCGCTTTTGACGCTGAAGCCCGTGATTTATGCGGCAAACGTAGCGGAGGACGACTATTCAAAGCCTGAGGGTGAGAATGAATTTGTAAATAAAATCCGCGAATTTGCGGCAACCGAAAATTCGGAAGTGATGGTAATTTCGGCAAGAATAGAAGAAGAAATTTCCGCGCTTGACAAGGATGAGAAGCAGGTGTTTTTAGAAGAACTCGGCGCAAGCGAGTCGGGGCTTGATAAGCTGATTCGCGCAAGCTACAAGCTTTTGGGGTTAATCAGCTATTTAACTGCGGGCAAGCCCGAGGTAAGAGCCTGGACGATTAAAGAGGGAACAAAGGCTCCGCAGGCGGCGGGTAAGATTCATACCGACTTTGAACGCGGATTTATCCGCGCCGAGGTGGTTGCATTTGATGATTTGATGGAATGCGGTTCTATGACGGCGGCAAAGGAAAAGGGGCTTGTACGCTCTGAGGGCAAAGAATATGTTGTAAAAGACGGCGACATTATTCTGTTTAGATTTAACGTATAAATAAGTATAAATAAATTTTTAAATTAAGAGGAGGAAATGCTATGAATACCGGAATCTTTGATACAATAAAAGACGTGGTATCGGACGCGGCACAGGTTGTAGGTAAAAAATCGGGGGAGCTTATTGAGGCTTCAAAAATAAAATACGCCGTATTTGAGTTAAAAGGCGAGATACGAAAGCTGTATAACGAAATCGGCAAGCTGGAGTATCAGTCGTTTGCGGACGGTGTGGATAATGATGACGACATCAAGCTTAAGTGCGGAATTATCAAGGCAAAATATGCAAAGATAAGGGTTTTGGAAAGTAATGCGGCAGATATCGAATTTAAGTGTCCCAAGTGCGGCTGTCCCAACAGCGCGGATGCGGAGTATTGCTCTTCGTGTGGGGCGGATATGACTGTAGATGTGCACGGCGCGGTTGAGTACGGAGAAGAAGAGTAATGGTACTGGTATTATCTGACGGCGGCTCGGGCGTTTTAAGAGTGGTAAAACAGCTTGAGATACGCGATGAAAAGTATATTGTGTATTTTATGAACTTCTTGGGAGCGGGAAGGTTCGGCAAGGGTAATGTGATTGTCGGCGACGGTTCGGCGGCTTCAATAGCCGCGGCAATTTCCAAAAACAGAGCGGACGCGGTTATCGATGCGGTTGAGGAACCAAAGTCAAGGTCTTCCGTGAACGCCTGCCGTGCGTGCAGAGACGGCGTAAAGTACATTAAATATGTCAATATGGAAGAGAGCTACGGGGCGCGCAAGTGTCTTTCGTACAGGCAGCTTGCGTCGATGATATGCCGCGGAAACGGAGCGGTGCTGTACGCATCGCCCGTGACGGTCAGCGGTATCGCCGCTGTCGGCGGAGATGACGCGGCGAGAAAAATGTATGTTCCCGTGGTTAAAAACGCGGTTTTTGATACGGACGCCGCGCTTGAATATTCGGTTCCGATAATGAATGTTATAGAGACGAACGTAATTGACGGAAAAGAATCGGTTGAAGAAGTTCTTAAGCGCACGGGGGCGTCGATGATAATATGCGATACAAGCGTAAACGCCGCAGATAAGGTGCGGGCGGGAGATTTGCTGAATATTCCCGTCCTGATTACACATAATATGGGTATGGAGTATCCCGAGGCGGCAGCGGCGGCGCGGGATGCGGCAATGTTCGTGCGCAGCCGGACGGGATATGATACGAAAGGTTAGGTAGGCTTATGAAAATAGCTATAGACGGCCCTGCGGGAGCGGGGAAGAGTACAATTTCAAAAGGAGCGGCAAAACGGCTCGGCTTTGTTTATATCGACACGGGTGCGATGTATCGGGCTATCGGGCTTGCCGCTGTCAGACGCGGCATAGATACGTCTGACGCAGAAGGGGTTAAAGCGATACTTGATGATGTAGAGGTCTCTATCCGCCACGATGAAAGCGGACAGCTGATTTTTTTAAACGGCGAGGATGTTTCGACCGATATCCGTCTTCCGGAAATATCGGTGGCGGCGTCAAACGTTGCCGTTATCCCCGAGGTTCGGCTGAAGCTTGTTGAGCTTCAGCGCAAGCTTGCGGCGGATACGGACGTTATAATGGACGGCAGAGATATAGGAACTTATGTTCTGCCCGATGCCGAGCTTAAAATATTCTTAACCGCAACGGTAGAAGAAAGAGCAAATCGCAGATGCCGCGAACTGCGGGAAAAGGGAGTGGAAACCGATTTTGAGGCGGTCAAAAAGGATATGGAATACCGCGATAAAAACGATTCCGGCAGAGAGTTTGCGCCATTAAAACCTGCCGAGGACAGCGTGTATATGGACAATACCGATATGACGCTTGAAGAATCAATAGATAAGGTTTGCGAGCTTGCCCGCGCGGAAAGGGAGTAGATTATGGGGTTTTATGAATTTGCAAAATCGGCGGTAAAACTATATTATAAAATATTTTATCGCATAGAAGTTGAAGGAATTGAAAATATCCCCAAAGAGAACGGTTTTATAGTAAGCGCAAACCACAAAAGTCTTAACGACCCCCCTCTCCTTGCGGCGGTTCTTCCGATTAAATTTCGGTTTATGGCAAAAGAAGAATTGTTTGAGAATAAAATTTTCGGCGCGGCGTTAAGGTCTTTCGGGGCGTTCCCGATAAAACGCGGCAAGAATGATATAGCGGCGCTGAGAGCGGCGATAGAGATTTTATCAAATAAAGAGAATCTTATGATTTTCCCCGAGGGGGCAAGGTCACCGAAGGGGCATATGCATAAGGGAAAGCCGGGTACGGCTTTGATTGCGATTAAATCAAAGGTTAAGATTCTTCCCGTCGGAATAGACGGAGAATATAAGCTCTTTTCAAGGATAAAAATAAGAGTGGGCAAACCGATAAGCCTTGAAGAGTACTATGACGAGAGGCTCAGGTCTGAAAAGCTTCAGCAAATAACCGAGGAGAGACTTATGCCGGCGATATCACAGCTTTCGGGGGTAAGTACATATGAAGACAGAGATAGCCGATAAAGCCGGGTTTTGCTTCGGCGTGGCAAGAGCCGTGAAGATTGCGCAGCGTGCGGCGGAGGGCAAAGACAAGACCGTTACCTACGGAATGCTTATACACAACCGCGATGTGACGGAAGAGCTGAAAAATCTCGGCGTAGGCACGGTTGAATCTGTTGATGAAATAAAATCCGGTGTAAATGTGATAATCCGCGCCCACGGGATTTCGGCGGATGAAGAGGCTGAAATAAATAACCGCGGCGCAAAAATTATTGACGCAACGTGCCCCTTTGTAAAGAAGATTCATACCATCGCAGCAGCCGCGGCGGCAAACGGAGCAGAAGTTATAATAGTGGGCGACCCGAACCATCCCGAGGTAAAGGGCATAGACGGCAGATGCCTCGGAAGGGGGCATATTATCAATTCGATAGAAGAAGCCGAGCGAATAAAATCGGATATTTTGTCGGATAATGTCGTAATTGTGGCTCAAACCACGCTCAGAAAAGATTTTTTTAAAAAAATTGAAAAAATTTTAAAAAAACATTTTACAAATGCGAAAATTTTTGATACAATATGTAGTGCGACTGATGAAAGACAAAAGGCGGCGGCAGAACTTGCCTCGCGTGCCGATTGTATGATAGTAATAGGAGCGGCGGAAAGCTCGAACACAAAAAAACTGTACGAGCTTTGCAGCGAGCATTGCGAAAACACGGTTGCGGTTGAAAATGACAAAGAATTAAAAAAATATATAAAACAGGGGAAGTTCCCCGCATTTAAAAAATTAGTCGGTATTACCGCCGGAGCATCAACTCCGGACTCGGTAATCAAGGAGGTCTATTTAACCATGGCGGAAAACAATGAAATGAACTTTGCAGAAGCGTTGGAGGAAACCTTAAAGCCCATTAAGTCGGGCGAGGTTGTAAAGGGTGTAGTTATAGGTGTTACACCTACAGAGGTAAGAGTTGACATCGGCAACAAGTATGACGGTGTTATTCCCTTAAGCGAACTTACAGACGATACCAACGCTGACATCAACGACCTTGTTAAGGTAGGAGAAGAGGTAGAGGTTTATGTCGTTCACGTTAGTGACAGAGACGGCGTAGTTACTCTTTCAAAGAAAAAGATTGATGCTGTAAAGGGTATGGAAGAACTGAAGACTGCGTTTGAGAATAATGAAATTCTCACAGGTCGCGTAATCGAGCTTGTTAAAGGCGGCGTTGTATCTATAGTAAACTGCGTTCGCGTATTTATCCCTGCGTCTGAGTGTGCAGAAAGATTTTTGGCTGATTTGGGCGTTTTGCTCGGCACAGAGCAGAAGTTCAGAATCATCAAGATGGATGTTGACAGACGCGGCAGACAGAGAGTTGTCGGCTCGATTAAATCTGTTGCAAAAGAAGAGAGCGAGAAGGCTGCTGCCGAATTCTGGGCAAACGCGGAAGAGGGCAAGCAGTACACGGGTACCGTTAAATCACTCACATCCTTTGGGGCATTCGTTGACTTGGGCGGAGTAGACGGTCTTATTCATATTTCCGAGCTTTCGCCGGTAAGAATCTCACATCCGTCCGAAGCCGTAAAAGTCGGTGACAAGATTGATGTATATATTAAAGAGCTTAACAAAGAAGAGAACAGAATTTCTCTTGTAAAAGAGCTTAAAGAGAAAAAGGCTGAAGAGTTCTGGGCTAACGCAGAAATCGGCAAGCAGTACACAGGTACTGTTAAGTCGCTTACGTCTTTCGGCGCATTCGTTGACCTGGGCGGAGTAGATGGTCTGGTTCATATTTCAGAGCTTTCGTGGCAGAGAATCAAGCACCCGTCAGAGGTTGTAAAGGTTGGAGATACAATCAATGTTTATATTAAAGATATGAACAAAGAGACAGGCAAGATTTCTTTGGGCTACAAGAAGGAAGAAGACAGCCCGTGGGTTAAGGGTACGGAAAATCTCAATGTCGGCGACACTATCAAGTGCAAAATCGTTCGCATTTTGCCCTTCGGTGCTTTTGCAGAGGTTGCTCCTTATGTTGACGGACTTATTCACATTTCTCAGATTTCAAATGAGAGAATAGGCAAGCCGTCGGACGTTTTGGCAATCGGAGATGTTGTTGAAGCGAAAATCGTTGAGATAAACAATGATACAAAACAAATCGGTCTTTCGATGAAGGCTCTTATGAACCCTGCCAATGATGAGACCGAGCCGGCTGAGGACGAGCCTGTTTCATACACAGAAGACAGCTCATTCACACTTGGCGATCTTATTGACACAGAAGAGTAATTAATATGTAATGCCGATAAAAGGGGTTGCTGCAAAAACGGAACAGATAAGCCCGTTTGCAGCAGCTCCTTTTGGCAATTTGCCGCCGCGGCGGATTAATAAGCGCGGTGCGTATTTTATCTACTGATAATGAGAGGTTAGAATAATGACTATTCAGGAATTTAAACAAAGTGTGCGCGGAAAACAGATAGCGGTTGTAGGGGCAGGAGTCAGCAATCTTCCGCTTATTGAAATGCTGGCGGAATGCGGCGCCGAAACCTGTGTATATGACAAAAGAACAGCCGAAAAGATGGGAGACGTTTATAAAAAGCTTTGCGGCCTTGGCGCAGAGACGGTTCTGGGAGACGGATATCTTGATAAAATCAAGGACGGAACAGAGATAGTCTTCAAAACGCCGGGGGTCAGATTTGATGCCCCCGCGCTTAAAGAGGCAGAGAGAAACGGAGCGGTTATCTCGTCGGAGATGGAGCTGTTTTTTGAGACGTGCCCTTCAAAAATAATCGCGGTGACGGGCAGTGACGGCAAAACGACCACAACAAGCCTGATTTATGATATGCTGACCCGCGCGGGATATACGTGTCACCTCGGCGGAAACATAGGCAAGCCGCTTGTGGCGGAGGTTGAAAATATCAAGCCCGAGGATATCTCGGTGGTAGAGCTTTCAAGCTTTCAGCTGCATACTATGAAGCGCAGTGCAGACATAGCTGTGGTGACAAATGTAACGCCCAATCACCTCGACTGGCACACCGATTTTAACGAATACATAGACGCAAAACGCTCGGTATTCAAATATCAGAAGGCGGGCGGAAGAGTTGTTCTTAATTATGACAATGAGATAACAAGAGGCTTCGGAGAGGGCAGAGACGGAGCGGTATATTTCAGTTCGACAAAACAGCTTGATAACGGATTTTGGCTTAAAGACGGCAAAATCGTCAGAAGTGCCGCGGGAAATGCAGAACGTGAAGTTTTGGACACGGACACCATCTATATCCCGGGTATGCATAATGTAGAGAACTATATGGCGGCAGCGGCGGCAGTTGAGGGACTTGCGGACGACAGTGTTATCAGAGAGACCGCTGTGGAATTTAAGGGTGTGCCGCACAGAATCGAGTTTGTGCGTGAGCTTGACGGAGTTAAATATTATAATGATTCGATAGCAAGCAGCCCGGCAAGAACCACAGCGGGGCTTAAATCCTTCGGCGATAAAAAGGTTATACTTATTGCGGGCGGATATGATAAAAAGATTCCGTTTGACGACTTCGGGGCGGTTGTGAACGAGCACGTAAAAAAGCTTGTGCTTGTGGGATTCACCGCCGAAAAGATTGAAGCGGCGGTTAAAAATGCGGCAAATTACAACAATCTGCCGATTTACAGGTGCGACGGCTTTAAAGAGGCTGTCGAAAAAGCGCGCGATATATCGGAAAGCGGTGATACGGTGATACTTTCGCCTGCGTGCGCAAGCTTTGACCTTTTTAAGAATTTTGAGGACAGAGGAAACACGTTTAAAAATATTGTAAAAGAATTTTAAGTATCCGTCCGTAATATACAAAGGCGGACAGAAAGGCTGTGTGAGGCAAATGTTTTTCTTCAGCATTATTGGTATTATATTTTCGGCGGCGGTTACGCTTGCGGCGTACGGAATCAGTTCGTACAGCTTATATTCGATTGCAAAGCGAAACGGTGTAAAAAATCCGTGGACAGCGTTTGTGCCGATACTTCACTATTATATTATAGGTTCTATATGTGAGGAGTATCGGTTTTACGGACATACGGTAAGGCGGCTTGATATCGTTATGCCGATTGTTTTGCTGATTCAGGTTATGGCGGCGTACGTTCCGTCTTATATTGCGTTTGTGCCGAGCCTTGCGGCGGGAATATTTATAGCGCTTGTTATGCACAAGTTCTTTTATCTGTTTGACCCGCAGCACGCGTTTATGTTTGCCGTAATATGCCTTTTCGGCAGACTGGCAACTGCAATCGTACTTCTGATTATAATGAATATGCCGATGCAGATGTCCGCAGGGGCGTATCGGTATCCTTTCGACAGATAAAAAACGGCCGCGGCAAATTACCGCGGCTGCTTTTTATTATTTTGTAATCATTGTTCCGATACCGCTGTCTGTAAATATTTCAAGAAGCAGGCAGTGCGGAATCCTTCCGTCTATAATATGTACGGCGTTTACGCCCGCGTCAAGGGCTTCAAGCCCTCCTTTAACCTTGGGAATCATTCCGCCGACTATTTTTTTGTCGGCAATCATTTTGTCGATTTCGGGCTTGGTAATCTGATAGATAATCTCGGGGCTGTCAACGGATTCTTTGATGCCGTCGATATCGGTCAGAAGAACAAGCTTTTCCGCTTTTGCCGCCGCGGCAATGGCGCCTGCGACTGTGTCGGCGTTTATATTATAGCTGTTGCCCTCCTCATCAACGCCGATGGGGGCAACAACGGGAATGTAGTCGCCGTTTGTCATTATGTCAAGCACATTCTCGTTTATACGAACGATATCGCCGACGTAGCCGATGTCGGTTTTCTTTCCGTCAACCTCGGTATAATATTTTTTGCACTCTATAAGCTTTCCGTCAATGCCGGAAAGACCGATGCCCTTGCCGCCCTTTGTGCCGAGAAGCGAGACAATCTCTTTATTTGTCTTGCCTATAAGCACCATACGCGCAACCTTCATAGTCTCCTCATCGGTGACACGCAGACCGTTAACGAATTCGCTTTTAATGTCAAAACGGGTAAGAGCCGCAGAGATGTCGGGTCCTCCGCCGTGGACAACTATCGGATTAATACCAATATATTTAAGCAGGGTTATGTCCTCCATAACTTTATTTTTAAGTTCTTCGTTTATCATTGCGTTGCCGCCGTATTTTATTACTACGGTCTTGCCGTAAAACTTTTGTATGTAAGGCAAAGCCTCAATTAATATTTTTGCTTTATCTATTATGGGTTTGATTTCCGGCTGGTTCATTCTTATATCCTCCTTACAAGTACATTGCAATATCGCGCAGACCGCTGTCTTCGGGCAGACCGCACATAATATTCATATTCTGAATCGCCTGACCTGCCGCGCCCTTGATGAGATTATCAAGGCACGAGACGATTACGGCGCGGTTTAAACGCTTGTCGGCAACTATGCCTATGCCTACTCTGTTTGAGCCCGCAACGTGCTTTACCTCGGGCAGAGTGCCCGCGTCATATACAGAGATAAACTGCTCGCCCTTATAAAAGTTCTTGTAAAGGGCAACCAAATCGTCTGTGCTTGCCTTTTCTTTAAGGTTTATGTAGCAAGTCGCAAAGATTCCGCGCTTCATCGGGACAAGGTGCGGGGTAAAAGAAAGTACAATATCCTCATTTGCCGCGTGAGAAAGCTCTTGTTCAATCTCTGATGTGTGGCGATGCGTCGCGACTTTGTACGCCTTTACGGTTTCTGTGCATTCGCAGAAGAGGTTCGGAAGGTTAAGCCCTCTTCCCGCGCCGGTCACGCCTGATTTTGCATCTATTATAATGCTGTGGTTATCCGCAAGCCCCGACTGTACAATCGGGTAAAGCCCCGTAATGGAACACGTTGTATAGCATCCGGGATTGCCTATAAGCCGTGTATTTTTTATTTTGCTGCGGTACAACTCGCACAGACCGTAAACCGATTCCGAAAGGAGTTCCGGTGCGGAATGAGGCTGACCGTACCACTTTTCGTAGACCTTGGGGTCATCATAGCGGAAGTCGCCCGATAAGTCGATTATTTTAAGACCTTTTTTGTAAAGGGAGGGGATAACCTCTTTTGACGCTCCGTGCGGAAGAGCGGTAAAAACAACATCACAGTTTTCGGCGATATCATTTTCGTCAAGCGCGGTGAACTCCATATCGCAGATGCCCCGGAGATTGGGATACAAATCCGAAATTTTAACGCCGACGTTTGAATGCGATACAACTCTTGTTAATGTTACGCCCTCGTGTCTGAGAAGCAGGCGAACCGTTTCAATTCCGGCATAGCCGGTCGCTCCCAATACTCCAACTTTTATCATCTGAAAAATCATCTCTCTTTTATAAATTTTGTACGTATGTATATTATAACTCATTCGTCAATATTTTTCAAGCATAAAGAAAAAAAGAAATATTTTTGGTTATTTTTTTAGCAAAAAAATTGCGCAAATTAGTTCTTTATACATATTTACTAAAAAGAAAAATTTAAATTTGTATAATTAGGCTCTAACATTTTCCGTTAAAATATGTTACAATAAGTTATACAAATTAAGTCATATATTATGTTAAAGAGAGATTATAGTAGGAGGTTTTTTATATGGCAAGCTTAAGTTTGAAGCACATCACCAAAACGTATTCCGGTGGCTTCACGGCTGTTACTGATTTTAATTTAGATATTGAGGATAAAGAGTTTATAATTTTCGTTGGTCCGTCAGGCTGCGGTAAGTCTACCACACTCAGAATGATTGCCGGCCTTGAAGAGATTACAGAGGGTGAGCTTTACATAGGCGATAAACTTATGAATGACGTTATCCCGAAGGACAGAGATATCGCAATGGTTTTCCAGAACTATGCGCTTTATCCGCATATGACCGTATTTGAGAATATGGCGTTTGGTCTTAAGCTCAGAAAGGTTCCCAAGGCGGAAATTAAAAAGAAGGTTACAGAGGCTGCTCAGATTCTGGGTATAGAGCATCTTCTCGACAGAAAGCCGAAGGCTTTGTCGGGCGGTCAGAGACAGCGTGTTGCTTTGGGTCGTGCCATCGTGCGTGAACCTAAGGTATTCCTTATGGATGAGCCGCTTTCAAACCTTGATGCCAAGCTGAGAGTTCAGATGAGAACCGAAATCGGAAAGCTTCATAAAAAGCTTCAGACAACATTTATATATGTAACCCACGACCAGACAGAGGCTATGACAATGGGTACAAGAATCGTTGTTATGAAGGACGGTATTGTTCAGCAGGTAGATACGCCTTCAAACCTTTATATGTATCCGTGCAATGTTTTTGTTGCCGGATTTATAGGCAGCCCGCAGATGAACTTTATCGATGTTACCGTTGATGTTAAAGAAGACGGAACATACCTTACAAATAACCACTTTAAGATTAAGCTTCCCGACGGCAAGGGCAAGAAGGAAGAGCTTCGCGCTTACAACGGCAAACAGGTTGTTATGGGTATCAGACCCGAGGATATTTATGATGACGAAGCATATATTTCGGCTGCTCCCGATTGCAACTTTGACGTAAAGATTGACCTTACGGAAATGATGGGTGCTGAGACATATCTGTACTTTAAAGTTGAGGATGTTAACTTTACTGCAAGAGTTAACCCGAGAACAACTTCAAAGCTTGGACAGACCATAAAGATTGCTCTTGATGCAAATAAGATTCACCTGTTCGATAAGGACACCGAAAACTGCATTATGCATTAATCTGTTCGGATAACTAATATCAGGTTAATAAATAGGGAATTTGCAAAATATGCGGATTCCCTTTTTGTTTAAAAGGTTACAAAGAGATTAAAATAAATAAAATTTAAAAAATTTTGCAAAAACACTTGAAAAACTTTACGTTTTATGATACAATGGAGCGTACTGAATATTATATATCAAGTCAGATAAATCAGAGCGAAAGTGATGTATCGCAAGATACAAGGAGGAAGTAAAATGAAGTTAGGTTTAATTATTGTACACGTAATAATTGCGGTTGTGCTTGTTGTGGTTGTACTTATGCAGCACGGTAAGCAGCAGGGGCTTTCGGGCGCAATAGCCGGCGGAGCCGAGACGTTCTTCGGTAAGAATAAGGGCAGAACAATTGACGCTATGCTTAAAAAGTTTACCGCGGTGGTTGCTGCGCTGTTTGTTATAAGCTCAATCGTGCTGACAACTGTTTCCGTAAAAGAGTATAAGAGTTCTTCTTCAAGTGATGCGTCTTCGACCGAGGCTTCTCAGAGTGCTGACGGGCAGACACAGGTACAGGTTGACGACCAGGGCAACCTTGTTGACGCAGACGGAAATGTTGTTATGACAGCCGACCAGCTTGCTCAGCAGCAGGCAAGTCAGAAAGAAAGCGGGGACAGCAACGCAAACAGCGGAGAGAACACAGACGGCGGCAATGCTTCCGACAATCAGACTCCGGCTGAATAATTAAAAGAGATTTTGGCGGACGAAAATCCGCCGCACAGCAAAGCCTCCCTTCGGGGAGGCTTTTGTTACTTTATTTAAATATATTAAGGCGGTGTGTATGATGCAAGTAAAATTAAAAAATATAATCGGACATTTTTTAACGATAACCCGACACCGGCATACGGTTATTGCACACAGCGCAAGGGCGGGAATATTGATGCAGGGGTTAAAACACGATTTGTCGAAGTATAGTCCGACCGAATTTTTGGGCGGAGCAAGATATTACTGCGGATATAAAAGCCCAAATGAGGAAGAGCGCCGCAAATACGGATATTCGCCCGCGTGGCTGCACCATAAGGGCAGAAACAGACATCACTTTGAATATTGGACAGACTATGACACGGTTACGCATAAAATAAAGCCTGTTCCTATGCCGAAGAAATATATTGCAGAGATGTTTTGTGACAGGGTTGCGGCAAGCAAAATATATCAGGGAGATAAATACACAAACGCGCATCCGCTTGAGTATTTTCTGAAATCTAAAGAAACACGTTTTATAGACGCCGAAACATCGGATGAAATAGAAAGATTGCTTTGCGTTCTGGCTGAAAAGGGAGAAGAAGAGGCGTTCTGCGAGGTACGCAAAATGCTTGGGAAGAAATAAAAGGAGCTGCACTATACAGCTCCTTTTATATTATGCGTTCTTAAGAGATACGATTTTATATGCGCTTCCGCTGATATCTACCGTATATTTATACCTTTCGGAGACATCTTTAACGCTTCCGTCGGGATAATATACGCGGATGACAGAGTCGCGTATGACAGTAACCTGAGTTGCAGAAATACGCTCTGTACTGTGGCAGTTAACAGAGAGAATCTGTTCGCTTGAGACGGATTCGTGAATGCTTTTAACGCTTTTAAGCTCTTGGTCTGCGGCACTGCCCGAAAAATATGTATATACATAATCAAAATCGCCCGTATTAACTCCGTTCACAAACTCGATAATCGAATTATGAACAAAGTGCTGGACATCCGATGCGCTGTAATTATACACCTGCGGCTTGGACGAAACTATATAATTTCGTTTAATATAACCTCTGCTTCCGTTGTAGGTAACCAATGCAAAATCGGAATTGGTATATTCGATAACATATATTTCGCTTGCCAGGGGAACCTGCATAATTTCAGAGTAACTTGCTGAAGGTCCGGTCCTCATAGTCACGCTTACGTTGCAGTTGCCCACAAACATTGTGCGTTCAACGGTTATCGGCTGCTCGGCGGGCTTTTGCTGCTGAGGCTGCTGTGCGGGCTGCTCTGCCGGGGCGGTGTTTTCCGACGGGGTCTGCACTGCGGATTCGGCAGGAGGTGTGTTGTCTGTATGAGAGCCCCCCGGAGAGATTACATTTGTTGCAAACAAAACAATTATTATGATTATTACTGCCGCCAAAACAGACATTACGGATATTGCAACAATTAAGCCCGTGTTGGTTTTCTTTTTGTACATATCGGGGTTGTAGCCCGGATTGTAATTGGGGTTATAATTCGGATTGTATCCCCGATTAAATTCGGGTGAATTGGGGGGATAGTTTTGATAATTTCCGCCTCCGTATTCGCGCCCTGTATTTGAGTTATACATATATGAGTCATCAGGGATATCTATCGGACCCGTATTTCCTAATGCTTCGGTATTATCAAAAGCATCGGAATCGTTAAAATTCATATCATTGTTATCCTTGTTCATACATTTGCCCTCCAAAAAAATTATGCTTATATTATACACTATTTGTGATAATTTGTAAATAGAAGAACAAATTTTTTAAATAGAGCGGAAAGGGATTTTTTACACACAAAAAACTTGCAATAATAAATTGTTTGTGTTATAATAATAAACTGAATAAAGAGGCTTCGGCAAAGTGAAAATGTGGGGTTATTTATTATGTTGAAAAGTATGACCGGCTTTGGCAGGGCTGAAGAGCAGGCAGAAAGTTATATTATAACGATTCAGATAAAATCGGTTAATCACAGATATGCGGATTTTACCGTGAAAGTTCCCAGATACTATAGTTTTCTTGAGGATAAAATCAGAAATGAGGCGGCTAAAGTCATATCAAGGGGCAAGGTTGAAATACTTGCGGGAATAGAACGCAAGGGTGCGGACGACAGGAAGATTGTACTTAACCGTGAGCTTGCGGAGGAATATGTCAATGCATTGCGCGGGCTTACAGAGTTTGGCGTGAGAGACGATTTGTCGATTTCGACTATGTCGGGGATAAATGATATATTTGATGTAGAGTATAAAGAGATAGATGAGGAACATATAACCGAGATGGTTCTCGGCGTTTTAAGAAGCGCCGTTGATGAGTTTTTGGCAATGCGTATCGCCGAGGGCGAGAGACTTGGCGAGAGCCTTAACGGTCACCTTGACTCTCTTGCCTCTGAAATAGAGATAATAGAGCGCCGCTCTCCCGAGTGTGTGGAGGAATACCGAAACAGACTTAAGCGCAAGATTGAAGAGGTACTTGCCGACAGGATTGCGGACGAGGCGAGAATTATCACCGAGGCGGCTGTGTTTGCCGACAAAATTGCCGTTGATGAGGAAACGGTAAGATTAAAAAGCCATATATGCGCCTTTAAAAATACGATGAAATCAAACGAACCCGTGGGTAAAAAGCTTGATTTTATTGTTCAGGAGATGAACCGCGAAGCCAATACCATCGGTTCAAAGTGCAATGACGCAGATGTTGCCTCGCACGTGGTTGAGATAAAATCAATAATAGAAAAAATCAGAGAACAAATTCAGAATATAGAATAAAAATGGGGTGTATTCAATGAAGCTTATAAATGTCGGCTTCGGAAACATAGTTTCCGGAGACAGGGTTATTGCCATTGTCAGTCCTGACTCGGCGCCAATCAAACGAATAGTGCAAGAGTCAAAGGAAAAGGGGCTGCTGATTGACGCAACCTGCGGCAGACGTACCCGCGCAGTTATCATAACAGACAGCGACCACGTTATTCTGTCAGCGATTCAGACCGAAACAATTGCGGGCAGAGCAGAGCCGAAAGAAGATGACAGAGAGGAAGAGACAGAAAATGAAGGGTAGGCTTATTGTTATTTCCGGTCCTTCGGGGGTAGGAAAGGGCACGCTTGTCAAGCGGCTTCTCAGCGAATGCAAAAAGCTTAAGCTTTCTGTGTCCGCCACAACAAGAAAGCCCCGAAGCGAAGACGCCGAGGGTGTAACATACTTCTTTAAAACAAAAGATGAGTTTCGTTCTATGATAGACGAGAGCGCGTTTATGGAGTGGGCAGTATATAATGACAATTACTACGGCACGCCTATAGCCCCGGTTAAGGAGAAGCTTGCGGAAGGCTATGATGTGCTGCTTGAAATTGATGTTCAGGGCGCGATGAAGGTTATGGAGAAATGTCCTGACGGAATTTATATTTTTATAGCACCGCCAAGCGTTGAAACCCTGAGAGAGAGACTGACGGGCAGAGGCTCGGAATCGTCGGAGCAGATTGAAAAGAGAGTTGCGGCGGCAGAGGAAGAGCTTAAGCTTCAGGATAAGTACAGTTATGTTGTTGTAAATAATGTCTTGGACGATGCAGTCGAGGACATAAAGAAAATAATAGAAGGGAAAGATTTATTATGATGATATATCCACCGATTGCCGAGCTGGTAAAAAAGGCGGGCAGCAGATATGCTTTGGTTATTGAGGCGGCTCAGCGTGCAAGACAGCTGTCACAGGGGGCAACACCGCTCACCACATCCGATTCAAATAAGGAGGTTGCTATTGCGGCAAACGAAATATTTGAGGGTAAAATAAGCGCGGTAATGCCCGACCAGATTCAGCCGCACGAGGGCGCGCCGGCTGATGAGGCGGAAGAGCAGGAAAGTCCGCTTGAGACGGAAGAAGAGGAAGAGGCTTCGGAGGAAACAGCCGAGTAATCTTTTAAACGGGATTTTAATCGGGCTGCCGCAAAACGGAACCGTGATTGTTCGGGCGCCGTTTTGCGGCAGCCCGTTTTACAAAAGCGGCACAGACAGAAGGTGAGCGGAATGATTGTAAAAGTTATGCTTACAAATGCGGGATTTGCGTTAAGCAGAGAGTTTGACTATAAAGTTGAAGATTCAATGCGGGAAAAGGCGAAAATCGGAATGAGGGTGATTGTTCCGTTTGGAGTAAGAAACAAATCCGAAGAGGCGATTATAACAAATGTCTCGGATGAAAGCAAGTACGATAAACTGAAATCAATAAAAAAGTTTGCGGATGAAAAGCCAATCTGCACAAAGTATCAGCTTGAGCTTTGCAAATGGCTTCAGGAGAAATATTTATGCTCGTTCGCGCAGGCTTATAAGCAGATAAAGCCGCCCAGAGCCGGGATAAAGGTTCATCAATGGATGGTGCTTATAAAGGATGAGCTTGAAGAAGAGAAGCTGACGGATACGCAAAAAAAGATTGTCGGCGCTTTGCGCAAATGCGACGGAGTTGCCGAGTACTCTGAAATTTCCGAGGGCATAGGCGCAAGAGGCTTAAAGAGCGGAATGTATGGGCTTGCGGATTTGGGAATAATCGAAATCTGTGAAGATATTAAAGAAAACATCAGCGCAAAGTATATTCGTATGGCAAAGCTGATGTGCAGCACGGACGATGGCTATACGCTCGCGCAGGAGCTGTTCGTAAGAAGAGCCAAGTCGCAGGCGAATATGGTTCTTGCCCTGTGCGACTGCGGCGATATGGCTTGCGCCGACCTGGTTGCGGCTGTAGACGGAAGCTACAGCGCGCTGAATTCGCTTTGTGGCAAGGGAATTGTTACTGTCTTTAAAAGACAGATTGAGAGAAATGCCTATAACGAAGATGCATATGACCAAACCAAAGAATATGAACCGACAGAGGAACAAAAACCGATTATCGATTATGTAAATGATAAGTTAAATGACGGAACCCACGAGAAAATTTTAATCCGCGGGGTTACGGGCAGCGGTAAGACAGAGGTCTTTCTTCAGGTGATAAAGCATTGCATAGAGCTTGGAAAGCAAGCGATTATGCTTGTGCCGGAAATATCGCTTACCCCCCAGATGGTAGAGAGGTTTGTCGGAAGGTTCGGAAATTCGGTCGCGGTTATGCACAGCGGATTGTCCCTCGGGGAGAGATTTGACCAATGGAATAAGATAAAAAACGGAGAAGTAAGCGTGGTGGTCGGAGCGAGAAGCGCTGTTTTTGCTCCGTTTGACAATATAGGAATAATAATTCTGGACGAGCAGCACGAGAGCAGCTATAAGTCGGATATTGCGCCGCGGTATCACGCGGCAGAGGTAGCCGTAAAGCGCGGCAAAGACTCGGGTGCGCCCGTTTTGTTTGCGTCAGCAACCCCTGACGTGGCAACATATTATAAGGCGCTTCGCGGCGAGTATACCCTGTTTGAGATGTTTAACCGATACAATAAAAATGCAATGCCAAAGGCAAGAATAGTGGATATGCGCAGCGAACTTTTTGACTTACATAACAATTCTGCGATAAGCACACGGCTTCGCGAGGAGATCAGACTGAATCTTGAAAGAGGAGAAAAAACGGTTTTGTTCTTAAACCGACGGGGTTACAATACGTTTGTATCGTGCCGCGAGTGCGGATATGTGGCAGAGTGCGAGAATTGCAGCATAGCAATGACGTATCACAAGAAAACGGATAAGCTTGTATGCCATTACTGCGGACTGACAATTGATAATATAAAAACCTGCCCGGAGTGCGGCTCGAAATACGTGAGGTTTTTCGGCACGGGCACACAGCGGATAGAGGATGAACTGAACAAGCTTTTCCCGGAGGCAAGAGTTCTACGAATGGACTATGACACTACCTCGGGCAAGGGCGGACACGAGATGATTCTTAAACGCTTCAGAAACGGAGAGGCTGACATACTTCTGGGTACCCAAATGGTGACAAAAGGCCTTGACTTTCCCGATGTAACGCTGGTCGGAGTGCTTGCCGCCGATACCGCCCTTAACGTAGATGATTACCGCGCAAGCGAAAAGTGTTTTTCGCTTATTACCCAAGTATGCGGCAGGGCGGGCAGAGGAGATGTTGAGGGCAGGGCGATTATTCAGACCTATCAGCCCCAAAATCGTACCATTAACCTTGCAAAAGAGCAGGACTATACGGGATTTTATGAAAACGAGATAGTCTACAGACAAAGAATGCAGTACCCTCCGTTTTGTGATTTTGTATATATTCTTGTCTCGGGCGAGAGTGATACAGAGGCAGAGACCGAGATTATTAATATAGGTGAGATTTTAAAAGAGAACGAAACAACAAATGTTATAAAGATGATGGGTCCTGCGCCCGCGGCGATTAAAAAGATAAAAAACAGATATCGGTACAGAATTATAATGAAGGTTAAGCAGAGCGAGCTGATTTTGCCTGTGCTTAGAAAGATATATAAAGGTCACGAAACGGCGGGGACAGAAAATATGCTTTCGATTGACATTAACCCGACAAATATGATATAGTATGTAAAGAGCAAAAAAACAGACAGAATAAAGATACAGAAAGGAAGAGCGTATATGGCAGTAAGAAATATAGTTAAACTCGGACTGGACGGAGCGGATGTGCTTTCAAAGAAGTGCAGACCCGTGGGGAATATGACAGAGAGAATGGAAATTCTTTTAGAGGATTTGGCAGATACACTTTATGAATCGGGAGGGGTCGGACTTGCGGCGCCGCAGGTCGGAGTTCTCAGACGTATGGCGGTTATAGATATAGGAGATGGGCTGATAGAGCTGATTGACCCCGAAATTATAGCCACAGAAGGAGAGCAGACGGGCTCGGAGGGGTGCTTGAGCTATCCCGACCATTGGGGAATAGTTACCCGACCGAATAAGGTAACCGTCCGTGCGATGGATGGCGAGGGAAAAGTGAGAGAGATTACCGGCGAGGGATTGCTCGCAAGAGCGTTCTGCCACGAGATTGACCACCTTGACGGACATATGTTTACGGAAAAGGTTACAGAGTGGATTGAACCTGACAGCGAAGAATATGAAGAGGAATAGAAAAAGGCTTGCCCGGGCAGAGATATTACAGCCGGGCAAGCCTTTTTTATCGGCAGATTCGTATTTGCTGACCGATACTTAACCGGTCGCTGTTTAGATTATTGCATTCCTTTAATGCTTCAACCGTTGTGCGATAGCGTTTTGCAATGTTCCAGAGTGTGTCGCCGCTTCTGACAAAGTATATTGTAATGCAGGCTCTCTTGGGCTCCGAGGCATCATCGGTTATTTCAATTTCCGAGATTGATGAAATTTCCTCGGAGGCAAACGAGCGAACGCATATCCCAAGCACGGTTCGCAGGTCCACGCTGTTTGGACCGTTCATTGTGTAGCTTGTGTGTTCGATATAAACTTTTGCGTCGCAAACCTGATTTTCCGCAGTTCCGGGTGCGGGCAGGGTATGCGAAAATTCGGAAGTATCCGTAAACGAGCATAACGGCATCGAGTCATCGCGCGTCATATAAAGAATGGTTGTTTTTATGTTTCCGATTACAGTTATCTCACCGTTTGAAACATTTATTTGTTCTACCGAGGCAGAAGAGGTCAAATCGCATATCTGCGCTATTTCGGGCAGTGCCTCGGGCAGTGTTATTGTCGATTTGTGGGTCACCTGAGCGGTGATATTGTCAAGCAGCTCTTCAATTTTTATCGGCTGCGAGGTCAGCGCAGCTGCTCCGCTGAGCGAATACGCGTCGCAAATTATATCAAACTCGCGGATCTTCATTCCGCGGATAAGCGTGCATAAGCCCAAATCAACGCCTATTATTCGCGGTTCTCCGTCGGAATCGTCGCGGATTTCGCAGTAAATGTCCGATAAACTAAGGTCTATTTCGCCCTCCATATCCTCCTCCGCTCCGTCAACATCAAGAACCTCGCTGAAGGGCAGCGTGTGCTCAAAGCTTTGCACCGAACCGTCGTCGGCAGATATATAAAGCACGCACAGTCTGACCTGACCCTTGGCAACGGCCTTGTTCTCCATAAGAGTAAACTCGGTTGACTCGGGAAAAACCGAGGTTTTTAAAATTTCGCTTATAGACGGCTTGTCGGACGAGAGCTCGATTTGTTCGCAGAGTACGATTCTGTTTTCGGCGTTTACGCTTGTATTGCATACGCGGATTTTCTTTGTATCGATACATATGTTTTCATCGGATTCAACCCCGGACGCAAGCTCTTTCTGACTGCAGCGGGTAAGCTTGGCATTTATGCCGACGCTGCAGCGCAGACTGATTTTGCGGCTGTTTATAAGGGTATAATTAAAGCTTTCCGGCTCAATTTCTACGCCTAAGACTTCGGTCCCGTCCGAGTCCGCCGCATCAATAGTGTGATTAAATTCCTGAGAAGACGAAAGCCCTTTAACCTTGCTGAAGCCCTCTCCGTCAGGCGCATAAAGAACGGTCATATTGACTGTTCCGCGAATGTATATTTTGCCCGAGCGAATGCTTTTTTCCGTTACGGTGATATAGCCGCTGACATCAAGAACTTTAAGAATATCAGGATTTACATCGGGTACGATTACGTCGGACTCTACCGTTGTTCGGTTATACTTCTGACATATAACATCGTTTGTCTGAATATCCTCTTTTTTTAATATGACTGACATTACACTTACCTCGCTTTTACTATCATTAATGCTTTGTTAAAGTGTATGCCGGGCGGGCGGAGAATATGACAAGTTTAATCTGATGTTAGCTGTCCGAACCCGATATCGGATTACAGTGTATCTTTTATTTTCAGATAAAGCTCATATATTTCACGGCGCGGTAATTTCAATTCGTCGGCAACACGCCGTGTCAGTTCCTTTGCGCGAAGGTTTTCGGCGGCGTATCTGCGCAGCAAATCTTCTGCCGGCGGAAGTGATTCCCGATACTCTTCGATAAGCTTTTTTTCATCAGCTCCTTTTATTATAAGAACAAACTCTCCTTTAGGATGGATTTCTTCATAATAATTTATTGCCTCTTTAAGGGTGGTGCGCCTGTATTCCTCATAATGCTTTGTAAGCTCGCGGGCAAGAGTTATTTCTCTGTCCCCAAAGATATTAAGCATATCTTTAAGGGTTGTTAAAAGCTTGTGCGGCGCTTCGTAAAATATTAATGTACGGATATCGTTTTTTACCGACTCAAGATGAGAGAGACGGTTTTTGCGGTTCACGGTTAAGAATCCTTCAAATGCAAACCTGCCCGTAGGCATACCCGACGCAACCAAAGCGGTTGCAAATGCACAGGGGCCGGGCAGGGCTTCGACTTCAATTTCGTTTTCGATACAAAGTCTGACAAGATCCTCGCCGGGGTCGGAAATGCCGGGCATTCCGGCATCGGTAATGACGGCGATATTTTCTCCCGTTAATAATTTCTCCAAAAGATAGCTGCCTTTTTCGCGCTTGTTATGTTCATAATAGCTTGTTGTAGGTACTTTGATGTCAAAGTGCTTTAAAAGCTTTGAGCTGACACGTGTATCCTCTGCCGCAATTAGGTCAACGCTTTTAAGCACATCAAGCGTCCTTAGGGTTATGTCACCGAGATTGCCGATTGGAGTGGGACATAAATATAATTTTCCTTTCATCTGTTCATCCTTCTTTCTATAATATATATATGACTATATTTATCTTCCGTAAATCCGATTTATTTCATCTGAATAGACGTTGGTATCCTTGTAAACATAAAGCGGAGGGTCAAGAAACAACTTGGGTCTGCCGCAATATGCTCCTTCAATTAAAATCATAGTCGCCGTTCTGGACGGCAGCGGGTGAACGAAGCGCAGCCTTATCGGCTCGATTTTATATTGGCGCATCAGACAAATTATGTCTGCCAGCCTTTCGGGACGGTGAATCATACACAGTTTTCCGTAAGGCTCTAATAATATAGAAGAAACTCGGATTATATCTTCAAGACTGCACAGAATTTCGTGCCTCGCAAGGGTTGCGGGGTCGCTTTTGTTGGTCAGTCCTCCGCCGCTTTCCTTGTATGGAGGGTTGCACGTAATATTGGTAAAAGAACGTTTGCCGAACAGCTTTTCCGCCTCTTTTAAGTCGCCGCTTATAATTTTGATTTTACTGTCTAAATTATTGAGAGTAACCGACCTTTGAGCCATCTCGGCGATGTTGTCTTGAATCTCAATTCCGCAGATGGTATCAGAGCAGCTTTTATGTGAAAGCAGAAGCGGAATTATTCCGTTCCCCGTGCACATATCCAAAGTTACCGCACCTTTTTTTATGGATTTTGAGGCATAATCGGCAAGCAAAACAGCGTCCGTTCCAAAGCAAAACCAGTTTGGATTTTGTATGATTTTTATTCCGCCGAGCTGTAAATCGTCTAATCGTTCGTGCGGATATATCAAGCTTTGATTCATAGTAAATTCCTCCAAATATTTAATAATTAATACAATTATCTAAAAAAAACACGCTTGATTGTGCAATTTTAACAAAAGAAAAATATTTAAATATAGTATTTAACAGTGTTTAAAAAAATTCGCGTAAAACCGTTGTTTTGTAAGATGTCATATATTTACATTACAATTGTGTTACAAGGTTCTGATTTTTCTCATATAATAGTATAACAGATAATTTTGTTTAGCACAATAACTAAAATTTGTGTAATAATTTCCCAATTAAGAGCATTTGTTATAAAAAAGGGGGAAAACAAGACTTTTTGGGTAGAAAATCGCTTTCAATTAAATTTTATCAAAAATATTTTTGAATAAATAAAGGTCAGTCCGAATTTCAGATTTGACGTTTTTGAAAAATCCAGATATAATGACAGTGTAGTACGACAAACCAGTATTTTCCAGATTGAAAGCGAAAATACAGTGTTAAAAATATTACGAGGTGATTCGATGTTAGAAAAGCTGAAAGGCAAGCTGTCCGTTTCGATTAAAAAAGCAAACAAAAAAGTTGCTTTGATTGCTTCGGCGGCAATTGTTACCGTTACCTGTTGCAGTTTTGCATATGCTGCACCAAATAACGTTACAATTACGGATACGGAGAGCGCTCCCGTTCAGATCAAAACTACAGACACAAAGGTTGGAAAGATTCTTTCCAAACAGGGCATTATTTTGAACGAGGGTGACCGCGTAAACTATGCGCTTACCGATGAGGTCGGCGACAATGCGGCCATAAGTATAGTAAGGGCGATAAACGTAAATATCGTATATCTCGGCGAGGTAAGAAGCTGTGTTACTGCCGAGACAAGCGTATCGGCGATTCTCGCCGAGCAGGGAATTGCGGTAAACAGCGATTATGAAATTTATCCGTCGCTGTATTCAAATGTTTCCGACGGCGATACGATTACGGTTGTTGCCTATGACAAGCACAACATAACCGTTCAGGAAGAGGTTGCATACTCAACCACAGAGGTTGAAGACGCTTCTCTTGCTCCGGGCGAAAGAGTTGTGGTACAGGAAGGTAAAAACGGAATAAACGAGTATGTTTATGAGATTAACTACAAAGACGGCGTTGAGGTTGAGAGAAATCTGGTTAGCCGGAACACTCTTTCAGAGCCTGTAGAGGAAATTGTAAACTACGGACCGGAAAGCGTATGGCAATTGGGTGTTATCCCCGCAAGCGCACCGACCAATTATAGCAGGGTTGAAGTCTTTACTGCTACCGCATATGACGCATCGCCTATGGATAACGGAAAATGGGCGGGAAAAACGTCAACCGGTATGCCTTTGACATACGGAGTAATTGCCGTTGATCCGAGTGTAATTCCTTACGGAACAAAAATGTATATAGAATCTGTTGACGGAAGCTATGTATACGGATACGCTATCGCAGGCGATTGCGGTGGCGCAATAAAAGGTAAAAAAGTTGATTTATTCTTTTCATCAAGAAGTACGTGCTACGAATTTGGCAGAAGACCTGTTAAAATTTACTTTCTTGATTAATTGAATAGAGTTCACAGCAGAGAACCGCAGACGATTTGGCTGCGGTTCTTGTGTTTTTTGGGTAATTTAAGGAGTAAAAATAAAAAAATAAAAAATTTTGAAAAAAGTTCTTGACAAAGCAAGAAAATCGTGCTATAATGGACAAGTTCCCAATGAGAGGAACTAAAACAATCCGGGGAGCGGAAGTTTGGTTATGTCTTGTTGAGATATCGCGAATATTTTTTTCAAGGAAATAAAAAAGTACTTGACAAAGAGGGATAAACGTGATATAATGAATAAGCTGTCCTT
>OLPI01001010.1_pt1 | contig 25702 bp, 23 predicted proteins | sample 1672361 | NCBI WGS metagenome assembly OLPI01 (sample SAMEA3136675, study PRJEB25190) | human gut metagenome
ACGGCTCCACCTCTCAGGGCTCCATCTGCGGCTCCACGCTGGCGCTGATGGACGCCGGTGTGCCCATCTCCGCGCCTGTTGCCGGTATCTCCTGCGGCCTGATCCAGGACGACGAGGGCGGCTTCACCACCTTCATCGACATTCAGGGCGTGGAGGACTTCCACGGCGAGATGGACTTCAAGGTGGCCGGCACCAAGAAGGGCATCACCGCCATCCAGATGGACCTGAAGAACGACGGTCTGACCATGGAGATCATCAAGAACGCGCTGGACATCACCTATGACGCCCGCTGCCAGATCCTGGACCAGGTCATGCTGCCCTGCATCGCCGAGCCCCGGCCCGAGGTCAGCAAGTACGCCCCCAAGATGGTCACCATGCACATCGACCCGGATAAGATCCGCGACGTCATCGGCAAGGGCGGCTCCGTCATCCAGAAGATCGTGGCCGAGTCCGGCGCCAAGATCGACATCGACGACGACGGCACCATCCACATCGCCTCCCCCGATGCCGAGAGCTGCGAAAAGGCCAAGAAGTGCATCGACGACATCGTCTTCGTGCCCGAGGTGGGCCAGCTGTACTACGGCCGCGTCGTGCGCCTGATGACCTTCGGCGCCTTCGTGGAGCTGGCCCCCGGCAAGGATGGTCTGGTCCATATCTCCAAGCTGGCCGACAAGCGCATCGAGAAGGTGGAGGACGCCTGCAAGATCGGCGACATGATGTGGGTCAAGGTCACCGAGATCGACGAGAAGGGCCGCGTGAACCTGAGCCACAAGGACGCCATGAAGGAGATCGCCGCCAAGGAAGCCGCCGGCGAGCCCATCAAGTAAAGCATCGTTTTTTATATCCCCCGGTCCGCCGGGGGATATTTCTTTTTCCCGCCGCCTGTGGTATACTGAGAAAAACACCCTGCAAGGAGGTCCCGCCTATGTCCGACACCATCGCCGCCATCGCCACGCCCGGACAGCCCAGCGCCATCGGTATCCTGCGCCTGTCCGGCCCGGATACCTGTGCCGCGCTGGACGCGGTGTTCCGCGCCAAAAACGGCAGGCCCGCCGCGCAGCAGCGCCCCCGCGCCATGGTGCTGGGCGAGCTGCTGGACGAGACGGGGCAGGTCATCGACAGCGTGCTGTGCGTCCATTTCCCCGCGCCCCACAGCTATACCGGAGAGGACTGCGCCGAGCTCCACTGCCACGGCAGCCCCATCGTGCTGGACACGGGCCTCCGCGCCCTGTTTGCCGCCGGCTGCCGCCAGGCCGGTCCCGGCGAGTTTACCAAGCGGGCCTTTCTCAACGGGCAGCTGGACCTGCTCCAGGCGGAGTCCGTGGCGGACCTGATCGACGCCGAGACGGCCCAGCAGGCCCACAACGCCGTCTGCCAGCTGGACGGCGCGCTGAGCCGCACCGTGGCGCGTATCTACGACGGCCTCATGGACATGGCCGCCCGGTTCTACGCCGTGGTAGACTATCCGGACGAGGACATCGAGGATCTCCAACGCGAGCAGATGCTGGACACCCTGCGCCGGGCCCAGAACGATCTGGAAGCGCTGGTGGCCGGGTTTTCCCGCGGCCGTTTGCTGAAGCTGGGCGTGCCCACGGTGCTGCTGGGCAAGCCTAACGCCGGCAAATCCTCTCTGCTGAACGCCCTCCTGGGCTATGACCGGGCTATCGTCACCGACGTCGCCGGCACCACCCGCGACACGGTGGAGGAAAAGGTCACCGTGGGCGGCGTGCTCCTGCGGCTCATCGACACGGCGGGCATCCGCGACGGCGGCGACGCCGTGGAGACCATGGGTGTGGAGCGCAGCCGCGCCGCCGCGAAGCAGGCATCTCTGGCCCTGCTGGTGCTGGACGGCTCCCGGGAGCTGACGGCGGAGGACGAGGCCGCCATCGCCCTGGCCAACACCGTCCCCCACCTGATCGTGGCCGTCAATAAATCCGACCTGCCCCGGGCGCTGGACGTCGGCGCCCTGGCGGACCGCTTCGACAACGTGCTGTCCGTCTCCGCCGCCACCGGCGCGGGACTGGACACGCTGACCGACGCCATCGCGGCGCAGTTCCCGTCGGGCGAGACTGCCGGCGGCGCGCTGCTGACCAACGCCCGTCAGGCCGATGCCGCCAACCGCGCCCTCTCCGCCGTGGCCGAGGCCCGCGGCGCCCTCCGTATCGGCATGACCCCCGACGTGGTGCTCACCGACTGCGAGGCGGCACTGGCCGCGCTGGGTGAGCTGAACGGCAAACAGGTCCGCGACGATCTGGTGGACACCATCTTCTCCCGCTTCTGCGTGGGGAAATAGGCGATAGACACCTGTATTTCTGCTAATATTCCGTATTATTTACAATTTGGCTCTTTTCCTGCGGCGGTTTTCATGCTATGATAGCGGGGAATATCACTCCCAAGGAGGTTTATCCCATGCGCGAATATGTCATTATGACCGACAGCTGCTGCGACCTGACCGACCACATGGCCAAGGAGCTGGAGCTGACCGTGGTGCCCCTGACCGTCCACATCGATGGGCACGATTACCCCAACCTGCTGGACGGCAGCGCCATCAGCTTCGAGGATTTCTACGGCAAGATCCGCGGCGGCGTGCTGGCCACCACCTCCGCCGCCAACGTAGGCCAGTTTCAGGAGGCCATGCGCCCCATTCTGGCTGCCGGCAAGGACATCGTCAGCATCAACTTCTCCAGCGCCCTCTCCACCACCTACCAAAGTGCGTGCATCGCCGCCCAGGACATGAAGGAGGAGTTCCCCGATGCCAACATCTATGTGGTGGACTCTCTCTCCGCCTCTCTGGGCCAGGGCCTGCTGCTCTATCTGACCGTCCAGAAGAAGCGCGAGGGCCTCTCCGCTCAGGAGCTGGTGCAGTGGGTGGAGGACAACAAGCTCCACATCGACCACTGGTTCACCGTGGATGACCTGAACTACCTGAAGATGGGCGGCCGTCTCAGCGCCGGCGCCGCGTTCTTCGGCTCCATGCTCTCCATCAAGCCCGTCATGCACACCTCCGACGAGGGCAAGCTGGTCCCCGTCAGCAAGGTCCGCGGCCGTAAGGCCAGCCTGAAGGCCCTCATCGACAAGATCGCCGAGCTGGGCATCGAGCCCAGTGAGCAGGTCATGTTCATCTGCCACGCCGACTGCGAGGTGGAGGCCCGCGCCGTGGCCGAGGAGATGAAGGCCCGCTACGGCGTCAAGGAGGTCTATATCAACTACATCGGGCCTGTGATCGGCAGCCACACGGGGCCGAACACGATGGGCATATTCTTCGTAGGCACCAAGAGATAACGGCGCGTCTTTTGCGCCCTGCCATCGTCAAACCTCCTCGACGTACACAAAGTACGCCGTCGTCGGTTTGCCATCGGCAGGACGCAAAATCCGACATCGATGGAGCGCCTCGTCTTGGCGCAAGATCCATTGCCGTTAGAGGCTTGCCATCGGCAGGACGCAAGATCCGACATCGATGGAGCGCCTCGTCCTGGCGCAAGATCCATTGCCGTTAGAGGTTTGCCATCGGCGGGACACAAGCTCCGTCGCCGCTGGCGGTGTACGGTGCATTTCAACTTTGCGGGAGGTCATCCTATGGACTGGCTGGAACTCAAGATCGACACGAGCCACGCGGGCTTGGACGCGGTGACGGACATGCTGGAGCAGCAGGGCGTTACCGGCGTGATGATCGATGACGAGGCGGACTTTCAGAGCTTTCTGGAGAACAACCGCCAATACTGGGATTATGTGGATGACGATCTGCTGGCGCAGAAGAAGGGTGTCAGCCGCGTGACGTTCTATCTGGAACGGAACGAGGATGCCTACGGCACCGTGGCCGCCGTGCGTATGGCCATGTCGGCGCTGAAAAAGGACCACCCGGAGTACGCGCCCCTGCTGCTGACCATGGCCGACGTGGCCGACGAGGACTGGGAGAACAACTGGAAGCAGTTTTACAAGCCCATGGAGATCGGCAGCCGCCTGCTGGTGGTGCCGGAGTGGGAGGAGGCCGCCGACCCCACGCGGGTGAAGCTGGTGCTGAACCCCGGCCTGACCTTCGGCACCGGCAGCCACGCCACCACCCGCCTGTGCCTGCAGGCGCTGGATACCCACATCCACGGCGGCGAGCGGGTGCTGGACCTGGGCTGCGGCAGCGGCATCCTGTCCATCGCCGCCCTGCGCCTGGGCGCGGAGAGCGCCTTCGCCTGCGACATCGACGAGAAATGCGTGGACGTGGCCTATGAGAACGCCGCCCTGAACGGCATCGGGAAGGACCGCTACACCGTCCGCTGGGGCGATGTGCTCACCGACGCCGCCCTGCGGCGGGAGATGGGTACCGGCTATGATATCGTGGTGGCCAACATCGTGGCGGATGTCATCATGGGCCTCAGCCCCCACGTCCGTCCCTTCCTGAAGCCCGGCGGCCTGTTCCTCTGCTCCGGTATCATCGACGACCGGGCGGCGGAGGTGCTGGAAAAGCTGAAGGCCGACGGCTGGGATGTGTTCGAGCAGCGCAGCAGTGAGGGCTGGTTCAGCTATCTCTGCAAGTAACGCAAAGAAAAAGACCGGCGCGGAACTGCCGTCTCGGCCATTACAGCACACCTGCCGCATCTCTGTGGGTAACGATAAAAAAAGACCGGCGCGGGCCGGTCTTTTTTTGTGCTTCGTCCGTCCGCGCCGCCGGGAACGGGAGAATTCACGGAATGTACTTTTCTTTTTCCTGAAAAGTTGCTATACTGAAAGCGAACGTAACATATAGCGAACGCGAATGTATACAGCAAAAGCAACCGAAAGTAAACGAAAGTAAAGGAGAAGACCGAAGCCATGATGAAGCGAATTCTGCGCCTGACGGCGTTTTTGCTGGGGTCGACGCTGCTGCTGTCCGCCTGCGGCAATACAAAAGGTAAAGAGATGGTGGACGCCTCCACCCAGACCGCCCCGCCCGTAGAAGGCGTCACCGCCCTGGCTCTGTGCGACGGCGATGTGACCCTCCGTTTTGAAAAGGACGAAACCGGCGCCTGGACCTGGTTTGACGACCCCGCCTTCCCACTGGACCAGACGGCGCTGGAGGACCTGCTGGCCCTGCCCGCCACCCTGGACAGCGGCGAAACAGTGGCCGATGTGCAGGAGCTGGCGGTTTACGGACTGGAGGCTCCCAAGAAGTACATCACCGTCACCTCCGACGGCGTGGACGTCGTCTATTATCTCGGCGACCAGGCCGCGGATGGCCGTTGGTACGTGCTCACCCCTGCCGGCACGGTGCGCTATACCTCTGACGAAAATAAGATGCTGCTCAGCCGCAGCATCTACGCCATGGCGGTCCTGCCCGTTCTGCCGGTCATCGAGCCGGACAGGCTGGTCAGCGTGAGCCTGCTGCGCGCCGACGGCACCGCCGCTGTCTCCTTCTACACCGCCGAGGACGGTACCCGCCGCAGCGCCAACCGGGACGTCACGGAAAAGACCGCCGCCCTGGCTGATGAGATCGCTGCCCTGACGCTCACCGCCTGCGTGGACTACGACCCGGCGGAGGGTGCGGCCGCCGTCTGCGGCCTGGACACGCCGGAGGTCACGCTGACGGTGAACTACCTGGCTGACAACAGCGCCGAGCGGACGCTGATCCTTGCTGTCGGCCTGTCCACCGGCGACGGCGGCCGCTATGTGGCCCTGGACGGCGACACCACCATCTATCGGATGGAGGAGTCGTCCCTGACCCAGATCCTGACCCTGTCCGAGACGGGGCTGTAAGCCATGAAAAGGGAGGCGCGGCTATGCGTATACTGATCGTGGAGGATGAAAAGCGCCTGGCGGGCACCCTGCAGGACCTGCTGCGCCGCCAGGGCTATACCGCCGACGTGTGTTATGACGGCATCTCCGGCCTGGACAACGCCCGCAGCGATATCTACGACCTGCTGGTGCTGGACGCCATGCTTCCCGGCATGGATGGCTTCGCCCTGCTGCGCCAGCTGCGCGGCGGCGGCAGCCGCCTGCCGGTGCTGATGCTCACCGCCCGCAGTGAGCTGAATGACCGCGTCCGCGGCCTGGACGCCGGTGCGGACTACTACTTGACCAAACCCTTTGAGCCGGAGGAGCTGCTTGCCTGTATCCGGTCCCTGCTGCGCCGTGGCGGTGAGGACGCCGCTGCCGACCCGGAGGTGACGGCCTTCGGCGACCTGACGCTGCACATGGGCACATTCCTGCTGGAATGCGGCCCGCGAAGCGTCCGCCTCAGCCGCCGGGAGTACGACCTGATGGAGCTGCTGATGCGGAACGGCAGTCAGATCGTCTCCAAGGAGCAGCTGATCCTGAAGGTCTGGGGCTACGACTCCGCCGCCGAGGACAACAACGTGGAGGTCTATATCTCCTTCCTCCGCCGCAAGCTCACCCATCTGCAATCCACTGTGAAGATCAAGACCCTCCGTATGGTGGGTTATTGTCTGGAGGTGGAGGCATGATCCGGCACCTTCGCTGGAAGGTGGTGGCCACCAATATGCTGCTGATCTCGCTGGTGCTGCTGGCGGTGTTCGCGGCGGTGTACTTCATCTCCCGGGGCAACTATCACAAGAATGTGCAGCAGCAGCTGTACCAGGCGCTGGAGCAGGGCGACTATGGCCGCAGCCAGCCCGGCATGGACAGCATCCCCTGCTTTGTGGCCGAGGTCTATGGCAGCGGCACCGTCCGCGTGGCCGGCAACAGCTACTATGACCTCAGCGACGAGACCCGCATGGCGGAGATCGTCACTGCCGCCCTGGCGGCGGACGAGGACGCCGGCACGTTGGACGAATTTCATCTGCGCTATCTGCGCCAGCGGGGTTACACCACTACTGCCATTGCGTTTACCGATACCTATCTGGAATACACCTCCCTGCACACATTGCTGAAGGCCTGCTCTCTGGTGGGCTGCGGCGCACTGGTGGTGCTGTTTCTGTGCAGCTATCTGCTCTCCGGTGTGGTTACCAAGCCTGTAGGTGCCGCCTGGGCCCAGCAGGAGCAGTTCCTCTCCGACGCCAGCCATGAGCTGAAGACCCCTCTGACGGTCATCCTTTCCTCCGCCGAGCTGCTGGAGCAGAGCGCTTCGCCGGAGCAGGCGGTCTACGTGGACAATATCCGGGCGGAGGGCCGCCGCATGAAGGCCCTGGTGGAGGATATGCTCACCCTCTTCCGCGCCCAGAAGAACGCCGGCAGCCCGCCGGACACCGTCACCGACCTGTCGGAGGCGGCGGTGACTGCCGCCCTGCGGTTTGAGCCGGTGGCCTTTGAGGCCGGCCATGTACTGGATTACGATATTGCGCCGTCTCTTCCTGTCCGGGGCGACGGCGCCAAGCTGGGCCAGGCCTTGGCGGTGCTGCTGGATAACGCCGTCAAATACGCCGCACCCGGTACGCCCATCCGCCTGACCGCCGTCCGGCAGGGCAGCCGCGCTGTGGTGTCCGTGACCGATCAGGGGCCGGATATCCCTTCGGACAAGCTCCCCCGTATTTTTGACCGCTTTTACCGCGCCGACGACGCCCGCACCGACGGCGACAGCTTTGGCCTGGGCCTGCCCATTGCCAAAGCCATCGTGGATGCCCACCGGGGCGTCCTTCGCTGTGACAGCAGCGGCGGCGTGACCACCTTCAGTATCTCCCTGCCTCTGACGGCAGGGAAGCAGGAGAGAGGCACAGACCATGTTTGATACCCTTATCCGGGGCGGCACCGTCATCGACGGCACGGGCCGCCCCGCATTTGCGGCCGATGTGGCCGTTTCCGGCGGCAGGATCGCCGCCATCGGCGATCTGTCCGCAGCGTCCGCCGCTCATGTAATCGACGCCGCCGGCAGGACCGTTACCCCCGGCTTCATTGACATCCATCGCCACGCCGACGCGGCGCTGTTCCGCCCGGGCTTCGGCGCGGCGGAGCTGTGTCAGGGCCTTACCACCATCGTCAACGGCAACTGCGGCCTCAGCGCCGCCCCCTTCGGCCCCGCCCATGGCGACGCCATCCGGGACTACCTGCGCCCCATCACCGGCGCTCTCCCGCCGGAGTTGGTGACGGAAACCCTCTCCGGCTATTTCGCCTCTGTGCCGAATATCCCCGTCCATGTGGGTATGCTGGCCGGTGCCGGCGTCCTCCGGGCGGACGCGGCCGGCTACGAGCTGGAGCACCTGGAGGACCGCCACTACCGCGCCCTGCACCGCGCCCTGGAGCAGGCTCTGGCCGACGGCGCGCTGGGCGTTTCTCTGGGCCTGGGTTACGCCCCGGAGTGCTTCTATACCACGGCGGAGCTGATCCGTGCGCTCTCACCCATCGCGGGGCAGGATATCCCCCTCACCGTCCATATGCGGCAGGAGGGCGCGGGCGTCTGCGATTCCATCGAGGAGATGCTGCTGGTGGCCCGGGAACTGCGGGTCCCTCTGCATATCAGCCACCTGAAAGCCATGGGCCGGGACAACTGGGGCAAAAAAATACCCCGGGTCCTGGAGCTGCTGCACCGGGCGAAGGAAGAGGGACTGGATGTGGGCTGCGACGTGTACCCCTACACCGCCGGCTCCACCCAGCTGCTGCATATCCTGCCGCCGGAGTTTCTGGAGGGCGGCATGGACGCCGTTGTCCGCCGCCTGGCCGACCCCCACGAACGCGAGACGCTGGCTCACCGTATTGAAGACGGCGGCGGGTTTGACGACATCGCCAAGCTGGCCAGCTGGGACGGAATCTTCCTCAGCAGTCTTCACTGCCCGGAGGACGCGCCGCTGCTGGGCAAGAGCATCGCCCAGGAGGCGGTTCTGGAGCACAAATCCCCGCTGGACGCCTGCTGCGACCTGCTGATCCGCGAGCACTGCCAGGTGACTATGATCGACTTCATGGCCGCGGAGGAAGACATCGCCGCTATCCTCCGCAGTCCCCTCAGCTGCCTGATCTCTGACGCCACCTACCCCACCGAGGGGATGCCCCATCCACGGGTCTACGGCAGCTGTACCCGTCTGCTGCAGCACTTCGTCCGGGAACAGGGTGTGCTGACGCTGGAGCAGGGCGTTCACAAGCTGACCCAGGCCCCGGCACAGGCCCTTCGCCTTGCGGGTAAGGGCGTTATCGCCGTGGGTGCGGACGCGGACTTGTGTGTGTTCGACCCCGCCGCCCTCACCGAGCGCGGTACCTATCAGGACCCCTGCCAAACGGCCCTGGGTATGGACGCCGTGCTGGTGGCCGGCCGGCTGGCCGTGAAGAACGGAGAAATGACCGGCGTGAAGGCTGGGACCCTCATCCGCAAATAAAAAGATCTCCCCCGGTCGGGGGAGATCTTTTTATTTCTTTTCGCCGCCGGACACGTTGGCCACGAACACGCACACCAGAATGATGACTACGCCAAGAGCCTGCCACAGGCTGAAATCCTCCTTCAGGAAGAGCACGCCCGCCAGCACCGATACCACCGTGGTCACGTTGGAGAACAGGGAACTCTCTGAGACCGTCAGGTGACTGTTGGCGAAGTTCAGCAGTCCGTAGGCCACGCCGGAGGACAGTATGCCCAGATACAGCACCGCCAGCCAGAAGCTGCCGCTTTGCGCCGGCGCGGTGATCAGCTCGCTGCTTATCCCGCCGGCCTGTATCAACGCCACCGGGATAAACACCGCCATGCCCACCACAAACATCACATAGGTCATCTCAAAGGGGGTGAAGCGCTTGGCGGCATCGTGGCTCAGCCCATAGTACACCGTGTCGCTGAGCATGGTCAACAGCAGGAACAGCAGGCCCAGCGCCGAGATCATCACCGCCCCGCCCACGGAGATCAGCGCTACGCCGCCGATCGCGCCCAGGGCGCACAGCACCTGCCGCCGGGTGACGCGCTCATGCAGAACCAGCACGTCCATCAGGATGCAGCACACCGGCACCGCCGCGATGATGGTCCCCGCCACAGCGGCGGAGGTGTACAGGATGCCATAGTTTTCGAAGATAAAGTACGCCACCGGCTGCACGATGCCCAGCAGCAGCAGCTTGCCCACCGGCTTTCCCTTCAGAGAGAAGGCGAACAGCGGCTTTCCGCGTACCTTGCCCACCAGAGCGTTCAGCGCGATGACCAGCGACATGGCCGCCACCGCCACCATGAACCGGAAGGCCAGCAGCACTGTGGGCGCCGCTGTGGCCAGCGCCATTTTTGAGAACATAAAGCTCATGCCGAAGATGGTGGCCGCGGTCAGCGCCGCCAGCAGCGACAGAATATGCAGTTTTTTCTGGTCCATAGGCAATACCTCTTTCTCTTTAACGCCGGTATCATACCATACGCCGCATGAAATAGCAAGGAAAAGCGATCACCTCCCGTGCTGCGTCTGGGGCAAAAAGGGCGCCGCCCGAAGGGGGCGGCGTCCTTTCACCGGCATGTTGGGAGGGCGCGCCGGCATTCACCAATTTGAAGGGGAATAGGGAGAAAAATTAAGGATAGAAAACAAAGGGCGTTGGGTTACTTGTCCGTTGCCTTGGACACGATACCCGTAACCACCAGGACCGCCACCAGGCTGGCCAGAATGAGGTTCAGCACCATGCTCAGCGCCTCCTTTCGTTTGGGCTTCTTAACGTATCTTTAGCATAGCACAGGACAAGCAATTTGTAAAACGCATGATTATCATCAAAACCATGAAAAATACTTTGCAGCACATGGCGAGATATGCTATACTGGACCTGAAGGAGGTGTCCCCATGTCCGTCACCAAATACCAGATATACCTCAAGACCGTGGAGCTGGGCAGCTTTACCGCTGCCGCCCGCGCCCTGAATTTCACCCAGTCCGGCGTCAGCCACGCCATCGGCTCGCTGGAGGAGGAGCTGGGCGTTACGCTGCTGGTCCGCAGCCACGGCGGTGTCACCCCCACGGCGGATGGCCGCGCCCTGGCACCATATTTTCAGGAGATGTGCGCCCTGTCCCACCGTCTGGAGCAGCACGCCGAGGACCTGCGGGGGCTGGATACCGGTCTTATCCGCGTGGCAACCTTCACCAGTGTATCGGAAAAGTGGCTGCCCGGTATGCTCAAGACCTTTCAGGAAAAGTACCCCCGCATCGAGTTCGAGCTCCTGCCCTCCAACTTCAACAACGAGATATCCGACTGGGTCCTCCACGGTCAGGCGGACTGCGGCTTTATCTCCCTGCCCACCCCGGCGGAGAAGTATCTGGATTACTGGCTGCTCCAGCGGGACCAGTGGAAAGTCATCCTGCCCTGCGACCACCCGCTGGCGGGCCGCCAGCCTTTCCCGCCGGAGGCCCTGGAGCAGTACCCCCTCATCCTGCTGGATGAGGGCGACGACTATGAGATCCAGGCCATTTTCGATCACTACAAGGTCCGGCCCCGGATCCAATATACCGTTCAGCAGGACCAGACCATTCTGGCCATGGTCTCCGGCGGCTTGGGTATCAGCGTCATGGAGGAGCTGATGCTCTACAAGTGCGCCTATCCGCTGGCTGCCAGCACCCTGCCCAAGGTGTTCCACCGGGACATCGGCATCTGTGTCAAGGACAAGAACGCCCTCTCCCACTCCACCCGCGCCTTCATCGACCACACCCGCCATTGGGTGCTGCAAAACTTTCCCGAGGACTGGAACGCCCCCAAGCCCCATGAGCGATAAACGAAAAAGCGAAACCAAACGCTGTTCTCCGCCGTCAGTATTGGCAGAGGGCGGCGTTTCGCTGTCCGCCGGAGGACGCTTCCGTCCTTCCGGAAACGGTAAAGTGCGCGGGGTCCTGCCCCGCGCCCGAAAGGAGTGTTTACATCATGAAAAAGATATTTGCATTGCTGATGGCGCTGGTCATGGCGCTGTCTCTGATGGCCTGCGGCCAGAAGGAGGATAACATCGGCGGCGAGAAAAAGGACGACCAGACGCAGACCGACGGTCAGACCGTTGACCTGCGGGCGGCGTACGAGGCCGGCATCAAGCAGGTGCAGGAGGAGCTGGGCGACAACGCGCCCGTGCTGCTGGAGGAGACGGCTGTGGAGATCCTGAACAGCTACTACCCCGGTCTGGAGAACGCCAAGCTGAAGCAGTCCGTGTTCTTCATCTCGCCCACCGCCACCTCCTGCGAGGTGTCCATGGTGGAGGCGGAGAGCGCCGCCGACGCCGAGATCGTTCGCCAGAGCTTCCAGGCCCGCGTGGACAGCATGGCCAACGACACCACCTACCCCGAGGAGGCCGGTATGTGGAAGAACAACGCCACCGTTACCGTCAACGGCAACTATGTGGTGCTGGAGGTGCTGCCCGACGGCTGCACCGTACCCGACGCATTCCTGGCAAAATTCTGATTTCCTATGGCGTTTCCCCTTTCTGTGTGCTATGATGGTCTGACCGATACACACAGAAAGGGGAGTGCCCGATGGAGGACGCTCAGATCATAGATCATTTTTTCCGCCGCGACCCGGAGGCCATCCGCGCTGCACAGGAGAAATACGAAAAGCGCTGCCTTGCCGCCGCCCGGCACATCCTGCCGGACGCCCGCGACGCGGAGGAGTGCGTCAGCGACGTGTGGCTCCGTTTGTGGAATGCTATCCCACCGGAGCGCCCCCGGTCGCTGGCGGCGTACATCACCACCGTCACCCGCCGCCTGGCCCTGGACAAGTGCGACTATAACCGTGCCGCCCAGCGCCGCAGCGACCTGACTGTGGCCTTCGAGGAACTGGAGGGCTGCCTGCCCGCCGAGGACGGCGCGGTCCGCGCCCTGGAGCAGCAGGAGTTCCGCCGGGTGCTCAACGGCTTCCTGCGTAAGCTGACCCGGCAGAGCCGGACGTATTTCATCCGCCGTTACTGGTATGGCGAGAGCATCCGCGAGATCGCCGACAGCTGCGGCGCGGGCGAGGAGAAGGTCAAATCCTCCCTCTTTCGCACCCGTCAGCGTCTGCGTACCGTGCTGGAAAAGGAGGGGATGCTGTGAACGACAACAGAATGAAGCGCTGGATGGACGCCATCGACGACGATCTGCTGGAGGAGGCCCAGCGTCCCCTGCCCCGCGGCGGCGCGGCGCGCCGTTGGGGTGCGCTGGCCGCGTGCTTCTGCGCCGCGGCCTTGGCCCTGGCTCTGTGGCAGCCCTGGTCCACCGGTATCGGTGACAATACCGCCGGCGCGGACGCCGACTTCGGCGCCATGGACAAGAGCTTTTCCGTCGCCATGCCGCCTGCGCTGGACGCCGAGCCTCTCTCCGCCTCTCTGGCCCTGCCGGAGGGCGCGTCTCTGACCTCTGACTACCGGTGGCGTCAGGACGGCGAGGGCGCCGTCACCGGCGTGTCCTGTACCGTGCTGCTGGACGGCTATGACTACGACTACGGCGCGGCATATGCCAGCCAGCCCCTGCCTGCCCCGGACGGTACCCTCCCGACAGACACCTATCAGGTGAACGGCCTGACGCTGCTGGTCTACGATGACGGCGCCGTGGGCTGGTACGACACGTCCGCCGGTATCCAGTGGTACTGCGTGGCCTGGGACGGCGGCGCGCCGCTGGTCACCGCCTTTACCCTGATGGACGCCCAGTATTACACCGTCCCCACCGCCCCGGAGGGCGCGGACGTGCTGGGCTACGATCTCTTTGATCTGGACGGCGCGACGGTCACGGAGGTCACCTTTACGCTGGACGGCGTCACCTGGCACTACCGCATGGCGCCCACTTCGGACGTCTCGGAAACGACACCGGATATCTCCGGCTTCACCGGCGGCAGTCTGACGGCGGAGGGCAAGCTCCGCTGGTGCCCCACCGTCCTCCGATGGGACGCGGGCGGCGCCGGCTGCATCATCTGGCGTGACCTCGCTCCCGGCCTGGCGTACAGCCTGACGGCCGACACCGGCGCGTCGGAGGATGCGCTCTCCGATATGGCCGCCCTGGTGTTCAAGCCCGCCCAGGAGGAGTCATAAAGCGAAGCAAAAGGAAGCACCCCGCGGGGTGCTTCCTTTTTTGCTCAGAACTCCGGCGCGTCCGGCGTCTTATGATACAGCAGCGGCTTGCCCTCCGCGTCCACCAGCAGCGTCAGCCCGCCGGAGTTGCCCACGGCGTGGTAGAGATACTGCACGCCGGTCTCGGTGTCCACCAGCACCTCGTTGCTGCTGATAAAACCGCTCTCCTCCATGACCTTGATAAAGCGCTGTTCCTTCTTCGCCATAGCTTTACTCCGCGGCGGGCGCGTCGTTCTCCACCAGCATTTTGGCGCTGGCGGCCAGACCGGCCAGCCCCTGGATCTCGCTGGGGATAATGAGCTTCGTGGCCTTGCCGTCAGCCACCTTCTCCAGCGCCTCCAGTGCCTTGAGCTTGATGACCTGGTCGTTGGGGGCGTTCTCGTTCAGCATCCGCATAGAGTCGGCCATGGCCTGCTGCACCTTCAGGATGGACTCCGCCTCGGCCTCGGCGGCCATGATCTTGGCCTGCTTGGCGGCGTCAGCCCGCAGCAGGGTGGACTGCTTCTCGCCCTCGGCGATCAGCACCTTGCTGGCCTTCTCGCCCTCGGCCTGCAGGATGGACTCCCGGCGCTCGCGCTCGGCCTTCATCTGCTTCTCCATGGCGTTCTGAATCTCCCGGGGCGGCAGAATGTTCTTCAGCTCCACGCGGTTGACCTTGATGCCCCAGGGGTCGGTGGCCTCGTCCAGAATGGAGCGCATTTTGGCGTTGATGGTGTCGCGGCTGGTCAGGGACTGGTCTAGCTCCAGCTCGCCGATGATGTTGCGTAGGGTGGTGGCCGTCAGGTTCTCAATGGCGCTCATGGGGTACTCCACGCCGTAGGTGTACAGCTTGGGGTCCGTGATCTGGAAATAGATGACGGTGTCGATCTGCATGGTCACGTTGTCCTTGGTGATGACCGGCTGGGGATCGAAATCGGCCACCTGCTCCTTCAGGCTGACCTTCTTCACCACGCGCTCGATGAACGGCAGCTTGAAGTGCATACCCACACCCCAAACGCTGTGGAACGCGCCCAGGCGCTCGATGACATAGGCCTTGGACTGCTGGACGATCTGGATGCAGCTGACGATGACGGCCAGAATGAGAATGACCAGAATGATGATGGCGATGGTTCCCGGTGTCGGCATAGTAGTTCCTCCTTATTCTCCTGTTTGTTTCATAGTCGTAGTATGCTTATGGATGAGGTGAATGATGCGGGCGACCACGCCCAGCAGTATGGCGGCCAATCCGCCCAGAACATACGGCATATCAAGGCTCCTTCTGTACGATGAGCTTCACGCCTTCCATCCGCAGGATACGCACGGCGGCGTCCGGCTCTATGACCTCCCCGTCGGCGCTGCGCGCCGTCCAGGTCTTACCGTCTATATAGACGGCGCCGGAGGGCAGCGCGTTGTCGATGCGCTCTGTCACGCGGCCCACATTGTTCAGTACCCGGTCGGCATTGGTGGGCTTGATATCCTTTTTCATCAGCTTGACCACCAGCGGCCGGGTGAAGGCCAGCGCCGCGATGGACACCGCGAAGAACAGCCCCACCTGCAGCCACACAGGCCCGCCGCATACCGCGGCGATCAATCCGGCCACGCCGCCAAGCACGAACCAGATGGATGTCAACCCGGCGGTGGCGGCCTCCGCCACGCCGAAAATAATGATGGCGGCGATCCATATCGTTGTCGCCATGTCTGCGTCGCCTCCTCTCAAAATGAGTCCGATGATGCCGGCCAGCGCGCCGATGCCTACCAGCACAGCTCCAGCCAGCCATTTGTTTTTGGGGGACAGGTTGGTCAGGAAGGCGCCCACAGCGCTGCCCAGCGTGGCGCGGGGCAGGGGGGCGGCCTCCTGCTCCGGCGCGGGGTGTGTCTCCGCCGCCGCGGCGGGTACCGGGGCCTCCTCGGCGAACAGGTCGGCGATGGATACCTGATAGCGGTTGCAGATGTAGAGGATCTTCTCCATCTCCGGGTAGCCCCATCCGCTTTCCCATTTGCTCACCGCCTGGCGGGAGACCTGCAACTGCTCGGCGAATTGCTCCTGTGTCAGTCCATTGCCGCGCCGTACCGCTGCCAGCCGATCACCAAATGCCATATGTGCCCTCCTTTGCTTTCAGTGCCGTCAGTATACGGGACACCGACGGAAAAGTCTATCACGTTCAGGTTGCATTTCCGTAAAATTGTCTGCCAATGTACCGCGCATGGTGCAACCTCAGGTTTACATTCCCTATTATAGCGTAAGTGGCCCCGAAAAGCCACCGGAAATTTAGGTTGCGCGCTATGGTATTTTTCGGTATACTCTTTGGTAGTCAAGAAACCGAGGTGTATCCCATGATAACTTACGAGATCCCCTGCCTGCTGGGGTTGGAAAAGCTGGTGGCCGACGAGATCAAGCGCCTTGGCCTGGCCGACGTGCGTGCGGAAAACGGCCGTGTGCTCTGTCAGGGCAGCTGGGCGGACTGCGCCCGGCTGAATATCAATCTGCGCTGCGGCGCCCGGGTCATCGCCCTGCTGGGACAGTTCCCGGCGCGGAGCTTCGAGGAGCTGTTCCAGGGCGTGCGCGCCATCCCCTGGGAGGAGTTTTTTCCCCGGGACGCGGCCTTTCCGGTGAAGGGCTACTCCATCTCCTCCCAGCTGCACTCCGTGCCCGCCTGTCAGAGCATCATCAAAAAGGCCGTGGTGGAGCGTCTGAAGGCCCACTACGGCATGGATCAGTTTCCGGAGACGGGGACAAAATACCAGATACGCTTTTCCGTGTTCAAGGATCAGGTGTCCATCGGCCTGGATGCCAGCGGCGAAGGGCTGTACAAGCGGGGCTACCGCGCCGTGGGTGTGGAGGCGCCCCTGCGGGAGACGCTGGCCGCTGCCTTGGTGACCCTCAGCCGCTACCGGGGCCGCGACCCGTTCTGCGATCCCTTCTGCGGCAGCGGCACCATCCCCATTGAGGCGGCGCTCATCGCCAAGAACCGCGCCCCCGGTCTGGACCGGCGCTTTGACGCCCAGAAGTGGGCATTTCTGCCGCCTGCGTGCTGGATGGACGCGGCGGACGAGGCCCAGGACAGGGAGTTCCACGGGCAGTACGATATCTGGGGCGGCGACATCGACCCCCGCGCCGTGGACATTGCCCGGGACAACGCCCGCAAGGCCGGCGTGGACGACTGCGTCCGCTTTGAGGTGGCCGACGCAGCCCAATTCCACCGGGACAGCCCCTATGGCCAGCTGGTGACCAACCCGCCCTACGGCGAGCGTCTGCTGGAGCGGCAGGAGGCCGAGGCGCTGTACCGCGCCTTCGGCAAGGCGTGGCGCACGCTGCCCGCAGGCTGGCGCACACTGGTGCTTTCGAGCCACACGGAGTTCGAGCGCTGCTTCGGCAAGCCGGCGGACAAAAAGCGCAAGCTGTACAACGGCATGATCAAGTGTGATGTGTTTATGTACGGCAATGTCTGACGGCCATCTTTTCCGCTGATGCTTTGTTGCGGCGGCTTGCCGTACACAAAGTACGCCTACGCTGCCGCGCCGCGCCTCAGCGAAAAATCTGAGCCGTTAGGGGGGACATCTTTTCCGCCCTGCCTTAATAAATCCCCGGCATATGACTTTATTTTCAATTTGTTCACTTTCTTTTGCAGAAACATGATACAATTACCCGTATGCTTTCGAAATAAATTCAACGAAATTCTAATATGTTGATGAGGAGGAGAGCCTCGATGAAGCATATTTTTATCATCAATCCCACGGCGGGCAAGACCGACAGCCGGCAGAAGATCTACGACATGGCGGAGTCGCTGCGGCAGAAGCACGGGCTGGACGTGCAGTGCATCCTGACGAAAAAGCAGGGCCACGCCACGGAGCTGGCGAAAAAGCTCTGCGAGACGGGCGAGGCACTGCGGTTCTACGCCTGCGGCGGCGATGGGACTGTCAACGAGGTGGCCAACGGCATTATCGGCTATGACAACGCCGCCATGACCGTGATCCCCGTGGGCACCGGCAACGATTTCCTAAAGAACTTCGGCGATGATATGGAGAAGTTCCGGGACGCCGAAAACCTGTGGGACGGCCCGCAGTTTCCTATGGACGCCATCGACGTCAACGGCCGCGTGGCGCTGACCATCGCCTGCTCCGGCATCGACGCGCGGGTGGCCCGGGACGTACATAAATACAGCGAGAGCCCGCTGCTGGACGGCAAGGGCAGCTATATCTACTCTCTGGCGGTGAATTTCCTGTTCAAGGGCATCGGCACCCACTGGACCATCACCCTGGACGATGTGACCACGGAGGGCGACTGGTCGCTGGTATCTGTGTGCAACGGCCGGTACTACGGCGGCGGCTTTATGCCTGTGGCCGAGGCCCGGATGGATGACGGCGTGCTGAACACCCTGGTGGTCAGAGAGGTCAACCGCCGCACGTTCCTGAAATTTGTGGGGCCGTACTCCAGGGGCGAGTACGCCAAGTTTCCGGAATACGCGCACTGCTCCTGTCCCAAGGTGGTACATATCCACTCGGAGAAGCCGGACATCGTCACCTGCCTGGACGGCGAGAGCGTGGTCAACAGCGATGTGACCATTAAGCTGCACGACAAAAAGCTGAACTTCTTCGGCCCGGAGGGCTGCTCCTGCAACCGGACGGCCCGCGGCTGAGGACAGCGCTTGAACATTTTGTGAATTTTTCAAAATTTCTCCGTTTCCCCCTTGCAAATCCCGCATAGTGTGGTATGATAATCAGCGTTAGCACTCAGGAGTTTTGAGTGCTAACGCTGAAACTGTTTTATCAAAAATAGAAATACAAGGAGGAACCAACTATGAAGCTGACACCGCTTGCTGACCGCGTGGTGCTGAAGATGACCGAGCCGGAGGAGACCACCAAGGGCGGCATTATCCTGACCGGCTCCGCCAAGGAGAAGCCCTCTGTGGCTGAGGTCATTTCCGTGGGCCCCGGCGGCACCGTGGACGGGAAGACCGTGGTCATGTCCGTGAAGGCCGGCGACAAGGTCATCACCGATAAGTATGCCGGCACCAAGGTGACGCTGGAGGACGTGGAATATATCATCGTCAAGCAGAGCGACATCCTGGCTATCGTGGAGTGATGTGCTTTGCCGTGTACACGCCGCGGCAAATGCTTTAAGTTTGCGTGTTCTCTTGTAAATCATTCTCAATTTTGGAGGCATTAGATATGGCAAAGATCATCAAGCGCGGCGACGAGGCCCGCAAGGCGCTGGAAGCCGGCGTCAACCAGCTGGCGGATACCGTAAAGGTCACCCTGGGCCCCAAGGGCCGCAACGTGGTGTTGGATAAGAAGTTCGGCACACCCCTCATCACCAACGATGGTGTTTCCATCGCCAAGGAGATCGAACTGGACGATCCGTTCGAGAACATGGGCGCGCAGCTGGTGCGCGAGGTATCCACCAAGACCAACGATGTGGCCGGCGACGGCACGACGACCGCTACGCTGCTGGCACAGGCCATGATCCGCGAGGGCCTGCGTAACCTGGCCGCCGGCGCCAACCCCATCGTGATGAAGAAGGGCATGGCCAAGGCCGTGGAGGCCGCTGTGGGCGCCATCAAGGAGCAGAGCCAGAAGGTCAATGGCACCGCTGACATCGCCCGCGTGGGCACCGTGTCCTCCGGCGACGAGACCATCGGCAAGCTGATCGCCGAGGCTATGGAGAAGGTCAGCGCCGACGGCGTGATCACCATCGAGGAGTCCAAGACCGCCGAGACGTACAGCGAGGTCGTGGAGGGCATGATGTTCGACCGCGGCTACATCACCCCCTATATGGCCACCGATATGGAGAAGATGGAGGCCGTCGTGGACGATCCCTACATCCTCATCACCGATAAGAAGATCTCCGTGATCTCCGACATCCTGCCCCTGCTGGAGCAGATGCTGCAGAGCGGCAAGAAGCTGTTTATCATCGCCGAGGACGTGGAGGGTGAGGCCCTGTCCACCCTGCTGGTGAACCGGCTGAAGGGCGTGCTGAACGTGGTGTGCGTCAAGGCCCCCGGCTTCGGCGACCGCCGCAAGGAGATGCTGCAGGATATCGCCATCCTGACCGGCGGCACTGTGGTGTCCTCTGATCTGGGCTACGAGCTGAAGGACGCTACCGTCCAGATGCTGGGCCATGCCCGTCAGGTCAAGGTCACCAAGGAGAACACCACCATTGTGGGCGGTGCAGGCGACAAGGATGCCATTGCAGCTCGCATTGCACAGATCCGCAGCCAGATCGAGGCCGCTACCAGCGACTTCGACCGCGAGAAGCTGCAGGAGCGTCTGGCCAAGCTGGCCGGCGGTGTGGCTGTCATCAAGGTCGGTGCTGCTACCGAAGTTGAGATGAAGGACAAGAAGCTGCGCATCGAGGATGCCCTGAATGCAACCAAGGCTGCTGTGCAGGAAGGCGTCGTGGCCGGTGGCGGTACCGCTCCCATCAACGCCATCCCCGCTGTGCGTGAGCTGTGCGACAGCCTGGAAGGCGACGAGCGCACCGGTGCCAAGATCGTGCTGAAGGCTCTGGAGGCTCCTCTGCGCCAGATCGCAAAGAACGCCGGCCTGGAGGGCAGCGTCATCATCGACAAGATCATTTCTGCCAACAAGCCCAACTATGGCTTCGACGCGCAGAACGAGGTCTATGTGGATGACATGATCGCCGCCGGTATCGTCGACCCGACCAAGGTCACCCGCTCCGCTCTGGAGAACGCAGCATCCGTTGCTGAGATGGTGCTCACCACCGAGAGCCTGGTAGCAGATCTGCCGGAACCCCCGGCCCCTGCTGCACCTGCCGGTGATATGGGCGGTATGGGCGGCATGTACTAAGCCGCAAAAGCGCTCTTATAAAAGTGCCTTAGGGAGGCAGAACTTCTTCGGAGGTTCTGCCTCTCTTTTTGTATAGCCTGGGTCTCCGTTGCCCACGCTATGCCAAAGGGGGCGTGTCCATGTCCGGGCGGAGGGTGCTGGCGCTGTATGCGGCGTTGTTGTTCGGCTTTGCCGGAGTGCTGTGCAGGCTGTTTTATTTGGCGTCCCGCACGGATTATGCAGCCCGTGCGGCGGCACAGAGCACGGTCACGCTGGAACTGCCAGCCCGGCGCGGCGGCTTTTACGACTGCATAGGCCTGCCACTCACCGGGCTGGAAAAACGCTGGCTGGCTCTCTGCTTCCCGGGGCAGGAAAATTATACCCGCCTGTACGCCTGCACCGACACCGCCGGACAGGAACTGCTGTACCGCAGCCGCAGCCGGGCGGCTCCATTTCTCGTGGAGGTGGACCGGGACATGACGGCGCTGGGCATTCCATGCTATGCGGCGTCCCGGCGGTATGCAGCCGCACCGCTGTGCCCGCAGCTGCTGGGGTATCTGGACGGTGAGGGCCACGGTGCTGCCGGGCTGGAAAAAGCACTGGACGCGCTGCTCACCGGCAGCGGGGCACGGGACACCCTGCTGTGCCCGGTGACCGCGCAGGGCACCCTGCGCACCGGGGAGCAGGTGCAGCATCTGCAGGCGGACAGCGGAGCGGTGGGGGTCCGCCTGACCCTCTCCCGTTCTGTCCAGCGGGCGGCCGAGGCGGTGGCGGCGCAGACCATGACCACCGGCTGCATTCTGGTGCTGGACGTCCGCACGGCAGCCCTGCGGGCCTGCGTCAGTGTGCCGGGTTTTGACCCGGCTGACCCGGCGGCCAGTCTGGAAGCGCCGGACAGCCCCTTTTTAAACCGGGCCTTGCAGGCGTATGCGGTGGGGTCAGTGTTCAAGCCGGTGCTGGCAGCGGCTGCGCTGGAAGCCGGCCTTGCGCCGGAGTACGACTGCATCGGCGCGGTGGTGGTGGACGGGCAGATCTTCCGCTGCGCAGGCGGTGTGCCGCACGGCGAGGTGGACCTTTCGGCCGCATTGGCAAAGAGCTGCAACGGCTATTTTATCCGGTTGGGGCAGCAGCTGGGAGCACAGGCTCTTTTGCAGCAGGCGCAGGCGCTGGGCTTCGGGCGGAGCATCGGGCTGGCGGAGGGCCTTACCGCCCAGAGCGGAGCCCTGCCGGGAGCCGAGGAACTGGCCCAGAGCGGGCAGCTGGCCAATTTCAGCTTCGGGCAGGGCAGCCTGCTGGCAACGCCGCTGCAAGTGGCCGCCATGATGAACACCATCGCAAACGGCGGTGTTTACCGTGCGCCGTGCCTGCTGGACTGTGCGCTGGATGAAACATCCGGGGAAGAGCTGTCGGCCTTTGCCCGCCCGCAGGCAGAACGGGTGCTCACGGAGCAGACCGCAGCGGCTCTGTGCACCATGCTGGAGCAGACGGTGGCCGAGGGCACGGCACAGGATGCTTCCGGCCTGCCCGGCGGGGCAGCGGGCAAGACCGGTACCGCCCAGACCGGGCAGTTCACGGCCGAAGGGAAAGAGCGCAAGAACCTGTGGTTCGCAGGGTTTTACCCGGCCGAGGATCCGCAATACACCATCGTGGTCTTGCAGGACGGACAGACGCAGGCGGCGGTCTCCAGCGCGGCGGTGTTTGCACAGCTGTGCACGGCACTGCACTGGTTGGGATAAATGCGGAATTGTGCTTGCTTTTTTGCAGATGGTATGATACTATATAGTCGTATTTTTGCGTGGTTTTCCCATTCAATTTGAATAAAGGAGCGTTTCAATCCATGTCTGTTATCGAAATCGTTGGCGGCGCGATCCTGCTGGTCGCTTCGCTGGTCATCGTGTTCCTCACCCTCATGCAGCACACCCACGGCCAGGGCCTTTCCGGCGCCATCAACGGCAGTGCAGGCGGTGCCAACAACGCACGCCTGACCCCGGCTGACCAGATGTTGGCCAAGGTGACCCGCATTGCCGGTGTCGTCTTTTTCGTGGTGGCAATTCTGGCTTGCCTGTTCACCGGCCGTCTGGCAGGTTGATGCACCCCATGCAGCCCCGTGCTCTGACGGGGCTGCTTTTCTGTATAAAACCGACATAGTTGAGTGAAAAAAGTACGGGCAGCTGTCTTTTCGGGCTGCCGCAGCAGGGTGGGCAGCAATGCCCGGAACTGGCAGGGCTGCAGCCCGACGGAGGCCGCAGCCAGGAAGAGCAAGGAGAAAAATATTATGGCAATGCGCGATAAAATTGAGCACGCGATCCAGAATCAGCCGTGCACCGTGAAGGACCTCAAGTCAAAGTTCGGCGGGGACCGTGGCTCGGACCGCAAGGTGATGGAGGCCGTGGACCAGCTGGTGCACGAGGCTGTGATCTGCCAGCGGCAGGGCGTTTTCTTTACGGTGCGTTCCGGCCGCGCCGACAAGGCCCTGCTGTGCAAGGTGGTCAAGCTGGGCAAGAACTTTGCTTTTGTCATGCTGGAGGACGGCACCAGCGATATCTTCATCCCGGGCCGCTTCACCCGCGGCGCCATGCCCGGTGACAAGGTGCTGGTGGAAAAGTTTGAGCATCCCCGTGTGGAGGGCAGCGACGAGGGCGAGATCCTGGCCGTGCTGGAAGAAAAGAACGATCTGGTGGGCACCGTCCGCCGTGTGGAGGGCATGCTGAAGTTCGTGCCCGATGACTGCCCCGCCATCTCCATGCGGATGATGCGCGACTGCGAGGGCGGTGCCAAGGACGGCGACAAAGTGGCTGTGGAGATCCTGCAGCGCGGCAACCGGCAGGAAGATCACCGCGTGGGCGTGGCCATGCGCTTTGGCAGCTCCGACGAGGCCAAGCGCTGCGCCAAGGCTCTGCTCTATGCGCAGGACATCCGCAGCCGTTTCCCGGATAAGGTCCGCGAAGAGGCCAAGAAGCTGGAAAACGCCGAGGTGACCGAGGCCGACTGTGAGGGCCGCATGGATCTGCGCGCTCTGCCCATCTTCACCATCGACAGTGCTGAGACCAAGGACATCGACGACGCCATCAGCCTGACCAAGACGCCGGAGGGCGGCTTTGAGCTGGGCGTGCATATTGCGGATGTGTCTCACTACGTCAAGCCCGGCAGTGAGCTGGACAACGAAGCCTTTCACCGTGCCACCAGCGTGTACTATGCCGACCAGGTGGTGCCCATGCTGCCCAAGCAGCTGTCCAACGGCATCTGCAGCCTGAACGAGGGCGTGCTGCGCCTGGCGTTCTCCTGCCTGATGCGTCTGGACAAGGACGGCAACCTGACCGACTACCGCTTTGTCAAGTCGGTCATCCGCAGCCGTGTCAAGGGCGTGTACTCCGAGATCAACGCCCTGCTGGCCGGCAGTGCCGACGACGAGCTCAAGGGCAAGTACCACGAGGTTCTGGCTCAGCTGCCCGCCATGAAGGAGCTGTACGGCCACCGTGCCCGCCTGCGCAAGGAGCGCGGATGCATGGACATCGAGAGCGGTGAAGTCAAGCTGATCCTCGACGAAAATGGCCACTGCATCGACGTGAAGAAGCGCACCTCCGGCGAGAGCGAAGCCATGATCGAGGAGTTCATGTTGCTGGCCAACCAGTGCGCTGCCCACTTTGCCCGGGTCAAGCAGATCCCCTTTGTGTACCGCGTGCACGAGGAGCCCAACGCCGAAAAGCTGGAGCGTCTGCACGGCCTGCTGCAGGCCTGCGGCGTCAACGACCACTTTGCCAAGGACGTGCCCACCCCCAAGGAGCTGAGCGCCATTCTGGAAGGTGTGCGCGGCACTGCCTACGAGCAGATCATCAATGTTGGTATGCTGCGCTGCATGTCCAAGGCTGTGTACGAGGAAAAACCCAAGGGACACTACGGTCTGGTGCTGCAGGACTATGCCCACTTCACCAGCCCCATCCGCCGCTACCCGGACTTGGCTATCCACCGTATCATGACGGCTCAGCTCAAGGGCACGGACAAGGACACCATGATCCTGCGTTACAGCGAGTTTGCCGAGGACGTCAGCAAGCAGGCCAGCGAGCGCGAAGTTATCGCCATGCAGATCGAGCGCAAGGCCGAGGACTGCTACAAGGCAGAGTATGCCCGCCGCCATCTGGGCGAGTGCTATGAGGGCCGCATCTCCGGCGTGACCCAGCGCGGCCTGTTCATCGAGTTGGAAAACGGCGTGGAAGGCTTTGTACCTGCTTCCAGCCTGACCGCTACCGGTACCATGCTCACCGAGGGCGTGCGCCTTTCTGATCCCGTTTCCGGCAAGAACTGGAATCTGGGCGATACCATGATGATCACCATCGTGCGTGCGGACGTCAATCTGGGCAAGATCGACTTTGAGGTCGCCCCGGAAAGTGCAAAGCAGTAACTTTATAATTGAATAAACAACAGACTGCCCCCGAAGCAGCGCGTTAGACCGTGCTGTTTCGGGGGCAGTTTATCGTAGTTCTCAAAATCCTGGCAAAGTAAAATGCCCACCTGAAAATCAGACAGGCGGGTTTGCCATCATGTAGTCGAAATACAGTCCCTTGTGCAGAGCGTGGGCAAAGCGGGAATCGTTGGTCTCGCCAAGATTATGGCTGATGCCGCGCAGTGTAAGGCTCAGTTTTGCAAGGCGGTAGGCAGCAGCTTTCTTTTTTGCCATTGTAAAGTTCCTCCGAGTGAAATATGGTCTTGTCGCGATCTTATCATTGGCAGGTAGAAATATCAATTTTGTTATCGGATCATAAACAGTACTATGCGCAACTTTACGGATACCATTCCGGCTGCTGCGTTTTGAGATATGGCATTCTGCTGTGATTCTTCTCGGGTTCTTCGTCAGAACGCAGAAAATGCGGAAACTGCTTGATTTAACTTGGTTTCCGTACTAGAATGGAAACTGGAAAGGCAAATACAGTTTCCACAAGGAGGACGCTCATGCAGGAAAAGCTCGATGCGCTGATGCGCACGCAGGCGATGCAGCTATTCCGTCAACAGGGGCTGCATTTCACCATGCAGCAGGTGGCAGAGCCGCTGCACATCAGCAAAAAGACCAT
>OLPI01001026.1_pt1 | contig 25488 bp, 23 predicted proteins | sample 1672361 | NCBI WGS metagenome assembly OLPI01 (sample SAMEA3136675, study PRJEB25190) | human gut metagenome
GGAGATGGCGGAAAAGTATTTATCGGGGCAGGATTTAGAGCCGTGGGTGGCGCCGGCCGGGACCTCCCCGGCATCCTCTGCACCGGCTCAGGGCAGTGACAACGGAGCGCAGGGCGGAAATTACGGCATGGATACGCCGGCGCCTCTCGTTCCCGCCACGCAGGATGGAAGTTACGGCCTTCAGACAAAACAGCCGGCCCGGCCGGCGCCCGCCGATCCGTCAGCGCCGAGCCCCGTTCCCCTCACCGGTGATCAGGCGCGTTAGCTGATTTCCTGTTCCTCTCGTGCCGTATTACGAGGGGATTTCGTCGGTGTCCTCGCCGACTTCCTCATCTTCCACGGTTGGGGCTTGGCCAGGGATCTCGCTCGCGATTTTCTTGTCCGCCGGGCCCCAGTCCCTGATGGTGATTTCCGGGCCGTTCATGCTGTAATGGGACTCCCTGAGCGTAAAGGCGATGCGCACAACGGTGTGCAGCCTGTCCTGCCCGATTTCCTGGGCGAGCCCCCAGCCCTTGGCCCGCAGGGTATGTCCGTCGACCGTGTCCCGGATCACCAGGGATACGCTGTCCGGGCGGCCGCGGAAGGTAGAGCGGCCCACTATTTCCACCGGATTGGAGACGAAGACGGGTTCGGCGTTGCCTGTTCCGAAGGGTTCCATGAGAGCGAGTTCCTTCAGGTGTTCGGGATTGGCCGCCTCCCCGAGGGAGAGCTCTCCGTCGATGGCCAGCATCTGTTCCGGCTGCTTCCCGAGGCGGCGTCTGGTCATTTCCTCGAAATCGTGCCTGAAGGCGTCGAGCTGCCCCGGCAGGATACGCACGCCGGCGGCCTGCTTGTGACCGCCGAAGGCGAGCAGATGCTCCGGTATCTCGGCAAGGCCGGCGTAGAGGTCGAAGCCGGGAATGGATCTGCCTGAACCCTTGAGCGTGTCCTTGTCGTCGCAGACGATGATGCAGGGGACGTTGAATTCCTCGATGATGCGCGTGGCCACGATGCCGATGACACCGGGGTGCCACTGCTTGCCATAGAGGACAAGCCCCGTGATCCTGCCCTTCTTCTGCTGCTCCCTTGCCTGGTTCCTGGCTTCGTCCAGAATGATGCTTTCCGTGTCGCGGCGTGTCGTGTTGAGTTCGTCGAGTTCCTGGGCAAGCTCGGCGCTCTCCGCGTGATCCGTGCTTCTCATAAGCTCGAGAGCGATTTTCGCGTGACGCATGCGCCCGGCCGCGTTGATGCGCGGCGCCAGCTTGAAGCTCACCTGCGTGGCGCTGACGTTTTCCCTGTAGCCTATGCCGCAGACTGCCTTGAGTGCTGCGATACCCGGCCGTTCCGGCCTCACAAGGTGTTTCAGGCCGCCGTGCACGAGAATGCGGTTCTGTCCCGTAAGGCGCATGACATCGGCGAGTGTGCCGAGGGCCACGAGGTCGAGTACCCTGTCCATGACGAAGTGTTTGCCGTCTTTCTTTCCGAGCCTCGCGTTGACGGCGGCCATGAGGAAGAAGGACACGCCGACGCCGGCGAGATGGGGACAGGGCACCTTTGCGGGATCGCCCATGCGCGGGTTGAAAAAGAAGGTCGCGGGCGGCAGATTTTCCGGAGGCAGATGATGGTCGCTCACGACCACATCCATGCCGAGTTCCCGGGCCCTCTTTATGGCTTTCACGTCCGAAATGCCCGAGTCCACGGTGAGCAGGACCTGGCAGCCCTTCTTCGCGAGCTCTTCCACGGCGGGCACGTTGATGCCGTAGCCTTCGGTATGCCTGTCCGGAATATGCCAGAGCGGATGGAAGCCGTGGAACTCCAGCACATCGAGCACAATGGCCGTGCTCGTGGTGCCGTCCACGTCATAGTCGCCCCAGACGGCAAGCTGCCTGCCTTCCAGAAGCGCTTTGACGAGAAAGTCGGCTGCTTCGGGAATCTGCGGCCATTTCTCCGGATTGACCAGGCCTGAGAGAGACGGGTTGAGATAGCTGTCGATTTCCTTTCTGCTGCACAGCCCCCGCCGTCTGAGTATTTTCATCAGAAACGGTGAGATGTTCAGGCTGTCGGCAAGGGCGGCGCTCTGCTCGTCGTTCAGCGTGGAGCTTCCAGGCTCATTTCTGTAATACCATTGAGCCATTCTGCCTCCCTTGAAATGAATCAGCTCAGAATCCGTACACGTACTGCGATACGCTGTTTTTCCTCTGATGGGAAAGGGACGGACCCGGTCCGCCCGCCTCCGGCGTGTTATCCCGCCGTTTCCATTTCCCTGATTATGGCGCGCGCCGCGGCAGCGGGATCAGCCGCGCGCGTGATGGGACGGCCCACGACAAGAAAGTCCGCGCCGTCGCGCACAGCCGCGGCCGGCGTGCAGACGCGCGCCTGATCGTTGGCGTCGGCTCCCGCCGGACGGATGCCGGGGCACAGGGCAAGGAGGCTCGTCTCCCGCTTAATGTTCCTGACTTCCTTTCCGGAGCAGACCACTCCGTCAAGGCCCCACTGATCAGCGCTGCGGGCGAGTTCCAGGGCGAAGTCTGTGGGCATGAGGCTGATGCCGGGCATCTCGCAGGGGCCGAAGCTCGTGAGCGCAGTCACACCGAAGATGTACGGCCTCTTTCCCCCTGACGCAGCCTGCTCGGCCGCGTCCATGGCAGCCTCGCACATCTTCTGCCCGCCCTGGCAGTGTATGGTCATGAGGGAAGCGCCCGTTTTCACGCCCACCCTGACGGCCTGCGCTACCGTGTTGGGGATGTCGTAGAATTTCAGATCGAGGAAGACCCTGAAGCCCATGCCGGAAAGTTTTGCGATGATATCCGGCCCGGCCAGAACGAAGGCTTCCATGCCCACCTTGCACCAGGGCACAATGCCTCTGAGTGTGCCGGCCATGGAGAGAATCTGATCCGTTTCGGGAAAGTCGAGGGCTGCAATGAGCTCAGCCATGGGGAACTCCTTAGGAGAGAAGAGAATCGAGAAGGGCTGTGTGGAGTTTCGGGGCAAGGGTGGCCTGCAGGTAGGCGGCCCTGAGATCCTGGTAGGCGCGGTCAAGGTCATCGTTGAGGATGAGGCTGTCAAACCATCTGGCTTCGCGGATTTCCTGCCGCGCGTCGGCGAGGCGGACTCTGATGACCTCATCGGTATCCGTGCCGCGCCCGCGCAGGCGCCTCTCGAGCTCTTCCATGCTCGGGGGAAGAATGAACACGAAATGCGCTGAAGGCAGGGACAGATGGAGCTGTGCCGCACCCTGCACATCGATGTCGAAGAGAATATCCCTTCCCGCGCGCTGCGCTTCAAGAACCGGTGCGAGCGGCGTGCCGTAAAGATTGCCGTGCACCTCGGCCCACTCGGCGAATTCGTGCCTGTCTCTGCGCGCTATGAACTCCTCCCTTGTGGTGAAATGGTAATCGCGGCCATTTACCTCTCCTGCGCGGGGGGATCTCGTGGTGAAGGAAATGGAATAGGTGAAGCCGGGAAATTCAGCAGTGAGTTTCCTGATGAGGGTGGTCTTGCCCGCACCCGAGGGGGCGCTGATGACCAGAGCTGTGCCAAGGCGCATTATTCTGTTTCTCCTGAACTGAAACGCTGGCTCATGGTGTCGGGCTGTATGGATGACAGGATGACATGGTTGGAGTCAGTGACAATGATGGAACGGGTTTTTCTTCCCTGTGTGGCGTCAATGAGCCTGCCTTCAGAACGGGCGTCTTCCCTGAGCCGCTTCATGGGCGAGGAGGCCGGATTGACGATGCTCACGATGCGCGAAACCGGTACGAAGTTGCCGTACCCAATATTGATGAGCCTGTCCTGCTGCATGGCGTTTTGTTCCTACTCGAGGTTCTGCACCTGTTCGCGGCATTTCTCGAGTTCGTTCTTGTAATCGACAACGAGGCGGGACAACTGGACATCGGGAATCTTGTTTCCGCAGGTGTTAATCTCGCGGAAGCATTCCTGCAGGGTGAAGTCAAGGCGGCGTCCCACGTCGCTTTCCTCCTGCAGAAGCTCTCTCAGATGCTCGAGGTGGGTTGAGAGCCTGGTGATCTCCTCTGTCACGTCCAGCCGGTCCATGAGCGTTACGACTTCCTGGAGGAAGCGTGACTCCTCTATTTCGCCGCAGTTCAGGGAGGAGAGCTCTTCATTGATGCGTTCGTGCAGGGCTTCCGTGCGATCCTTTTTAATGATCGGCGCGCGTTCCCTGATGAGTTCAGTCCACTCTTCCATGCGCAGTACCCTGGCCATGAGGTCGCGGGAGAGCGCCTCTCCTTCAGTCTGGCGTGCCTCGTTCCAGTCATCGAGCGCCAGGGCGAGTCCTTTTTCGAGAGACGCTACCACGCTTTCGTCGAGATCCTCGGCCGGCGCGCCCCACAGCCCGTCAATGGCGAGGAGGGCGTTGTAGTCCGGCGTGAAATTTTCCTCCCTCGATTCGGCGAGGGCCGCCAGCGCGTCCAGCATGCCCGATGCCTGGGCCGCGTCAAAATGCGGTGCGAAGAGTCCCGAGGCGAACTGCAGTGACAGGGTGATGTCGACCCGCCCCCGCGAGGCGCGGCGTTTCACGATTTTCTCGAAACGGCTCTCCATGTTGCGGACGGCCGCGGGCAGACTCCACTTGAGCTCAAGGCGTTTGCCGTTGACACTGCGGACCTCCCACTGCTGGGTGAGTCCGCTGTCTTCCATGATGTATCTGCCAAAGCCAGTCATGCTTCTCATGGGGAATGCTTCCTTTCTACAGGTTATATCCCTTTCTTCTAAAATGATTGGGGGGCATTTTCAAGTGTAGTGAAGAGCGTGGAGCCGGCATATGCCGGAAAAGGGGAGATATGTCACACCTGCCCGGTCCGGCGGGGCAGTGCGGTATCTTTGCAGGATTCATGGCCTGGGATATAGGAATCTGAGAACAATCCGCCAGGAGGTTTTTGCATGTCGGGAGTAACTCTTGAAAATCTGAAGAGGGGCATTGACGCCGCTCTGGGCAGAAGGAAAAGCTGTCTCGCGCTCACAAACGCGAAGGTGGTTGACGTCATGAACTGTGAGGTGATTCCCGGCGCCACTGTTGTCATCGACAGCGGCAGAATCGCTGCTGTGCTGCACGGAGGAGAGGCGAAGTCCGTGAACGCCCGGGCCGTCTTCGACTGCGGGGGAAAATATCTCATCCCCGGCCTCATGGACGCTCATGTGCATATCGAGTCCACGCTGCTCACTCCGGGTGCGTTCGCTGCTGCCGTTCTTCCCTGCGGCACGACGCGCGTAGTGGCAGATCCGCACGAGATCGCCAATGTCGGAGGCCAGCTTGCCCTGCGCTATATGTATGACGCGGCCGCGGGCCTGCCACTTTCCATCCATTTTGCCCTGCCTTCCTGTGTGCCCTGTACGCCCTTCGAGGACGCCGGCGCTGAACTGACTGCGCTGGACCTTGAGCCGTTCCTCCATGAGGGAAAAACCATCTCTCTCGGCGAGGTTATGAACTGCCCCGGAGTTCTGGCCTGTGATGACGATCTGCTCTGTAAAATCAGGGATACCCGCAACGCGGGGCTTGCCGTGGACGGTCATTCCCCGGGACTCGCCGGAGCCGGTCTGCAGGCGTACGCCGGATGCGGCATCCTGAACGACCATGAATGCGGAACGCCGGAAGAGATTAAGGACCGCATTGCCGCGGGCATGTACGTCTTTATCCGAGAAGGCTCTGCCGCCCGCAATCTCGAAGCCCTCCTGAAAGGCCTTACCCCCGCCAACGCCCACAGGTGCGCCTTCTGTACGGACGATCTGCACGCCGGAGACATCCTGGCGCACGGTCATATCAACCATATTCTCGCCAAAGCCGTGAAGGCCGGCATACCCGCCCCCGTCGCCGTGTCCATGGCCACCATCAATCCCGCTTCCTGCTACGGCCTGCAGGGAGTCGGGGCCATAGCCCCCGGATACGCCGCGGATCTCTGCCTGGTCGAGGACCTCGTGTCGTTCCGTGTGCAGAACGTCTGGTGCGCCGGACGTCAGGTTGTGAGGGACGGCAGGCTTGCGGCGGATATTCCGTCCGCTTCCGTGCCGGCTCCGCTCCTCAACAGTGTGCGCCACGGAGGCTTCAGCGCGGGCGCCTTACGGCTTCCGGTTCCTTCGGGAAAGGCGCATGTCATAGGCATGCAGCCGCACTCTCTTGTTACCGAAGACAGGGTGATGCCCGTCGAAACGGAAGACGGCTGTTTCGTGGCCGGCCGCAATCCCGGTCTCTGCAAAGTGGCTGTTGTCGAGCGCCACAAAGGCAGTGGAAAGGTCGGGCTGGGCATACTTGGCGGATACGTCAAAGAAGGGCAGTTCCTCGGCGGAGCCCTTGCGACGAGCATCGCTCATGATTCGCATAACATCGTCTGCGCCGGCGATTCCGATGAGGACATGGCAGCGGCCATTGAGGCTGTGGCCCGCATGCACGGCGGTATAGCCCTGGTCCGTCAGGGGCGTGTTCTGGCTTCGCTTGCTCTCCCTGTGGGAGGCCTCATGAGCACAGAAACTGCCGGAGAGACAGCCCGGAAGCAGGAAGCCATCTTTGCCGCGGCCAGGACTTTCGATGTCAGTCCTGATGTCGACGCTGTGATGAGTCTGAGTTTCATGTCGCTGTGCGTCATCCCCGCGCTGAAGGTCAATACGCGCGGTCTCTTTGATGTCGGAAAGTTTACTTTTGTTCCGGTGGACGCGGAAGCGTAGTCTAAAGAGTTCAGAGATACTGAGAAGCGAAAAGCAGGGAGCCGCGATCGAAACTGCGGCTCCCTGCTTTTTTCTGCCTTCTGTGGATGAAAGGGGAAATGGCTTCTCTCCCAGCTGGGGAAGAGTCTTTCTCAAATGTCGGCGTGACGCGCGGACAGTTATTTGCCCATTGCGCTGAGGAAATCCCTGTTGGATTTTGTCCCCTTCATTTTATCGAGGAGGAATTCCATGCCGTCGAGCGGCGTCATGGGCGCGAGTATCTTACGCAGGATCCAGACCCTGTTCAGGACGTCTTCGGAAAGGAGCAGTTCCTCACGGCGCGTGCCGGAACGGTTGATATCCATGGCGGGGAAGACGCGTTTTTCGGAAAGGTGACGATCGAGATAAATCTCCATGTTGCCAGTACCCTTGAATTCCTCGAAGATGACCTCATCCATGCGGGATCCCGTGTCTGTCAGTGCCGTGGCTATGATAGTGAGGCTGCCGCCTTCCTCCACGTTACGAGCGGCGCCGAAGAAACGTTTGGGGCGCTGCAGGGCATTGGCATCGAGGCCGCCGGTGAGCACGCGTCCTGACTGGGGAGTGACGCTGTTGTAAGCCCTGCCGACCCTGGTGATGGAATCGAGGAGAATGACAACATCGCGTTTGCGTTCCACCAGACGTTTTGCTTTTTCAAGCACCATTTCGCAGACCTGCACGTGGCGCTGCGGCGGTTCGTCAAACGTGGAGCTGATGACCTCGGCTCCTTTTACCGTGCGCTCCATATCTGTCACTTCTTCCGGGCGCTCATCGATGAGCAGAACGATGAGATAGCATTCCGGACTGTTCGTCGTGATGGCGTTGGCAAGAGACTGAAGAAGAACCGTTTTGCCGGTTCTCGGAGGCGCGACAATGAGCCCGCGCTGACCGCGGCCTATGGGGGCAAGAAGGTCGATGATCCTGTTGGAGTAATTCTGGGCGCCGTTTTCCATGATGAGCTGGCGCATGGGGTAAATGGGCGTCAGGTTGTCGAAGAGCACGAGGTTGCGTGCCTTGTCTGGATCTTCGAAGCCGATGCTGGTCACTTTCAGCAGGGCGAAATAGCGTTCGCCCTCTCTCGGAGGACGGATTTGCCCCGCAACAATGTCTCCCTTGCGCAGGGAAAATTTGCGTATCTGCGAGGGAGAAACATAGATGTCATCAGGACCCGGCAGATAGGAGCAGAGGGGAGAGCGGAGAAAACCGAAGCCGTCCGGAAGGATTTCCAGCACGCCGTCCCCGTAGATAGCGCCATTCTGGGATGCGCAGGCCTGCAGAATAGCAAAGCTGAGTTCCTGCTTGCGCAGGGAACTGGCGTTTTCAATGCCGTATTTTTCGGCCAGGTGCATCAAATCGGCCATTGAGAGTGTTTTCAGTGTGGAGAGCTTGAGCGGTGTGCCGGACGAGAGACCGTCCAGAAAAGCATCGTTTGTTTTCTGCATGTCAGTAGAGTCAGTGGAAGACGTTTTAAGGGTGAAGGGACAGCAGGGCGCTGGCCATTGCGGTGTGCAGGATAATTGCTGGGAAATGAAGAAAGGAAAGGAGAAAAAGAAAGGAAAAAAGAAGCCGGGCGCGGTGCGCCTGACTGAAGCCTGATTATACCCATTGGCGGCACAGATCAAGAAGCCGCGGATTTCTTGACTTATTGGACGGGGTGTTGGAAAAACCGGAATAACGGAGAGCACAGCGTGCCGCGCCGTACTTCACATGTCAGAGAGGAAGCAATGATAAAGCTGTATGATATCGTATGCAAAAACGACAATTTCCCTGAAAAAGATATCAGGGATCTGTATGTGAAGAATGCCGGAAGGGAAAAGTCTTTACAGCGCGGGGATACTCTCGATTTTTTGACGTATTTTAATTCATTTAGTTCCGTAAAATGGAAAAAATATACGACGATAAAAGAAGTTTCAGTGGAGTTGTATGTTCAGGGAGACTTTGAGATAACGTTTGTTCTGCAGGATGGGGGAGGAAAAAGGTTTCTCCTGAGTGAAGAAATAAAAGGCGGCCATTACGTAAAAAGTTTTCCGATAGAAGAAGTAGGGCTGGGGATTCTGGGCTTCCAGCTGAGATCCCTGAGTGATGAAGGCTCATTCATCAGCGGCGCGTATTATGGCGAATTCGATGTCTTTGAACGGAAGACTGTTGGCGTCGGAATCTGCACCTACAAGCGCGAGGAGTTCGTGCTGAAGAACATAGAAGTCCTGAAAGGCCTGCGACAGAAACTTCCGGAACTGGAATTGGTCGTCGTTGATAATGGACGTACCCTGAAAGTGCAGGACCCCGATGTGTGTATCATACCCAATAAGAATTTTGGCGGGAGCGGTGGATTCACTCGGGCCATCATAGAATATATGGAGCGCGAAAACAGGGTGGATTACATCCTCCTGATGGACGACGACGTCGTGATTGAGCCTTCCGCTATTCTTCGTATGTGGTCTTTCCTGAGTGGACTTCGCAGAGAATACAGGGATCGGTTTTTGAGCGGTGCCATGCTGATGCTGAGCAAACCCTGTGTCCAGTTTGAAAACTCGGCGTACTGGGCGCGGTTCAAGCTCCGCAGTAAAGGCCGCGGTATGGATATGCGGGACGCCAGGATGCTCGTTCGGAACGAGATTGAGCTGAATAGGCCCAATCAGTATGGGGCGTGGTGGTTCTGCTGCATCCCGTCACACCGCGTGGGGGAGATAGGTTATCCTCTTCCCGTGTTCATCAAAGGTGATGACATCGAGTTCGGCCTTCGCAACGACAGGCCGCTGATAACAATGAACGGAATCGCTGTCTGGCATCAGGATTTTGACGCAAAACAGAGCCCAGTGCAGAATTATTATGCGGAAAGGAACAGCCCGATGATGAATAATTTCGCCAGGGGGTGCAATTTCCTGACATTCGCCATTACTATTTTGGGGAGAATGGTTAAGAGGTTTCTTCGTCATGACAGGGATATCGCAAAAATGTTGTATCTTTCTCTGCATGACTATAATAAAGGGTTGTATGGTATTACAAGTGTTGGAGCTGATGAAGGACTGCGACTCGTACAGGAATACGCTGCAAGAAAAGTGAGTGGCTTTATATTTGTAAAAGTATTTTTTTATGCATTGTATACAGTTGCGCTATATCCGAAAACACATAAAATTTATCTTAAATTCAGAGAACAAAAACTGAAAGATGCCTCATTTTGGAAGCATTACCTGGGAATCGCCTAGGGCATTCCGATTCTGACCGGAGTTGCAGACAGTCTTTTAGAAAAAGAAAGAGAGCCCGGCCAGAGGAATGGCCGGGCTGCGATTCCTCTCCAGCCGGGTGACGTGTCCGGCTGGTGTTTCAGAACAGGGGCTCTCCGTCAGCTCGTATGTTTTTTCGTCTCTTCGCTGGCCGTGCAGACAGCCTTTTCGAGTCCGTCGTTCGCAAAGGCTTCGAGCACACGTATGCCACTTTCCATGGCATCGTGCCAGAGTTCTCTGTCTGTTCCCTGTGGGTGTCCCAAAACCCAGTTGATAACATCGTCTTTCTGGACGGGACGTCCGATGCCGAGACGGAGCCTGTAGAAATTTGGGGTGCCTAGCTGCTGTGTAATGGATTTCAGGCCGTTGTGCCCGGCATTGCCTCCGCCAAACTTGAAACGCAGTGATCCCGGAGGCAGGTCAAGTTCGTCGTGAACTACGATGAGCGACTGGGGATCGATGCGATGCCAGGCCAGGAGCGGCTGCACGCAGTTCCCGGAAAGATTCATGAAGGTGAGAGGTTTGGCCACAAGCCAGGTTCCGCCCAGTGAATCCAGTTTTACTCGCCAGAGATCGCAGGTGAATCGTCCTCCATTCTGTGCGGTCACGGTTCCTTCTTCCTCTGCGAGCTTTAAGAGTCTGTCGGCAAAGAGAAAGCCCGTGTTGTGCCTGGTGCCGTCATATTTTGTTCCGGGATTTCCCAGTCCCACGATCGCGCCCCGGTAATCCATGGCAGATGCGCTCCTTTTTATGAACACCTGCGGAAGCTTCGCTTCCGGTGTCCTTCGGATAAAAAAGAAAAAAACATGAAAAAGGCCGGCATCCGATAAAAGATGCCGGCCTTTGAATATCTTGCGGAAAGGCGGTTACTTGCCAGCCTTGTTGTCGGCGGCAGCGGCATCGCCTTCGGCGGCACCGGCCTTAGCATCCGCGCCGGCGGCAGCAGAAGCGGCAGCAGAGGCAGCGGAAGCAGCAGCGGACTGAGCTTCAGCGGCAGCCTGGGCAGCATCGAATTCAGCCACTTCCTTGGTCTTCTCGAGCACGGCCACGACAGTGTAGTTGTTGTCGAACACGGCACGGGAACCGGCGGGCATCTGAATCTTGTCGATGGAGAGGCTCTGGTTCATATCAATGTCGGTGACATCGATGGAAATCTTGTGGGGCATATCCAGAGGCTTGGCGGCAACGGAAATGGTTTCCACATAGGTTTCGAGGAAGCCGCCGAGCTTGACGCCCTTGGCCGTGCCGGTGAATTCGACAGGCACGTCAACAGTGATTTCCTGATCGAGATCGACACCGTAGTAATCGATATGGGTGAAGCGCTTCTTGTAAGGATGCTTCTGCACGTCCCAGAAGAAGCAGGGGTAGGTGGTCTTCTTGCCGTTGTCGTCAATCTCAAGATTGAAAACGGTGGTGTTGCCGATTTCAAAGTAGAGCTGTTCGAGAGGCAGAGAGGGCACCTGCACATTGATGTTTTCGCCCTTGCGGTTGTAGAAGACGCCGGGAACAAGGGACTGCGCACGCAGACGGTGAGCGACGCCTTTGCCGGCGCCTTCTCTCTTCTGGGCACAGAGGGTTTTTTCGATAGCCATAATATTTACTCCTTAAGCGCCGCAGGGCGCGAAGATGAATTGTACAGGAGGTTTGCCTTTTCCGCGGTACGCGGAACTAGACAAAAAGAACGCTGACGGAAGAGCCGGTATGAATATTGGAAATGGCCTTTCCGAGGAGCGAGCCTACGCCTACGACATGGAGCTTGGAGCAGCGTTCCTTTTTCTCTCCCAGAGGAATGGTGTCCGTAACGAAAACCGCATTGAGGGATTCAGTGGCATTGATGCGGTCAATGGCCGGACCGGAGAGAACGGCGTGGGTGGCGCAGGCGATAATTTTTGTGGCGCCATTTTCGAGCAGGACTTCAGAAGCCGCGCACAGCGTGCCTGCCGTGTCAATCATGTCGTCAACGATGATGGCCGTTTTACCTTTGACATCGCCGATGACGTGCATGGCCTGAGCCTGATTGGGCTTGTCGCGGCGCTTGTCCACGATGGCGAGTGGAGCGCTGAGACGCTTCGCGTAGGAGCGGGCGCGTTCCACGCCGCCGGCATCGGGAGAAACGATGACTGGATCGCCTTCCATGGCTTCACGCAGGGGGTCGAGCATGACAGGCGTGGCGAAAAGGTTATCAACGGGGCAGTTGAAGAAGCCCTGGATCTGTCCGGCGTGGAGATCGATGGTGACAAGGCGCTGGGCGCCTGCGACCATGATGCAGTCGGCAACCAGCTTGGCGCTGATGGGGGCCCTCGGGCTCACCTTGCGATCCTGGCGGGCATACCCGTAATACGGCACAACGGCGGTGATGCGGCCGGCCGAAGCGCGCTTCAGGGCGTCGCACATGAGGCAGAGCTGGATGAGGTTGCGGTTTACATCCGGAGGACACGTGGGCTGCACAACGAAGACGTCGTCGCCGCGGACATTGGCTCCAATTTCGACGCGAAGTTCGCCATCACTGAAAGTGGTGGCCAGTGTCTGGGTTAACTGACAGCCAAGGTGATCACAAATGGCCTTGGCCAGTTCAGGATTCGAAGTTCCTGTGACAATCTTTAAGTCGTTCATCATGCTGCTCTGCCTTGCCCCGCCCGGTGGTGAAAAGCTCAGGGGTTATGGCTGGGATGGAAGGAATTGAACCTTCGAATAACGGAGCCAAAACCCGTTGCCTTGACCGCTTGGCTACATCCCAGTACGAATATGCAAATGGTGTACGGGCCAGTTTTGGGAAAGCTCTCTTTCGGCACTGCGCGCAGCCGCCGCGTCGGAGAAAATTCCGAAGATGCTGGAACCGCTTCCGCTCATGGAGGCTGCTGCCGCGCCAAGTTCAAGCAGCGAACGCTTAATATCTGCTAATTCCGGGTACCGGGGAAATACTGCGGTTTCGAGATCGTTCACGAACGCGTTGCCTGGAGTACACAATAGACTGACTCCCTTATCTTCTTCGTGAGTCGTTGTCAAGGTTGCCGGCACCGTTTGTGCAGGGGACGCAGGCTTCACTGAAAAGCCTGGAACCATCCCGTCGAAAGCCTTATAGGCCCAGGGGGTGGACACCCGGATATCAGGCGTTACGAGGAGTATTTCGCTGCCGGGGAGGGAAACAGAGCAGGGGGTGAGTTTGTCACCGATGCCTGTTACCCGCATCGGAGCCCGGGTCAGGAAGAAGGGAACATCGGCTCCCACTTCGCAGGCCATGGCGGCCAGTTCCCCATCGCTCAGAAGCCCCCAGCCGCTTTGTCTGTCCAGCCAGTTTCTGAGGAAGAGCAGCAGAACGGCCGCGTCGGAACTCCCGCCTCCGAGCCCCGCACCCCAGGGGATCCCCTTTACCAGACGGACGCGAAGGCCGGGCGCTTTCCCGGCGTGTTTTCTGAAAACTTCCCAGGACTTTGTCAGCGTGTTGTTCCGGGTATCGATTCCCCGCTCAGCGCATTCCACGCATATTGTTCCGCCGGATACCTCCCGGATGAAAAGCTCATCGTGAGGTTCGTCAAGAGGGAGGAACAGGGAATCGATAAGATGGAATCCGTCAGCCCGCCGGCCTGTTATGGTAAGGCCTATATTGATCTTGCATCCTGCGGTGAGTCTGACTTCTTCCGCGTTTTCGGAGGAGATACGTGCGTTCACGTGTCTGTACCCTTGTGGTTTCTTCAGGCGGCCGGCTTAGAGTGTTTCGACAGTGAAGTGATCGTTTGTGTAGACACAGATTTCGCTCGCGATCTGCATGGAGTCGCGCGCGATGGTTTCCGCGTCGAGGTCGGAGTGGCGCAGAAGAGCTCTGGCCGCAGCCAGGGCATAGGGGCCGCCTGAACCGATGGCAGCCACGTTGTCATCCGGTTCAATGACATCGCCCGTGCCGGAAAGCAGGAGAATGTGTTCCCTGTCGGCCAGAAGAAGCATGGCTTCCAGTTTCTGAAGGTATTTGTCCCTGCGCCACTGCTTGGTGAGTTCCACTGCGGCCCGTGTCAGATTGCCGTGGTACTCCTTCAGCTTGGCTTCGAAAAGTTCAAAGAGTGTGAAGGCATCAGCCGTGGTTCCGGCAAAGCCGGCCAGAATGTTACCGTCTCCCACGCGGCGGATTTTGCGCGCCGTGTGCTTCATGATCATTGTCTGGCCAAGGGTGACCTGGCCATCGCCGGCCATCGCCACGTGCCCGTTTTTCTTAATGGCCAGAATGGTTGTGGCGTGCATGTCCATGGGGCTGTTTACATCTTTTTCCATATTTCTACGCGTTCCTTATAAATGGTGGAAAGTTTCTGAAAATCGCCGGGAGCTGAGGAAGAGAGGCCTTTGGCTCTGTCGTAATAGCGTTCGGCGAGATCCTTTCTCTGGGCGTACAGCGCGGCGTACGTCATATGGATGTACGCGAGCGCCTGTCTGCCGGTGCCGCCGTAGCTCCGCGCAAGAGCCTCGTGGACGTCGGATTCCTCAGGCACGTAGCGCAGGACATCGCGGAACTGGGCCTGGGCTTCGCTGTGCCGGCCACTGTCATCAAGTAGGCGGGCAAGGAAAAAGCGGGCCATGAAATCCCTGGGATCGATACCCGTCGCCCTGGAGAGAAGCTGATTGGACTTCTGTGAATCCCCTTTGCGGTATTCGAATATCCCGGCTTCCCTGAGGACAAGCGGATCCGAAGGTGCCGCGGCGACCGCGGCGGAAAAGGCTTTTTCCGCTTCGACAACGTTGTTCTGCCGCGAGTAAACCATTCCCCTGCCCATGAGCGACAGTGCGTCTGATCCACGGAAGCGCTGCAGAGCTGCCTGCGCGTCCCCGTAGCGGCCCCAGAGAAGAACCTGCATGCGCTGGAAGCGCCTGTTGTCAAAGGATTTGTTCTGGATGGAAAGCGGCATCGTCTTGATGCGGGCCGTAATGCCTGTGATACGATCGCCAATGTCCGGGTGCGTGGAAAGATACGTGGGGACGTGGGTTCCGCTCATCCAGCTTTTCTGACGGAGGATTTTGAATCCGTTCACGAGTCCCACAGGCGGGTACCCTGCCTTGATGAGATACTGCATGCCGATCTGGTCGGCTTCCGTTTCATCGGCGCGGCTGTAGCTCAGCAGTGCGGACTGTCCTGCTCCGAATGAGGCAGCCGCGGCCGCGCCGCCGGCGCCCGCGGCCACGCCGGCTATGGCGAGCAGCAGGGAGCCCAGGGTAATCATCTGCGCTTTTTCAATGCGGCTGGCCACGTGACGCTGGGTCACGTGAGCCAGTTCGTGACAGAGCACGCCGGCCACCTGATCCTCGCTCGTGAAGTTCATGAGCAGTCCGGTGAATACGTAGACGTACCCGCCGGGAACGGCGAAGGCGTTCATGGCGTTGTGCAGAATGACGGCCGAATGGAAATTGAAGGGCTGCGGTGGAATGGAGGAGGCAATGCGCTCCACAAGATAGCGCACGTATTCACTCACTTCGGGATCCTGCACGATGGGCAGGTTGGAGCGGATCATGACGTCAAACTTGTGTCCCATTTCCTTTTCGTCTTTCAGGGAGACGCCGCCAAAGAAAAATGCCTGCGCGGGAGCCTGCCAGAGGGCGGAAAGAGTGAAGACAAAGAGAGTGATGCTCGCAGCAAGGCGGAACAGGCGTGAGATTTTTTTCGGGGCCATGCTAAACCTTACCTCTGAAAGAAGAGTTTCTGAAACGTTCCCCGCCGGGAATAGCCCCGGAGAGGAACGTCATTTCCAGAATTTACGCGAGATCCCAGACCTGTCCTTCGGGAGTGTCACGGACTTCAACGCCGAGAGCGGCAATCTGGGCACGGATTTCGTCAGAGCGCTGGAAGTCCTTGTTCCTGCGGGCCTCGAGGCGCTGGGCCAGAAGCTCTTCAACCTTCTTGGGGTCGATGTGGAGATTCTCACAGCGTCTGGCGCGCAGTTTCTGGAGAAACATTTCCGGCTCCTCACCGAAGAGCCCCGTGATGCCGGCGACGCGGCCAAGCCGCTCCCTGTAGGAATTAAGGATTTCCCTTGTTCCTTCGGAGGCTCTGAGTGCCTTGTCGTCGAGCAGGCGGTTCACGATGCGGGTCATGGAAAAAACGTGTCCCAGGGCCTGGGCTGTATTCAGATCGTCGTCAAGGGCGCTGATGAAAGCCTGTTCCAGACCGTCCCATTCCTTTCTGAGGTCTTCAGGGAGCGCGGTCTTTTTCCACTTGGCGCGGGTAAGCGCCTTTTCTGCCTCGCGCATGCTCTGATACACGCGGGAAAGGGCGCGCTCCGCGTCATCCATGCCTTCGCTCGTGAAATCAATGGGGGAGCGGTAATGCTTGCTGAGCAGAAAATACCGGAGCACTTCGGGAAGCCACGTTTTGAGGATATCCCGGATCGTCTTGAAGTTGCCAAGGCTCTTGGACATCTTTTCAGAGTTGATCTGCACGAAGGCGTTGTGCATCCAGTATTTGGCAAGCTGACAGTGACAGCTTGCTTCCGTCTGGGCAATTTCGTTTTCGTGGTGGGGGAAGACAAGATCCATTCCGCCGCCGTGTATGTCCAGGGGAAGGTATGGTTTGGACATGGCCGAGCACTCGATGTGCCAGCCGGGGCGCCCTTTTCCCCACGGGCTCTCCCAGTACGGCTCTCCCGGCTTGGCTGCTTTCCAGATGGCAAAGTCGAGCGGATCCCTCTTCTCTTCTCCGGGAGCGACACGTGCACCGGAAAGCATATCATTGATATCCCTGTGTGAAAGCTTGCCGTAGGCCGGGAAAGCCCTCACGCTGAAATACACGTCTCCGGAAGGAGTCGCGTAGGCCGTTCCCTGGTCAACGAGTGTCTGACAGATGCTGATAATATTCTGAATATTTTCTGTTGCCCTGGGTTCAAAGTCAGCACGCTGTATGCCGAGCGCGTCCATGTCTTCATGGAAGGCTTTGATGTACGTCTCGGCGATTTCCTTCCAATCTTTGTTTTCGGTATTGGCGCGCCGGATAATCTTGTCGTCCACGTCCGTGAAGTTGCGCACGAAGGTCACGTCAAGTCCCTTGCTGCGCAGGAAGCGGACGAGAACATCAAAGACGAGCGCGGAGCGCGCATGCCCGATATGGCAGAGGTCATAGACGGTGACGCCGCAGACGTACATGTGAACCTTTCCCGGGCGGATAGGGATGAACTCTTCCTTGCTTCGGGACGCTGTATTGAAAATCTGCATGAAATATCCTTCGTGGATGCTGCAAGAGCGTTTTTGCGAAAAGCCGGGCTCTCTCCCGGAGAGGAGGGAGCCCCGGGTGAGGGAAAACGAGGTGCCGTGTTAGCAGGGGATTTTGTCGATACGGCGCTTATGACGGCCGCCTTCAAAACCGGTGGTCAGAAACGCTTCGACGATGGCTTTGGCGAGCTCAACGCCTGTCATGCGAGCTCCGAGGCAGAGAATGTTGGCATCGTTATGTCTGCGGGCGAACTTTGCGTGAAGTTCCGTTGTGCAGAGCGCGGCGCGTATGCCTTTATGATGGTTGGCTGCCATGGACATGCCAATGCCTGTTCCGCAGAGCAGGATGCCCGTTCCGTTTTCTTTTTCCACAGCCTGGGCGACATCGTGGGCTATGTCGGGGTAATCGCAGCTTTCCGGAGTGTAGGTGCCATGATCCGTAACAGTCAGACCGCGCTCCTCGAGCTGACGGATAATGATATTCTTGAGATCCAAGGCTGCGTGATCACAGCCGATGTGAATATTCTGAGCCATGTTGTTCTCCGCTTCGTGTGTAAGAGTGAGAGAAAAACTAATCCGCCTGCTGGAAACGTTCCAGAGGAAGAAGTTCCGTTCCTTCGGGAATCTGGATTTTCATCTGATTCTCGCCGAAGGGCGATGTATGATCCCGTTCCTTGACAATGACGATGCCCTTTCCTCCTTTGTTGTTGGAAAGGTCAAGCCTGTGAAGGAGTCCTGTGCCGTCGGGAGTGAAAAGAAGTTTCCAGTTTTCATCCTTCCAGACTGCGGGGCGTGCGTCCGGCCCGAGGGTAAGCTCGCCGCCGGCTCCCGCGCCGAGAGTGTAAATGATGGAGGCTCCCTGCTGCGCGGCCCTGACGAATTCTTTGCCGAACACATCTGTGTAGCGGCCGTTGAGCAGAGCTTCCAGACTGAAGAGGTCAAAGGGAAGGGGCACGCCGACTTTCAGGAGAGGACTGCTGGCACCCTCATGAAAGTAGGCTTTGCGCTGCATTGGCGTATAAATGAAAAAGTGATTGTCCTTCTGGGCGATGTTCGCCACGACGGCGCCAACGCCGGCCAGCACATCAAGCCGGAGGGTCTTATCCCCGTTGCCCCAGATAAGGGCCGTGACACGCCGCGTATCCCCTTCCTTTCCGAAGCGCATGCTCAGGGAATCCCTGAACGGGGCGGCTTTGATATTGCTCTGCTGTGTAAAAGCCTGCCAGCGGTTTTGTGCGGCTGCCGGATCGGCCGGCTGAAGTGTTCTGCCCGCGCAGGAACAGAGCAGAAGGGAGAGGATGACCACGGCCAGAAGATGAATTTTTTTCATGATGGATATCTTTTTTCGGGCCAGGCCCGTTTGAGGTGCAGAAAAGAGACTCTGCGGATACCTCTGAAGTTGTCCGGATGTTCTGCTATTTCGCCTGAATGGCTTCAAGCTTTCTGCGAATTCCGTCCGCGTCAGGAGGATTCCCACGAAGTGCTTTCTTATAGCCGTTTTTCGCTTCGGATTTCATGTTTTTTGCCAGGGCGATATCGCCGTAGTGTTCCCAGATTGTGGAATCGTCCGAGGAATCGAGCTGACAGGCTTCCCTGATGAAATTCCATGCCTGATCAAGATGACCGGCACGGTAGTGCGCCCAGGCAAGGGAATCAAGGATATAGAACTGGCGGGGGGCAAGAGAGTTCGCTTTTGTGAGAAGCGTGATGGCTCTTTCAATATCCCTGTTTTCCTCAGCCAGAGTGTACCCCACATAGTTCAGAGCCTGATAATTGTCCGGTTCCTTCCTGAGAATGGACTCCATGACCTCAAGAGCTTCCTTCCTGTTGCCGTTGTCGGAATAGAGGTTCCCGAGGAGGAAGGCCATTTCTGTGGAATCCGGCCACCGGGCGACTCCTTCCCTGGCAGTCTGGATGGCTTCCTTAAGATGTCCTGACCGCGCGAGAAGCCGGGCATCCAGACTCACAAAATCAGGGATATTGGGGTACTTTGCGATCCCCGATTTTACAGTGGCGAAAGCGTCTTCCATTCTCCCGGCCTCGGCCTGAAGCTGTGCCTTCAGGAGAAATTTGCGCTGCGCTGCCCCGCTCGTATCTTTAATGTTATCAAGCCATCTGAGAGCGGCTTTGAGATCATGACGCTGTTCGTATGTCAGATCAGCCAGGAAGAGATAAACCTCGTCAGGAGCTCCAGGCCGTGAGGAGATATCCTTCAGGATGGATTCTGCCTGGAGGTAGTGCCTGGATTCGCTGAACAGGGAGGCAGCCGTCATTTTAAAGTACGTGTCGTCCGGCCCGTTCCTGAAATATTCCATGGCCTTTTCCGGCTGTCCCATCTTTAAGGAAAGGCTGATGAGGCGCAGGGAAATGTCTTTGCCGGAGTAGTTCATATTCAGAAGCTGCTCGTAGGCATGCCTCGCTTCTTTGTAGTTTTCGTGCTTTTCGCAGACAAAGGCGAGTTCGGAAAGGGCTTCCCCGAAATCAGGAAGTTCTTTTACAGCAAGGCGCAGGTGCTTAAGGGCTTCATCGTCACGGCCAAGAGCGAGCAGGGCTTTGGCCTGGTAATATTCGACGAGTCCGGAGCGGTCCTTTTTCGGGACGGACGCGAAGGTTTTGAGGGCTTCAGCCGTGTTCTTTGCCTTGAACTGCGTGATGCCTTTCTGGATAATCACAGCGGAATTATCCGGATTCTTCGCGAGAAACGCGTTGAGCGTTTCCATGGCTTCGTTACTGAAGTTGTGCTCGCTCAGGGCTTCTGTGAAGGCAAGCAGAAGGGGGACGCTGTCCGGACAGGCTTTGCGTGCGTAGCGGAGGAAGGGGATGGCGTTGACCGATTTGCGATCCAGATACCAGAGAGCGCACTCAAGCCACAGATTTTCAGGAAGAGCGTTCTCTCCCGTTACGTTAGAAAGCTCTTCCGCGGCAGCGATGCCGGCTTCTTCGTGGCCGGTGGATACCGCCTGCAGCATGGTCAGATAGGCTGCCATTGTTCTGGCTTCAGGAGACAGTACATCTCGTTTCGGCTGGACTTCTATCCCCTGCAGCATTCTGCCAGCGGGGAAATCACCGCCGTTGTCCGCGACAGACCAGGCAAAGCTATCTGTTTTTGCCGGTGTTCCAATACCTGCGGCGGGGGCTCCAAAGCCGTGTGCCGTTCCGGCGCAGCCTGAAAACAGGACTGCCTGCAGCAGGCAGGAAGAAATCAGAAGGAGAGAGCTTTGCTTTTTCATGGTTTTATCCATGTGTCAGAGAAATCTTTGATATCGGAGGAAAGGTGTTTCTTGATTTTTTCGAGCAGACGGATTTCAAGCTGCCGGACACGTTCCCTTGTGACATTGAAGTGTTCTCCAATCTTACGAAGAGTCTCGGGGTTTTCGGTCAGGAGACGGTGATTGAGAATATATATTTCCTTTTCGTTGAGCTGAGGGAGAATGGCTTTGAGCTTTTCCCTCAGGATGTCGGAAATTTCCGAGGATGCGATACTGTCCTCGACTCCGGGACCGAGAGCGGGAAGGAAGTCCATCCGTGTTGCCGAGTCCGAATCATCTCCGACTGGGACATTCAGGGAAACATCGCCTGAGGACATGCGCTGATCCATTTCCTGTATATCGCTTTTGCTGACACCGAGTCTTTTTGAGAGCATTTCGGCATCAGGATCAAAACCTTCGGCGATGAGTTTCTGACGTTCGCGGGACAGATTGAAGAAAAGCCGGCGCTGAACCTGTGTGGTACCTATTTTGACCATCCTGAAGTTATCCATAATGAATTTCAGGATGTACGCCTTGATCCAGAAAGACGCGTAATACGAGAATTTGATCCCCTTGTCGGGGTCGAATTTGTAGAGTGCGTGCATAAGGCCGACATTGCCTTCCTGCACGAGATCGAGGACGTTCTGCATCCAGCGACGCTGGAAATCAACGGCGATTTTGACCACAAGGCGCAGGTGGGAGGAAATGAGACGGAAAGCGGCTTTTTTGTCTCTCGTATCTCTGAATTTGACAGCCAGCTCGTGCTCTTCCTCGGGTTTGAGGAGGGGAAAGTGACTTATTTCCCTGACATAGAGCTGAAAGCTGTCCCTCGTGGAAGGGAGGCGGCTGTGCGAAGGGGCTGGTAAAATATCTTCAGCAGAGTCATGGGCTTCAAGCCCGATGGGCTCTTCTGCATCCCTGTCTGTTTCTTCTACCTCAGGAGAGAGTACGTCATCAGTCTGCTCTTCGTCTCCGAGATCCTCGCTGGCTATTTCCTCTACTTCAGCGAGTTCGTTTGCAGGTTCTTCTTTTTCGGTGTCCTTCTGTACGGCGCCATCCTTGAGCTCTTCAGCTTCAGCATCACGGCTGTTGATCTTCGTACGGCGCCTCGCCGCTGACCGTTTCCTGCGGATGCGTATTGTACTGTCGGAAGCAGTATCCGCAGTTTCCTTTTCCTCCGTTTCCTCAGAAGGAATGACGTCAGGGGTGACACATACGTTCTGGCTTTTGATCTCTGCTTCTCCAGCTTCCTGCGTGCCCGTTTGTGTGGAATCCCCTGCCTGGAGAGAATGGCGGGACTCCGGTATGAGGCTTTCAGGGGCTGCTTCTTTACTCATATTGGTGCGTGTCACGAAATATTTCCTTCCGGGGTGCCCCGGCCTGATGTCTATTATTATAAGGATGCGTTTTGCTGTTTTCTGTCCTGTGTCTTGCCCTAAGGGTTATCAAGTATGTACTGAGCGTGTCTTTGTCAAATAGGATACCATGCCGTGGGAGATGACGTTGTGCACTGACGATAGCAGCTCTGTGCCTGCAGGAAGGTTGGGTTCTTGAGAAAGAGAAATAACTAAGGTATGCTGAACATCTCAAAAAAATAGAAAGGAGCCCTTCTGAAAGGGGAAACGGGCTTCAAATCAGTTTTTAAATCGGGAGGTCGTGCGGGGGATGCCGGAGGGCATCTTCTGCCTAAAACATATGAAGAAGTTTCTGCTCGCTGTACTGCTGGTACTGATCGTCCTGCCCGCAGCTTACTGCTTCGCTGCCAGCAACAACGTTGTGTCCACTCTTGATAAGGCCGGACTTGAAAATGTGATTCGTTCGAACAAAGGCAAGCCGGTGATCGTCAATTTTTTTGCCACTTGGTGCCCCCCGTGCCGGGGAGAAATTCCCCTTCTTGTCAAAATGCAGGCGAAGTACGGAAACAAAGTCGCTTTTATCGGCCTCTCCGTGGACGATAGCGCCACTTCCTCCAAAGTCGGATCTTTCATGAAGAATTTTGGTGCCAACTATCCTGTGTATCTTGCCAACAGAGATCTCGTCGATCTCTTTGGAATCAGCAGTATTCCCTTTAATGTTATTTACGATCCCGATGGCAAGCTGCTGGTGACAGGGAGCGGGGCTCCTTCTGAAGACGAGTTTGAGCAGATTCTGTCTCCCCTTCTGAACAAGTAAAGGGACTGATATGATGCAGAAAGGTGATGTCACGGTTCGTAAGGCCGTGGTTGATGACGTGAAGGATATTCACGCCCTTCTGATGCAGGCCGCGCTTAAGGGACAGCTTCTTCCCAGGGCCCTGACCTACCTCTATGGCCATGTGCGTAACTTTTTTGTTCTCGTGAAGCCTGACGGGGAAATTATCGGATGTGTGGCGCTGGCTCCTGTCTGGGAAGATCTGGCTGAAGTGGCTTCACTTGTTATCCGTGAGGATCAGAGAGGCAAGGGGCTGGGACTTCTGGCTGTCCAGGCATGTCTTGCCGACTGCCCGTCTATTGGCATCAAACGCGTGTTCGCGCTCACCTATCAGGAAGGCTTCTTCAATCATATCGGTTTCCCCACCGTTGAGAAGGATGTTCTTCCCCAGAAAATCTGGGCCGACTGTGTGCACTGCCCCAAGTACCCTGACTGCGACGAATTCGCTGTTCTTCACGTCCTTGCGGAAAATTAAATTCACTGGGGGCATGTTCCCCGGAAAGTTTTGATAAAAGGCCTCATCTTCAGATATCATTGCAGAGGATGAGGCCTTTCACTTTTTTCAGCCTGCTTCAAAACGGGCGAAATCTGAAAGTCTTACGAAGAGAGGATAAATACTATGGAAATTTCCAGGCTGAAGCCATTATACACGCGTGAAGACATCAGGAAGAGGGTAGAGCAGCTTGGGGAGCAGATAACGAAAAAGTACGGCGATGAGCCTCTTGTTGTTGTCTGTGTCCTGAAAGGTGCTTTTATCTTTTTCGCCGATTTGGTCCGGTGTATCGATAACAAAAATATGATTGTGGATTTTGTCCGGCTTTCCAGCTACGGCAATGGAACAGAGAGCAGCGGGCATGTTACCTTTTCACGTGATGTGGAAGTCAACATCGAGGGGAAACATGTCCTGATAGTGGAGGATTGCGTGGACAGCGGCCATACAATGCATTTTCTGATGGAACAGTTCCGCGCGAGGAATCCGAGGAGTCTGGAACTTGCCGCCCTTGTCGATAAAAAAGCGCGTCGTGTGGTTGATGTGCACGTGGATTACCCTGGTTTTGTTATGGATGATGGTTTCATAGTGGGGTATGGGCTTGATTACGCGGAGAAACTGAGAACGCTCCCCGATATCTGTATCCCAGATGAAAACTAGAAGATTTCTTTCAACAGGAATGAACGCCCCGGAGGTTCAGAGCCATGCAAGTTGTGTGTCCTAAGTGCAAGAGCCGTTTCAATCTCCCTTCCGGAACTAAACCGGGGGCGCGCTTACGCTGTTCTGTCTGTATGACAGTCTTTTCGCTGCCTTCTGAAGAAAGTTCAGACTATGCTCGGCAGTCATCTTTGAGTTCGGGAACTCTCCCTCCCCTGGGAGCGTCTGACGTTCCTCAGAGTGCCCTGCCCCAGCTGGAAGAAAAGAAATCCCTTCATCCATTTTTATGGTTTTTAGTTGTTGTTTTGGTTTTAGGAATAGCCGGGTATGTCGCTTGGGAGATTTCTGGCGATTTCAGGGGGGCTGTCATTAACTTGAAAAACAATTTTATTCCAAACCAGGCACCAGTAAAGCCAGTGCAGCAACCTGAGATGGGAGTCAGTAAAAATGAAGCATCTCCTGTCATTCCCCGACAGCAGATCATGGAGAATGCGACTAGGTCGGCAGAGCCAGAAGAGATTCAGCATAAGACGGCCACCAATGAAGTTGTTCAGGTTCCCCTTCAGGAACAAGAATCAAATAAAGTTGATCTTCATTCTCTTCGCTTGGAAAAAGTCCGTCAGTATTTTGTAGATAATGAGAAGGTCGGACGAATCTTGGTTATTGAAGGGCAAGTGGTCGGGCAGAAACCTTTTTTGCCATCTACTGTTCATGTTGAAGCCGTGATTATAGGGGAAGACAAAAAGCCACTGGAAAAAAAAGAACAAAAAGTTGGAGGAAACCTTTCTCTCCTTCAGTTACAAAAAATGGATACTGAGGAATTGAAGGCTGCACAGTTTTCAGAGTTTGATGCTGATGTTAGGCAACCTGAATATCATTTCATGGTCCTTTTTTATAACTCAGTCAAAACAGTAAGCGAATTTTCAGTAAAAATTATCGAAATAAAATAGATAATTTTATTTTTTTTGTTAATATTTTGTAAAATAAGTATATTTTTAGAGGATGTATGAATATGAATACTAAAATTTTTGTTTGTTGTCACAAAGAATTTCCGGTGTTAAAATCGGATAATATAATTCCTATTCAAGGAGGGAGAAAGATATCAAATATAAAGTTAAATATGATAGGAGACGATACTGGTGATAATATATCAGAAAAAAATAAGAGTTGGTGCGAACTGACTGTTTTATATTGGATGTGGAAAAATATAGAAGCTGATGCATATGGATTGTTTCATTATAGGCGTTTTTTAAACTTATCTTGGCATAATAGGGAATATTTCAATCCTTTAAATAATTCCGAATTGGAAAATCTTGGGCTAACGCAAGAAAAATTTGACCGCTTATTAGGAAAATATGATATAATAACATCTCCAAAATGGAATGTTCATCCTGTCGACTTGCCATGTAATATCATGTCAAATTATGAATTTTATTGTCGTGATCACTATAAAAAAGATATAGATATTGTTGAAGATATTATAAAAGATAAATTTAAAGAATATTATTTCCCAATGCTAGATGTATTAACTTCAAAAACATGTTTTTTCGGAAATATATTTATAATGAAGAAAAAATATTTTTTTGAATTTATGGAATGGCTTTTTGCCGTACTAGAGGAAGCAGAGCAAAAAATTGATATTAGAACGTATTCTGTGTATCAGACAAGAATTTTTGGATTTTTAGCTGAAAGATTATTTAATGTTTGGATAGAAAAAAATAACTTAGAAATTTATGTTTGTAATGTAGAAAATACAGAACAAAGATTTAGTAATAAAGTTAAGTCTAAAATAAATAATATAATTGTAAAAACAATTTTGAAA